>Ga0100400_1003059_pt1 | contig 11389 bp, 6 predicted proteins | sample CryGeymeta201524_FD_80420 | JGI IMG/M metagenome (GOLD analysis project Ga0100400, IMG submission 80420) | Groundwater microbial communities from Crystal Geyser aquifers in Utah, USA - Crystal Geyser metaG 2015-24 | ecosystem: Environmental > Aquatic > Deep subsurface > Groundwater | place: USA... | reverse complement strand
GGATTTGGTGGCCGCTATGTATTTAATACCACTGTCAGCGCCAACATCGGAGAAATCAAATTTGAATCTTGTGTTATTCATAATTTGCGCGGAGTTATTCGAATGAAAGATGCCGGACCGGGCATGCTCGATAAATATACCATTAACGATTGTGTTATCGACAGTATTAAGGATTATGGATTACTGACCGTTGATATGAACAATTGGATTTGCAACAATATTTCAATAACCAATACAACCATTTCGCGCGCAGTTGCTTTTTTAGTCAGCAAAAACAATTCAAATTCAATTCTCATAGATGGTTGTACGTTTAACGAATTACCCGAAAAAGGGCGGCAGATTTTTCGCTGGCGCGAAGCCGGTCAGAATGAAGTACTGAACGGAATTACCATCAGTAATACCATTTGGGGGCACGGCTGGAATACAACGGGCGACACAGATTATCTGGTTGATGGATACGATGGGCTAGCCAATACAACATGGTTAATTACAAATACCTATACCACAGGTGATTTTGGTTACGCCGAAGGCAAAGATGAAATACCGGGATTCCCTTCATTTCTTTACTCCGGAACTGCAACCAACCTTTGGGTAAGTCCTTATGAGGAAAACTTCAATATTAAAGACCAGAGTTTTGCCGGCAAAGGTAATTGTGGTGACCCGCGATGGAGAATAGGATTATAATCGTTTGGGTTTCAATTTTTAGTTTATATGTGTTTAGGTAAAAAGTAAGAAAATTGTGACCTCTGTATAATTCATTCCTATGATGGAGTGGATTTCCGGGGTTGCATTTCAATTCAAACTGAATCAAAAAAATGAAGAAATACACTTTACTGTTTGTTGCCCTTGTTTTTTTTGCAGCAATTTCATTCGCTCAAATTCCGGCATTTCCCGGTGCTGAAGGTGGCGGAATGTACACAACCGGAGGAAGGGGAGGTAAAATCATTTTTGTTGATAATTTAAATGACAAAGGCAACGGAAGCTTTCGGAAAGCCATTGAAGCCGAAGGTCCGCGAACAATCGTTTTCCGTGTTTCCGGAAATATCGAACTTCAAAAAACGATTCACATTAAAAACGGCGACTTAACAATTGCTGGTCAAACTGCACCCGGCGATGGAATTTGCCTTAAAAATTACGGAATCAGGCTCGATGCCGACAACGTAATTATCAGGTTTATTCGTGTTCGTCCAGGTGATGTGATGAAAGAAGAAAACGATGCCGTAAACGGAATCCGCCATAAAAACATCATCATCGACCATTGCAGTTTTAGCTGGGCAATGGACGAAGTTGCTTCCTTTTACGACAATACAGATTTTACAATGCAATGGTGTATCGTCAGCGAAAGTTTATTTAAATCCGAACATCACAAAGGGGAACATGGTTACGGTGGAATATGGGGGGGATTAAATGCCTCATTTCACCACAATTTATTGTCCGATCATACAAGTCGTAATCCACGTTTTTGCGGGCCGCGCTACACCGGCAAACCTGAGAATGAAAAAACCGATTTCAGAAATAATGTAATTTACAACTGGGGATTTAACAGTGTTTATGGCGGTGAAGAAGGACATTACAACATGGTAAACAACTACTATAAACCCGGTCCGGCTACAAAAAAAAGCGCCCGGAACAGGATTCTTGAACTAACCCAAATGTTTTACAATCCTGATATTAATCCTGATACTTTGAGAGCTGGTTGGTTTTATATTGATGGAAATGTTATGGATGGAAATCAGCAGGTTACTTGCGATAATTGGAAAGGAGGAGTTCAGGGAAAAGGTGTGGACGAAAAAGCAATTCAGAAATCGAAACTGGCCGAACCTATCCCTTTTGGCCTGGTAAAAACTTCCGATGCTCAAACAGCATTCAATCGGGTGCTGAATTTTTCAGGAGCCAGTTTGCACCGCGATGCAGTTGATTCGCGCATCATCGAAGAAGTGAAAACAGGAATTGAAAAATACGGTTCTTCTTTTGAAGGCGGCAAAAACGGCATTATTGATTCCCAAAACGATGTGGGTGGCTGGACTGAATTGAAAACTGAAAAACCGGAAACCGATACCGACATTGACGGAATGCCTGATAATTGGGAATTACAAAATAAACTCAATCCAAATCTTCCCGATAATAATAAAAACACCCTGGATTCAAATTATACCAACATTGAAATGTATGTCAATTCCCTGGTGGAAAAACTGATGGTTCAGTAATATTTGAAAACTATAAATGGAAAGAAATTCGCTGTATAAAAATTATTTACTGATTCCTGGATTAATATTTCTGGGTATTTCTTCCTATTCCCAAAATGAAGTCTCAAAAGTTTGGGTGGCCGATAACGGAGATGGAACCTACAAAAATCCGATTCTTCATGCCGATTATTCCGATCCGGATGCAGTGCGGGTTGGAGATGATTTTTATATAACTTCTTCATCATTCAATTGTGTTCCGGGGCTTCCAATTTTACATTCAAAAGATTTGGTGAACTGGGAATTAATTGGACATGCTTTAAAAAAACAACCGCCCTTCGATGTATTCGATAAACCACAACACGGCAACGGAGTTTGGGCGCCTTGTATCCGGTTTCACAACAACGAATTTTACATTTATTATCCTGATCCTGATTTTGGCATTTATCTCACAAAAGCGAAAAATCCCGCTGGTCCCTGGTCGGAACCGTTGTTGGTAAAAGGAGGAAAAGGATTAATCGATCCATCCCCGCTTTGGGACGATGACGGAAAAGTTTATCTCACACATGCTTTTGCCGGAAGTCGCGCCGGTGTAAAAAGTATTATTGTTGTATCTGAAATGAATAGCGACGGAACCGAAGTTATTGGCGATGAAGTTATGGTTTTCGACGGACACATTGCACATCCGACAGTGGAAGGTCCAAAATTTTACAAACGAAATGGTTTTTACTACATTTTCGCTCCGGCGGGAGGAGTGGCAACCGGATGGCAACTGGTTTTGCGCTCAAAAAATATTTACGGCCCTTACGAAGAAAAAATTGTGATGGCGCAGGGTAATACCGAAATCAACGGTCCGCACCAGGGAGCTTGGGTAATCGCCCAAACCGGTGAAGACTGGTTTATTCATTTTCAGGATAAGGAAGCGTATGGACGAATTGTTCACCTGCAACCCATGGTTTGGCTTAACGACTGGCCGGTAATTGGAAGCGACCCCGATGGTGACGGAATTGGCGAACCTGTTCTTTCGCATAAAAAACCCAATATTGGTAAAACATATCCTGTTGTTACTCCTCCCGAAAGTGATGAGTTCAATGGAAGCACATTGGGTTTGCAGTGGCAGTGGCACGCCAATCCGCAAACAACCTGGGGTTTTCCTTCCGGAAATTTGGGTTTTTACAGGTTAAACTGTATTCCGCGTCCCGAAAATGCGGAAGGATTGTGGAACATTCCAAACCTGCTGTTACAAAAACTTCCTGCAAAAGAATTTATCGCAACAACAAAACTTACATTCAATGCCATCACCGACAATGAAGAAATTGGGTTCGTTTTGATGGGCGAAGATTACCAATATGTTTCCCTAAAAAAACTGGATGCTAAACTGATTGTGAGAGTAGTTCAGTGTAAAAATGCCAGGACCGGTGGAAAAGAACAGGAATTATTCTCAGAAGAGTTTTCGGGTTCCGAAATTTATTTTAGGATAAAAGTGGAAAAAGGCGCTGTTGGCAAATTCAGTTTCAGCAGCAACGGGCGGAATTTCAAGGAAGCAGGTGCAGCTTTTGAAGCAAAACCCGGGCGCTGGATTGGCGCCAAAATAGGCTTTTTTGCCTTGCGTGAAGGAATTACAAACGATGCCGGAACGGCTGATATCGACTGGTTTAGGATAGAAAAGCTCAATTAAAAATTAAAAATTAAAAGTTAAAAATTATGATGTTTTATACAAAACCAGACTTCGACTTCGCTCAGTTTGACTGTCACCCTGAGCGAAGTCGAAGGGTGTTTGAAAAAAAAGCCCTTAAACAGAAGTAAGATAACGACGTATCAAATGAAACACTTTACAGCCATATTCTCTTTTTTCATTCTTTCTGCCTTTCCCGGCTGGGGATTCGATTTTACTGTGGCCGCAGATGGTTCAGGCGATTTTACCACCGTTCAGGAAGCAATCAACGCTGTTCCCGATTTCAGAAAAAACCGGACTGCAATTTTTATTAAAACTGGCATTTACAAGGAAAAACTAACATTGTCAGCCAGTAAAACCAACGTAACTTTTATTGGTGAAGATGTTGATAAAACCATTCTTACATTCGATGATTTTGCTTCGAAAAAGAACCGCTTTGGCGAAGAAATGGGAACTACCGGCTCCACTTCATTTTACATTTTTGGTGAAGGATTCACTGCTGAAAATATCACCTTTGAAAACTCTGCAGGTCCGGTTGGTCAGGCTGTGGCCTTGCGCACCGACGGAGATATGGCAGCATTTAAAAACTGCCGCTTCATAGGATTTCAGGATACGCTTTATCCACACGGTGAAAACAGCCGGCAGTACTATAAAAACTGTTACATCGAAGGAACTGTCGATTTTATTTTTGGCTGGTCAACTGCTGTTTTCGAAGATTGCACCATATTTTGCAAAGACCACGGTTACATTACCGCACCGTCAACTAACGAAAACACAAGGTTTGGTTTTGTTTTCCTGAATTGCAAAATTACCGGAGGTGCACCTGTAAACTCTTTTTATCTTGGTCGTCCGTGGCGCCCTTTTGGCAAATCGGTGTTTATCAGTTGCGAAATGGGGCCTCATATCAAACCAGAAGGTTGGCACAATTGGAACAAACCAGATGCTGAGAAAACAGCTTTTTTTGCTGAATATAAAAATACTGGCCCCGGTTCAAAAGGAACACGCGTGGAATGGAGTCACCAACTTTCTGATGAGGAAGTTATTGGTTATACACCGGAAAATATTTTGGGAGAATGGGTTGTCAGCCCTCAACTGTTTAACAATGAAATAATAAACACAAAATAATGAAAACTAAATTTGTTATATTACTCTTGGTTATTGCTCTGTTTGTTGCGTCGTCGTGTGCGCAAAATAAACCTGCCAATCCAACCTTGGCAACTACAAATTTTGAAGGCATTGAATTTGAAATGCCGGCAATTAATGAACCACAAATACCGGCAAACGAAGTAAATATTAAAGATTTTGGCGCTGTCAGCGGCGGTCAGGTAATCAATACGGATGCCTTTGCCGCGGCTATCGATGCGGTGGAAAAAAAAGGCGGCGGTAAAGTAATAATCCCGGCCGGAGTTTGGCTCACCGGCCCAATCTATTTAAAAAGTAACCTTGAACTTTATGCCGAAGCCGGGGCGCTTATTATTTTCTCCACCGACAAAGATTTGTATCCAGTTATCGAAACCAGTTTCGAAGGATTGGATACCTGGCGCTGTTTGTCGCCCATTTATGGTAAGAATATTGAAAATATTGCCTTTACCGGCAGCGGAATTTGGGATGGTTCGGGCGATGCCTGGCGTTTTGTGAAGAAAAGTAAACTCAATGACAGCCAGTGGAAAAAATTAGTTGCTTCCGGTGGAGTTACCAACGAAAAACATAACGAGTGGTACCCCTCCAAACAGTTTAGGGACGCAATGAAAAACACCGATCAGAATGTTCGGCTCGATATGAAAACAAAGGAAGAGTTTGAAACCATCCGCGATTTTTTGCGCCCTGTAATGGTAAGCATCCAAAACAGCAAAAGAGTGATGTTCGATGGCCCGGTTTTCCAAAACTCCCCGGCATGGTGCATCCATCCGTTGATGGTGGAAGATTTGACAGTGAGAAACCTGACTGTCCGCAATCCGTGGTACTCGCAAAACGGCGATGGTATTGATATTGAATCGTGCAAAAATGTGATAGTAGAAAACTGCAATTTTGATGTGGGTGATGATGCAATCTGTATTAAATCGGGAAAAGATGAAGATGGCCGTCGGCGCGGTGTTCCCTGCGAAAACCTGGTCATCCGCAATAACATTGTTTATCATGGTCACGGCGGTGTTACGGTGGGCAGCGAAATGTCGGGCGGGGTTCGAAACATGCACGTTTCAAACTGTACTTTTATGGGTACCGATGTTGGACTTCGTTTTAAAAGTAACCGTGGTCGTGGGGGAGTGGTTGAGAATATTTATATCTCAGATGTTCGGATGACAAATATCCCTACGCACGCCATTTCGTTCGACCTTTATTATGGCGGACAGTCCGTTTCTGAAATGCTTGAATCGGGTAACGAAAGCAGCATGGCAAAAGCTGAACCTGTAACCGAAGAAACACCCCAGTTCAAAAATATTTCGATAAGCGATATTGTTGTGAATGGCGCGTTACAGGCGGTTTTTATGCAAGGCCTCCCCGAAATGAACCTCGAAAATATCAAACTTTCAGGTATGATACTTGAAGCCGACAACGGGTTTACCCTAATTGATGTGAATGGAGTGGAGCTGGAAAATATTGAACTGAAAACCAAATCTGAAAAGGCTTTTGAGATTTTTAATGCCAAAAATACATCGTTTAAAAATGTAGGATTTAATTCGGTTTCAACCTCGGCAATCACAATTAATGGTGAAAATTGCGAAAATATTGAGATAAATTCAGGTTCCGGCAAAATTGACAAAAAGTTGTTTTCTGTTGGAAAAGAAGTGCCTGATGTAGCAGTTAAATTTTAAAAATCTGTGTTTATGAAAGATTCACGTCAATCTGTCTTTCACCCCCAACTCCCTAAAGGGGGCTTTCGTTCTCTGATTTGCCAAAGTTGGTTTGTAGCTAAAGTCCCCTTTAGGGGATTTAGGGGTAAAACATCGGCAATATTTATTTTATTTTTTTTTCTTCTTTCAGGTTGCAAAACACCCGAAAAACCTGTTGCGATTTACACCATCGGCGATTCAACCATGGCAAACAAGAAGCCTGAAGTTTATCCCGAAACCGGCTGGTGCCAGGTACTTCAGCAATATTTCAATACAGCCGTAATTGTTAAAAACCATGCAGTAAACGGGCGAAGCACCAAAAGTTTTATCGATGAAGGACGCTGGCAGGCTGTCTTCGACAGTTTGCAATCCGGCGATTACGTGTTTATCCAATTTGGTCATAACGACCAGAAAATTCAGGATTCAACCCGTTACACTTCGCCGTTTGGAACTTATTCTGAAAACCTTGAAAGGTTTATAAATGAAACCCGAGCGAAACGTGCAACCCCGGTGCTTTTTACCTCTATTGTAAGGCGCAAATTTGGCGATGATGGAAAACTGACTGATACACACGGCGAATATCCTGCGGCAGTTCGGAAGGTGGCTCAAAAAATGAATGTCCCGCTCATCGACCTGCAAAAACTCACAGAAACATGGGTGAACAGTTTGGGCGATGAACCTTCGAAAGCCATGTTTCTATGGACAGAACCTTCAGAAAAATTTCCTGAGGGAAGAAAAGATGATACGCATCTCTCTGAAACAGGGGCAAAAGAGGTTGCCCGGCTGGCAGTTGAAGAGTGTAAAAAGCAAAACCTTGTGTTTGCTAAATATTTGAAACAGAAAAATTAAACGAAATGAAAAATATCTTTTTACTTACAATCCTGTTTTCGCTGTCGCTTTTTAAAAACAGTGCAGCCCAGTCGAACCCGGTAAATGCCGATATTATTGTTGCTGCCGATGGTTCCGGTAATTTTACTTCTGTTCAGGCTGCCATAAATGCGGCGCCATCAAACAGCGAACGGCCTACTGTGATTTACATCAAACGTGGATTGTATAACACTGAGAAACTGATTGTTCCTGCCGACAAAATCAATCTTACTTTGGTAGGCGAAAGTCGCGTGGAAACCATTCTCAGTTATCATATTTACGATTGCAGCAGTGGCAAATGCCCTACAGAAGATGCGACAAAATGGACAGGCGACAACATTCGTACATCGGCAACCTTAACCATTCTGGGCGATGGATTTCGCGTTGAAAACATGACCATTCAGAATACTGCAGGTCCGGTGGGGCAGGCACAGGCAATTACGGTTCAGGCCGATAAATGTGTTTTTATTAATGTCGATTTTTATGGTTACCAGGACACCATGTATTTCTGGAGTACAGGAAAAAGAAGTTATTTCGAAGGTTGCCTGGTGGTTGGTCGCACTGATTATATTTATGGTGGGGGAACCGTGTTTTTCCAATCATGCGAAATACGCAGTTGGGGAGGTGGCTGGATTACAGCGCCATCAACAGAAAAAACTTCCCCTTACGGTTTTGTTTTTAACGAATGTAATATCACTTATGCCACAAACAGTCCGCGTGGCGGCGACGATGGTGAACTGATACGTTTGGGTCGTCCGTGGCACGAATACCCAAAAGTGGCATGGCTGAATTGTGAAATGACAGAAATGATTCACCCTCAGGGTTGGGGAGATACCTGGAACATGAGTTACGCAACTACAAGTCCTGACCTTCATTTATATGAATATAAAAATACTGGTCCCGGCGCTGATATGAGTCAACGTGCCAACTGGGTTGGATTAAGGGCATTAACAAATGACGAAGCGCTAAATTACTCGGTGCAGAAAGTAATGGCAGGAACTGATGGCTGGGACCCAACCGCCGAAGCGCCGCTGGTAAAAAACTACAACTGGATTGGCGGCGGAACAAATAACGGTTGGCGGGTCGCCCAAAACTGGAACCCCGAAGAAGTGCCTGCAACAGGAGAATCGGCAACGGTGGACGGCGATTTTACCATTATGGCTGATGGCGATACTTTTCCGGCCGATTTAATATTGAAAAACAATGCAAAACTCGATATTACAGTAAAAAGTGTGGCGACTTTCATTTTGGCAGGTGCTGCACAATTTCTTGCCTCGGCAAATGCAACTCTCGACGGGAAAATTACCACAAAAGATTCCGTGGTTTTTTCGCTTGAAAACAATCTTGTTTTGAATGCTACATTAAGCGGCGTTCATCAAATTGTGAAAACCGGAAACGGAAAACTGACATTAAATTCAGATAACAGTAATTTTTCGGGTCCGTTAAAAATTAACCAGGGAACCATTGAAGCTACCGAAGACGGCTCGCTGGGAAAAGGTGGTGTTAAAGTTAACGGCGGAGCTACACTGGCAATTGGCCACAACAATTCTTTTTACCCAAAAGCAAAGCTTGAAGTAAGCAGCACATCTCACTTGCAATTGGATGCCGTGCTTACAACAAGCGAATTTTACATCGATGGGGTAATGCAGAATGTGGGTGGGTACAACGCTGCAACAAACCCAACTTTAATTTCAGGAACAGGAAAAGTAATTGTCGGTCGTCCCGAGGTCTTTACCTTTCACCGTGGCGCCAACGGAAACTGGGACAATCCGGCGCATTTTATTCCGGCTTTATTCCCTGAAGCTGGTGAAACCGTGATTTGCGAAGAAGAAATGGAAACCACCAGTACTGTTTTTGCTGCGTATATTATTTTACAGGGCGCCGGCAGTTTGCGTTTGCGTGGAAATCATTCGGCAACCGGAAAAATTAGGTTGAAATCGGGCACAATGTTTAAATACAACACCGGTGGCACCGGAATGTCGCTAAATGCTCCGGTTTCGGTTGAAGGAAGTGTTACAATGATTATGGAAAGCGACAACGCAGCCGGAAGCACAATGACACTGGCCGGTCCGGTTGCGGGTGATGGAACAATTACCGCGCTCAACAACGGAAAAGGTGCGGCTAATTGGGGTAAACTATTGCTTTCGGGGAATAATATCGACTTTACCGGAAACTGGGACTTGACAAAGTACAGCATAAAATATCAGGGAACAACAAACTACATTAGTTTAATTGAAGGAAACAGCGAAAATGCTTTTGGAAAAGGCAGTATTGTTGCGGGGCTAAACAATAAAGTGGTTTTTAGCCACCCAAAAGCTGCCGGCGACTCGCTGGTTTTAACACTCACCGAATCGGCAAAAGCAGTTTTAAATACTGATGTTTCAGTAAAAAAATATGTTCTAAACGGAAATCCGGTTGCTGCCGGCGAATACACGGCAATCACCAATCCTGAACTTTATGAGGGCGAAGGAAAAATTATTGTTGGCGATTCAGATACAATTCCGGTTCCGACCGAACTGGCAGCTTTCCCCGGTGCCGAAGGCCATGCAAAATATGTAACCGGCGGACGTGGCGGTCGTGTGATTTATGTTACCAACCTCAACGACGATAACAATCCGGGTTCATTGCGTTATGCCATAAACCAGTCGGGGCCGAGGATGATTCTGTTCAAAGTTTCAGGAACAATTCTACTAAAAAGCAGGCTGAATATCACCAAAGGCGATGTTACCATTGCCGGGCAAACTGCTCCGGGCGACGGAATTACACTGCGCGATTATCCAGTTGTTATTGATGCTGATAATGTAATCATCCGGTTTATACGGTTCAGAATGGGAGATTTAACCAATCAGGAGGCCGACGCAATTGGTGGCCGTTTTCATAAAAATATTATCATCGACCATTGCTCAATGAGTTGGTCAACCGATGAATGTGTCTCATTTTATGTGAACGAAAACTTTACTCTTCAATGGTCATTTATTTCCGAGAGTCTGCGAAATTCGGTTCACGATAAAGGTGCTCACGGTTATGGCGGAATCTGGGGCGGCAAAAACGCTTCATTTCATCATAATTTGCTGGCTCATCACGACAGTCGTAATCCACGTTTGGGAGAATCTGCCGGAACTACTTACGCTTTAACCGATTTGGTTGACCTCAGGAATAATGTAATTTACAACTGGCAAAATAACAGTTGTTACGGTGGTGAAGCCATGAATGTAAATATTGTAAACTGTTACTACAAACCAGGACCTGCAACTACAAAAGTTGAACGTATAGTTGCAATCGATAAAAACAAAGATGCCACAACACCAATTTATGGAATCTGGGGGAAATTCTATATCGATGGAAATGTTTTAACAGCCTCGGCTCGCGCTACCGAAGACAATTGGACGTATGGTGTTTACAACCAGTTTCATTCGAGCAACGGAACAGTTACACAGGCAGAAAAAGATGCTATGAGAATTGCAGAACCTCACAATCCGGGCGAAGTTACCACTCATTCAGCAGAAAAAGCCTACGAAAAAATACTCGAATTTGGTGGCGCCAGTCTGAAACGCGATTCAGTGGATATTCGAATTATTCATGATGTTTCTACCGGGACTGCAACTTTTACGAATGGTGGAAACGGAAGCAAAAACGGAATTATCGACACGCAGGAAGCTGTTGGCGGATGGCCGGTGCTTGAATCGTTAAGTGCACCGGTTGACAGCGACGATGACGGAATGCCAGACAACTGGGAAACAGCTAATAACCTGAATCCGTATAGCGGCGACGATGCACAACTGAAATCGGTGGATGGTATATATCCCAACATCGAAGTTTACATCAATAGTTTG
>Ga0100400_1003042_pt1 | contig 11435 bp, 5 predicted proteins | sample CryGeymeta201524_FD_80420 | JGI IMG/M metagenome (GOLD analysis project Ga0100400, IMG submission 80420) | Groundwater microbial communities from Crystal Geyser aquifers in Utah, USA - Crystal Geyser metaG 2015-24 | ecosystem: Environmental > Aquatic > Deep subsurface > Groundwater | place: USA... | reverse complement strand
GGCGAGCGCATTATTTTGCAGGGCGAAATCGTGGACCAAACCAAGTTTCAGATGCTCGAATCACTAAAAGTCAGTTATCAAAAAGAAAGCAGTATGGGTATGAAATCATACATGAGCGCTCTAGGAAAGGCATTTTTTATTCTGGCCATGCTGGCCCTGGTTTTCACATTTATTTTTATTTATCGTTACGACATTTTAACCCAACACAGAAAACTGGCATTTTTGATGATGTTTATGGTTAGTATGATTGCATTCTCTTATTTTATCAACCGGTTTCCGGGTTTGCACATTTATTTGGTGCCGCTGGCAGTGTTCCCAATCATTATTAGAACATTCTTCGATTCCAGGACGGCAATTTTCATGCTTTTCGTTATTACTTTAATCATTGGATTTTACGCCCCCAACAATTACGAATATATCCTGGTACAGTTTTCGGCGGGTGTAGTTGCCGTTTTCAGCCTGAACAAAATACATCGCAGGGTACATTTGGTAAAAGCCATGTTCCTGGTCATGTTTACCTACTGGTTTGTTTACTCTGCCTTAAATCTCATTTTCGAAGGCTCAATTTTGAATTTCAATTACAACATGATGAAATGGTTTGCCATGAGCAGCGTTTTTATCCTGTTGGTTTATCCGATGGTTTACATCTTCGAAAAACTATTTGGTTTTATTTCCGATGTAACATTAATTGAACTTTCTGACAGCAATCAACCCCTTTTGCGAAAACTGGCGGAAGAAGCGCCCGGAACTTTTCAACACTCGCTGCTGATTGCCAACCTCGCGGAAGAAGTGATTCTGAAAATTGGCGGAAATCCATTTTTGGTGCGTGCCGGCGCTTTATACCATGACATTGGCAAAATTTCGAAACCTAACTTTTTTATTGAAAACCAGGCCATTGGAATGAATCCGCATGATGATTTGAATTATATCAAAAGCGCCGAACTAATTATCGACCATGTTAAAAACGGAGTAACAATGGCACATAAATATAAACTGCCGGAACCTGTAATTGAATTCATTGCCACACACCACGGCACAACAAAAGCCAATTATTTTTTTCTGAAACAAAAACAGGAAAATCCGGACAAGATTACTCCCGAAGAATCGTTTATTTATCCCGGGCCGTTGCCAAAATCAAAGGAAGCAACCGTGGTAATGCTGATTGATGGTATTGAAGCAGCTTCGCGCAGCCTGAAAGAAAAAACCCACCTGAATTTTAAAGAATTGATAAATAAAATGATAGACGATAAAATAAAAACAAATCAGCTCGACAATTCACTGTTGACATTTAGCGATGTTAATATTATTAAGGAAACTTTGTTAAATAAGTTAATAAACATTTATCACATCAGAATTGAATATCCAAAAGAATGATTTGTGTAAAAAGAATTTAATTTTGCAAGGTTAAAAAAAAGTTAAAACCATGAGAAGTTTAGAAAACAAAATGAATCCATTAATAAAATTTTTATTCCTGATTGTACTATTATCAGGATTCGCGGTTAGTTGCGATGATCCGGTACCGGAACCAGAACCGGAACCCGAAAAGCAAAAAGCTCCTGAATTGACCATTAAAATCAATGAGTTTATTGAAGCCGTAATGACCGATATTTATTTCTGGTACAAAGAAGTTCCGGACATTGATATCCGTTACGAATTCGATTCGAAAGCTTATTTTGATAAATTATTGGTTGTTGAGGATAAATGGTCGTTTCTTTCAGATGATGTTAAAAAACTGGAAGATAGTTTCGAAGGAAAAGAAACCTCGTTTGGTTGGTCACTGGCATTTGGTCGTTTTACGGATCAAAATGGTGCTCCGACAGGTAGCCTGTTTGCTTTGGTAGAATTTGTATATCCCGAAACTCCCGCTGATAAGGCAGGAGCCAAACGGGGAGACATGATTATTGAGATAAACGGAGCTGATATAACCGAAAACAATTACCTCAATTTATTAAACAGCGATAATCTAACATTTACTTATGGCCAGTACAGTAAAACTTTGGGAATTATTAACCAAAAAACAGGGAGTATGATTTCCAAAGAATTAAATCTCGACCCTGTGCAGTTTGTAAATATCATTGAGCACGGAGGCCGCAAAATCGGGTACCTTTTTTATGCGCAATATATCGGCAACTTCAATTCAAGTCTCGATGCCGCCCTTCAATATTTTTTAGATAATCAAATTAACGATTTGGTTTTGGATTTGCGTTACAATCCCGGAGGAACAACTGTTGCAGCACAACACCTTTGCAGTTCTCTTGCCCCGGTTGATGTAGTAAATGCTGAAAAAAGGCTGGTTAATTTCCAGTGGAACGACAAATACCAGAAACACTGGCAGGATAGAAATAATCAGGATCAGTTGGGAATTAATTTTTTAAATACAGTTCCCTTAAAATTGGGGTTGAACAAACTTTATGTAATAACCGGGCCCGGTACAGCATCAGCTTCAGAATTAACCATTACCGGATTAAAACCATACATGAATGTCACTACTGTCGGCGAAACCACATACGGTAAATATACAGCTTCAATAACGTTGAAACCGGAAGATTTTTACGAAAAGGAAAGCGACTACAAAGATTTTGATAACTGGGCTGTTCAGCCAATCATTTTAAAATATGCCAATTCGCTGGGTGTCACCGATTTTAAAGATGGATTTAAACCCGATATTGAAGTTGAAGATGACCTGTTTTCTTCGATTCCGCTGGGCGATAAAACAGAAGCGCTGCTTCAGGCAACCCTGAAAGAAATTACAGGGGTTGAAGTAATAGCGATGAAAAGCGCTGTTCGGGTTCAGAATTACACCATTTTCGATCGTGGTTTTTCAAAATTCGACGCTAACAAGCGTGAATTGTTAATCGATAACTTTAAAACAGATTTTCTGAAATAGAAATCAATATTTGGGTTTTGATTTTCAAAACATGGAAAATAAAACAGTCGCGATGTAAAATTTGCGACTGTTTTATTTTATGCACGCGGATCGCCCGGAAGAAAAACGCCCGTGATCCTGCGGTAAGCATCAGAAGTTCGCTGTCCCGGCCAGCCATCTGGTTTTACAAATATACCTGGAAAAGTGTTCAGCCATTTCTGCAAATCTTCTGCTTGTTTCAGAATTGCCGGATCGCTTGGTTTTTGAACGGCGTAACTTACAACCAGTGGCTGTGCATTGGTTGCAGGAACCGGCTGATCGGCAAATTCAATGATTCCGGTTTCGGCCATCCGCCTCAACAACACGGCTGCACCACATTGTTTGGAGGTTGCTGTATCCGACCATGTACCATCAGCAACATATTTCCCACTTCTGTAATGATTTGCAAAACTCCACAAATACGGCGTTGGAACGTACGGATGATACAAGCGGTAACCCCAGCCGTTATAACCTTCAATTTGATAAAGCAAACCTGAAAGGCTCCAATCGGTTTGAGGGCCGAGTTTTCTGAGATTTAAGGCATCAACAGCGCTTTCTTCCCACGAAAACGGAGGATTTCCCCTTAAAGGCCTTCCTTTAGGCACCTGAAATGTGCGGCCTGTTAATGGATCGCCATTATGCAGGTGCCTTGTAAAACTGAGACTGGCTTCCATGTTGTGAATAACTGCCACAAAAAACCATGGAATACCGGTATTTTCTCCGACCTGCTGATAACGGATTCTGTTTGCCAACAATTTCGAAACCATAACATCAATAGCGCTAACCCGCTCCGGGCGAATAATACAACAGTTAAAAAGGTTTTCGTATTCCGCTCGTAACGCATCGGTAAATTTTACTTTCGACATAAACTGAAATTAAAAATGGTTATTCACTTATAAAAATGTGGGATTAACCACACACGGCTTACAATTTAACAATTCTAAAATCAAAATGAAAATATTCAGGAAAAAAAGTAAAAACAACAACATTTAATACCTTTGTTACGATGAAACTGAAAGAATCAATACTTCAAATCCTTTCCGACAAAAAGGCAAAACGGGATGGGCTGCATGTCAAACACATTGCCAGGCATATTTATAATATCAACAATAACCTTTTCTCGGATAGGAATGAGATTGATTTTGATAACTTAAAAAGAAAGGTCAACCGGATTCTTGCCAACGATGTTAAGAAAAAGAGGAAAAATATATTTATGAAGGTTATCAACCCAAAGACTAACAAATTCAGGAAAGGATATTATAAATTAAAACCTGCCCGTTTGGCTGCAACGAAACCTGCAAATTATTAAAGGCAACAATAACAAAAGAATTGTCAGGATTTTTGAACGCCAGTAAATCATCAGAAGTTCCTTGTGTTTGAAGAAGTTTTGCTCCGGGTTATAAAAAGTAGCCCACCTGTTTCATTAAATAAAACTCATGTTTATAGCGAAAAGTCCCGGTTTTGTTATAAAAATACCAGTAGTTGTTAGAAAAAGGAAACCCTGAATCTTAAATTTTCACATTTTTCGAAAGGCTTATTGGTTAGTTACTACTTAATTTATTGCATTTCAGCCACTTATAAGTATTTTTTGATTGAAGTCATTTTTGCTTGTTTGAACTTTGAAAATATACATTCCCGGGGCTATTTTCAGTTCATCAGCTTTAAAGGAGAAAATATTTTCCCCGGCAAAAAGGTTTGCGACTTGCGAATAGACCAAATTACCCGATGAGTTATACAGATATAATTTTGCCTGCCCCAACTGTTCACTCATAAAAGATACTTTGAAATTATTAACGGAAGGATTTGGAAATACCCTGATTTTTCCATCCTTTTCCTTGTCTCTTATTTTTAAATAGTTACTTGAAGTTGAGGTTGAATTAATACCATAAATAATACCCCGTCCCCCGGTTGCAAGATAAACCAATCCTGCTGTGCGCATATCGCCTGTAATGTTTGAAATATTTGTTGGGAGTGTGCCATCGTTAATTTCAACCCAGCTTTTGCACAAATCGGTTGACTGGTAAAGCGATTTTTTACCGTTTACTGTGGCGTAAATAAAAACGGTTGGTTCTGTCGAAGGTGCAACTGCTTTTCCAAAACCGACTGAAGAACAATTTGTTACACCAGTGACCACATTCCACACTGAACCACCATTAGTTGTTAAGTATAAACTGCTGCCCGTTTTTGAGCAATAAAAAACATTCCCCTCTTTACCGGGAACAGCGGCTATCTGCGATTTATACGAAGCTGGCAAACCAGTATAAAGTTGTGTGAAATTTGCTCCGCCATCAATGCTTCTGTAAAACCCACTACCCGATCCATTGTTCCTCTGGTCGCTGTAATAATAAAATGTCATCCCATTTATTTTGTCAGCTATTAAAAACTCACTGGCGCTCCATTGCTCGGTACAGCCATTTTCGGTGTTTGCCGGTGTACCAATTGTTTTAGTCCATGTTTTTCCGGCATCTGTTGTCAAATAAGGGTCGTTTAAACTTCCCCTCCTGTCTTTTGGCGCTATTACCCAACGGTTTTTATCGGAACACGAAACAGCCACATTCCCGTTAACAGAAGTTGCTGTCTGTTGGGTGAAACTCGTCCATGTTAACCCATTATTTGTTGAATATCTGTATTTTGGGGTTTTACTTTCCCAATCTGTACCATCATTTTGATTGCCGCCTACTGTTACAATAAAATTTGGGTCAGCTTCACAATAATCAATTCCAGTGCAGATACCAAAACCATTGGGCTCGAATGTTACTGCTGGCACAATATCTTTGTTTGCGATTCGGAATCCCTGTTGATCGGCAAAGCCGGCTATCAGGTCAGCGCCTCCAATAACCGGCGGACATTTAACCATGGTAACTACCAGTTCTTCAAAATTGCGCATTTGTGCTGTCCATTTAGGAGAACTGGAATTGATGTTATCGGTTCGATAAGCAGCAAAACCGGTAGTCAGCCAAACTTTTGCCGGGCTTAGCGGGTCGATTACCATACCTGCGCAGTAGGTCCAGCCAGCCCAGGTCGGGTACCACGATGGTTCGGTGCGGTTTGCTGGTCTCGAAAAACCTGAACTTGTCCACGATGTTCCACCGTTACTTGAAAAGTGGATGCCTTTGCCGTTTTCAGGATTCCATTGATAGGTTGAAACCCAGTCAGCGTTATTTGGATCGACACTGATCCCCCAAAATCCTTCATTTGATTTTCCAGCGGGTGTTACATTAACAAGACTGCCCGAACCGGAATATTTATAAACAAACCCCGTTGCGCCGCCACCATCAGATGAAGCATAGCTAACGTACATAATTCCGTTATTTGCAATTGTGGCGCGGCACGGATAAGCATTTGTCGCGGGGCCGCCGGTTAAGAGTTCCCAGCTTGCACCTTCGTTTGTGGTGGCATAAATACCTTTCCCTTGAACACCAACATATATTTTTTGCGAATTAGTAGCTGTGTTACCGGACGATGGGTCGAAAATCACGAAAATTACACCACCGGCCGCCCCTGCCGGAATGAGCGATGTTGCAACCTGTGCCCAGGTAGTACCGTTGTCGCTGCTTTTCCAAAGACCTCTCGTGCGGGTACCAAAGTAAAGCACTTGTCCCTTATTGTTAGGGTCAACAGCCAGACGTTCGCCCGCGCCCCGCCAGGCGCCATTGCCCAAAACAGTGATTGCTTTTTGTTTAAAATTGGGCAATTCAATCCAACTATAGCCTTGATTCGTTGATTTATAGAGCCTTCCGGTTTGGTTGTTACCACCCACAGCATAAACGGTATTTTCATCGCCCGGGTCAATCGCGAAACTTTCGATACTGGCCTGTGATACTTTCCCATCCATGGTCGGAACCCATTTCGAGTTCACCGAATCCCATTTATAAATACCGTACACATCGGTTCGGGCATAAATCACGCCTCCGGCAGGGTGGGCTATAATTCCTGTTACATATCCCATTCCCTGTAAATTAACACTTTTGAAATTCCAGGATTGACCATACCCTGTAATGAAAAGGACAATAAATAAAAATGCAGGTAATAATTTCATAGCCAAAAATATTAAATTCCAGATTAGTTCTGGTTAAATGCGTTTTTTTAAATACAGTTAATCCATTACGATAAATAGAATAAAATAGAAGCAAAACAACATAATGATAAAGAGCAATATTTCGATAACTTTTATTGGCCTGATATTTATTTTTTTTCGAACAGAATTATCTTTCATAGTTAGAATTGAGACTGGTAAATCAAAAAAAAGAGGAATCAAAGTGTAATTAACAATTCCCGCTGGCAGGCTCGTTCAGGATTTTCACCCTGTAGTTATCTGTTTTGCGCAGGGTACATTTAAAAGGCTGCCTGTCAACACAGGCAGCCCATTTAAACATTGAGACTATGAAGAATAAAACTTTTAGTTTTATTGTTTCATCATTTTGTAACGACCTATCAATTTACTGTTGTCGCTAACCACTATCATATACATTCCGGTTGATTGGTTTCTCAGCGAAATTCTTTCAATGCTGTTCTGAACATTGATGTCGCGAACAACTGCTCCGACCGAATTGTAAACCTGAATGCGCTGACCGGCTTTTACACCGCTTACGTTAATTTCACCATTGGTTGGGTTCGGGTACAACTGAATGTCGTTCGATTCAAAAACACTGGCTGATGTAAGCGGGCCAAAGGTGTATTCCACTTTCAATTTACCATCGGCAGATGTTACCAGTACTTTGTAACCACCATTAATATCACCGTTAATTTTTACCTCACCGTCTTTGTCAACAACAGCAACCGATGCTCCCTGTGCAGGTATAACCTTTGTCAGGAAGTTCGAAACTGTTTCTGCTCCGTCAACTCCTGATACTTTATAAGCAACCTGGTCAACTGCATAAACAGTAGATAAAATATAAGCCAGATATGCAACCGGAGTAGCTGCGCTTTCCAGTTTTGCGATGTAATAAGTTCTTGTAACCTGGCCGTTAGCCGAAGTGACCACTATTTTATCATCATCGGCAACGCCGCCGTCCAATCTTTCCTGTCCCATTTTATTCACCAGTTTGATGGTAGCCTTGCCCGAAGGAACTATATTGGACAGTAATGAGCTAACGTTTGTTCCGCGCGGTACATACTGAACCAGTAATTCTTTTTGTACCACATTGTAAACATCAGAAAGCAGGAATGCATCATTATCCGATGAAGACGGAATTAACTGGTAGTTAATTGTGGTAACACCGTTTTCGGCAACAACATTCAAATAAATGTTGCTGTTAACAGTAACATTTACATAAGCTGTATCGAAATTTAATGTTTTCAGCGGAACATAAGCGCCTTGTCCGTCAATAACAGCAAGCGTTGCACCAGCAGGAACAGAGATGTTTGCCAAAACGGACCTTAAAGCTGTACCATAATCAAAACCCTTGATATTTCCAACTCCTGCTTCTGCATTTGCAGAAGAAGCGCTTTTGGGCTGCTGCTCAACGGTAACTGAATATCTTGACGATGTAATTACAGCATTTGAACTTAAACCTTCTTCGGAAACATTAAGGATATATTTGGTAATATTCATGCTGTCAGCCGACATAACCACCAAAGTATCATTTAAACTTACAACATCGCCCATTGCCAATGCACCGGCAGCGCCCTTAACGGTCAGTCTCTGCATTTCGTGGGCTTTGGTAAGGCCACCCATAAAGTCGGCAACTGTTGTGCCTGGCGTCATTCCCCTGATACCTTCGTTCATTGAATAACCTTCGGTTACTTTATACACAATTGAAGAAACGGTAGATTTGTACTGCGTAGGTTCGTACATAAAGTGCTGGCCAATATCGTTGCCTACATTCAATATATTAAATGGCCATCCGGTACCTCGTGCATTCCAGTATTTCTGGTCGGTATAAGTCCATTCACTGGTTTCAGGATCAGTTCCAAAAGAACCATTGGTGCCAAAGCCAGTATTACCTTTATATATCTCCGGTTTTCTCATCCAGTTGGTGATCATCCCTGCCTTTTTGCCCCCAATAACCCAATCGGTGGTCGAAGCCATTGAGAAAGTTTCGATTAATTCAAAATCATTTGGGTCGTTGGCTGGTTTTAAACCCTGTTTAATTGAATCGTTCAGAATTTTGAACATATACCAGCTTGCATTCGCCCATTTTTGAACCGGAGTTCCGTCTCCTCCTACAGCTTCGCCCCAGGGATTTACAAATCCGTTTGGAAAATATATTTTATTGGAGTTATTTGTGTACATGTGAAATTGAATATCAAGCTGTGCCGGAACGGGCCACACATAATCCGGAATCCATGAAACATAAGTAAACCCGTCTGTTCTTATTCCACCCATTGCGAATACATCGCCGGGCATCACAATCGCGTTTACATTCAGATCCTGTTCAAGGATGCCCGGTGTAACTGCCCACTGGGCTTCGTTCACCCATTTGTATCCCGGAACATATTTATCATAACGGTCCAACCACTCAGTTGGATTCATTCTGGATTGAATTACATCCGAAGGGTTTGTATTCCACTGCATTGCAAACATAAAGTTGCTTAAATCAAGTGGTTGGTTTCCGGGGTTAGCTATTTCTGCGAAGCTGTTCCACCACTGATCCCAAAACACCATTTCAGAAAGAAAAGGATCGCCCCTGTATGGCTGAAGTTTCGAAGGATCAATTTCTTTCACCAGTTCCACGTTGTATGTGTTGGTAACGCTGTCATCTTCAGCAGTTACTATAAACGATATGGTGCGTTGTGCAACTGTTCCATTGAGCGAAGTGGCGCGATTTACCTGAATTTTTGTATTCAATTGCTGCGCTTTGGCAACAAGGGCAGGTATTCCATCCACATCCATTGGAACGGTAATGCGGTAATTATAAGTTGTTGGGTTAAAGCCGGGCACTGTATCACCAACCCAACCAAACAAACCCTTGTATGCTTCAGGAATATCAGGCCAGGTTATGGATGACAGGTATGCATTATGATTTGGCTGGATTGGCTGTACTTCAATAAAATATTCTTTAATTGCGCCATTCTGTGCGGTTACTTTCAGTTTATCGCCATTTTTCAAATCGGGTCTTGGAACCCCGTCAACCGGAACGACTTCCCATGATGCATTGGAAGCTTTTTCCAGATGCATCAATAAAGAGTCAACACGGGTGGCATACGGAATACCGTACCAGTTTCCTGTAATAGTATCAATCCCAGAAGAGTGTTCAGTTACCCATGGCCATGTAATAATACCTTCCTGGTTATCGTCTCTCCACCCTTGCTCAGCAGATGCAGGATAATTTAATGCAGTAACCGGCACTACGATATTGGCACCGGCAGTAGGTTCTTTTACAATAATATCAAAAGTTGCCTTTTGAGCCACATCGCCGGCAACAAGAATGTTTAACTTGTCGCCTGTGCGGGCTGCAAATGTCAGTGAATCTTCAAAATTCGGGTTCAGTTCATAAATCCAGGTAACACCGGGTTTCTGTTTCATAGAACGCATTACACCATCACCCCTGCGGGTTCCCCATGGAACAGTGATGGTTTTATTGGCAAAATCCACATCAACCATGTCCGATTCCAGTGTATTCTCATCGAGGGTGTATGATCCATGATTTCCGACTGTCCATTGCACATCTCTCCACTCTCCCCATCCTGTGGGCCATTGCCATGGAATCCACTCCGAATCATCTTCACCAACTCCCCGGGCATTGGCAAAATCGGGATTGCCTTGCTTAATAGTTGATTTACGAATAAGTACAGAGTTGCCTGTTGCACCGGTAACACCAGCCACATCATAACTTTTATCGTAATTGTTTCCATTATTGTCAAATACTCCGCTTACCTGGTCAATTACAACCGAATCTACGTCAGATAAATGGTGCTCGAGGTAAAAACATTCCCTTCCATGAAATGCATCAAGAACCATGATATTTTCGCCTGTGATTTTCTTGGTAACACTGTCGGTGGCATCACCATTAATTTCGGCCATGTGTATTAACAGATCGGATAGTTCGTACATCTGAAGCTTTTGTGGTTTTTGCTGTCCACCTTCAAATCCCGCGATTTTCTTGTCGTATTGTTCGGCGGCAAAATCATAAGCTGTTGCCACAACAAAACTTTTCCCGGGTTCTATGACAAAATCAGGCAACATTATGTAATCTCTTGGTGATTGCGGAGTGAAAGGATCGACAAAGACATCGTAGATTTTCTTAGCCCCCATTGTAAGTTTTCCTAACTTGAAATCTTTTAGGTTAACTGTTTTATCACCCATGTTGGTAATTTCAACATAGTTATCTTGGGTTTCGTTCAACCGGACCTCTGTAATAACCAGGTTTCTGTACACTTCCTGGGCATTTACAATCCCCATTGATAAAAGCAAGACGAAAAGTAAAAGTTTTAATCTCATAGCATTTAATTTAATTGTTAATGAAAAATAATTATTATCTCAAATAACAAATATCAACGAATAGCATGAAAGACAGTGCCAATATTGTACCTGTAAACAACCGGTTTGTACCAGAAACAACAGTATCATACCAAATAATAGCTCTTT
>Ga0100400_1003037_pt1 | contig 11442 bp, 8 predicted proteins | sample CryGeymeta201524_FD_80420 | JGI IMG/M metagenome (GOLD analysis project Ga0100400, IMG submission 80420) | Groundwater microbial communities from Crystal Geyser aquifers in Utah, USA - Crystal Geyser metaG 2015-24 | ecosystem: Environmental > Aquatic > Deep subsurface > Groundwater | place: USA... | reverse complement strand
GAAGGGGATCCTGATGGTGGTGCGGTAAGGGGTTTTCGTACCACCGGTCTGCGTCCTGACTGCAGGCACCAGGAACACGGCGCACCCGTTCTCTCCCGTTCGGGTGCGCATTTTTTCTTTGTTCCGCATCAAGATCCCTTCGGGACTTGATGATCGCCAGCGGCGGCGCAGGTCCGCCGCTGGCTCCGCTGCGCGAGCACGCACCGCGGTCCGGGTTTGGCCTCCGAGTTGCGTGCCATGGTTCCGCATCAAGATCCCTTCGGACAGCAGGCCGGGTGGTGAACCAGCCGGGTTGACTACTCCACGGTGACCGATTTGGCCAGGTTGCGGGGCTGATCGACATCGGTGCCGCGCAGCACGCCGACGTAGTAGGCCAGCAGTTGCAGCGGCAGCACCTGCAGGATCGGCGAGGCGATACTGTGTGCAATCGGCAGCTGGAGTACCTCGACCCCATCACTGCTTTCAAGCGTGACGTTGCGGTCGCCAAACACGATCACCTGGCCGCCACGTGCGCGGACCTCATGCAGGTTCGAGCGCAGCTTTTCGAGCAGGTGGTTGCTGGAGGCCGATACGATCACCGGCAGATCTTCGTCGACCAGCGCCAGCGGACCATGCTTGAGCTCGCCAGCGGCATAGCCCTCGGCATGAATGTAGGACACTTCCTTGAGCTTCAATGCACCTTCCAGCGCGATCGGAAACTCCGCGCCACGGCCGAGGAACAGCGCGTGCGCCTTGTCGGCAATTCGCGTGGCCAGTGCCTCGACTTTCCGGTCCAGCGCCAGCACTTCGCGTGCCTGCTGCGCGACCTGACCGAGTGCCGCGGTGATTTCGCGCAGTCGGGCCGGCTCGGCTCCGTGTTCGCGCGCCAGCGCCGCGCTCAGCAGCAGAAGAACGGTCAACTGGGTGGTGAAGGCCTTGGTCGAGGCGACGCCAATTTCCAGTCCGGCGCGGGTCATCAGGCTGTGGTCGCAGATTTGGGTCAGCGCACTTTCCGGCACGTTGCAGATTCCGAGACGTCCCAGGTAGTGCCGCTCTTTGGCCAGCTCGAGAGCCGCCAGCGTATCGGCGGTCTCGCCGGACTGCGAGATGGCCAGCATCAGCGTGCCATCGAGCACTGCGGGGGTCCGGTAACGGTACTCGCTGGCAACCTCGACCATCACCGGAATCCCGGCCAGGGCCTCGATCCAGTAACGCGCCACCATGCCGGCGTGGTAACTGGTGCCGCAAGCCAGGATATGGATCGCCCGGGTGTTGCGTAACAGGTCGCGATCCAGAGCCGGCAGAATTTGGCCGCCTTCCAGGTAGCCGTCGAGCGTGGCGGTGATCGCGCCGGGCTGCTCGTGGATTTCCTTGAGCATGAAGTGACGGTAGGCGCCCTTGTCGGCGCTGTCGGCCGGAATCGAGGAAATCCGGACCGCGCGGCTGGCCGGCTGGCCGGCAGCGTCGAAGACTTGCACCGAATCACGGCTGATCTCGACCAGGTCGCCTTCCTCGAGGTAGATCATCTGCTGGGTCAGCGGCACCAGCGCAGCTGCGTCCGAGGCCAGAAAATGCTCGCCAACACCGACGCCGACGACCAGAGGACTGCCCGAACGCACGCCCCAGAGCCGATCCGGTCGCTCGGCATCCAGGATCGCCAGGGCGAAGCTGCCCTGCAGCCGGGCCAGTGCGGCGCGCAGCGCTTCGATGAAGGTCGCGTGCCGGGCGCACTCGCGATGAATCAGGTGGCCGATGATCTCGGTGTCGGTTTCGGATTCGAATGCATAGCGGTCGCGGCGAAGTTCCTCGCGCAGGGCTTCGTAATTCTCGATGATGCCGTTGTGGACCACGGCGATCCGGATATTGGAAAGGTGTGGGTGTGCATTGGTCGCGCTGGGGCGGCCGTGCGTGGCCCAGCGGGTGTGTGCGATCCCGATCGGCCCGCGATGCTGCTCGCCGAGTGATTCGGCCAGCATCGCGACCTTGCCGACCGCACGCTGGCGCAGCAGCTTGCCCTGATCGTCGATTACAGCCAGCCCGGCCGAATCGTAGCCACGGTACTCGAGTCGGCGCAGACCGGCAATCAGGATCGGCACGACATCACGCTGGGCGACCCCGGCTACAATTCCACACATGACTGACCCCAGAGTTCCTGATTCGTTTGCACTCGATGATAGCAGTGCCGCTCGCCGCCCGGGCCGGATGGCGGGGCGGTTGCTGTTGTTTCTGCTGTGCGCTGGTGCGGCCCTGGCTGCTGCCGACGAAGAGGTCATCCGCATCGCTCGAGACGATGGCGGCGTGCCGACGGCGCTGGAGGTGGCAATCCTGCAGTTTGCCGGCCGCGATGGCTCTCGGGTGGACCTGATTGGCGCCGTTCATGTCGGCGAGCCGGAATACTTCCGGACCTTGAATCAGCGCCTCGCCGGGTATGACCGGGTGCTGTTCGAGCTGGTTGGTGACCCCGACTCGCTGGGCGCGCCACGGCCTGGAGCGCCTTCCCTGATCGGTCTGTTGCAGGGCGGAATGAAGGATGCGCTGGGCTTGAGCTTCCAGCTCGACGAGATTGATTACTCGGTGCCGCATTTCGTCCACGCCGATCTGGACGCCAACGAGTTCAGCGACAGCATGCGCGATCGCAACGAATCCTGGTTGCAGATGATGCTGAGGGCCTGGGCGCTGGGCATGGCGCATCAGGGCAAGCCCGGCGCGGCCGAGGCCGATCTGCTGAAGGTTCTGCTGGCCGAGGATCGACGTCTTGCGCTGCGTCGGCTGCTGGCAACGCAACTGGCCGACCAGGCCGGTATGCTCGAGCTGATTTCAGGCGATGACGGTTCAACCCTGATCGAAGTTCGCAACGCACGCGCGATTGCGGTGCTGGAACGCGAACTTGCCTCCGGCCACGGTCGCCTGGCGATCTTCTATGGCGCCGGACATCTGCCCGACCTGGCCCGACGGCTGGAGCAGGATCTGGGTATGCGCCGGCTCGGCATCGAGTGGCTGTCCGCCTGGCGTCTGGGCGACCGATGATTGAATCCCCGCGGCGTCCGTGGCGATTCAATCAGAGCTTGTCTGGATAGCGGCGCGGCCCATTGGCGAGTCGCGGACGAAATGCTCAGCCTGCGCGGTCCGAGAGCTGCTTCAGATCGGTAATCACTTGCTGAGTGTGGGTCTCGGGATCGACCCGGTCGTAATGCCTGACGATCACCCCGTCCGGACCGATCAGGAACGATTCGCGCCGGGCAATTCCGGTCGCGCCAAGGCTGCGCAGCACACCGTAGGCATCGCAGATGGCGCCGTCGTGATCCGACAGCAACGTGAACGGCAGCTTGTATTTGTCCGAGAACTTGCGCTGGTCATCGACCGCATCGACGCTGATTCCGACGACTTCGGCGCCGGCACCGCGAATCGCGTAGATGTTGTCGCGGAAATTGCAGGCTTCGGTGGTGCAGCCGGGCGTGTCGGCCCTCGGGTAGAAAAACACAACAAGCCATTTGCCGCGGAAGTCTTCCAGCCCATGCGTTTCACCGTACTGGTCCTGCAGCTGGAACACGGGTGCGGCTTCGCCGACGGAGGCGGCATGCAGGCAGGAAGATAGCGCCAGCAGGCTGATGGCGAATACCATGGAAACGGTTTTCATCTTGAACTCCTTGGTGGATGCAGCCAGAGAATACACTAGTGCACCCCGTCGTTAATCCTGTAACTTTCAGCGAGCCGGAAAGCGCTTGGCTGCAAGGCAGGGCTCGCCGGGAATGCGTATTGCCTTTCCAGGAGCCCTGAGGCCGCAGATGAGCGCGATTATTCTCGCGTTCGGGCTCGCCGCAACGGGTGCGCGTCTGAGTCGACATTGCGGCGTTGCGCCCCTTGTAAAGGGCTTGCCATTCACTGCGGGTCGCGCCTTGCACTGTCGACTCAGTCACACTCTGAATGTCACAGGATTAATGACGGGGTACGCTCGCTGGTGAAGATCCCGAAGCGGCCGTGGCTGACTTGCGCTTTCCGATCCGATGTTCCGAGAAAATGCCGATGCGTACCGAGTTCGAGTTCGAGACCTGGGATGTGTTTACCGATACGCGCTTTGCCGGCAACCCGCTGGCGGTGCTGTTCGATGCCGATCGGCTGGAGCCGTCGCGAATGCTGGCCGTGACCCGCGAGTTCGACTATTCAGAGACCGTCTTCATTCAATCACCGACCGCTGCAGGCCACGATGCGCGATTGCGCATCTTCACGCCGGCCGGCGAGTTGCCGTTTGCCGGTCACCCGACGGTCGGGGCGGCCTGTGCGCTGGCACAGCGTCGGGGCCGCACCGGAGCGATGCGCCTGGAGCTGGGCGCAGGAAGTTTCTCGGTCGAGATTCATCGTCAGGATTCGATCTGGAGCGCGCAGTTCGCCAACCCGAACCTGCCGCGGATTTCCGGTCCGGGTCCGGATGCGGCAGCGCTTGCCGCCGCAGTCGGGCTGGACCCGGACTGCATCGAGGGTGGTTCATCCGCACCGTGTCGCGCAGGGGCGGGCATCGATTTCATTCTTGCCCGCGCCTCGAATCCGGCGCTGGCGGCAGCCAAGCTGAATGTTGCCGCCTTCGAAGCGCTGGCGCTGGATCAAGCCTGTGGTCTGCTGCTGTACGCGATCGAGAGTGAGGGCCGGGAGCATCGGATCCGGGCCCGGATGTTCGCGCCGCACCTCGGGGTACCCGAAGACCCGGCGACCGGCTCGGCCGCTGCTGCCTTGCCGGCGCACCTGTTGTTGCAGGATGCGCTGATCGATGGTGCGCACCGGATCGAGGTGCTGCAGGGTCAGGCGATGGGCCGGCCGTCGCGGATCGAGGTTCGGGTCGAACTCGCCTCAGGTCGTTTCGTGTCGCTGTCGGTCGCGGGCCAGGCGGTGCCAGTGATGCGCGGGACGATTGCGGTCCCTGTTTATGCAGAAGACTCAGACGGTTGATCGGCCTCGACCCGTTCAGTTGCCCCACTACGAGCTACTCGCCTGCGGCGTGCTCCAGCAGGTCGATCGCCGCCTGTGCTGCGGCAATCTCCAGCGCTTCGGTACAGTGCTCCAGCACGCGCTCGCGCCGAGCCTCCGGATCGAGCGGTCGACGGCGGTCAAGATGACCCTGTTCCTCGAGCCATTGCTCAAGCTGCTCCAGCTTGGCCTTGCGGAATCCGGGTACGATGCCTTGATCCAGCGCCTCGAGTAGTTGGCTTGCATCACCATGACATTCGATGGCCGCGGCGCTGACTCCGTCCAGCATGGTGTCAGTGACACCGTCGGCGCGCTCGAGTGTCTGCCGATCGACCGGCACTCCACGCCCGATTCTCCAGGCCTCGATCCAGCACTGCAGCAGCTCGATCCGTGCCAGTACGCGGTCGCGCTCGGCAGCATCCGGTAACGCGACCGCGGCGCTGGGACCTTCGAGCAGGCGGCGCAGCGCCCCGATTCGCTTGATTCGCCATGCTGTCAGCAGTCGGTGCAGCAGCTCGAGCCGGTCATCGAGCACCCAGAACGGGTGCTGCTGGCTCGCGTCCAGTCGGGGATCGAGCCGGCCGACCTCGATCTTGCGCGCGTAGTCGTTCGCTCTCATCCCTTCAGGCGCAGGCAGGGTTGGAGTTGCGCTGGCCGGTGCGGGCGAAAACTCGGCACGCTCGAGCCCGCGCCGAACCGCGGCCAGATCGATCAGCCTTGGCGTCCGGCCGGTTGCCTGCTGCCACAACCACGGCTCATGGCCACCCGCGGCCAGGTAGATCACCTGTCGCCCGCGCTCGCTGGCCAGTTGCTGCAGACTCGCCGCGACGCTGGCGAATCGTTCCGGATCGCTGGTGGTCAGCGCTTCGTCGAGCATGAACGGGAGCGACATCCGACCCTGCTCCTGGTGCTCGGCCCAGCTGGTTCGAAGCGCAAGCAGCAACTGCATTCGGGTCGCGGTCGACAGTTCGTCGAGCTCATGCGGGTCGCCGCTGGCGGTTTCGATGGCGTGGAATCGGTTGTCATCACCGACAGCGAGGTCCCACGCGTGATGAGTGAAAGCGGCGAAGCGCTCGCGCGCTGCGTGAAGCAGCGGTGGTTCATGGCGCTGGCGAAATTCGGTCTCGATCTCGTCGAGCAGCAGTCCGCTGCACTCGGCCGAAAGTGCCTGTTGCTGCAGGTCTGCGAGCCGGTCACGGACATCGGCCTCCTCGGCAAGCGCCTGCGCCAGGCGGTGGTCGGCACCGGCGGCATCCAGTCGTGCGCGCAATTCGGCACGGCGCTCAAGCAGTTCCTGATGCTGTTCGGCCTGACCCCGGGTCAGGGCTTGTAGCTGCAGCAGTCCTTCGCGATCGCGCCGCGCCACGGCCTGTTCGAACTCGGAGTTGCAGGCCAGCACCCGGTCGAGTCGCTCGCTGTCGATCTGCAGCTGCTGCTTGTCCGCCTGGAGTTCCCGCCAGTCGCTCAGTCGATCGACTCGCCGCGCCAGTTCTATCGCGTCGTCGGCCTCGATCCCGGCTTCGGCCAGCAGCGCCTGGCGCTGATCGTTCAGCAGTTTCAGTTCGGCGTTGCCGCGACGGATCCGCTCGCGGAGTTCGTTGATCCGTTCAGTCGTGTGTGCCGCCGTGCGGCAGCGTTGGCACAGCTCGGCCAGCGCCGTGGCCAGCGCTTTGACAGATCCAGAATCCGGCTCGAAGTCCGACCATGCCTTCAGCGTCGAGGTGATCTCGTGGCGCAGTTGATCGATCTCGCGACCGAGTTGGTCAATGGTCCGCTCGGCTTCGCCGACATCAAGCTCGGCGCGCTGGTATTGCTCGGCGAGCCGAACGAATCGATCGAAACCGGCTGCGGCGAGCCGAGAATCGAAGCCGATCCGGGTCGAAAGTTCACGACGGTGCGCCTCGAGCGCGTCCAGTTCCCGTTGCACCACTTCGAGTTGCATGCCAAGTTGCTCGGCGTGCTCTGCCCGGCGCCGCAGCGCCTGAAGCTGATGCAGCTGGTCGTCCAGGTGTCGAAGCAGTGCCGCAACTTCGCTCCGGGACCATGCGTTCGGCAGCGGCAGCGGGCCTTCGAGATAGGCGGCGCGATATCGCCGGCGCTGGCCGCTGTGACGAGCCAGCAACAGCCATGCCGACCCCAGTAGCGACAGCAGGCCACCGGCTGGAACCAGCCAGTCCGGCAGCGCCGGCCAGTCCGGGAAATGGATCGGGATTGCCCAGGCAGCCAGCACCGCGCAACCGCCCAGGGTTGCCATAGGCACTGCAGTCCAGACCGGTGTCTGACCTCCGTCCGGCTCGGCCAGCCAGCCTTCAAGCGCATCGAGACCGCGCTGCAGCTCGCGAATCTGCGCCGGGTCGGGTGCAGCCTCGACGCCATGAATCCCTGCGTTGAGTTGATCGCGGCGCTGCACGGTCTGCTGCAACTCGCGAGCAAGGGCTTCGGCGTCTGCCACCGAATCCGGATCCAGCCGGGGCACGGCCGTGGCGTTCACCGATGTGCCAAGGGCCTTGATGGCCTGTCGCTGGCGTAGTGCAGCAGCCTGTTGCTCGTTGACGGCCCGGTCGCGGGCCTCGATTCGCTGCTTCAGCCGCAGGAGTTGTTCATCGAGCTGCTCCAGCAGTGCCTCGGACGGGCGCCGTTCGGCCAGGCCGGTGGCCTGCAGTTCGGCCTGGTGTTGCTCCAGCGTCGCAACATCGTCGGCGTGGCGCTGGCGGTGGTCGAGGGCACGGGCTTCAATCTCTTGCAGCCGCCTGGGTTCGTCGCCGAGCAGGCGCCGCATGTCGGCTGGAAACGGGCGCAGGCGGGCCTCGATCGCATCGGCACGGTCGGCCAGTTCCAGGCGCTCCAGCGCCTGCTCGGCCAGGCGCAACCGGCTGGGTGCGAGTCGGGATTGTTCGATCCGGGCATCCAGATCGGGCAGATCCCGCTCCTCGCGAACCAGCGCTTCGTAGTGCCGCTCGATGTGACGACGCTGCTGCCGGGCCGCGCTGAGCGCGTTGCGTTCGATCGTGCCCTTGCGCTCGCCAAACGCGAACGGCGCCTGGCGCAGCACTTCGAGATCGTAGCCGCCGTGCAGCTCGCGCCGCAATCGTTCGCTCAATGCCCGATCGTGGCCGGACCGGGACAGGACCAGATCCTCGATTCGCATCAGGTAGGCATTCAGTGCTTCGGGCTCAGGCAGTGGCGGTGCATCGGCAGGTCGACCATCACAGCGCCAGGTCAGTTCCCGCCCGGTACGGCGGACTTGCCAGCGTTGACCGTTGTCTTCGACAAAATCCGCCGCCAGCGCCAGGCCCGGTGGGTCATCCGGTCGAGTCCCGGCAAGCAGGTAGCGCAGGGCGCGCAGCAGGCTGCTCTTGCCGCTGGCGTTGGGGCCGGTGACCAGCGTGACGCCGGCGGCGAAGCCGTCGACGACAAAGCCGGTGTGGATGCCCGGAAGCGACTGGATCTCGATCCGTTCCAGCCTCATTGCGCACCCGCCTGATCATTTTGTCCGTCGTCTTGCGTGTGTCCCCGGCTGGCGGCTTGCGCCAGCAGGACTTCCAGCATCCGGCCGGCGCTGTCGGTCAGCATCGCGGCGATTTCCGCGTCGCTCGGCGGTGCCGCGTCCAGCCCCTGCCAGCGCGACTGGTTCAGCAGCGACTCGAGCCGTCGCGCCGCGCGCTTGATCAGCGCCGCGCGCTGCGGATCGGCAGGCGGGCGCTCGAGAAGTAGCAGGCGTGCGGCCAGCAATCCGACCGGGCTGCGTTCTTCGGCCAGCGTTTTCAGCGGTCGCAGCGGCACGGTCGCCAGCTCGACCCGCTCGATGAACATCGCGATGCGCGTACCGGTAGAAAAGTCGCGTTCCGGCTCGCGCAATAACAGGTCGCGCACCCGTCCGGCCAGATCGCTGTGCCCGACCAGGCGGACTCGCAGGCCACAGGCTTCGGGTGCCAGTGGACGCTGGCTCAGCCGCGTATCCAGTGTGCGAATCGAGTCCAGCAGTCGGTCTTCGGCGGCGCTGACATCGGTCAATCCGGTCAGGTCGAGCTCAACAAGCTGCCAGTGCAGCGGTGCCAGCGGCCATTGCTCGAGGCTGCGAATCTCGCCGTGCTCGATCACCAGTGCCCACGGTCCGCGCTCGCCGAGCTCACCCGGATGCAGCCCGGTCACCGAGCCCAGGTAGCCCAGCGGCGCCGGGCCGCTGAGCGGATCGGGTCGGTGGATGTGGCCGAGTAGCCAGCCATCGAGACCGGCGGCCTCCAGCTGGGATCGCGCAACTGGCGCATAGCGACTGTCGGCCGCATCCAGGTCGCAGTGCAGCAGACCCAGGTTCAAGCCCGGTCCGCGCTCGAGACGCACGCCTTCGAGCGGGCTGTTGTCGACCACGGTTTGTCGAAACGACCATCCATGCAATGACACCGGTTCTCGCTCCGAACCCAGCGCGACTCGCTCCCAGCGTCCGTCGCGGCCGAGCAGGTGAAAGTCCTCGATCCGGTCCGCCAGCCGCGGCAGCACCTGTACATCATGGTTGCCGGCCACGCCGACGACTGCGATCCCGGCTTCGGTCAGGGTCGCGACCCCGCGCTCCAGCGCGCGATAACCCTCGAACAGGTCGTCCTCGCTCTCGACCACGTCGCCGGCCAGCACGACCGCATCGACCGCCCGGCCCAGCGCCTGTTGAATCAGCCGATCCCAGGCCGCCTCCGGACCCATCGCATCGGCGCGCGGCCGCAGCTGCGGCGGCAATCCGGACGGACGCCGTCCGAGGTGCAGGTCGCCAACCGCGAGCAGGGTGTAACTGTTTGAACGTTGACCCGTCATGCCTGGAAATGCGCCGTGGATCGATCCGGATTTCATCATATCGCCCCCGGATGCACCAGGTGCGCGAGCGCTCCCGCAGATCGAGCGGAAGTGAACCAGGCGGTCGGGACAGGAAAGTGGTGGCTACGGGTGGACTTGAACCACCGACCTCAGCATTATGAGTGCCGCGCTCTAACCAACTGAGCTACGTAGCCATGGGAAGCCGCGTATTCTGGGTCGATTCCCGGGGATTGTCAACCGCGGTGTCGGTCTGCCGCGCTCGCGTCAGCCTCGTCCGATCCAGCGCTCGGCCAGCAGCCCGGCAGTATCGATGGCCGGTGTCTGTCCGGCCAGCAGGTCGGCCAGTAGTTCGGCCGAGCCGGCGGCGTGGGTCCAGCCCATGGCGCCGTGGCCGGTGTTCAGAAACAGCCCGTGCACCGGGGTCGGACCGAGCAGCGGTGCGCCGTCGGGCGTCATCGGTCGAAGCCCGGTCCAGCCGTTCGCTTCGCTTTCGAGAATCCGCGACCGCAGTGCCGGCAGCAGCGCCGCGGCATTTTCCAGCAGCATCCTCAGACGCCTCGAGTCGAGGCTCCGGTCGTGGCCGGCGAACTCGGCCAGGCCGGCGATGCGCAGTCGTGTCGGGCCCAGCCGGGCGGTAACGAAGCGGCGCCCGAGGTCCAGCAGCGGCAAGCTCGGCGCCGGATCGTCGGGATCGAGCGTGATCGTGGCCGAGTAGCCCTTGACCGGCTGGATCGGCAGCCGCAGACCGAGCGGTCGGAGCAATGTCGGCGAATCGCAGCCGGCGGCGACGATGCAGGCATCGGCTTCGATTCTGCCGCGATCGGTATCCAATGCGCGGAAGCCATTGCTGTCGCAGTCCAGCGCGGTGACGCATTCGCCGAGGCGCAGCTCGGCGCCGAGCGCGGCGGCATGTTCGACCGCGATCCGACTGAAGATGTGCGCATCGCCGGATTCGTGAGCGGGGAACAGCAGGCTGCGGTATATCCGGTCGGCGATCGGTTTCAGTGATGGTTCCAGCGCGAGCAGCGCATCGCGATCGAGGCCTTGATAGTGTTCTGGATCAAGCTCGATCTCGCGGCGCAACTGCAACGCATGCTCGAACTCGCGGGCGCTGAAGTAGAGCTCCAGCGAGCCTCGGGTGATCTGGTCATAGTGCAGTGCGTGGCGCCGGCGCAGCCGGCCAAGGCAGGCGCTGGAATACAGTCCAAGGCGCACACAGTTGCGGGTGTTGCGCAGGTAGCGGTCGGGTCGGGAGTGGCGCAGGAACTGCCAGCCCCAGCTGGCCAGCTGCGGCACTGCCCGGGCGTGCAGCCGCCACGGCCGGTCGGCATGGAGCAGGGCGGATGGCAGCCGCTTGAGTGTGCCCGGCGAGTTCCAGGGTTCTGCATGGCAGGGGGTCAGCCCGCTGCCGTTGGCAAAGCTGGTCTCCATACCGGGCGCGTCAGCCCGGTCGACCAGGACGACTTCGAAGCCGCGTTCGGCCAGCACCAGCGTCGTCGTCGCGCCGACCACGCCGGCACCGACGACGATGATTTTCATGCCTGGCATTGCCCGCTGTCCGCGCCGGTCGGAATTCAGGCCGGAAGCGGCGCGTCGAAGGCCTGGTGAAAGCGTTCGGCCAGATCATCGACGGTGTAGCCCTGGGGTGCCGGGTGGGCGATCTTGATCGAACCCATCAGGGAGCCGAGACGGGCCGCGTCG
>Ga0100400_1003010_pt1 | contig 11499 bp, 8 predicted proteins | sample CryGeymeta201524_FD_80420 | JGI IMG/M metagenome (GOLD analysis project Ga0100400, IMG submission 80420) | Groundwater microbial communities from Crystal Geyser aquifers in Utah, USA - Crystal Geyser metaG 2015-24 | ecosystem: Environmental > Aquatic > Deep subsurface > Groundwater | place: USA... | reverse complement strand
CCCGCAGCCCAACTGCGTGCCGCGTTTTGGGCTCCATTCCTCAGGCATATCCTTCCAATGCACGTGCTTGATGCGTTTCCCAAAGATTTTCACAAACTCTAGGGGATCCCCGCCACCAAGCCATGAGTTTCCTGTATCCAGATTTACCCCGACCGTCTCCTCATGCCCCAGTGCCTCCAAAATGCGCGTCATCCCGTCGACCGTGTCGGTGAGAATCCCATGTGGTTCCAGCAATAACTCGACGCCAAGTGTCTCAGCCCAGCGAAGCGGTTCGTGAAGCTTTTCACAAATACTGAAAAGGCGCTGCTCGTCACTGAGGCGATGACCAAAGCTCGTCTTGGGATCACCCTCAGTCGTGATGACCTGCTTCACGCCAAGGAAGTGAGCAAGCTTGATCGCCTTGATGATTTCCGCCGTGCCATAGCGATCCGGCGATGTGGGATCCAATAAGTTGGCGTGGGCACAAACGCTCGTCAACGTGAGATCAAACTCATTGACCATCTCCATGATAGTCGCAGGATGGGAGTCCAAACTGAACGACGCGGAAAACCCATATTCAGTCCCGAGCGTGGCCCCATCGTGATTGTCGGTGAGATCCGCATAATCGAAACCAAGTTCGCGGATGAGTTCAAATTGCCGCCGCATTGGCGAAAACGGTTGGATTAAAGCAAAGCATCCGATTTTCATGATCTTGAAGTAGGGGTTAAAATATTCAGGGGGTCACCCCAGAGGCAAACGCACGCCAATCCGCGTCGATCTGATCCGCCGTCATCGGATTGCTATGGACCAAGACACGGTAATTGAATGCCACCGACTGCCCTGCTTGGAGCATCAACGGTTCATTAAATAAGAAGGCTGGGCTGAAATAATTCATCGGCTTCTTATTGTGAAGGTACCACGGGGATGGGTAGCGGAGGTTTTTGGGGTGATCGCACACCGCAATCCCGGGACCGGCAATTGAAAAATCGACCCAACGGAATGCTTTACCATGCGCATCGGCAAAATCACTGGGGCCATCGCTCGTCCGAATCGACCAGGCGTCGTCATGTGGCACCAACCTCAACGACAAGCCGGCATAACCACCATAGTTTTTCCCATCTGGCTCATGTTCTAAAGGCGTCCGACCCAAATCGACAGGTGCATTTCCTGCCGTGAAACTGCTGTTCCAATCGATTCGATAGCGACCATCCCTATCGGGCTTGGTGACCAAGATGGTGCGTAGCTCGGTCATCACAGAAGCTTGCCCCGGCGGATGATAGCTGATGCTCAACTTAGCCGTCGCGGAAAAATCGTCACGAGGCGTGAACTCAAGCGCCGTCAACTCGGTCACCCCTTGGCTTTTTCCAGTCTTGGGGTTTTCCTCCCAGTAATTCAGTCCGTTGATGTATTTCCAAGACCACCACAATCCACGATGCCATGGATGATCCGCAGGCTTCAAATTCGTCAGCACCTCTCCATCGAGCGATGCAAGTGGATGAAAATACGCTTTGGCTTCCTGCGGATCGGCCACCAATTGCCAAATCACCAGATCTCCTTTGCACAATGCCAGCTTGGTTTCGCTCTGCCGCCAGTGCCATTCCACTTCATCGGCATCGCTACTTTGCATCGGCAATAGACCCAAACTGCCATGGAGCGCCACCGCCACCATGATTCGGAAGACAGCCGAACATCGGAATCGCATTCACTGAGGATAGCATGCACTTCGCTTGAATGCTTGCAAAGTCGATCACTGGTAAATATTACACATGTCAGCAATCGATGAAAAAGCGCACCACGCTTCGCTCCGCAAGCGAACTCTACCACGCGGACACCTGCGAACCACTCAAGGCAGCGGCTGAGCGAGGCGACCTGAAGCTCGATGCGCTTGGGCACGGCAGCTACCCGGGCACCCGCTTGCCCAGGAACGAACTCCAGGAGATTCTGATGGCTGGTTATTGGGACGCTAGCTTTGATCAGGACTGGGGCCTTGACTGGCATTGCAACGAAGGGCTTGAAATCGGCTACCTTGGAGCAGGCAAATTGCCCTTCAGCGTTGACCACAACACCCATCAACTCAAGCCAGGTGATCTCACGATCACCCGGCCTTGGCAGCGCCATCGCGTCGGCAATCCGCAGGTCCCAGCCAACCGATACTCCTGGCTCATTCTCGACACCGGAATGCGCCGGCCCAACCAGCCATGGACTTGGCCAGACTGGCTGTTGCTAGCGGATTCCAGCCTCAAGCGGCTCACCGACCTGCTGCGGCAAAACGAACAAGCGGTGTGGAAGGCAAATGCCATGATTGGCCACTGCTTCGAACGCATCAATGAAACCGTCACGGCAGGGGTCAACACGGCCAATCAAACCCGTCTCAAGATTCACATCAACGAACTGCTGGTGCTGATCGTCGAATTGCTTGAGTCCCGCAAACCCCAACTCGACGAGTCGCTGGTTGGCCCAGAACGCACGGTCTCGCTATTTCTCGATGAGCTGAATCGCCGACTTGATGAGCCATGGACTTTGGATCTGATGGCTGAAGCTTGTGGTCTCAAACGGACCCAGTTTGCAAATTACTGCCGCAAAATTGCCAACGTCCCACCGATGGAATACCTTGCACGCCGCCGACTCGAATGCGCGGGCAAACTCTTGTTAGACCACCCCGCGATGAGCATCACCGAAATCAGTTTTCTCTGCGGTTTCCAATCCAGCCAATACTTCGCCAAAGCCTTCCGCCAACATCACGGCCATACTCCAAGTGAATACCGCAATCGCGGTGGCGAACGGGATTTTTCCCGTGCGTATCGAGAATCCTGACCTCCGTGCCGCGGCTGACATCGCCTTTCGATCACACCCCCCAAGACCGGCCACTTGGGCACTTCCAGCTGACAACCAAAAGCGAGCTCAATAGCTGGCCACCCTATCGTCCCCATGTCCCGGAACGACTGTGGGCGAGCATCGCGGAGGCCTTGGGCTTGCCGACGACCTGATCCTCATTCGCCGCAGCAATAGAGGACGCGCTTGATGTCTAACAATGAGCTCCCAATCACTCCCACTCGATACTTGCCGGTGGCTTCGTCGAGACATCGTAAAGCACGCGATTGATCCCCTTCACCTCATTGAGGATCCTGTGGCTCGTCTCACGCAGGATCGAATAAGGAAGCTCCACCCAGTCGGCAGTCATCGCATCCTCACTGATCACCGCACGCAGCGATATCGCCCACTCGTAGCTCCGCTCATCGCCCTTCACACCCACCGTTTTCACGGGCACGAGACCGGCATAAGCCTGCCACACCTTGTCATACCAACCCTGCTCCTTGAGCTGATTGATGAAAATCGCATCGCACTCGCGAATGATGTCCAAACGATCCTGAGTCACGACGCCCGGACAACGCACCGCCAATCCCGGCCCCGGGAACGGATGACGATTAAGAATATCCGCCGGAATCCCCAGCGAAGTTCCAAGTGCACGCACCTCGTCCTTGAAAAGCTCGGCCAGCGGCTCAAGCACCTTGCCCTCAGCCTGCAGTTCGAGAATCCGAGCCACCCGGTTGTGGTGCGTCTTGATCACCGAAGCCTTCGACTTCGCGTTCGAGGCACTCTCGATCACATCCGGATAAAGCGTTCCTTGGGCGAGCATTTCCGCATCACCCACCGCATCCCAGAAGACATCAATAAAGAGGTTGCCGATGATTGAACGCTTCTTCTCAGGATCATCCACGCCATCAAGCGCGGTTAGGAAGCGCTCAGAGCAATCGACCGTCTCGATCGGCACGCCCATGCGATGGAAGTTATTACGAACTTCCACGCCCTCATCCTTCCGCATCAAACCGTGATCCACGAAGATCGCGCGAATATTCACCCCCGCCTCATGGAGAAGCACGGCAAGCACCGTACTATCAACCCCACCGGAAACCCCGCAAACCACCTGACGGTCGCCCACGGTCTCGCGGATTCCATCCACGATCTCCCGTTTGAAATCTTCAATGCGGAACGCTACCAACTTCCCCGCTTGCAGCAGGAAGTTATGAAGAATCCGCGTACCTTCATGACTATGCGTTACCTCCGGGTGAAACTGGATGCCGAAATAACGCTCACCGAATTGCAATGACACCGGCGTGCCATGCTGATTCGAGGCCAGCACCGTCGCGCACTCAGGCAACTCGCTCACCGTATCCGAATGACTCATCCAGACCTGCGACTCATGATTAATCCCTTCGTAAAGCCCCTCGTATTTATCAGGCCGCAGCTTCGCCGGACCATACTCACGACGATCGCTCGGATGCACCTTGCCGCCGAACTTGATGTTCATCAGCTGCATGCCATAGCAGACCCCAAGCACCGGCACCCCAAAGGCCTCCAGTTGATCAAAGTCCAGGTCCGGAGCATCCTCATCTGCTGTGCTCTTCGGACCACCCGAAAGAATAATTGCCCCCGGTTTTCCGATATTCGGAAAATCCTCAAGCGCGTAAAGTTTGGCAAAATAGCCCAACTCACGAACGCGGCGGACAATGAGTTGCGTGTACTGCGAACCGAAATCGAGAACGGCGACGTGTTGATTTTCTTCCATCTTGTTGGGAAATGAAGGTCAGCTGATGGGCTGATAATTGGTAGGCTCTTCAGTGATCACGATGTCGTGGACGTGGCTCTCACGCAGTCCACCCGGAGTGATACGGGTAAAACTGGCACGCTCGCGAAGTTCGGCAAGCGTCGAGCCTCCGACGTAACCCATGCCGGAACGAAGTCCACCCATGAGTTGGAAAATTACATCCGACAAAGGTCCCTTGTAAGGCACCCGACCTTCCACGCCTTCCGCCACCAACTTGCCCGATGAATTTTGCGAATAACGGTCACCCGCTCCCTTCTTCATCGCACCGATCGAGCCCATCCCACGGTAGGTTTTAAAGCGTCGACCCTGGGAGTAAACCGTCTGTCCCGGACTCTCGCGGGTCCCGGCAAGAATCGAACCCAGCATCACCAAGTCCGCTCCCGCAGCAATCGCCTTCACCACATCACCGGAGTAACGAATCCCACCATCGGCAATCACTTTCACCCCGCGCTCACGGCAATAGCCCGCGACATTCTGAATCGCCGTAAACTGCGGCATACCGACACCCGCAATCACCCGCGTCGTGCAGATCGATCCCGGACCGACTCCGACTTTTACCGCACTTGCCCCCGCATCTACAAGATCCCTCGCACCCTGCTCGGTGACGACATTGCCCGCCACCACCGGACGATCGGAAAGACTCCGCAACTGCGAAATCACCTCCATCACCCGCGTCGTGTGACCCGTGGCCGCATCAATAAAAAGCGCATCGGCACCCGCGTCGATCATCGCCTGGCCACGTTCAATGCAATCCGGCCCGACACCGACCGCCGCGCCACAACGCAGACGTCCTTTCGGATCCTTGGCTGCATCCGTGAAGGCCTCCCGTTTTTCCAAGTCCGCGCCGGTAATCAGCCCCGCCAGCATGCCATTTCCATCCACCAGCGGAAGCTTCTCAATGCGGTTCTGATAGAGAATCCGGCGAGCCTCATCGAGCTCGGTCGTCGGCGGTGCGGTGACCAAGCGATCGCGCGGCGTCATCACATCCGAAACTTTCGCCTCCGTCCGGTCCAGGTAGCGAATGTCACGCCCCGTGATCATCCCCTCAAGACGCCCGTCCAGATCGATCACTGGAAATCCGGAAAATCCATATTCCGCCATGATCGCGACCACTTCCGCCACCGTCTGATCCTTGCGGACCGTCAGAGGCTTCTGGATCACCGCATTCTCCGAACGTTTGACCCGTGAAACCATCGCCGCCTGCTGCTCGATGGTGCACGCCCGGTGAATCACGCCCATACCACCCTCACGAGCCAGCGCAATCGCCAGCTCCGCCTCGGAAACCGTATCCATCGCCGCAGAAACCACAGGGATCCGCAGAGGAATCGCCGAGGTCAGCTCAGTGGAAAGATCCGTCTCTGCAGGAATGATCCCGCTCAATCGAGGCACGAGCAGGACGTCGTCAAAAGATAGTCCAAGGGTGATGTCCGCCATGGCGGAGTCAATGGAGGACCTCGCCCCAAATCAAGCCCGAATCGGCGAACATCGAATTTTTCCAAAAATGGCCGACCCTTCACCCCATCAATTCGAAACTCCCTCCAATTCCTCACCACGATGCCGACGATAAGCCTCGATAATCCGTCCCACCACCGGATGCCTGACCACATCCTCCCCACCGAATCGAACAAATCCAACACCCTCAACCCCACCCAAAGCCCGCTCGGCCTCCGTCAATCCCGAGCGGACATTCGGCTTCAAATCCACTTGCGAAGCGTCCCCCGTCACCACCATCCGCGAGTCCTCCCCGAGCCGCGTCAGCGCCATGAACATCTGCTCACGCGTCGTATTCTGCGCCTCATCCAGAATCACAAACGACTTCGCCAACGTCCGCCCCCGCATGAACGCCAGCGGCGCGATCTCGATCGTTCCCTCTTCCAAATACCGCTCGCCCTCTTCCATCCCGATCATGTCGTGGATCGCATCATAGAGTGGACGCAGATAAGGCGCGACCTTCTCACGCATGTCCCCCGGCAGGAAACCGAGCGCCTCGCCAGCCTCCACCGCCGGCCTCGTCAGCACCACCCGATGGACCGTCTTCGCCTTCAACATCGCCAGGCCCATCGCCATCGCGAGGTAGGTTTTCCCCGTCCCGGCCGGACCGAGCCCGAAGCACACGTCGTTCTTCTCGATCTCCTGAAGATATTCCAACTGCCGCGGCGTCTTCGGCACCACTGGCCGCCTCCCGCGAACCCCTAACAACTTCACTTCAGAAAGCTTGCTCACCCCCGTCTCCCCGCCCTTTGCCGCCACATCTACCGCCAGCCGGAAATCCCGCGCCGAAATCTCCGCACCACTCCGCTTCGCCTGCTCCAGATCAGAAAAAACCTGCCGGGCTTCCTCCACTTTGGACTCAGAACCAATCAGCAGCAGCCACCCATCCCTCGTCACTGTCCGAATTTCCAGACGCTCTTCCAAATAACCCAGCTCCCGCGTATCCCCCGCAAACAACGAATGCAAGAAGGGCGCAGTCTCATATTCCAGCTTCAGTTCGACCTTGTCAGCACTCATGCGCCGATCTAACCACCCAAATCCTTCGGGAACAGTCCGAAAAACCTCGTTTTCGCTTGCCTCATCCCCCCAGTGTATTTTTTCAAACACGCGGACGCCAGCTTGTCGCTATTTCGTCCGAAATCCAATTTCACACATCATGATCGAAGTCGAAAACCTAACCAAGAAGTTCGGCAGCAAAACTGCCGTCGATCACCTGACCTTCTCGGTCAAAAAGGGCGAAGTCCTCGGATTCCTCGGACCGAACGGTGCCGGCAAATCCACCACCATGCGCATGGTCACCGGATTTCTCCCCCCAACCCACGGCGACGCCCGGATCTGCGGGATCTCCATCGTCGACAAGCCCGCCGAAGCCAAGCAACGCATCGGCTACCTCCCGGAATCCGCCCCGCTCTACAACGACATGACCGTCTCCGGCTTCCTCAAATTCGGCGCCGAAATCCGCGGACTCTCCGGCTCGGACAGAAAGGACGCCGTTGAACGCGCCATCGAGACCTGCTTCCTCCAAAGCGTCGCCCACCAGTCGATCGACACCCTTTCCAAAGGCTACCGCCACCGCACCTGCCTCGCGCAGTCCCTCCTCCACGACCCGGAAGTCCTGATCCTCGACGAACCAACCGACGGCCTCGATCCGAATCAAAAGCACGAAGTCCGCCAGCTCATCCGCCGCCTCGGCGAAACCAAGGCGATCCTCTTCTCCACCCACATCCTCGAAGAAGTCGAAGCCGCCTGCACCCGTGCGGTCATCGTCGACCGCGGAAAAATCGTCATCGACGGCACCCCCGCCGAGCTCATCGCACGTTCCGGCACCGGTTCTCTAACCGATCTCTTCCGCGAACTCACCACCGGCGACGCCGAAGCCGCCGCCTGAAACAACAGGGGAGCCTGGGCGTCTCGCCCAATCTCATTCCCCAACACAAATCAAATTCAAGTCTTCCTTCTTCAGTCTCCAAGTCTTTTGTCTCAACATGAAACACGTCTGGACCATCTACAAACGCGAACTCACCAGCTACTTCAGCCAGCTGATCGCCTACGCCATCATCGTGATTTTCCTGCTCCTCGCGATGGTGCTCACCTTCACCCTCGGCAGCTTCATCGAAGTCGGTGATGCCTCCCTCAGCTACTCCTTCTTCACCTACCTGCCCTTCGTCCTGATGGTGCTCGTTCCCGCCGTCGGGATGCGCCTTTGGTCGGAAGAACTCCGCAGCGGCACCATCGAACTCATCGGCACCTACCCGATCTCGCTGTGGGCCGTCATCGTCGGGAAATTCCTTGCCGCTGCCACCGTCTGGCTGCTCGCCATCATCCTCACCTTCCCGATCTGGATGACCGTCAACTGGCTCGGCTCCCCTGATAACCTCGCGATCTTCTCGGGCTATATCGGTGCCTTCCTGCTCGCCTGCACCTTCCTCGCGATCACGCTGTTAGTCTCAGCCTTCACCCGCGATCAGGTCGTTTGCCTGATCGTCTCCTCCGCCATCTGCATCGCCCTGGTGCTCGCCACCTTCGAGCCCTTCGTCCGGCAGTATTCGAAAGTGTTCTCACCCGAAGTGAAGGACGCCATCACCTCGCTCGGCGTCTGGGATCACTTCCTCTCACTCGCCCGCGGCGCCTTCCGTGTCCAGGACATGGTCTGGTTCGCCTCGATCATCGTCGCTTCCCTCCTCGGCACCAGCGCCATCCTCTCCGCCAAGCGCGCCTAATCTTTCATCCACCATCAACCATCCATCATCTAAACCATGAGCACGGAAGGCAAAACCATCCACCCCGTCACCCGCGCGGTCCTCGCGATCGTCGCATTGATCGTCATCGTCGTCGCAGGAAACATGCTCGTTTCCTCGCTCGGCATCGGACACAAGGCCCTCGACCTCACTGAGGACAAGATCCACTCGCTCTCACCGGGCACCGAGGCCATTCTCGAAGAACTCGCCGCCCCGGTCGTCATCCGCTACTACGCCACTCGTAGTACTGATTACATGCCGGAGGATTTGAAACTCCACATGCGCCGTGTCGACGACCTCCTCGCCGAATACGAAAGCCTCTCAAACGGCAAGCTCCAGATCGAGAACCTCGACCCCGAGCCCGACACCGATGAGGAAGACGCTGCCAACCTGGACGGTATCGCCGGCCAGAGCATCAACAACGAGAACCTCTACTTCGGTCTCGCGATCTCCTGCCTCGACCGCACCGCGAAGATCCCCTTCCTCAATCCGAACGACGAAACGATGCTCGAGTATCAGATCTCGCGAGCGATCGCCGACGTCAGCGCGACCCGCAAGCCGACCATCGGCTTCATGTCCGCCCTTCCCATCGCCGGAGCTCCTGGCGGCATGCCCGGCCAGGGCGGCAGCCAGCCATGGATCATCTTCAATCAACTCAAGCAGTCCTACGACGTCGAGGACCTGACGATGAATCCCGAGTCGATCGACACGGAAAAATACAAAGTCGTCCTCGTCATTCACCCCGCCGACATCACACCGGAAGCCGAGTTTGCCCTCGACCAGTACGTCCTGAAAGGCGGCACCGTCATCGCCTGCGTCGATCCCTTCTCGGTCGCCGCCCAGATGAGCAACCCCGGTAACCCGATGATGGGCCAGCCGGGTGCTCCGACCACATCAACTCTGCCCACCTTGATGAAGTCATGGGGCATCAGCATGCCAACCAACCAGACCGTGGGCGATGGCAAATACCAGACCACCATGCAGGGCGGTCGCGCCGCGCTCGCCGTGCTCACCGTTCCCCAAGAAGGCATGCCGCAGGAGGACAGCGTCGTCACCCGCGACCTCGCCAGCGTCACCCTTTTCCTCCCCGGGGGCATGACCAAGACCGGCGGCGCTGGCGTCGCCATCGACACCCTGATCCAGTCCTCAGCGAAATCCGGACTCATCGACAATGGACCGGCATCTCGCCTCGACCCATCGCTCATCACCAGCTTCCGCCCGGATGGTCAGCGCTACGATCTCGCCCTCCACCTTCACGGCTCCTTCAAGTCCGCCTTCCCCGACGGAAAGCCGGGTGAAGAAAAAGCGGAAGAGCCCAAGGAGGAGGAAAACAAGGACGCTGAAAAAACCGACGAAACCAAAGAAGAAGAGGCCGCGAAAAAGGACTACCTCACCGAAGCCAGCGCCGAAGGCAACGTCTTCCTCATCTCCGATGTGGATGCCTTCTTCGACGCCTTCGCCTACTCGGCCCAGCGCCTCGGAAACATGCAGATCGTCAACCCGATCAACGGCAACTCCAGCTTGCTCTTGAATCTCATCGACCAAGCCGCCTCCTCGACCCACCTCATCGGATCACGCAGCCGCGCGGCCACCAGCCGTCCGTTCACCGTCTTCCAAGAACTCGAAGCCGCCGCCAACGAGAAAGTCGGCGCCAAAATCACCGAGTACGAAGAAGAAGCACAAAAAGCCCAAACTCGCCTCCAAGAACTTCAGCTCCAGAAAACTCAGGGCAGCGAACTTTACCTCAGCCCCGAGCAGGAAGCAGAGATCCAAAAGCTCAGACAGCAGCAAGTCGACGCCCGCAAGCAAATCCGCGAACTCCAGAAGGAACTTCGCCGCGACAAAGATGCCATCTCCGGAAAAATCATCCTCTTCAATATCGTCGGCATCCCCGCAATCGTGATCCTCGTCGGCGTCGGACTCTTCACCGCCCGCCGTTTCAAAACCCGCGCCCGCTGATTCTAACAACCCTTCAACACCAACGACCATGAACAAACGACAAGTCATCGTCCTTTGGGCCATCGCCCTTCTTCTCGTCGTCACCCTGATCGCCGTGAAATCCTCACGTCAGGATGGCTTCCAAAGCGCCACCGAGAAATCTCGCGGCGACACCCTGCTGAGCGACTTCGAACCAGCGGAAGTCGCCAAGCTTGAAATCCAGAATGGCGAAAACTCAACCGTCGCCACCAAAAAGGACGGAAATTGGGTCATCGCTAACCGCGACGACTACCCGGCCGACACCACCGCCATCAACGAGCTGCTGCGCAAGTTTGATGAAGTCAAAGTCATCGAAGGCATCGAAGCCGATCCCTCCTTCGCCCCACGCTTCGGCATGGACCCGAAAGCCACCGCAGACAGCGAAAAAGGCACCGAAGTCGTCCTCCTTAACGACGCCGGTACCGAACTCGCCCGCCTAACATTCGGCAAGACCAGCGAAGGAGACGCCAACCCGATGAACCCCATGGGCGGCGGTGGTGCCAACGGTCGCTACGTGCGCAATGCCAGCGACACCTCGGGCATCTACAAAACCAGCGAACTCTTCCCAACCCTCAATGCCGATGCCAGCACATGGCTCAAAGATGACTTCATCAAGGTCGCCAAAATCAAATCCGTCACCGTCAGCGAAGCCGGCAAGCCCGACACCACCGCCTGGAAGCTGACCCGTGAAGATGAGACCAAGGACTT
>Ga0100400_1003003_pt1 | contig 11507 bp, 12 predicted proteins | sample CryGeymeta201524_FD_80420 | JGI IMG/M metagenome (GOLD analysis project Ga0100400, IMG submission 80420) | Groundwater microbial communities from Crystal Geyser aquifers in Utah, USA - Crystal Geyser metaG 2015-24 | ecosystem: Environmental > Aquatic > Deep subsurface > Groundwater | place: USA... | reverse complement strand
TTTCCAGCACCACGCGGGTGTGCGGCGTGTTCAGTCCGGCGGCGGCGAGTTGCTCGGCAATCGTGGCAAACAAGTTCGGCGCCGTGGCCAGGTACATCACCACGGTGTCGGCCTGGCGCTGCGTCAGTTTGGCGCGCAGGTAGGCGTAGTGTTCGGGCTTGGAGAGGTCCATGCTGACAAATTCAAGCAGCTGTGCAAACCGTTCAAACTCTTCAGCGCTGGGGCGTTTGGCCAGATCCACGTTGTCAAAACGTCCTTGAATCAGCGCGCGGTAGCGTTCGTCGCTAAGGTCGTCGCGGCCGACGCCAATGATGCGCGCGCCCTCGGGCAAGGTGCCGTGTTTGAAGGCCTGAAAAAGGGCGGGCATCAGCTTGCGCCAGCACAGATCGCCGGTGCCGCCAAAAAGAACGAGGTCAAAACTCATGGGGGGCTCAATGTAGAAATCGGGTTACAGTAAAAGACAGAGACGATGAACTGTAACTTAGTTTCACGTATTTTGGAAAATTAGGTAACTTCAAACTGACGCCATGACCGCTTGGCTTGGCGTTTTCCCCAGCAAGCTTTGGCGCATGTTGGGGAACAGTGATGCTGTGACAAATAGCGAATGTTGTTTTCAGGAGACTTTTTTGAAAAAACATTTCATGGCAGCAGCCCTTGCGCTGTCTCCCTTGGGTGCCAATGCCGGTCACAGCCGGTGTGGGCCTATTGATTGCCTACCTGCTGGCGCACACCGAGTTTCGCGGTCAGCGCGATAAACTTTTTGCTCACCGCCGAGAATGAGTTGGCCACGACCTACATCATTGATCGTGTCGGCAACGGTGACTGGTGTGGCACTGTCGTATTGCATCGCGCTGATCCAGTTTCTGGTGGGTGAACGCAAGCTGGGGCGGCGCAAAACCGCGGCTGCGGTGACAGCCATTCCCGCCCATTGAACAATAAGAGAGTAACCATGAACTTCGGCGTTGGACATAACAACATAACCATGCGTTACGGCGTGGATGCCAGTGCATCGCTGGTGATCAAGGGCTTGAACTTCGAGATTGAACGCGGTTCGCCCACCACCATCCTGGTGGCCACTGATCGCAACGTGAGCATGATGTTCCGGAGCTACACGCAGTTTTCGCACATCAACGTGTTGGGCAACGTGATGTATGGACTGAAGATGTCGGGCATCGAAGGCGGCCGGGCCAAACGCCGCGCCGTGGAAACTCTGGGCAATGTCGGCCTGGTGGGGTATGACGACCGCCTGCCCAGCGAACTCTCACGTGGTCAGTAGCGTGTGGCGTTGGTACATACGCTTGCACTGGGGCTGGTTGTGTTGCTATTTGACGAGCCCTTGAGCAACCTGGATGCGCGCCTGCGCCGCGCCATGCGTGAAGAAATCCACCTCAATCATCAGTACTCGCTCTCTGGATGTCCAATTTCGAACAGACCCTAAATTTCTAGGCATGGCTGATAGACTCAATTTTTTTAAAACCCATCCACCCATCCACCCATCAACCCATGCACTTGCTACTTGTGGAAGACGATATTGAACTGGGAACGGAAACCCAACGGGCGTTGGCTGCCCGTGGGTTTACAAGTGTGTGGGTGCGGTTAGCCAATGACGCAGAAAAGCAGTTCAAAGCATCCGATGCAACGGCGTTTGATTGCGTGTTGCTGGATTTGGGGTTGCCCGACATCGACGGAATGGCCTTACTGCAGGCCTGGCGCAGCAAGGGCTTGCGTGCGCCATTGATTGTGCTGACCGCGCGCGATGCACTGGACTCCAGAGTCACCGGGCTGAATTCTGGAGCCGATGACTACATCATCAAGCCTGTAGCCGCCGAGGAACTGGTATCGCGCATTTACGCTGTCACCCGCCGTGCTGCAGGACAAACGCAAACCCAGTGGATTGTGGGCGCTTTGCAAATTGACCAATCGCGTCGCGAAACCAGGTTGGACGGGCAAACTGTGTCGCTATCGCCGCGCGAGTTTGACATCTTGGTGGAACTGGCCAAGCGTGCTGGCCAGGTCGTAACCAAGCACCACTTGGCGCGCGCGATGGCCCCGCTTGGTGAACCCCTGCAATTCAACACACTGGAATTCCACGTTCACAACTTGAGGCGAAAACTGGGCTCCGTGCATATTGAGACACTGCGCGGTATTGGCTACGCCTTGCAATCATGACTGGCAACTGGTGGCGTCAATCCATTGCGCGGCGTATGTTGCTGGCCCTGTTGTTGGCTTGCACTGCACTGTGGGCCGTCATTTACTTTCTTGGCTCATACAGCACCCAAGCCATCGAATCCGGTTCTTTCGACCGCGACCTGAAGGGGCTGGCCGCGGCCATGGTGGCCACACTTGACGACAACCCCCCACCCCAGGCTATGGGACATGTGCTGTCTGGGTTCGATCACCTGCTTGAGTCCTATCACAAGCAAAAGTTTGTGGTTGATGGCTACATGGCATTTCATGTCTGGCAAGCCAATGGCGCGCCCGCAGGTCACAGCCGCCATGCGCCCGCAAGCTACCGTTTTAAACCCGACTACAGCGGCTTCGTTGACGACACTGAAGGCCCCACACCACTGCGGGTGTACGCAGTGTGGACTGCGGACCGGAGCTACCGGGTGGACATCACTCAAACCCTGGCAAGTCGGCAAATCCAGTACGACAGTGTGATGCTCACCCCCACCAGCTTGGGTTTGCTGGCTGCCAGCCTGGTGGTGCTGTGGCTGCTGGCCGTGCTCACCGTGCGTCTCGGCTTGCGCCCCTTGCACCGGCTATCGCTGGAGATGGCCCTACGCCGTCACGACGACCTCCAGCCTGTGGCCACCAACAAGTTGGATCGTGAACTGGTCCCGGTGGTTGAAAACCTGAATCAGACGCTGTCACGGCTGCGGCAGTTACTGGATCATGAGCGTAACGCACTGGCTGATCTGGCGCATGAATTGCGGACCCCATTGGCCATCATGACCCACCAGATCGATGCGGTGCGGCATGCGCAGGATGAGCCTGCTCGACAAGCGGCGGCCCTGAGGCTGGAGAACGTTCTACAGCGTACCAGCCGGTTGGTGCACCAGCTTCTTGAACTGGGTCGACTGGAAGCCACCACAGAGGCGAACTGTGCGCTGCGGCAGCTTCCCGATCTGGTGCGTGAAGCACTCGCTACACATGCGCCTTTGGCAGCGCAACGTCACATGACACTGTCCTACACCGGACCTGATCAACTGGAATGCAGCATGCCTGGTGCTACTATGGAACTGATAGTGGACAACCTGGTGCGCAACGCCATCCGGCACGGTAAATCAGGGGGGCAGATCGAAGTGCGCCTGTCGCCTGGCCCCAACGCCGCCGACCTGCCGCCGCTGGGAACGGCATTGATGGAGCTGACAGTGCTCGACGACGGGCCAGGCGTGCCGCCGTCCGAATGGTCCCGCCTGTTCGAGCGTTTCCACCGTGGCTCCCAAGCTGCTGGCGAGGGCTCTGGTCTGGGCTTGGCGATCGTGGCATCGGCTGCTCGGCAATTAGGCGGCCAGGTGCGCGCTCACATCGGTCTCAACGGCATCGGACTGGGTGTAACTGTTTCTTGGCCGGTACAAACAGCCGTGCTCAGGTAATCCTCAGCGTCACTGACATACCATGCCTCGGTCTTAACTCCGATGCGATTTTTCTCCCATGTTTAACAAGACTTACCGGCAAGCCTTGAGTGCTTTGTTGCTGATTTTGTCGATGTCCCTGTTCTCTGGCTGCACGACTTTGCCGGGAGTCACCACTGAGGCGGTAGGGCAACGCCACATTGAAAGCCGTTTGACCCGCCACGGAACCCCTGTTGTCGTTATTGAAAATGGGCTGGGCGGCACCCTGGACTTGTGGGGCAAGGTGGTTCCAGAGCTCGAAGCAGAAACCACCGTACTGGCTTACAACCGGGCCGGGTATGGTCATAGCAGCCCTGTTGACACCCCACGCGACGGGCAGCACGTGGTGCAAGAGCTGCGAGAACTGTTACGTGAGCGTGGCCTTTCGCCGCCCTATGTTCTGGTTGGGCACTCGTTGGGGGGGCTTTACATGCAATGGTTTGCACGACGTTACCCAGAGGAGGTTCAGGCATTGGTGCTGGTGGATTCCACCCACCCGGCACAGATGCGAGGGCAGGGTGACCCGGAACATTGGCCTGCCTGGCTTCGCCTGGCTTTTGGTGCTTTGACCAATGACACCGCGAAAGCGGAACTGAAAGCCATTGACTCCACAGGCCAATCTGTTTTGAGCATGCCCAGCTACACCAGCGGCCCAGTGGAGGTGCTGAGCGCCTTGCGCCCCATGCAAGATCGCCCAAGCCCCATGAGTGAGTATGCCAATCAACTTCGATCAGATCTGGTCAATCTCTATCCAGGTGCACGGCAAGTGTGGGTGGACAGCGGCCACGTCATACCCCTTGAAGCCCCTGAGGCCGTGGTGTCAGCTATCAAAAGAGTGCTCGCAAACAAGCAGCAGCCCCTGCACTCGAATTGAACCAAGGTCGCGCTGCACTCATGCGGCCTTGGACACATGATGGCGGCATTGGCGCGACTTGGGTGGTGGCATCCGAGTCACCCATGTGGCTGACTAAACGGTTGGCGCACTGAACGCCTGAGCCAGCAAGTCAAACACCACCCGGATACGCCGGGCAGTGTGCAGCTCGCGGTGCGTAACCAGCCAGATGGGAAATTTGATGGGAGCTATTTCGTCGAGCACTCTTACCACTGAAGGCGTGAGTGCGGCAATTTCTTCCATCGTCACGCCAATGCCCAGGCCCTGGAGCACCATTTGCCACGAAGCCACGGTGTTATCGGCCAGAACACTAAAGTTTGACTCGGTCAATTGCAGCCCGCAGTCCTGCAAGAGCGCCAAATAGTGACCGCTCCGATCAACCCCAATAAACCGGTGTTTGAGTGCGTCTCGTGCTGAACGTGGATGTCCATTTTTCGCGATCCAATCGGCAGATGCGTAAAAGTGTGCGCTGGCATGGCGCAACAGGCGCGCGATGAGATCGGGCTCTTGCGGGCGTACATGTCGAATCGCAATATCGGCCTCACGCATTCGTAAATTGCTGATCGTGTCAGTGGCGATGACTTCGATCGTCACGCCAGGTGCCAGCTCGCTGATGCGTTGCACCGCTCGGGGCAACAAAAACGCCGCCACGGCGTCTGTAGCGCTGACTGAAACCACGCCGTCCACCGACTTTGACGTTCCCGTAGCCGCCAATGCCAAGTCCTGGGCTGCTGTGCCCATGGTGCGCGCGTACTCGAGCAGACCTGACCCGGCCTGGGTTATCACCACTGCGCGCCCGACGCGCTCAAATAAAGTTACGCCTAACTCAACCTCGAGTGCGGATACCTGGCGGCTTAGCGTGGACTGGGTAACCCCCATGTACCTGGCCGCAGCGGACAGCGATCCGCGCTCGGCGGTTTGCAGAAAAGCGTGTAGGTGGTTCCAGTCCATATTCTTATCAATCAAAAATGCATAAGTAGTCTGCAAATTCTCCTCTATTTACAGATTAAATGCATAGATACCATTGCACAACTATGCAAGAGACGTGCACGCCAGCGATGACCCTTCCCCTTGATAAGACTGCCCATGTTCCGTTTCTTTTCGAGGCCTGCACCGCTTGTTATCGCGCTGGCCTTCTTCGCCTTCATCCCGGTCCTTACCGCGCTCGTTCAAGTGTTCCAGATTCCATTTGGCACCTACCCCAAAGACAGCGCCCGTCTGGCTGTTGCCCCCATCGCATGGTTTGCCCATGTACTGACCGGGGTTGCCTTCGGGATCACTGGCCCCGTGCAATTCGTCCGCGCTCTGCGTCACCGCTTTGGGTCGCTGCACCGTGTGTCCGGTCGGATATTCGTCCTTTCAGGGGCAATTCTTGGCATCTCGGGCCTTTCGCTTCTCGCCCAGGTGACATCGTCAAGAACGCCCCTGGTCGACATCGCCCGCAGCCTCTTTGGCCTGGCGCTCCTGATCGCGCTCGCTCTGGCGATGGTAGCGATCCGGGACCGCGATTTCCTGCGCCACCGCGCCTGGGCGATCCGCGCCTATGCAATCGGCATGGGGTTGGGTGCCGTCTCGCTGGTGTTTTTTCCGATTTACATCATCACAGGCCAGCCCCCAACTGGCCTGGTCTCTGACATTCTCTTCGTCGCCTCGTGGGGGCTGACCATCGCCTTCGCCGAGGTGATCATCCGCCACCTTTCCCGCTTTCCCTACAGAGTTCACGCATGAAAGTTGTTGTCAGCCCTCGATGCTCAGCAAACCCTAAGAGATGTTTCACACGCCCAGACAACAATGAAAGTGATTCGTTTAGCAACTCATAGCGCAAAACTTTAAGGAGTTCGAATTAAGCATGCCCCGTGCAGTGATCCTTGTAATGCTAACCGCATGCTGCTGGCCTGATCGCTGAAATGCGTTGTATGTCCAGCATGCTGTGTCGGCGAGAAATTTTGGATGACCCCGTCTTTGTAACCCTTATGTATTGAACTTTTCTAATGGAGATGAAATTGAAAAAAATGACGATGGTAATTCTTTTCGTCGGTGGTGCACTTTCTGGTTGCGCTGGTGGTGTAACCGGTGGCTTTGATAGTATGAACTTCAGCAATGCGGCCCAAGTCCACATCTTTACGCCTGAAGAGCAAAACGCAATGACGGCCGAGGGCACCAGTCCGACCATGCTTTTGCCATCCGAAGTACGGGCACATTTTGAAAAAATAAGAGCTGGCAAAAACACCAAGCCAACGGGGGTCGTGACTTACTGTGATGCCGGTCTGGCTCAACTGATTCAAGCCCGAAGAAAGCAAGCGCTTGCCGCGATTGATGGCGCTTGCGGTGGCAAAGATCAATATGAAATTCGGCACGAAGGTCTTGGTAACCTGAAAACCCGCTATGCAGGTAACTTCCAGATCGGAGCAAGCTGTACACGTAGCAAGGAAGTCATATTCAGGTGCAATGGTGTTCAACCCAAGCCCAACCTGAATAAGTAGTGATGCAAACCATCATGATGAAAACGCTTGCCTTGTTTGGATGCCTGCTCTTAACAGCTTGCGCTGTTAGCACTGACAGCTTGCAATTGAGTAATGGGAAGGGAGCCAACTATGCGGTGACCGGAAAGAGCTACGAGCAAATATGGAGGGCAGCAACAGTCGCCATGAGTACAGATATGGAAATCGTTGAAAGCCACAAGCCGTCTGGTGTGATCAAGTCAAAGGTGGTCAACGGGACACGTGGAAAAGTCGTGGGCTTTTTCATCCAGCCTGCTCATGCATCGGCACCACGCTACACCATCAACATCGTGAGCAGGTGGCCGCTCCAAGCGCCGAACGAGCGCGATGGCGAGCCATCCGTTTGGGAAGATTTCAGGCAGGCATTGAACAGCAGATAGGTAGCCATGAAAGCCACATCAAGTTTTGTTAGTTGAACCGAAGCAAAACGTTATGAACATCAGTGAGATATTGAGCGCGCGCACGTCGAACGCTTCCATCAATGGTCAGATGACTGCGCAAGCTGCGGCCGCTACCTTCGCCGTCAAGCGCTCACGCAACTGGAAGACTTGTCCGACTAGCGCAATAGCAAGCCAGGCAACTGATGCAACTTGCCGACATCGACCCGACGTTCACAATTCATAGTCAACTTCCGACGAAATTTCCTTTCCTACTTTTGTAGGGCTGCGACGATGAAATTTACGACTCACTCAATTTTGCATCTAGTTAATTCAATGGAGAAATTTTATGAAGATGGGTCATGCTGGTTCAGTCTCATCGTTGTTTAAGCCGTCCGCGAGATTCGCGGCAAACTCGGTAAGTTCTGGCGACAAAAATAGTTCAGGCACTGCTAAGGTCAGTTCTGATTTCAGTGGAAAGCTACAAAGTGTAGTTAATAAGCAGTCAATTGACGCTGGTAAGGCTACGGCGTCGATCGTGGAAAAATATGACCTCCGGAACATTTCTTATGTCGACTTGCAAAAGATGGCAAAAGAATTGCTTGATGTTGGTGCACTCAAGGAATCCCAGTATCTTGATTTTCTCCCTCCTTCGGAGGAGTTCGCGAGTTTGGATGGCTCAATAAATCTTGACTGGAATCAACCAAAAGATTACATAAAGATTATTGAAGATCAGATTGCTTTTACGAAACAATATCAGCCGCATCTATCGACCAAGTTTCTGGAGTATCAACTTGAGCTTAAACAACGCTTTAGCCCAAGCAAATAGTATTTATCGTTGAGTTATCAACAGAATGTTGTTCCTGGCCTTGTGAGCCACCGTGCGACCAGCTGTTCCAAGTTGTGTTCCCTGCAAAACCTCCTCCATTGAAACGACGGGAAATTTGGATGATCACAAACACGCACAAGCTTCTTATTGCCATACTGGTAGTTCTGTTTCAAACGGGATGCTCGGTGCACCAGGTTTTTGCAACCGGCGAGGCCTATCAACGCGAGGGGTGTTTGCGAATACTTGATAACCTGCAACGCAAGCATTGCATGAGTCAGATATCAACCGACTACCTGGAATACGAGCGCGAAAGAAGCGCAATTTCACATTAATATTTAAATCACCCATCGCCATGAGAAAACGTTTGAATCTATTGCCTTTGGTCACAGTTCTACTCCTGATGAACCCGGTTTTTGTGTCGGCAGAGTACCTGCTCTGCAAGAACGAATCGGTCAATGTGGGTGACACCCGATCGGCACTTCTTCAACGCTGTGGTGAACCAGTTATCAAGGACACCTTCTGTAAACCCGTTGAATCAATGCCAAGCACGCCGAGCGGCTCTGGTATCGTTGTTGCTGTTCCGTCCTGCAGAAATGTGGATGAGTGGACCTACAACCCAGGTCGTGGCCAATTCATGACAACGCTACAAATTGACAGCGGCAAAGTTGTTTCCATCAAATACGGTGACCGGGTGCAATAGCTCAATCGTTCCTTTGCAGGCTATCAGGACGCCATGACACGTGATACGAAAGCCACAATGCCACTGTTGGCTGGGATGCTGATTCTCTGCGTCGTCCCGGCCTTGGGCGGCGGTGCTCGGATTATCGAAATTTTTGTCGGCGGCAATATGACTGCTGAGAACGCGCGCTTCTTCGCCTCGCCGTTTCCCGTTGTGTTGCATATCGTTGCATCGTTGATCTTTTCGATTGGCAGCGCATTCCAGTTCTTTTACGCCCCGCCCAGAAGTATGGGTGGCCGGCACAAACTGGCTGGGCGCACACTGGTCTTTTGTGGGCTGCTGGCTTCGTTAACCGGACTCTGGATGACGCAGTTCTACCCCCGTGCAATAACGAATTCTGACGGGCATGCGCTTTATTTGGTGCGCCTCGTGGTGGGGGGTGCGATGACGTTTTCTATCTGCTGTGGTCTGTATTGCGCGAACCGAAGAGACTTTGTGAGTCATCGCAATTGGATGATTCGAGCCTATGCATTGGGTCTCGGTGCCGGAACTCAGGTTTTTAACCACATCCCTTGGTTCGTTTTTCCTGAGCTGCGAAGCGAAATATTACGGACGCTTTGCATGAGCGCGGGTTGGGCCATTAACGCAGTTGTTGCCGAGTGGGTGATCATGAGACGATCGCATCCTCGATCTATAGAAAATGGGCTTATTCCAGATATCAGGCAGTGATGACGGACTCTTTGCGATGCTGACCGACCTCAGATCGACTTCGACAATGTCAGTATGATGCCCAGACAATGAAATTTTCTATGGCAATGCCCGGCAGCATGGTCAAGCCGTAACCGTTTGGTATTTTGGGGTCGGCGTGGCGCTTCATAATGGCTGCATGAACCAACTCGATGCCCTCAAACAATTCACCACCGTGGTCGCTGACACCGGCGACTTCAAGCAGATGGAGGCCTTTTCACCCCGGGATGCCACCACCAACCCGTCGTTGATCCTCAAGGCGGTGCAAAAGCCCGAGTACCGCACGCTGCTCGACGACACCGTGGCGCAATACCGGGGTCGCGCCCTCGACGAGCTGACTGACCGCCTGCTGGTGCGCTTTGGCTGCGAGATTTTGTCCATCGTGCCCGGGCGTGTTTCTACCGAAGTGGACGCGCGCTTGAGCTTTGATGCCAGTGCCAGCGTGACCCGGGCTGAGCGTCTGATTGAGCTGTATCAGGCGCAGGGCATCCACATTGACCGGGTACTGATCAAGGTGGCCGCTACCTGGGAAGGCATTCAGGCCGCGGCCGAACTGGAGCGCAAAGGCATCCACACCAACCTGACGTTGCTGTTCTCGTTTTGCCAGGCTGTGGCGTGCGGTCAGGCCGGGGTGCAATTGATTTCGCCTTTTGTCGGGCGCATCTACGACTGGCACAAAAAAGCGGCCGGTGCTGCCTGGGTGGAAACCGACCGCACGGGAGCCAATGACCCCGGTGTGCAATCGGTCTCGCACATCTTTAACTACTACAAAAAGTTTGGCATTGCCACCGAGGTGATGGGCGCGAGCTTTCGTAACCTGGGCCAGATCACCGCGCTGGCTGGCTGCGACTTGCTCACCATCAGCCCCGAATTGCTGGCGCAACTGGCCGCCGGCAAGGCACCGCTGCCGCGCGCGCTGGACGCAGAGGCGGCCAAGGTGCTGGACTTGCCGCGCCTGAACTATGACGAAGCCGGTTTCCGCTTTGCGCTGAACCAAGATGCCATGGCCACTGAAAAATTGGCTGAAGGCATTCGCGCATTTTGTGTGGATGCTGGCAAGCTGGACCAGTTGTTGTTGGCGACATGATGTCAGCCATGGTCGACTGAAGTCGACCCTACAGAGGTTTTTTTCGCATCACGCATTTGAATAACTTGCAGGGAGATTCACCCATGACCCAAATTCGTTGTGACCACACCCCCGCCTGGGGCCAGCTGCAGGCTGCTTTTGAGGCCCACGGCCGCACCTTTGATGTGCGCGGTGCTTTTGCTCGCGACCCGGCCCGCTTTGACGCATTTAGCCAAAGCGCGCCGCATGTATTTGCCGACTTGTCAAAAAACCGCATTGATGCCGCCACCGAACAGTTGCTGCTGGCGTTGGCGCAGCAAACGGGGATGCCCGCACACCGCGACGCGATGTTTGCCGGCCAGTCGATCAACACCACCGAGCATCGGCAAGTGATGCATTGGTTATTAAGGAATCCGCCTCTAGCCCATATACAGCAAGCGCGACAAGCTCTACAAAATGTAGCGTTCGAGTTGGCTGCTGTGCACGCCACACTGGACGCCATGCTGGCTTATGCCGAGCAAGTGCGTGCCGATGAATGCATCACCGACGTGGTCAACATCGGCATTGGCGGCTCCGACTTGGGGCCGCAGATGGCGGTGCTGGCGCTGGACGAATTTGTGTTGCCTGGCAAACGTTTTCACTTTGTCTCCAATGTCGATGGTCATGAATTGGCAGCTGTGTTGCGCAAATTGAAGCCGCAGAGCACGCTGTTCCTGATCGCCAGCAAGACCTTCACCACGATCGAGACCATGACCAACGCACAGAGTGCCAAGGCCTGGTTTGAAGCCCAGGGTGGCAC
>Ga0100400_1002997_pt1 | contig 11520 bp, 11 predicted proteins | sample CryGeymeta201524_FD_80420 | JGI IMG/M metagenome (GOLD analysis project Ga0100400, IMG submission 80420) | Groundwater microbial communities from Crystal Geyser aquifers in Utah, USA - Crystal Geyser metaG 2015-24 | ecosystem: Environmental > Aquatic > Deep subsurface > Groundwater | place: USA... | reverse complement strand
TGTGGCGTGAATTGGCGGGTTAGAATTCAGCCCGCTGGAAGCGTGGCAGAGTGGTCGATTGCACCGGTCTTGAAAACCGGCAACCCGCAAGGGTTCGTGAGTTCGAATCTCACCGCTTCCGCCGACCGACGGTTTTTGCAACCTCACATGGCCTCTAAACCCTTGTTTTCATTGGCAAACATTCCAGACTGTCGAAACATACAGTATTATCTATCCCATACAATCTTAAAATCTATGATGGGTAGGATGATGGAGGAGATATGCCACGTATTGCAAAACCACTGACAGCTATTGAGGTTGGCCGGCTATCCGGCGATGGCTACTACGCCGTCGGCACTGTTGCGGGTCTGTACCTTCAGGTGAGGGGCGCAGCGAGGACCTGGGTGCTCAGGATCAAGATCGGCGACAAGCGTCGTGACATCGGCCTGGGCGCTTACCCATCAATAACGCTTGCCATGGCCTTCCAGAAGGCGCGTGAGCGTCGTGCTGATGTCGAGCAGGGCATTGACCCGATTGCGCAGAGGAGGGCAGCCAAGAGCCTTATGCTGGCGAACCAATCAAAGAGTCTCAGTTTTAAGATGGCCGCCGAGGCTTACGTTGCGGCCAAGGAAGGGGAGTGGCGCAATGACAAGCATGGCTCGCAATGGACAGCTACCCTCAAAACCTATGCCTATCCGGTAATGGAAAAGCTGGCGGTGTCTGACATTGAGCTCCGTCACGTTATGCAAGTGCTGGAGCCGATCTGGTCAAAAAAGACGGTGACAGCATCACGCCTGCGTGGCCGGATTGAGGCAGTGCTGGACTGGGCCACAGTCCGGGGGCATCGTGACGGGCAGAACCCGGCGCGCTGGAAAGGCCATCTGGACAAGCTGCTGGCAGCACCGAACAAGATTAAGGGCGAGGAGCACCACCCGGCCGTGATTGCAACCGAGGCGCCAGCGTTCATGCGTGATTTGAGAGGGCGTGAAGGCATCGGCTCCAGGGCGCTTGAATTCGCCATGTTGACTGCTGCCCGATCCGGTGAGGCCAGAATGGCAACGTGGTCAGAGATTGATTTGGATGCCAAGCTGTGGACGATTCCGGCCGGACGCATGAAGGCGGGCGTGGCGCACAGGGAGCCGTTGTCGGACGTAGCCATCAAGCTGCTGAAGGGCTTGCCACGGATGGCAGACACTGACCTTGTGTTCCCATCGCCACGGGGTAACAAGGCGCTGTCCGACATGACGCTGACGCTTTTGATGCGGCGCATGGATTACAAGGACAAGGATCGCCGGGTGTGTGTGCCGCACGGGCTACGCTCCACCTTCACCGACTGGCTGGCCGAGAGCACCAGCTATGGCGAGGCCGTGTCAGATGCGGCGCTGTCGCACCAAGAGACGGACAAGACCAGGGGCGCATATTTTCGGACTGATCTTTTCAGGAAGCGTACCAAGGCAATGGCAGCTTGGGCGCGGTTCTTGAATAAGGTGCCAAGCACACAAGGCAACGTCGTCGAGCTCCACTCGAAAGCAGCTTGACACCTGTGTTGGTGAACCCGATCACCTTTCATCTGGCCTGTCATCCCGGCTGCTGTAGCCGGTTTTGGTAGCGTGGCTTGATGGCTTTTGCCAGTGGGGCGGGCGTGTTGCGCACCAGGCGGCGCTCTTGCGCTTTGGCTTTGGCGACTTCGTTGATGCGCTCGATCCCAGCCCCTACACCTTCAGCCGGCGCGCAAACTGATTCTTGCGCTCTTTCAACCTGGTCACCTCTGCGCGCTTGGCCTTGCGGTCCATGTCACTGAGCTCCACCACCCGGATGCGCTGGTTGATCTTGGTGATGGCGCCCTTGATGGCCTGGACACTGCGATAGGCGTTGATCTTGTCCATGTTGGCCGCGCGGAACTCCTTGGCCTCTGCCACATTGCCCTGCTTCATCAAAGCCCGCCAGGTCGCCTGAGCCTCTTCAATCACCTTGGCTTGCTCATAGAGGTGCGTCACATAGCGGCTTGGTGCGTTGCGCAGATCGGACACCACCATGCCACCTGATGCCGTCTTCCACAGATCGATGCTGGGTCGGTCTGTCTGGTCGGTGGCGTAGCGTGCGCCAATGTCAACAAACGCCACCGCCGTGGTGCCCAGCCAGCCAAAGTAGCCACGGATCAAGCTGTCCACCTGGACCGGCGACAACGCCTCTTTTCCCACCAGACCAGTGGCCGCGTTCAAAGCCGTACTGGCTGCGCGCGCCGTCATTGACGTGGACCCGGTGAAGCGGTAGTCCGACTTGAGCCGTTCCATGCCCATGGTTTCAATCGGCCGACCGGAATAGCTGTCCTTGTTGGCGTACACATCCAGCATGGGTTTGACCAGCTGCGGAACCGGGTTCATGGACAGGTTGTCAGCCAGCAGGCTCATGACATGCTTGCGAAAACGTGTCCCGGTCATCTCGTCGTCAAAGATCAGCTCGGCAGATCGCTCGGCCAGTGTGCCAATGGCGCCAATCTCAAACGGCTTGGGGATGCGGAACGCTGTGCCGCCAATCTTGAACCACCAGAAGTTGTCACGGTCCCAGTCCTCGCGCTTTTTCCAGTCGTCGTCGTCCCCGTATAGCGCCAGCAGGGACAGCGATGCCAGGGCCACCGCAGCAGTGACGTAGGCCAGGCGCCGTGGGTCTTCCTTGGCGGCCCGGCCCAGCTTGTAAAAGCCCTGGAGCCGCGCATTGAAGAACGGCAGCACTTGCGTCAGGAACCGGATGGTCGTGGAGCTACCTTGCATGCTGAAGTCCATCAGGTCGCGCGCCTGGAGTGATGCGTCCGCATGGCTCACCCCCTGCTTTACCAGTTGGTCGTACAGCGCCGCACGGTTGATGGCCTCGCCTCGGTTGCCAAGCTCGTTGTAGGCCGTGATGCCAGGTTCGATGAACTTGCGGAAAAACTCCTTCACCTTGTGTTCGCCGTTCAGGATGGTTGACGCATCAACACCCGACTCGATCAGTGCCTGTACCCGCTTGGCTTCGCTGCCTTCGAGCATGGTCCCAAAGTGGATAGTGCCGCCGCCGGCCAGCAGCCTGAAGTACATGTCATTCTTCGGGTCGGTCAACTTCCAGCCATCCCGCACGTTCTTGATCGGGTTGATGCCGATGGATGACGTGCCAATCACCTGGATCGAGTCCCGGATCAGGTTGCGCACCTTGAAGTACGGCGATGCGGTCACGCCCACCGTCAGCATGTGCTTGGCCGCCGACAAGGCATCCATGATCGGACCCCGCAAGCCAGTTGGCTCCAGTGACGTGATGGCTTGCAGCACATAGGTGTCGTCCACCAGGTAGTAATGCGGCACGCCCTCATCCATGAACCACACCACACCGTTCTTGTTGCCAATGGCCTTGCCCATCTGGCGCGCGGTGTCCTCGTCGGTGCTGATGGCCACGCCCACCGCCTCTGCGGCTTCCAGTGACGCCTTGGCAGCCCGGTTCTTGGCGCTGGCATCGAGCAGGTGCGCCCAGTTCAGCAAGGTGTTGTCCAACAAATCGGCATTGAGCGGATTGGTGCCGCCCTTGATCTTCTTGAAAGCCTTCTTGCGCACCGCACCACCCTGCGCGCCGCCGATGCTGGTGTTCTCTTGCATCACCCGGTAAAACGGCACGTAAAACTCGTTTACCCACATGGCGCGCTCTTCCTGGTTGATCAGGCCGGACTGCTCTGCCATGTCCAGCACGTTGTCATTGAAGGCGCTGAATACCCGGCGCGAGTCACGGTACATCTGCTCACGGTCACGGGTCGTCAGGCCGATCATTGGCCCGGTCTTGATGGTGTAGTCAAAGTCCAGCGTTCCATTGGCCAGGGTCTTGATGGCGTCGATGTCCTGCTGGGTGAACAGGTTTTCTTTGCCATCACCCAATAGGCTCTCGGCCCGGTTGGCTGCCACCCAGCGCAAGAAGTCGTGGTGCTCACCTTGCATCGGTACCAGCAGCTTGTCGATCACGCCACCTTTTTTGCTTTCGTCAAAGTCGTAAACCCCGTTCGACAGCTTGAGCATGCCGCCTTTCAGCAGCGTTTCAAACGAGCCCGATGAACCCTTGGACAGACGCAACAAGCCATAGGCTTCCTGACTTAGCTCCTTGATGGGTGCGAACTGGTCAACGATGCCCTGCGCCAGCTTCTTTCCGGCGTCCTTCCACAGTGCCTTGGCGCGCGCTTCCAGGCTTGGCCCCTCCACCTCGAAGCCGACATTGGCAAACGCCTTGATCTGCTCGGGTGTGTACTTGCGGTTTGAGCGGCCCACGATGTCGCGCTGGCTGAACTTGATGTCAGGGTGCGCTGCCAGCTTTTGGCCATTGAGCCCGATGGCGAACACCACGTCTTCGGGATTGAACAAGCCAATGCCGATGTTGCCAGGCTGCGATGCGTCGTCACGGATCAGGAACGAGTCAAAGCCAGCGGCCTTCACCGCCTGCAACACTTCAACGATCTCGATGACACGCCAGTCGCCGTCACGCAACATCTCGGCCAGCGAGTCCTTGGTGTAGCCCTTGACTTTGCCGAGCTTGGCCAGCACGGCATCAGCGTGCGCCTGGATGCGCCAGTCAAATGGGTTGTTGCTCAGAATGTGGACCGGGATGATGCTGGCGCCGACGTTCTTGTCGCGCCACTTGGCCTTGCTTTTGGCGCCGGACAGGGCGCGCTCCTCTGCGTACAAGGGTGCGCTGGTGGCGTAGAACACAGCACCAGTCTTGGTGGCCGGCCCCACGCCGCCCTTCACTTCGGTGACGATGCTGGCCGTGCCGTGGTACAGGGTCTCAAGATGGCCGTCAGGATGCCTGAAATAGGCGCCAGCAGCGCGTTCCGTGTCGATCTGGCTACTTGGGTACTCGTAGCTGGCGCCGACGCCTGTGGCGCGATCTTGTGCGGTCAGGCTTGATTTGCCCCAGCCCTGCCGACTGGCGTACTCGGCATTGACCCGGTCCACCCGGGCTTGAGTTTGTGCCAGGTAGTCATTGAGCTCGGCTTCGGTCTTTGGCAGGCTCTGGCCTGGCAGGTCTTTGAGTGCGCGCCAGGCCTTTACTGCGCGCGCTCTGAACTGTCCTTCTCCTCGGGCCCAGTCGTTGGCGACGATGCCGCCGTCGTAATTGAAGGTGCGGATACCCTCGGACGAGAAGGCATTTCCGTCATCGTTGCGCCCTCCTTGTAGATCGGATGATCCGGCCCGCAATGGGGCACTGGCACCTTGAGCCATGCCTGGAGTCGTTCCTCTCGCTGCGCTGGTGTCAGTTGCGTCTTTCCAGATGTCGTAGATGCTTGTGTCATTGATGGCTTTCTTAAGCTTGTTGATGAATGCTGCCGGATCGATGCCGGTATGGTTCATGAACCGCACACCGTCTTTGCTGGGTATGGGGCTCACGGTGTAGTCGCGGAACTCATGGCGCATTGCTGCGGCAAGTTCCTCGAACTGGTCTTCATTGAGCCGCTGGCCACCCAGGTTGATCTCCACACCAAATCCGCTTTGGCCAAACTGTGGTGCGTGCCAGCTCAGGCTCTCAAGCCCCAGCCACAGGCCGCGCGTTGCCAGGAAAAACTCGATCTCGTTGCGGGTGCGTGCGTCAATCTTACCGCCTGGCAATGCCAGTGTCGATTGAATCGCGTAGCCGGTCATGCCTTTGAATGACGCGCCACCACGGGTTTCGCTGTAGCGGCTGCCATCCGCGAAGGCAAGGCCCCAGCCCAGCATGCTCTCCACGCTGCCCAGCGCGCTCTGGATGTCCATCAGGTGCTCGCGTTGCGCCTTTGCTGCGCCAGCCACCGTCATGCCAGGCAACATGCCCGTCGAGTTGCCAGGAACAGCTTTCCAGTTCATTTGGACTTCGGTAACGCCCACCCGGCTGGCCAGCTTCGGGTTGCGTTCTGCCCAGATCACGGCCACTTCTTTGGCCAGGGCTTTGGCCTCTTCAAGTTGGGCAATGTAGCGATCGATGTTCTTGACGGTCTCGGCGCCCACCTGCCCTTTGAGGCTGGCGATCAACTGGTTCAGCAGCGCCAGCCAGTCACGCACAAACTCACCGAACAGGCTTGGCTCCTCCTTGGCCAGTTGCTCCAGCCAGGCCTTGTCATTGAAGCGTTGGCCCATGAAGTCGGCCATCATTTCGTCTTTGAGTTTTTGCAACTCTGTGGCCGAGGCGTTGTTGAGTGATACTGACCTCACCTGGTTCGTGCGCTTCAGGTAGGAAAAGTATTCGGCCCGGCCACGTTCACCGACCAGAGCGAACAGCTTGTCATAGATGGCGTTCAGCCCTGGGAAACTCTCGCTCAGGTGTTTGAACTCGTGGCCGATGGTTTTGGCAACATGAACATCCGCATCCTTGGTGTTGACGAAAAGCTTGCCTTCAAACTGGAGCCCGTAGGGGCCTTGCTCCCAGGCGATGGCAATGCCACGCATTCCGGTAAGTTTGCCAAAGCTGTCCAGCAGCGCATTGAGCGCCTGTGTCGCTGGCACCGCAGGGTCTGCCAGGATGCTGAGTTGGCCTGGTTCAATCTCTTTGATCTGGCGCAGTGTGGCGTCGAGCTTGGCTACTGCTCGGTCTTCATCCGGCTGAGAATCTTGTTGACTGTATTTCGCAAGGGTTGTGGCAGGCTGTCCTGGTCCACCACTGACGACCGCAGTTGCTGGTGTCCGCCCGCCAGCGCGAACTGTCTGGCCGCCTGGAGCGTCTGAGCCCGTTTGTTCAGCCACTGAGTCGCTTGAATTTGCAGGTTGGTAATCGAAGACTCCTTGGGTTTGTTTTGAGTTGGCCCCAGCTTCATCTTCTGGGATAACCGATTCAATGATTGGGTCTGGGTGCTGCTCCTCGACCAGCTTGGCGAGCTCGGCGCTCTCGGCAATCAACTCACTGAGCAAATCGCTGGCCGCCATGCGCTGCGCCTTTTCTGGTGACACCCCAATGGCGATGTACTGATCCAGCTTTTCCAGCATTGCGTCCTGATCGCGCTGGTCCATTCTTTCAACGATATCCAAGCATTTGCTCATGGTGTTCCTTGTGGTAACAAAAAAAACCCAGACTTAGTGCCTGGGATGTGTGTGGTGCGCTTTGGGCGCTGGTGTCGGCGATGGCGGCTAGCTCGGCATTGGTTTTTTGAGGGAGGGTACCCGGTACCCTCCCTGAATATTTGTTAGCACCGACTGGATGCCAGGCATAAATAGTGGTGATGGCCAGGGCGCGCTGCGAGGCGGTGACGTTGCGCCTGGCCCTACGCGCGTTGTTGGTACTGTGGCCGTTTGCCATTGCTTACTTTCCACCCAGCATGTCGCGCACTGACCGGATCAGCTCGCGGAACTTGGCACGTTGGGCCTTGGCTTCCCGGGTGTACATACCGCTGGTGATGGGGCGTCCGGGTGATAGCCCGCCATGAAGCCGACACCTGCCGTTTTTCATGGGTGGCTTCTGGCAGGGGTTTCCAGTTGTCCGTGCGTGCGCACCGCAGACGTCTTCCTTGGGGTTTTTCATGTTTTGCTTCCCCCTGTCCCTCGCGCTGGCAGGTTGCCGATCATGGCCTGCCCCCCGCCCTCAATGTTGACGTGGCTGATGGTGATGCGCTGCTCGCCAGATGATTTCAGGCGTTTCACGGTCAGCAAGCCGGTCTGATACGTCGCCATGGCTCTCAAGGCCAAATTCATGATCTTGATGGCAATCTCAGGATTCTGTTGGAGATTTGCTTTTGCCATGTTGTCCATCGCAGCAACATGCAAAACGGCGAGTTGGTGACTCAGCATGCGTTCCAGGCTGTTGCTTGGCTGCGCAGTGTCCGAGGCATCCAAACACAGCGCCACAGCGTCCACACCCACCTGGCTTACCAGGCGCAAACGCTCCGCAGAGGCGTCCAGCGCGGTCGTGGTTGGGTTTTTCATGGTGTCGCGTAGGGCAGGGTCATCCTGAGGCAATGCTTCGCCTCCAGCGCCTGCGATGCACTGTGGCGACGACTCTTCCACCAAAAACATTGCGGCCGACTCGCAGTCGAACACGTCAGTCTCTGAGGCCACCGACCCACGGTCTTTAAGGCGGGCAATGGCGGCTTGGCCGGTCAGCGCCTTTTGCATCAGCTTGGCGCGGCGGCTGGTGTTGTCACGGCCATTGCGAGTCTTCTCGGCGCACTCCTCGCACAGGTAGCCATCGCCACAGCCGGCGACCTCAGTGGTGCCACCGCAGATCGAGCATTTGGCTTTCATGCGGTCTCCACGCCGGCCTCGGCCATCCGGATGGCGATCTTGTTCTGCCAGTGCTCATGGCCCAGGGCGGCCAGCAGCTCGGTATCGCCGATGCCACGCGCAAGCATTCGCTCCAGCGTCTTGCGCAACTGATGCGCCTCGACCTTGGCTTCGTCTTGGTGGCGCTCGTGGACCAGCTTGGTTGCCAGTCCCGCCAATTGCTTACTCAGTCTTACCATGTGGTCGCCTCACTCTCTGAAAAATCTGGTTGGTAGGTGTCTTCCCGTTCGACATAGGTTTTTTTAGCGGCTGGCGCTTTGTGGTTTGAATGGGTGTTTTCCCAGGTGGTCGGGGTGACCGATGAAACGAACTCACCCAGCTCCTCGCACCATGTCCCAGCTCCATGGGTTGCATCACGGTCACGGGTCACGGTGTCGAATGGCTCGTCCATCGTTGCGAGTGGTTCCTGTCTGCGGTCGCTGGTCTTGCCGATAGGGTGTGCTGGCTTGGGTGTCGGTCGCTTGGTGGTTGGCGCCGGAATGGGCAGGGCAGCGTTGACCAGATCTGGCTTGGCTGGCGGCTTGATCACGGTCGGTGCGGGTGCGAAATGGCGGTGAGTCTTGGGCGAAACCAACACAGGGTTGGATTCGATCTTTTGGTGGTCATTGATGCCGTCACTTTCAAAACCAATTGATTTCGGTGTGCCATCAAATACCGCTTGATCGAAACCAATTGGTTTCACTCGCCCCTCAGTCTTCGGTCCCTTTCCACGGCCCGTGAAAATCTCCGCCATCGACTTGCGCCTCTTTGCTGGCGCCTTTTTCTCTGCCAAAGCAACTCCCAACTTCGCCGCGTATCTGGCCGGGCTTCTGGTGATGTCCGACTTGACCATGAACCACAGTGCGCTTTGCAACAGCGGGTCACGGGTAGCCTCCAGATGCGCCAGAACCGCCTGTGTGGCATCCTCGCGCGCCGCACCATGCAACCTTCGCGTCGGCTCCCGAAGCCCGTAGGTGAGCGCCAGCTTGGCAAACGACTCACGCAGTTCGGACAACTCCTGTCTGGTAATCAGCTTGCTGCCAACGTACTTGCCGTTGACGATCGGCACCAGTAACACATGGAGGTGTGGCGCCGCTTCATCACGATGGATGTCGCCGCTCAAGATGGTGTCCCGACCAAACTGTTCCTCAGCCCAGCGCAGGCAATGTCTGAAGAACACGTCAATGTCGATGTCAGTGTCTGGCGGCAATGAGAACAGAAGCTCAAACGCCTGTACATGGTCCTTGCGCAACTTCTTCACATCAGTTCCAGTCCTGGCCATCAGAGCCGCAGCCAGCTCGGCCACCCCTTCAGGCGTGCCCGGTCCAGCGATGGTCTGATTCAGATGGGTTCTCTCTGTCGCTATGTGGCTGCGAGCCCCCAGCTCTGCCTGAATTTTCCGGCGGTTGTGGCGCGCTGAAGCAAGCAGGGCCTGGGGCTTGCGGCCGCCATATTTGGACAGCCCTAGCGTCTTGGCCTCAAAGAATAGTGAGTCGTCTTTGAGGCCGTTTCCGGCCCCGGCCATCACGCCAGCTGGAGTAGGTCGCGGGCCCGGCGCAGGCTCTCCTCGGTGCGCTCAACCCAATATCTTTTCACTCGCGCCGTGGTGCGTCCTCCAATTGCCGGTACATCCTCCCAGACCCAGTCAACGGCGACCAGGTGGTCACGTCCCAACTCTGCGATGGTGCTGTTCAGGCAATGATCGCCGTGCCGCTCGGCCTCGAAGCGATTCAGGGTTCCGAATGTGATGGCCCTCAGAATTCGGCGCCACTTGTATTCAAGGTGCTCCCTTTGTTTAGAATTCAAGCTTGATTCGGTGGATGCGTTGCTTGAGCGGCTCGCATCCATTTTTTTTGATTCGGTGTTCATGGTGTGTTTCCTTATGCGGTGAGTGATTTAGCTTTGAGCCAGGCCCGTACGTCGCCCACGCGCCAGGCAGTTGTGCCCTCAAAAAGTTTTATTGGGCGGACAAACTCTCCCGACTCAGCTTTGCGCCACAGCGTGGCCTTTGAAAAGTCCAGCCAGTGGCAAATAGAGTTGGCCCTTGCCATTGAGTCGTCTGGGGTTTCTGCGGTGATTGCTTTCAGTGCCATGTGGCGCCTCCAAAAAAAATGGCTCTGCTGGTCAGTTGCCAGAGAGCCAAATGAAAAAACCGCCTCAGTGGGCGGTCAATTGGGATCACGGTTTGATGTTTGCTAATCGGTGCTGCGGCCTCCTTTTTGAGAATTTAGGCACAAAAAAAACAGGCTCAAAGGCCTGCTTGATTTGATGGAACTCAGAATGCGTAAGCCCCAGAGCGTGTGCTGTGGGGCTGTGTATGGGCGTGCGAAAACATCAATGGTTCCCGCTTGTTTTAGTGCCGGGGCTGTCTGTCCGGCTTTGTTGCTGTCTGAATTGTACACGCCCAAGCAGCATCAAGTGAAAACATTTGTTTAATGTTGCCTCTGCCACACAAATCTAATTTCCAGCGATCAACTGGATCATTTACCAACCATCGCGATATAGGTGCGGCCAAGCTTCGGCACGACCACTTTATGGCCAAAGTGCCAAAAGTCTTGGGGGAAGAGGGTGCCCCAAAGTTTCGGGACACCTACACCAACCTTCAAAACGGCCTAACATACCCCTGCTACCGCTTCCCCAAGCGCGAAGCCTTGGTTTATCACTTCAAGGTGCAAAATGGTTGGCACCAGGTGACTGCCACCAGCGAGCAAACGATCATTACCGGGTAATATTCATCACTTCAAGAATTACCTGTTAATCATCATGCCAATGACCAACGCACAAATTCAAGCCGCATACCGGGCTCGACACATCAAGGACATCGACACGGCGAGCGCCTGCCGTCTCGACACATTGATTGACAGCGCCAGCATGACCGCGTTGAAGCGCATGGCGGCACATCACCGGCTAAGCCAGCGCGAAATAATCCAAAAGCTCGTAGGAGACGCGCAGGCGGCTTTGTTCACTGCGATGGATGGTGACGCACAGAGTTCCTATTGCGACACCGTCAAGGCCCGGTGAATCATTACAGGGTAATGGTTTGATATTTTCCGTAGCCGTCTCTGGGCTCAAAAAAAGCAAGCACCTTGCAAAGTGATGGGTAGGATGATGGGTAACGTTGCAAGTGTCAGATGTACCCCGCATGGAATATAGGTTTACGGTGGACACCGCTTCCGCCAACCTAATCTCCCTCTGGGTCATCGCGCATCACGCGACATCGATCCCGACATGTTTGCCGTTTGTACATATTTGAATGACGTGTTAAAAAAATCAGAAAAAGTTAACGTGTCATGATTTTTGAGCGTTTGAG
>Ga0100400_1002987_pt1 | contig 11541 bp, 9 predicted proteins | sample CryGeymeta201524_FD_80420 | JGI IMG/M metagenome (GOLD analysis project Ga0100400, IMG submission 80420) | Groundwater microbial communities from Crystal Geyser aquifers in Utah, USA - Crystal Geyser metaG 2015-24 | ecosystem: Environmental > Aquatic > Deep subsurface > Groundwater | place: USA... | reverse complement strand
CCAACCTGATTTGTGTTTTCCACGAAGGTGAAATTGTTGAACGCGGCACCCACAATGAACTGATAGAAATGGATGGCCGTTACAAACGACTGCACAGTTTGCAGATGTTTTAGTTCGGAGTTCAAAGTTCAAGATTCAGCGTTGAGAGTTCAGAGTATGTCATTGGTCATTAGTTGGTCAATGGATATTAAAATTCAAATTTTCAATTTTTCAGATTTTCATCTCTTCATTCTAACATTCACGCTTTACAGCATTCATGCATTATAGCAATCTCGCATTCATTACTTCAGTCCACTTGCCAGCACGTCAGCCAGATGGATAGTTTTAACGGGCAATTTTTGTTTGCGGATGTAGGCATCTATATTCATTAAACAGGAAGCTTCTGTTGAAACAATATATTCAGCGCCGGTTTTCAGGGCATGTTCCACTTTTTGTTCGGTCATTGCAGTAGAAATATGATGAAATTTGGCAGAGAAAGTACCTCCAAAACCGCAGCAGGTAGTCAGGTTTTCCATTTCAATCAATTCGAGTCCTTGTACATTTCCGAGCAAAACACGCGGCTCATTTTTAATCCCGTATTCCCTCAAACCGGCACACGAATCATGAAAAGTAACCCGATGATTGAACTCGGCTCCAAAGTCGGTTTTTTGCAGTTTATTTACCAGAAAATCAGTAAACTCGTAAATACGTGGAGTTAAATCGTCAACTTTTTGAAGCCAATCCCCATCTTCGGCAAATAGCTTCCGGTAGTAATTTTTCACAAACCCGGTACACGAGGCAGAAGGTGCAACAATAATATTTGCTTTATTAAAATCATTCAGAAATTTAATGGCCAGCGTTTTGGTTTCTTTCCAGTAACCGCTGTTAAATGAAGGTTGTCCACAGCAGGTTTGCTCAGGATTGTAGTGAACCTCGCACCCCGCTTTTTCCAGCACTTTGATAAAACTGAAGGCAGTTTCGGGATAAAACTGGTCGATAAAACAAGGAATAAAAACATCAACTTTCATGTAATAATAATTTGGGTTGAAAATAGAAATTTACTGATAAACCACCTTGTCAAAATGGATTTCGTTTCCGATGATTGCCCTAATAATGTACATTCCGGATGCAACCTGCAGATTTGCTACATTCTTTCCGTTCCATTTGATTTGATGATTTCCTTTGTTCAATTCGTTTTGCGGATAAAGTATTTTCACCTGCTGACCCAACTGGTTCAGCGCTTCCACCTGAACTTTCGAATCTTTTTCAAGGCTGATTTGAACTGTCAAATCGTTACTGAACGGATTTGGGAAACACTTAATCCCGGTGAAGTCTGGTGATTCCAATCCTGTTAAACCGGTTATTGCATAATTCTTTAAACTGGCAATAGTAGTTTCATTTCTGGTAAACACCGCAGGCCCATTTAACAACTCAGGATGAAGAATATATTCCTTATTTCCATCCTGTTTCCAAAATTTAAACGAAAAAGCATTTCCTGGTTTAAAGCCAGTTAATTCCTGATTGTCATTGGCCGAAGTTATTACGGAAACAACCCCTGTTTTTAAATGATTCGCTGTTAGCAAAACAGATCCTACACAATTATTTCCATCAAAAACAGCAAGTTCATCACCTGCATTAAATAGTTCATCACTAATTTCAACCAGGTGAAAATTCATGTGTGCAACTCCGTTTCCCTTAAAAACTGGCTGAAAATGAGTTGTTTTAGCAACTTTTGATACGATTGTGCCCGATTTTGGATAGCTGTTTGAAATCCACAAAGTATCGTCTGAGTTAACTTTTATTTTATAACCGTCGCCCGCCTTAAAATCTCCGATGTTGTTTATCCAGTCACCATAAATCCCGAGATCTTCAATAGAATTACCCGTTTTGTCCTGTACTTTTATCAAAACATTTTTATCAATCAGTTCCTGAACCACGTCCTGCCCATCGAATGGATTTCGAAGTGGATATCCAAAAATGTTCCAACCGGTTTTCAGCGGTATTGGATATGGATAATTCACCATTGGCCCAACAAGTTCAATCGAATCGGGTTTTCCCGCTTTCACCATATAACCCTCTGTCAGCTTGATATCGCCAATATTATTTTTCCAACCTCCATAGTTTCCAAAATCTTCCAGTGAACTTCCCTTTTCATCCTGAACCTTAATCAGTGAATTTTCCAAGATCATAGACTGAAATACAGATTTCATATCGGGATTAGGGGGCTGCACAACAGATGACATAATGTTCCAGCCCGTTATAAAATTGATGATTTGATTATCGAGGTATTGATAAACCCCAAAATCAAAGTACTGATGAGGGTTGAGAGTATTTCCAAAATAGTCGCGATTTCCCGGGTAAATGTTAAAAAGCGATTCAAGGTCAAGGCCTTTATCAATAACAACCGAACCTTCTTCAACTTTATAATTATCAACCGTTTCGATCAATAAAGGATCGGTAAGGGTTGAATTTCCAGGATTAATAAACCCGGGATTGGCATAGATTCCAACTAATTTGCCGTTTAACATTTCCTGATTGCTGGTTTGCGCCCAGGTATTAAAATCAATTGCAGAATCCAAAAAGAATTCTCCATTCAAAGAATTCCAGCAATTTCCCTGAAAATTTTCCCCGTTAATCCCATTATAAACACTGCTTTTTTTCGAAACAAAAATGTTATTCCGAAAATTGAAATTCAAATTTTTATGATCCAAAAAAGCCAATGCTGGACCGTTTGCATTATAAACCACATTGTTGTAGAATTCAAAACCCTGAAACTTATTTGAATTTCCAGATCCGTTCCAGAAATAAACACTTCCTTTTGCCGAAACATTTCCATCATTTTCGCTGATACAATACCTGACCGTATTATTATACCAATTGGTAGCATCCGGGTACTGAAAAATTCCAAATCCCGCGCCGTAATTATTGTATGACAAACAATATTGTATAATTGAATTAGTGGTTCCGCCGTCCAAATCGAATCCCAAACCATCCAGTCCGCCACTGGAAGTTTTATTATCATGTGAAATACAATGCTGAATTAATGCACTATCTACCTCCGCCACCCAAATTCCACCTGGTCCGTTGCCAGTTCTGGGCATATCCCCGCCATTATAAGAGGCCTTACAATATTCGATTATAAGATTTGATGCATTGTAGGCAAAAATTCCATTACCACTGTGATTATTTAGGACAGTTGGATCACCCGGGTTGTTATCTGCTGTACAGTAACCGATATAAATATTTGAAAGCAATGGTTTATCCATTCCTGAGATATAAATTCCGGCATAACCATTGTCATGCGCATAAAAATTGGTGATTTGATAGTTCTCTCCAATATTATTAACCATTAATCCGGAGTGCTGAAAACCACTAACTTCAACACTATCAATTATTATATTGGAACAATAGCTGAATATAATTCCATTTCCTGTATTTCCGGTTAAACGCCCATTACCAACAAAATTTAAATTTTTAATACTGATATTGTCACAATTATATGCAATAAGTCCAGACCCATTTTGAGCATTAATGATGGCCCTTCCCGTTCCGTAAGAACCTAATTGTACATTATTATCCACAGCCCCGCAATCATCTTTGTTGAGAACAACGGTCCCATTAAAAGTTGCACCTCCCTCGAAAAGAATTTGGTCACCCGGTCCGAAAGCTTTAGAATTTATTTTGTCAATTGTTTGCCACGCCTGCTCCGGCGATGTACCGGTATTTGAATCATTTCCCTGCAGACTTACATAAAACGAGCCGAAACCTCCCGGTGGTTCAGGTTGTACAATTTCAGGAATAATAATCATGACTATGCTATCAACCCACAAAATTCCGGTTCCCACATTTTTAAATATATAGATATTCGGTTGATTACCCGGACTTTCATCGGTAGTGAACGTCAATGAAACTGTTTCATAATTTGTATCATTCAAGAAATGTATACTTTTCCCACCTTCGCTATCGACATTGCTTACCCCAAATAAAATACTATCACCCAATTCGGTTTTTATGGCTGCGCTAATTTTATAAGTAGTATTGGGCTCTAAATTTACAGGCTGATAAAAATATACTTCGTTGCTTTCAAGTTTTGCACAAAATTCCCCTTCAAACACATTATTGGCATCATTTGAAGTAGAAGGAGGCAACCCTTTTGAATAGTTACCCCAGTAGGGTGACAAAAATCCTGTTTCGAAACCCGGGTTTTTAACCAGATTTTGTGATATAACATGATTAAACGTAAAAGAATACATTATAAATGTTAACGTACTGATTCTCATTATTATCTTTAGATAATTCATCACAAGTAGAAATATTTTATTGCGTCCAACTTAAAATAAGCAGCGAAATTGTGGCACAAATTTATACTTATAATTGAAATAACAGTATTGGCATTTTTAATGATACACTTTTCTGTGTGAATAATAAACGGGGAATGTCTTTAAAATGTTTCCTGTTCTGCTATCCTTTAATAAAAAACGCCACCGCGGCGATTAATCCAGCAGTAACCACTATCCATCGAAGGATTTCGGGTTTCATGGTTCCGGCCAGTTTACCGCCAACCCAGCCGCCAATCAGCGAACCAAAAATCATGATAAAAGCTATTATCCAGTCCACTTTTCCTGAAAAGGCAAAATAAATGGCCGCAGCAAAATTAATAACAAATCCCAGCGACTGTTTCAGAAAATTTAGGCGGGTCATGTTTTCATCAGTCACAAGGCCGAGAACAGCCATTAAAATTACTCCCAGTCCGGCGCCAAAATAGCCGCCATAAACAGCGGCTGTAAAAACCGTCCCCATCATTACTGCCGGGTTGTGATGTTCGGTGTGAGAATGTCCAATACGTTTAATTAACCAGTTCTTAATTTTTAACTGTGCCGCCAAAAGTAACGTTGCCATTAAAATCAGGTAAGGAATCAGGCTGTTGAAAGCATCTTCGCTTGTATTCAAAATCAGCAATCCGCCTGCAACGCCACCCAGAATTGAAACCGGTAAAAGTTTAATCAGCCGCGCACGCTGCGAAACAAAATCTTTGCGCTGCGCCCACATTCCGCCAATGGTTCCGGGAACCAGTGCAACCGTATTGGTTACATTGGCTACTACCGGCGAAATTCCCACTGCCAGCAGCACCGGGAAACTTACCAGTGTCCCCCCGCCAGCCATCGCGTTAATAAAACCTGCCGCCAGTGCAGCAAAAAAAATAAGTATTTCGTTGAAAACAGACATGTTAAAAATTTCGAATGGCAAAGATGGTGAAAGCCGTCCGATTCGCAAAAAAACATTGAATTTTCGTAAAATTCTTTTGGTATAGCATTTTCAAGGAAAAAATTAATACAGTTTTATTATCCGTTCACTTTAATTTTCTATTTTCGAAATCCTAAAAACCAGACTGATGAAAAAAATAGTTCGCTTTTTTACCATTCTTTTACTGATTGCAATAGTAGTTTACCTGATGGGACCAAAACCACCGATGGTAGAACTAAACAAGGATTTACCATCTATTTCGGCAAGTATTTCAAATCTTGAAGATTATGCAAATAAAAATGATGAAGGTTTAACCTTAAAACCGGATAATCAGTCGCGGATAATTTGGGCCAATGATTCAGTTAAAGAACGCACCCCATACTCGCTGCTGTATTTACACGGGTTTTCAGCATCCTGGTACGAAGGATTTCCGGCAAATATGGAGTTTGCAAAATATTTTGGGTGTAATGCCTATTTCCCCCGGCTGGCTTCGCACGGAATTGAAACCGATGACGCCCTGATTGACATGACTCCCGACCGGCTCTGGGAATCGGCAAAAGATGCTTTAATGGTTGCACGCACCTTGGGTAAAAAAGTTATCATTATGAGCACTTCCACCGGTGGAACCCTGGCGCTGAAACTGGCTGCCGATTTTCCGGAATATGTTGACGGGCTTATTTTATATTCCCCAAATATAAGAATCAATAACAATACCGCATTTTTACTCTCAAAACCCTGGGGTTTACAAATTGGAAGAAAAGCAATTGGCGGAACCCACCGGATGGTTAATGATGATTTCGATTCGACAGTTTGTCAATACTGGAATTGCAGGTACAGGGTGGAAGCGGTTGTTTTTTTGCAGCAACTGGTTGATGAAACCATGACCAATCAAACCTTTAAAAATGTGAACGAACCTGTTTTTCTGGGGTATTATTACAAAGATGAAACTCATCAGGATGATGTAGTGAAGGTGGGTGCCATGTTAAAAATGTTCGACAATTTGGGAACACCTGACGAGTTGAAAGTAAAAATGGCATTTTCTGAAGCAGGAAACCATGTAATTGCCTGCGAAATTACATCGGGTGCGTACAAAGATGTGGTGAGCGAAACCATAAAATTTGGAGAAAATGTTTTAAAAATGAAACCCGTTCTTAAAAAGGAAGAATTGCAGAGAAAAGAATCTGAATTGGTCGGGCAATTTTGAGTTACAGTTTTTTTCGGAAAAACAATAATTTTTATGAATTCTATTAAGGTTACAGAAATTTGGAATAAGTTTTTTTCTCCTTCAATTTACGATCGCAAAAACCTATTATTGAATTTTTTGTGCAGCCGCTTCATCAATAAACCAAATCAATTCACCATTTTCAGGGGAGATATAATACGCAGGGAGCAGTTTTGCGGCTTCGTCGTCGTTCATAATTTCAGAAATCCGTTGCGCTTTATTTGCCCCGGTTACCAGAAAAAACACCCGGTTGGCATTATTTAAGACCCTGCCGGTAATTGTAATTCGTTTTTGTCCGGTTAGCGGGTGAGTTGCAACTGCACAAAGGCGTTCGTCTTCAAACAGTTCCATCTCATCGGGAAAAATGGACGCGGTGTGACCGTCTTCGCCCAGTCCTAAAATTACAAGGTCGAAAACAGGATTATTGCCCCTGTAATTCAGGTAGTCCTTAATTTCGGAGGCGTATCTTTTTGCCTCCTCATCCGGATTATCCTCTCCTTTAATGCGATGAATATTTTCTGCAGATATCAGAATTTGTGATAACAAAAAATCGTTTGCATGTTTAAAATTGCTGCTTTCATTATCGGGGGAGACACAACGCTCATCGCCCCACCAAAAATGAACTCTCTGCCAGTCGATGGAATAAGCGTATTTTTTATTGATTTTTTTAAATAATTCCGATGGGGTGTTACCGCCCGAAAGACATATATGAAAACGCTCCTGCGAAGACGATTTGGTAAGTTTATAAATTTCTTTTGCCAAAGCCTTTACCACTTTCTTCTGGTTCGAGAATATTTTTACTTCCGTTGATTCTGACATGATAGTTGTTTTTTATTATTTATAATAACATTCATTTCAATATTACAGTTCACAATACAACCCATCGTCAGTTAGATTTTTACATGGAAAGCGCCAGTTCGCACCTTTAATCAGGTCATCTGTATTTTCGGGACCCCAGGTTCCGGCAGGGTACCCGTAAATGGGAATTTCAGGATTGGTTTCCCATGCATTGATTATGGGCTGAACAAACTGCCAGGCCTGTTCAACAGCATCGCCGCGCGCGTACAATGTGGCATCTCCCTGCATACAATCAAGCAGCAACCGTTCATACGCTGAAGGAACCTTCATATTTGCTAAATCGGAATAATGAAAATCCATATTCACGGTTTGAACTTCGAATCCGGCACCTGGGATTTTCATACCAAATTTCAACAAAATCCCTTCGTCGGGTTGAATCCTGATGATGAGTTGATTATTGACTGAAGTTGATGCATTTCCAAATAAATGATGTGGAACCGACTTAAAATGAATTACAATTTCGGTAACTCTTGTGGGCATTTTTTTACCTGTTCTGATGTAAAACGGTACACCTGCCCACCGCCAGTTATCGATAAAAAACCTGATTGCCACAAAAGTTTCAGTACGTGAGTAAGGGTCCACCCCCGGTTCATCGCGGTAACCAATCACTTTTTCACCTTTGATCAACGATTCGGTATATTGCCCTCGGATTACATTTTTGGCAACCATATTTTCTTTGAAAGGCCGAAGCGACTGAAAAACTTTAATAATCTCGTTTCTGATTGCATTTGCTTCAATAACCACGGGCGGTTCCATGGCAACAAACCCTACCAGTTGCATTAAATGGTTTTGCAGCATATCGCGCAGAGCGCCCGAGTTGTCGTAATACCCTCCCCGACCTTCAACACCCAAACTTTCAGCCGAGGTTATCTCAATCCGCTCTATGTATTTATGGTTCCAAAGCGGCTCAAAAATTCCGTTGGCAAACCGGGTAACCAGCATGTTCTGAACGGTTTCTTTTCCCAAATAATGATCGATACGGTAAATCTGGTCTTCATCAAAATAGTTCAGTAACTTAATATTTAATTCTTTAGCCGAATTCAAATCAGTTCCAAAGGGTTTTTCAATAATCAACCTCCTGAAATACCGAGCAGATTTACTCAATCCTATTTCATCGAGAAATTGAGGAATTACACTGTACAGCACAGGAGGTGTTGAAAGATAAAAAATATAGTTGGCTGGAATCTGCAGATTTTTTGAAATCTCTGACAGCCTGTTTTTTAAGGGCATAAAATCCTCAGCACTTTCATTTGAAACCTGCTGATAAAACAACATTTCCCTAAATGGTTCAGTATTTTCCTGGGCGGGAAGAAACTCGCTTACCCTTTTTCTGAAATCATCATCTGATAATGGTGTTCGGGCAGCGCCCAAAACTGCAAATTTTTTGGGTAACAATTTTCGGATGTATAAATCATAAAGTGCGGGTATTAATTTCCGTTTGGTTAAATCGCCCGAAGCGCCAAAAATAACCAAAACCTGGCTTGATATTTCCTTCATAAACTGTTGTTTTTATCTTCAACACAATATACAACCATATTGTTCCCGAAATTAAAATACCTTAAAATGTATTGAACCACTTTGTTTTTAGTGGCTAATTTTCCGCGAAACAATTCTGTTTTTCCGCTTTCAAACGGGGTTATAAATATTTGTTTATCAAACTGAACGCCGGTTTCACAGCTACATTTAAATATGGCTTCCTTGGCGCCCCAATGTATCATTTTCAACATTTGGTGTTGATTCGAATTTACAATCCAGGCAAGTTCTTCGGGATGGAGAAACCGCTTTGTTACGCGATCGATATTGCGATGAACATTCTCAACGTCGATGCCGCATAAATCATTCGAAATGAAAACAACAACATAATCAGCCGAATGTGAAATGCTGATATTCAAAGTCGAATCTTTTAGTAGTGGTCTGCGCGTTTCATGGTAAATAACTTCGGTTTTTTCGCCTAAAATATTTTGCAGCAACAACCGGGTGGCCAAATATTCCTTTTGACGCTTTTCTCCACTGAACTTTTTAAATTCAATTTCCTCATTTTCAGTAAACCGAAAAGCGGAAATAAGCGAACCGGCGGATTCTGTGATTTCCCAGATTCCAATTACACCGTTTTCGGTTTCTATTTTTTTTACAAAAGGCATTAGTTCCAGCTTGTGGTTTCGATTAACCTGATGATGTCGGGTTCAAGAAAATCGATAACCGGTTTTAAGGAGTCGATATTTGGAACCTCGCGGATGTAAAGCGCCCCGCGTAAAAAATGATTGACACTATCTGTCAAAAAAAATTGCATTGGTGAGGCAGCGTTACCTTCAATCCGGTAAATTAAACCGTAAACATTTCTGTTCGGGTTCATAAAAACCTGTTCCTGAATAGCATCGGCTTTAATGGAATGTTTGTATGCCAGTGTGCGCGCTTCTTCCATGAATTTGTTTAAAAGCTGGCGACCTGGTATTTGTTGATCTGATAGTTTGTAATACGACAAATGAATTTCAGCCTTGTTGGCCGGAACCGAAATATTAATCCAGTATGCTTGCCCTGGATCATTGCTGTAAGCAATAATTTTGGCATAATCAGGAATATCAAAATTATATGGAAATCCATCATTAAGTGGATGATATGATTTTTCGGGGAAATCGATCCTGAAATATTCCCTTGGTTTTGGAGTGTATTTTTCCCTGCACGCCAATAAAACCGGCACAATGAGGACAAGAATAAATATTTTTTGTATTACGCTCATGTAAACTAAAACGCACAATGAACTGAATTATTGATTGTAAATTACCTCTCCAGCAGTTTCTATTCAGCGCTGTCCCGCTTTATTTCGACTTTTAATTGTTTAATACGACGTTTATCAACCGCTTCAATGGTAAAAGTAAACTGGTTGTAAACGATTTTTTCTTTCAACGCCGGTATTTCGCCTTTCAGTTCTAAAATTAAACCTGCCAGTGTTTCGGCATCACCTTGAACTGAATCGAAAACGGTGTCATCACATTTCGAAATTTTAAAGAAGTCGCCCAAAAGTGTCTTTCCATCAAAAAGAAAAACATTTTCCGATATTTGTGTAAAAAAGTTGTCTTCCTCATCAAACTCATCCACAATTTCGCCTACAATCTCTTCCAAAACATCCTCAAGCGTTACAATTCCCGAAGTTCCTCCATATTCATCGACTACAACGGCAAGGTGAACTTTGCTTTTTTGAAATTCTTTCAGCAGCGAATTTATTTTTTTTGTTTCGGGAACATAAAACGGCGCCCTGATAAGGGTTTGCCAGTTAAACGAATCGCTTTTGTGGCTATGCGGAAGTATGTCTTTAATGTAAAGAATTCCCTTGATATTATCGAAAGATCCAACATAAACAGGAATACGCGAAAACCCGGAATCGACAATGACGTTCAGAACAGTTTTAAAACTGTTTTTAATATCGAGTGAAACCACGTCAACCCTGGGTTTCATAATTTCTGCCACATTTTTGTTTCCAAACTTTACAATTCCCTCCAAAATCTCCTTTTCATCAGAAAGTTCCTGGTCGGAGGTCAGTTTTAATGCCTGCGAAATTTCATCCATCGACACATTTTTCTGGTGTTTTTGTAAACGCGTATTAATAAACGATGTGGAAACTATCAGCAGAGAATTTAACGGTCGGAATACTTTTTCCAGAAATTGCAGGGGTAAAGCCATAAAACGTGCGAAACCCAGCGAAAAATGAGTGGCATACAATTTTGGTAATATCTCGCCAAACAGAAGCAACAAAAAAGAAATAAGCACCACCTGTAACATAAATTCCAAAACCGGCGAATTTTGGATGGTTATCAGGTTATTTGTAATATTAGCCGTAAGTATAATAATACCAATATTCACAAAATTATTGGTTACCAGTATGGTTGCAAGCAATTTTTCCGGATTTTCGAGGTTTTTAGTTACCAGTTGATTGGTCTTACTTTTCTTTTTTAGTTTTTGTCTGTCGTTTGCATTCAGCGAAAAATACGCAACTTCAGAACCGCTAACCAATGCCGAAATAAAAAGCATTACTAAAACAACAGCCATCGAAACAATAATATACACCGAAAAAGGCTGTATTTGAACACTCCAGTTGCCAGGTTGAACCGATATAAGTAACGTATCTGTTTCCAAATGTTTTTAGTTTGAATTAAAATGGCAAATCCTCATCGCCTCCCGGCTCATCGATTTCCGGTTCATTTGCCACAGAAACAGAAGGTGTTGAAACTGTATTATTTTGG
>Ga0100400_1002983_pt1 | contig 11549 bp, 12 predicted proteins | sample CryGeymeta201524_FD_80420 | JGI IMG/M metagenome (GOLD analysis project Ga0100400, IMG submission 80420) | Groundwater microbial communities from Crystal Geyser aquifers in Utah, USA - Crystal Geyser metaG 2015-24 | ecosystem: Environmental > Aquatic > Deep subsurface > Groundwater | place: USA... | reverse complement strand
TAAGTCGCAGCGACTGAATGAGCAGATAACGGCACCACAGGTGCGGCTCGTAGGCGCGGAGGGAGAGCAGCTTGGTATCGTGGCAGTGGCGGAAGCCCTGCGCATGGCGGACGAGGCGGAGCTGGATCTGGTGGAAATCGCCCCGATGGCGGAACCGCCGGTTTGCCGGGTCATGGATTTTGGCAAATTCAAGTATGCCGAAAGCAAGAAACAGCATGAGGCCAAGCTCAAGCAAAAACAGGTTCAGGTCAAGGAAATCAAATTCCGGCCGGGTACGGATGAGGGGGACTACAACATCAAGTTGCGCAACCTGATCAAATTCCTGGGCGATGGAGACAAGACCAAGATTACCCTGCGTTTTCGCGGGCGCGAGATGGCTCACCAGGAAATTGGCATGCGCCTGATCGAGCGGATCCGCGAAGATCTCACCGAGCACGGCGCGGTGGAGCAATTCCCTAAAATGGAAGGCCGCCAGATGGTGATGGTGATCGGGCCAAAACGGAAGTAAGTTTGCATCGCAGCGGAGCAAGGGACTTGTCGTTGCGGTGGTAGCACCAAGAGTCCCATACAAGTGGTTCCGGGTTTTCAAGCGTCTCTGTCAGAGACCTCCCGGCGTCATCAAATAAATGGAGTTGTTATGCCTAAGATGAAAACCAAGAGCAGCGCGAAGAAACGCTTTGTCGTTCGCGCCGGCGGTAGCATCAAGCGCGGTCAAGCGTTCAAGCGCCACATCCTTACCAAGAAAACCACCAAGAACAAGCGTCAGTTGCGTGGATCGACTGGTGTTCATGCAACCAACACGGCGTCTGTTCGCGCCATGATGCCCTACGCATAAGGAGATATTCAAATGGCAAGAGTCAAACGTGGTGTAACGGCGCGCGCGCGTCACAAGAAAATTTTAGACAAGGCCAAGGGTTATCGTGGTCGTCGCAACAGCGTCTATCGCATTGCCAAAGAGGCGGTGATGAAGGCCGGGCAATATGCCTACCGTGACCGTCGTCAAAAGAAACGCCAGTTCCGCACGCTGTGGATCGCACGGATCAACGCAGCTGCCCGTGAACAGGGCTTGAGCTACAGCGTGTTCATGAACGGCCTGAAGAAGGCGGCGATCGAGATCGATCGCAAGGTGCTGGCCGACTTGGCCGTGTTCGACAAGGCTGCGTTTACGCAGATCGTCGGACAAGCCAAAGCCAGCCTCGGCGCGTAACACTGACGCTATATAAAAAAGGAGGCTTAATGCCTCCTTTTTTGTTTCACGACCGCATCATTACACAATGCAAGAACTTCAAATAATTCTCGATGACGCACTGAAAAGTTTTGCCGCGATAGTCGATGCGGCAGAGCTGGAGAACGCCAAAGCACGGTATCTCGGCAAGGAGGGCAGCCTGACCGGACTGCTGAAGGGGTTGGGCAAACTCTCCGCCGCAGAACGTCCGGCGGCAGGCGCGCGCATCAACCAGGTCAAGCAACAAATCGAAGCGGCGTTGCAAGCACGGCGCGATGCCATTCAACAACAGGCACTGCAAGCCAAACTTGCGGGTGAATCGCTGGATGTTACGTTGCCTGGGCGCGGTCCGGGCGTGGGTGGATTGCATCCGGTCACCCGCACGCTGGAGCGTATCGCCTCCCTGTTCCATTCGATCGGATTCGCGGTGGCTGAAGGACCGGAGATCGAGAACGATTTTTACAACTTTACCGCGCTGAATATTCCCGCGGATCATCCGGCACGTGCGATGCACGACACGTTCTACATTGACGAACAGCACGTGCTGCGCACGCATACTTCGCCGATTCAGATCCGCTACATGCAAGCGCATAGGGCGAAATACCAGCATCTGGAAATTATGCCGGACATTCGCATCATCGCGCCGGGTCGCGTCTATCGTGTGGATTCCGATGCCACCCATTCGCCCATGTTCCATCAGGTGGAAGGATTGTGGATTGGTGAGCGCGTCAGCTTTGCCGACCTGAAGGGTGTGATCGCCGATTTCCTGCAAAATTATTTTGAGACCGGAGACCTGCAAGTGCGCTTCCGGCCATCGTTCTTCCCCTTCACCGAGCCATCGGCCGAGATGGATATGAGTTGGAAGGGGGGCTGGCTGGAGATTGGCGGCTGCGGCATGGTGCATCCGAACGTGCTCAGGCACGTCGGCATCGACAGCGAGAAATACATCGGCTTTGCCTTCGGCATGGGTGTGGAGCGTTTGACCATGTTGCGCTATGGCGTCAATGACCTCAGGCTGTTCTTTGAAAATGACCTTCAATTCCTGAAGCAGTTTTCATAATGAAGAAAAGTTCCGAAACATTTGGCTATGACATAACCACTCTGCGGCTGGTTAGTCTGCGCCACAACAACCTGCAATTCCTGAAACAATTCAACTGATATGCAATTCTCAGAATCCTGGTTGCGCACCTTCGTGAATCCTTCGCTCTCGAGCGCGGAGGTGTCGCATCTGTTGACCATGGCCGGACTGGAAGTCGAGGAGATGACCCCGGTCGCTCCGCCCTTCGATAAAGTCGTGGTGGCACAAGTGCTGAGCAAAGAAAAACATCCCGATGCGGATCGCCTGAATCTATTGAGCGTGGATGTCGGGCAGGGCGAACCCCTGACCATCGTGTGCGGTGCGCCGAACGTGAGCGTCGGGATGAAGGCGCCCTGTGCGCTGGTCGGTGCGAAATTGCCGGGCATCGAGATCAAGCAGGCCAAGGTGCGCGGCATTGCCTCCTTCGGCATGATGTGTTCAGCGAAGGAGCTTGGTTTGGCGGAGGAGAGCGGCGGGTTATTGGAGCTGGCTCCGGACGCCGTGGTTGGGCAAAGCATCCGCCAGCATCTCGATCTGGATGATCACCTCATCACGCTCAAGCTGACACCGAATCGCTGCGACTGTCTGTCGCTGAACGGCATCGCGCGCGAAGTGGCAGCGTTGACCGGCGCGCCGTTGCAGACTCTTCCACCCGTGTCATTCAAGCAGGCCAGCACTCAAAGTCTCAAGGTCGGCGCGATAGCGTCGGCCTGCCCGCGTTACAGCGGGCGGGTGATCTGCGGAGTGAACGCCCAGGCAATGACTCCTGCCTGGATGGTGCAGCGCCTCCAGCGGTGCGGACTGCGCAGCATCAGCGCGCTGGTGGACGTGACGAACTATGTCCTGCTGGAACTGGGGCAACCGTTGCATGCGTTTGATCTGAACAAACTGCGGGGCGACATCGAAGTGCGTTTCGCGCGCAACGGAGAAAGCCTCAAGCTGCTGAACGAGCAGACGATAGCACTGCAGGAAGACATGCTGGTGATCGCCGACAGCGAGGGGCCGGTTGCGCTGGCTGGCGTGATGGGCGGTGCGGACAGCGCGGTGGATGAAACAACGACGGATATTTTTCTGGAGAGCGCGTTCTTTGCGCCCGCTGCGATCGTCGGTAAATCGCGCCGTCTGGGATTCAGCTCTGATTCTGCCTACCGCTTCGAGCGCGGGGTGGATTTTGCGGCGACCCGAATCGCGCTCGACCGCGCCACGCAACTGATCCTGGATATTTGCGGTGGACAAGCGGGGCCGGTGACGGAGGCGCAGGGCGAATTGCCTCTGCGACCTCCGGTGCGGCTGCGCCTCGCGCGCGTTCAGCGCGTGTTGGGGGTGACGTTGGCGACCGAAGAGATCGCGCAGATTCTGGCCGGTCTGGGCATGGTGGTACAGCAGCATGGCGACGAATTCACCGTGATTCCGCCCAGCTATCGTTTCGACATCGAAATCGAGGAAGACCTGATCGAAGAGGTCGCACGCGTGCATGGCTACGAAAATATCCAGCCCGCACCCATCCGCGCCCGCATGAATATATTGCCGCTGGTCGAGGCGGAGCGGCCATTGGTAAAACTGCGCCAGATCATGGTGTTGCGCGATTATCAGGAAACCATCAATTACGCTTTTGTGGAGGCTGGCTGGGAGCGCGACCTGTGCGGAAACTCCGCACCGATCACGCTAAAGAATCCCATCGCCAGCCAGATGAGCGTGATGCGCAGCAGCCTGCTGGGCGGATTACTGGCCACGTTGCGTACGAATCTGGCGCGCAAGCAGCCGCGCGTGCGGCTGTTCGAGATTGGTGGCTGTTTCAGCGCCGAGGCAGGGCGTTACACCCAGCAAGATCGTTTGGCCGGGCTGGCTTATGGCGGGGCCGTTGCAGAACAATGGGGAGTGTCCGCGCGCAATGTCGATTTCTTTGATGTGAAAGGCGACGTCGAAGCCTTGTTCGCACCACGCGTCCTGACTTTTCAGGCGTCTGAACACCCTGCATCGCATCCCGGCCGTTCGGCGCGCATGCTGCTGGACGGGCTTGCCATCGGCTGGATCGGTGAATTGCATCCGCAGTGGCAACAGCAATATGACTTGCCGCAGCCGGCGTTGTGGTTCGAGCTTGATCTGGCAGCACTGATGCATGGGGACGTTCCCCGGCTGGTTGCTGTCTCACGGTTTCCGCTGGTGCGGCGTGATATTGCTGTCGTGGTTGATGAACACGTCAGCGTCCAGTCTCTACTGGAGGTGATGCGATCCCGCAAAGCGCCCCATGTTGTGGCTATCGATTTGTTCGATTTGTACCGCGGACGCGGGGTGGAGCAAGGGAGAAAAAGCCTTGCATTCCGTGTGTTATTACAAGATACTCAAAAAACACTGACAGATTCTGAAATTGATCCCAGTATTGAGGGACTGATTGACACATTGCAGAAAAATGGCGCGCAAATAAGGGGAGAGTCATGACAACAACGCTAACCAAAGCCGAACTGGCGGACTTGCTGTTTGAAAAAGTCGGTTTGAATAAACGCGAAGCAAAGGACATGGTAGAGGCTTTTTTCGAGGAAATTCGCGCGCAACTGGCGCGGGGGGACAGCGTCAAACTCTCCGGATTTGGCAATTTTCAGTTGCGTGACAAACCGCAACGTCCCGGTCGCAATCCAAAGACCGGCGAGGAAATCCCTATCACTGCGCGCCGGGTGGTCACGTTTCACCCCAGCCAGAAACTGAAGAGCATGGTAGAGAAGACCTATCATGGATCCGCAAGTAACTGATACAGATTTGCCGGCGATACCGGCAAAACGCTACTTCACCATCGGTGAGGTGAGTACCTTGTGCGGCGTCAAGGCGCACGTGCTGCGTTATTGGGAGCAGGAATTCTCCCAACTCAAGCCGCTCAAGCGCGGGGGTAATCGGCGCTATTACCAGCATCACGAAGTCCTGCTCATCCGCAGCATTCGGCATTTGCTGTATGAAGAGGGATTCACCATCAGTGGTGCGCGCAGTCGCCTCAATCAAACCGGCCTCAATGGGTTGGAGGCGGAGGGCAAAGTAGCAATGGCGAACATCGATCCTGCGATATTGCGCCATGAATTGAATGAAATTCTGCTTTTACTGCGTGCGTGAAAGCAAAAACAATTTCATCATTTTTTTGCTCTGCTATAATCCGCGCCCTCGGGGCGTAGCGCAGCCTGGTAGCGTACTTGCATGGGGTGCAAGTGGTCGGAGGTTCAAATCCTCTCGCCCCGACCATTGGAATAAGGCATTAAGCGGAATTTCCTTATCTGGTGGCGATTAAAGTGATGGCCCTGATCAGATTACATCAATATCCCCGCGTTCTGATTTTCGACTTGTCTGCAGCGTAGATTCACTTTCCGCATCGCCCTGAAATTACCTGCTTTTTTCCCTTTGCGCTCACCTGTCCGGACTGCGACAGAGCCTGCAAACCCTGCTAGAATCGCGCCCTCAGAATTTTCTGATGCACAATAACCATTTGGAGAAGAAGCATGGCTGTCGAACGTACACTTTCAATCATCAAACCGGATGCCGTAGCGAAGAATGTCATCGGCAAAATCTATTCCCGTTTTGAAAGCAACGGCCTGAAGATCGTTGCCGCGCAGATGCGCCACCTGAATCGCACCGAAGCGGAAGGTTTTTATGCTGTTCACCGCGCTCGTCCTTTCTTCAAGGATTTGGTGGATTTCATGATTTCCGGCCCGGTGATGATCCAGGTTCTGGAAGGTGAGAGCGCCGTCCAGAAGAACCGCGATCTGATGGGCGCAACCGATCCGAAGAAGGCTGACAAAGGCACCATCCGCGCAGACTTCGCCGACAGTATCGACGCCAACGCCGTGCATGGTTCGGATTCTGCCGAGAATGCGGCGATCGAGATTGCCTATTTCTTCGCAACCAAGAATATCCATTCACGCTGATATCGGGCTATCGTTTTAAAGAGCGATGAAAACAAACCTCCTCGACTTTGAACCGGCAGCGATGACCGCATGGTTTGCGGAGCAGGACGAAAAACCATTCCGCGCCAAGCAGGTATTACGCTGGATATACAAAGGCGGGGAGTCCGATTTTGATGCGATGAGCGATCTGGCGATTTCTCTTCGCGAAAAACTGAAACGGACCGCATGGATTCATACGCCCAGCGTGGTGCGCGAGGAGACTGCTTCCGACGGCACGCGCAAATGGCTGCTGGATGTGGGTACCGGTAATGCGGTGGAGACGGTCTTCATCCCGGAAGAAGATCGCGGCACGTTATGTGTTTCGACCCAGGCCGGATGCGCACTGGATTGCTCTTTTTGTTCCACCGGCAAGCAGGGTTTCAACCGCAACCTGTCCACTGCCGAAATCATTGGCCAAGTGTGGTGGGCCAATCACCAAATTGGCAAAGATGGCGCCTCTGACACGTTACCGCGTAGCGGCCGTTCGTGGGAGGAGGCGCAGGCGGCCATTCCCGCACCTGACGGATCCGTCGCACCGTGTCAGGGGCGCTACGGCAACTGGCCGGTTACCAACGTAGTGCTGATGGGTATGGGCGAGCCACTGCTGAATTTTGACAACACAGTGAGCGCCCTGCGCCTGATGCTGGACGATAACGCCTATGGTCTGTCGCGGCGTCGGGTAACGGTATCCACCTCCGGTGTAGTACCGGCGATGGATCGTCTGCGCGACGAATGTCCAGTGGCGCTGGCTGTCTCTCTGCATGCCCCGAACGACGCGCTGCGCAACGTGCTGGTTCCGATCAACCAGAAATATCCGCTCAAGGAACTGATGGCAGCCTGCCGGCGCTATCTGGAAAAAGCACCGCGCGATTTTGTCACCTTCGAATATGTGATGCTGGCGGGCGTGAACGACAGCGTGCAGCACGCGCGTGACCTGATCGATCTGGTGCGCGACGTGCCATGCAAGTTCAATCTCATCCCGTTCAATCCGTTTCCGCAAGCGCCCTATCAGCGTTCGGATATGGAAACTGTGAAGCGTTTCCGTGATGTGCTAATGCAGGCCGGCATCGTCACCACGATCCGCAAGGTGCGCGGCGACGACATTGCCGCGGCATGCGGACAACTGGCGGGGCAGGTACAGGACAAGACTAAACGGACACACCGATTGATGGAGGTGCAACAATGAATTTTGGCACAAGAAGCGGGATCGCTCTGTTGCTGGTAATCTTGTCCGGATGCGCCAGTTCCGGCGTTTCAGACGAACAGGCGCGCAATGTCGCAGCAGTCCATACCGAACTGGCCGCATCCTATTTTGAGCGTGGCCAATATTCGATCGCCCTACAGGAATTGGGGATCGCTCTTCAGGCTGATGATTCCTACGCGCCCGCTTATAACGTGCGCGGCCTGGTGCGTATGACGCTGCATGAAGACAAACAGGCGGAAGCCGATTTTCTGCGCAGTCTCAAGCTCGAACCGGCCAATGCCGGCACCCACAATAACTATGGCTGGTTCTTGTGCCAGCGCGGACGTCCCAAGGATTCGATCCCGCAATTCATGGTGGCGCTGAACGACCCGCTGTACAACACGCCGGACCTCGCTTACGCCAATGCGGGTATCTGTGCGCACAAGGCGGGTGATTTGATCGCGGCTGCAACTTATTTGCAGCGTGCCCTGATTCTGCACCCCGACATGCCGGAAGCACTGAACGGGCAGGCTGCCGTGGCATATGGCAACGGTAACTATGCTGCCGCCAAGTCCTGGTTGCTGCGTTTTCTGAAAAGTGGACGGGAACTCGACGCCGAGCAATTATGGCTGGCAGTTCGCATCGAGCGCCAGTTGGGAGATCGCAACGCGGCGGCCAGTTTTGCCCTGCAACTGCGCAAGCGTTTTCCGGATTCGCGCGAGGCACAACTTATGCAGAGTGGTGAATGATGAACGATGTTCAACCAGATTCCGCAACAACCGATCCGACTGCGTCGCAGCCGAGCGTTGGCGCCGCGTTGCGTGCAGCGCGCGAGGCGATTGGCCTGACCGCACAGGAAATTGCTGATCGGGTCAAATTCAGCGTGCGCCAAGTAGAGGCACTGGAGCAGGACGATGTCGCACATCTGCCGCAAGGAACATTCCTGCGCGGTTTCATCCGCAGTTATGCACGCGTCGTGCATCTTGAACCCGAGCTGTTGCTGAACGGGATCGAAATTCAGCCCGAACACCATTCTGATGTGGCAGAAATTTCGGGGAGCGGTGATGCGCTACCGGCGGCAGGCCAGACCGAAAACAGAAATCTTTATCTGTTGATTGGCGCACTGATTATCACGCTGGGACTGGCATTCTTTGTATTGGGTCATCGTGACGGTGACCTTCAGGCAATAAACAATTTTTCGGGCATACACTCTGTGCCCGCCATCAACCCCGCAGCATCCGCACCCGCTATCGTGCCGATTGAAAATATTGCGGACGACAAGGCTGCCCCGCCGTTGGCAGAAATCCAGAAGAAGGAAGAAATTATTCCCCCAGCAATTATTCCTCCGGTTCAAAAAGAGGCGGTTCCCGCCGTTGAAGTTGCTGCGGTAAAGGGAAAGCGTGAGGTTCCGCTGGAGCAATTGATGAAACGGCCGATTCACATCGTGTTTCAGGAAGATGCATGGGTGGAGGTCGCGGACGTCAACGGTGAACTATTGATTTCACGCGTCACGGCAGCCGGCGGGGAAAAATGGATCGGCGGCAATCGGCGCGCGCCGTATCAGGTTACGCTTGGCAAGGCGAGTGCGGTACGACTGTATTACAAGGGCAAAGAGATCGACTTGTCCGTGTACAAGGCAGAAGGCCGTGTCCATCTGATACTGGAGTAATTCATGAGTTTTCAGCATCCCGCACGCCGCAAGACGCAAAAAGTTCGCGTTGGCGATATCGTCATCGGAGGGGGGGCGCCCATCGTCGTGCAGTCGATGACCAACACCGATACCGAGGACGTCACGACCACCACCAGACAAGTGCACGAGCTGGCACAGGCAGGTTCCGAACTGGTACGTATCACTGTCAATACCTCGGCGGCGGCTGAAGCCGTGCCGCATATCCGGCGGAGACTGGATGCGCTGGGTTGCACAGTGCCGCTGATCGGCGACTTTCATTACAACGGCCATCGCCTTCTCACCGACTATCCTGAATGCGCGCAGGCGCTGGCGAAGTACCGTATCAATCCGGGGAATGTGGGCAAAAACCGCAAAGGCGAGGATCAGTTCGCCATGATGATTGGCGTTGCCAGGAAATTCGACAAGGCGGTACGGATCGGAGTCAACTGGGGTAGTCTGGATCAAGATCTGATCGTGCGCATGATGGATGAAAACGCCAGGCTGGCCGAGCCCAAGGCGGCTAACGAGATCACGCGCGAGGCACTGATCCAGTCTGCGCTACAAAGTGCGCAACGCGCCGAGAAACTCGGTTTGCCGCACGACCACATCGTGTTGTCCTGCAAGGTGAGCAATGTACAGGATTTGATTGCTGTCTATCAGGAGCTGGCCAAGCGTTGCGACTATGCCTTGCATCTTGGCCTGACCGAGGCGGGCATGGGGTCGAAAGGGATTGTCGCATCCACCGCCGCACTCGCCGTACTGTTACAGCAAGGTATCGGTGACACCATCCGCGTCTCGCTCACGCCGGCACCCGGGGGCGCGCGCACTGAAGAGGTCGTGGTGGCACAGGAAATTTTGCAGACCATGGGGTTGCGCGCTTTTGCGCCGATGGTCACTGCCTGCCCCGGCTGCGGCCGCACCACCAGTACAGTATTCCAGGAGTTGGCGCAAAGCATCCAGGCCTACTTAAGGGCGCAGATGCCGCTTTGGCGCGAACAATACAACGGCGTTGAAGAGATGACCGTTGCCGTCATGGGTTGTATCGTGAATGGGCCAGGCGAAAGCAAACTGGCGAATATCGGCATCAGCCTGCCTGGGACTGGCGAGACTCCCTCCGCACCGGTTTATGTGGATGGCGAAAAAACTGTCACGCTTCGCGGCGATAATATCGCGCAGGAATTCCAGCAGATCGTTGATGCCTATGTGTCCAACAACTACGTAAAAAAGACCGATTAGATCATATCCGGCAATTCGCTTGGCGGACCAGACGGTGCATTGCGCAAATCCGCATAAAAAACGGCCCCGATTTCTCGGGGCCGTTTTTCTTTATCACCGCTTGATAATGGGCGTTACTTCAACTTCTCAATTCCCAGCATTTTCATAATGCTGCCCTCGTAGAATGGTTCTGAGCTACCTTTCTTCATCTTGCGAATGAAATATTTCTCAAAAGCCACCTTCGCCAGATGCACCCATTTCCCTTCGGAGAACCAATTGACATTGCGTGGTGGAATTTGCGGGATCGCCACAAAAGCCACGCCGCTTTCGCCGAAATCGGCCAGGCAAACCGCATTCCACGTGGCTTCCTGGTCTGCCGGCTGGCCAGTCAGGTCGGCATGAATATTATGTACGGTGGCGGTCACCATTGATTCGATCATGTAACCGGTCTTGGGGGTGCCGACCGGAACCGGGGTCGCCTCGACCGGGGGTATGGCTACGCATACGCCGACCCCGAAGATGTTTTTGTACTTCTGGTTGCGCTGATGTTTATCCACCGTGACAAAACCGCGTGCCTGGACCAGCCCTTCGACACCGAAGACCGCATCGATGCCCTTGAACGAGGGCAACATCATGCTGTAATTGAAAGGCAATTCATGGTTTTTCTTTTCCTGCCCAAGGTCGTCGTATTCGGTGACGTACATTTTGCCAGCCTCGACCTTGGTCACCTTGGCGTTGCATATCCACTTGATATGCTTGTCGCGCATGGCCGATTCCAGGATGCCCTTGGAATCGCCTACGCCGCCCAAGCCGAGGTGGCCGATATAAGGTTCGGAGGTGACGAAGGTCATCGGCACCTTGTCGCGAATCTTGCGGCGACGCAGATCGGTTTCCATGATGAAAGCATATTCGTAAGCCGGTCCAAAGCAGGACGCACCCTGTACGGCACCGACTACAATCGGCCCCGGATTCTTGCAGAACTGCTCCCATTCATCATGGGATTTCATTGCATGATCCAGTGTGCAAACGGAATGCGTGAAGCCACCGTTTGGACCGAGACCCTCCACCTCTTCAAACGCGAGTTTCGGGCCGGTTGCAATGACCAGATAGTCGTAGGAGAGCTTTTTGCCACCATTCAGTTCAAGCTGGTTCTGCTCGGGATGAACCCGCTTGACTCCGGTCGAGATGAAATCAATACCCTTGCGTTCCAGATAGCTGCGCATTGGAAACTCGATGTGCTTGCGCTCGCGCCACTT
>Ga0100400_1002976_pt1 | contig 11557 bp, 12 predicted proteins | sample CryGeymeta201524_FD_80420 | JGI IMG/M metagenome (GOLD analysis project Ga0100400, IMG submission 80420) | Groundwater microbial communities from Crystal Geyser aquifers in Utah, USA - Crystal Geyser metaG 2015-24 | ecosystem: Environmental > Aquatic > Deep subsurface > Groundwater | place: USA... | reverse complement strand
TCGACCATTGACATCTGACAAGATACAGGTCGGATTTAAACATATCGAGAACGGTGAGATTACACACTCGGAGTCATTTTCAGTTCCTGAGCTAGAGGCGCATATCGAGCGTTTGGATCTTGAAAATGCAGATGCTGCGATTTATCGGGAAGCACTAAATAAGGCAAAAGACGGTGGTTCATAAATTGGACACCACAGATAACAACGGCTTCAACTCGGACGCGTGCAAAGCCCGCGCCGGTTAAGCCGAGCGTTAAATGTCTTAGTCAGACTCAAGGATTATTGGGATAGGTATGAAAGGGAAAGTCTGCCAGTGGCAAGATGAAAAAGGGTTTGGCTTCATTCAGCCTGAAAATGGTTCCGAGAAGCTGTTTTTTCACATCTCGAGCGTCAAGACCACTGCGAGGCGGCCTGAAGTTGGAGATAGTGTGTTATATGACCCGACACGGGACTCACAAAATAGACTCAGGGCAAAGGGTGTTGTCATTGAGGGCGTTTCCAAAGCCTCGGGAACGTCAGCTCAAAGTCGCCATAATAAAATCGAACCACCAAGAAAAAACGCTATCGATTACATTTCTATGCTGGTTATTTTAGGCTCACTTATTGCCCTTGGTTTCGCGTTTTATAACACAAACTCAATCGAAAGCTCATGGATTTATGTTGTGCCTGCAGTCGTAGGGTTCTTCATCCTGAATCGGCAACGAAAGCCTATCGAAAATAGCTTTACCTGTGCACGTTGCAGAGCCGTCTCAGAGTTTGACCAAAGAACTATTCAGGCATGGAACAATGGTTTTCTCAAACTTTACTGTAGAAGCTGCCATCGCCAATGGCTGGAAAATAATCCTCAGCAGGAAAAAGCCCAAGTGCGTAGTAACGGAGGATGTCTTGGCGTGTTGGCACTGATGATCCTAATACCGACTATAGGCGGGGTAGGCTTATATCATTGGATGGTGTGAGCGTCCATTTAACAAGTCGCTGTAGTACGCGGCCTGCGGCCGCGGACGCCCTTTTCATTGCGGCTTCGCCTTAATTACAAGGTCGCCGCTAAGCTTTGCGTTAGAAGCTTCAACGGATTTCAGCATGGCGGATAATTTTCAAAGAATAGGCTCAATCAGTAACGCTCACGTTGGCAGGGACTTCGAGGCCGTAGCGAAGTCTATATTGGCTGCCGCAGGGGTTGCAGTCGAGGAGAATCATCCGGTACAGGTGGGAGTGGGCGATAGGAAAAAGCTTCATTCGTTCGACCTTGGTTCGGACGATCCGCCAGTGATCGTCGAGTGCAAGTCCCACAGATGGACTAGTGGAGACAACGTCCCGAGCGCGAAGGTGACTGTCTGGAACGAAGCGATGTATTATTTTCACTGCGCTCCACGACACTATCGCAAAGTATTTTTCGTTCTCCGGGACACGCGCAAGCGGAACGGAGAAACACTTGCGAGCTACTACTTGCGAACCTATGGCCACTTAGTCCCGGATGACGTAGAGATATGGGAGCTGGACCAGGACACGGGGGAGTGCGAAATTGTACACGCTTCTAACAATTAATTTCAGTCCGTTCCGGCCCTTACAGGCTCAAATTTGCCCCTGATGGCGGGCGTTATGTGCTTGACACCCGTAACGGGTCGGGTTACACTAAGTCTCATGATTCGGAGTTTCAAGCATAAGGGCTTCAAGCATTTTTTTGAAACGGGAACGACTTCGGGAATCCAGGCCCAGCACGCGAAAAGACTCCGACTAATACTCGGCTGTCTTCATGCTGCACGGCAGCCGAAGGACATGAACCTTCCAGGACTTCGGCTTCACGAACTTAAAGGAAATCGATCAGGAACATGGGCAGTTGATGTTAGTGGAAACTGGCGGCTTACCTTTCGGTTCGAAGGCGAGGACGTCGAGCTCGTGGACTATGAAGATTATCATTGAGGCACCCCATGCTTATGCACAATCCACCACATCCCGGTGAAGTTATTCGAGAGCTTTACCTCGAACCGCTCGATTTGTCAATCACCGAGGCCGCAAAGGCCTTGGGTGTCAGCCGAAAAACCCTGAGCGCTATTCTCAACGGACGCGCCGGAATTAGTCCCGAAATGGCTGTTCGGTTGTCGATTGCTTTTGATACCACCTCAGAGAGTTGGCTCAACCAGCAAAGTCAGTATGATCTTTGGAATGCTGAGCAGCACCGTAAAGAGTTGCAGGTCAAACGTCTTGTTGCTGCCTAGCCAACGCCTATCACATAACAACCGGTTCAACTCGGACGCGGGCGCAGCCCGCGCCGGTTAACCGGGACGTTCGATTCAAAAGAAACTAACATGGAATATTTACTAAGGTGCCCAGACATCGCCCGTCACATGATACTTCGTGCAATAACATTTCTTTGTGTCGCACTTTTGTCATCGTGCTCCTACGACTCACCAGTAACTAGCGCTCATGTCGCTAACGTAATGGCTAAGCCGGATTCCCATTCAATCGCTGTTGCAGTCAAATATCAGAAGTTCCGGGAACCAACGGGAATCAATCGCTTTCCCAACGGCGGCAGACCCAAGATACTCGAGCAGACGGCAAAAATCTATGTGTGTGATGCAGATACAGCTAAAGTGAAGCGAGTAGCTCGCATCACACCGGAGGAAAGCGTAAGACTCGGGTGGGAGCCGTGGATCTTGGGCTGGATCGGTGACACTCTGTACTTTCAGGTGACCGGGCAACCAGGCACCACCTTGCAGGACATTCAGAGCGCCAATCCCCTCGTATACAGTATAGACGCTGACGGCCGGGTGTCACAACATACAGAGGCTCCGAAGAGCCTCGAGTTCCAAAACAACACAGGCCCTCTGCCACAAGGAACATTTGTCCGCATCAGCAAAGGCCATAACACCATCGACGTGCGCACGGAGAACACAGAGAGGCTTCGGACGCTTTTCAAGACCGAGACTAAATACGGGGAACTCGTACCCGTATTAGAATCGAACAAATGAATGCACTTTACAAGAATGGGCACACTCATTCTTGAAAGTGATTCTGGACGTTAGGTTTCAGATGAGAATTCAGTCGCCGCTTGGATCGTGATCCGGGAAGTAGGCGGTTGGCCAGCCCAGGGCTTCGGGCTGGAAGTGGAGGATGTCCGGCCACACCTGCAGCGCGCTGAATCGTGAGCGGAGGTGTTGCTCCAGTTGCTCCGGTGCAATGCCGTCGGGGTTGGCGATCACCACCGACTGGTGCTTCTTGTTGTTGCAGCCGTCGCGGTACAGGTAGCTGACTTCAAGGTTCCTGTTCATGCTGACTTCCCCGAGCTCGATCCGGAATTCTCCGCCGATTCCAGCCACAACAACCCCTCGACGGCCATTCCGTAGTCCATGGTCCCGCCCTCCCACAGCGAAACCGTCGTTTCCGGCCCGATGCGCAGACCCTGATTCCGGTTTTGCCGTCGCAGCGTGAAGACGTTTCCGCGGAAACGTGTTTCGCCGGCTTGCGGGAGGGTTCGGCCGGTCGGATCGGTGAATTTCGGGCCCTGGACGGTCATCTGGACTCCGTAGCCGCCTTCGTGGACCAGGCGATGGTGATGACGGCAGAGCAGGACGAGGTTGTCCATTTTCGTTTCGCCGCCGTCGGCCCAATGCCGGATGTGGTGGGCATCAACGTATTTGTGCGCGGTACACCCCGGAAAGCGGCAACCCTGGTCGCGTCGCTGCAGCGCGCGGCGGATGGCCGGCGGGATGCTGCGGGTCTTGCGGCCGACACTCAGGGCCGAGCCGTGCTCGTCGTCATGCCAGTGGACCACGCCGCAATCGCAGGCCAGCCGGCGCGACGTTTCCGCGGAAACGCGTGCACCGGATTCGAGTTCGGCCTCGGCGGTGTCGCCGTCGACGGCAAGCGTGTCGGGCGTGGTGTGGAGGTGGATGGTGCAGCGGTCGCCGCCGCTGACCAAGGATGATCCGCTGCCGGCCGAGCTGCCGAAGAATGCATCGGCCAGACGTTCCAGCGCATCGGCGCGGCGCTGCGCCACCGGTTCGCTCTTCGGTCCGGTCTCCGGGCGTTCGGACGTTTCCGCGGAAACGTTTCTGCGCTCCTGGAACTCCTCGTCCATCGCGGCTTCAATGGCCTGGATGATGCGCGCGCCCTGTTCCGGAGTCAGCCGTGCCTTGAGCACATAGCTGCCGTCGTCGTCGAGGTGCCAGGACAGTTCGCGCAGATCGTGCCGGGCGTTCTCCTGCTCCATGGCCTCGAGACGCTTGACCTTGCGGAACTGGCGGACGAGCTTTTCCATGTGCGAGGCCGTTCCGTGCCGGGCGATCATCAATAGATGATCCTCGTTCTCCGGCGTCGCGACTCGCGTCATTGCACGGACCTTGGAGAAGCTGATCGTTCCGCGCCGGAATTCAGCGCTGATCTTCGGCAAGCCTCGCAGCGCATGGGCTACCCGGACTTTTTCTCTGGCGGCACCCAGGCCGATGCCGCACTTCCAGTTCAGCCAGTGTGCGCAGGATTTCAGACCCGGCCCGCCCCAGCCTTCGCGCCGGTCGAACTCGCGGATCAGTTCCAGCAGCCGGAATGTGGCGGCATGGATATGGGCGGCAAGTTCGGTGATTTCGTCTTCGATATCGACGAGTCTGCGGCGCTCGGGAACAGGCTGGACGGGTGCCGGAAGAGACATGGCGCGATCCGTTTTGAAGACTGTATAAGTATATATCAAAATAATTCTTTATTCAATTAAAACAATGATGTGCTATCGATTTATGGAGCGTGAATGTTTAGGAGCCAGCTCTTGTTTCGTGAATTTCACGCCGCCAGGCATCTGCCGCTCGCCGACAAACTGGACAGCCCCTGCTGAACGTTGAAACAACAGCCGTTTCGCTGAAATCGCGTCCGTCAGATTTTTTTTGTCAGGAAGGCAGGCCTCGCTGCGCCATCGCGTTGGAGTCGAACGGGATCACGGCGCCAGCGCCAGTCGCTCCAGCAGATGGACGGCGGCGGGGGATTCTTCGCAAAGCGTCAGTTTTTCGCAACGCGGCAGGCGCGATGTTCGCGCAAGCGACGATCCGGGTCGGTGGTGATACCGGTGTAGAGGCGTCCGTCGCAGTCCAGAATGTAGATCCACCACGCTGGCGCGGCTGCTTCGTTGCTCATTCTTCCAGCTGCTCTCCAAAGAGGCGCATTATGACCATTGCCTGACGAGTCGGCCCCGAGACGAGCTTCCCCGAAAACCGGATAATGGCGGGTTCGGAAAACGGCGGCGGGCCGCTTTCGCCAAATCGGGTCAGGTGCCCACGCCCATGGAAATCAAGGTCAATTTTCTCGATAACCTCCGATTGGAGGCGAAGTTCGACGATTTTACCGTCGTCACCGACCAGCCGATTCGCTACAAGGGCGATGGCTCGGCGCCGAGTCCTTTCGATTATTTCCTGGCGTCTTCGGCGCTGTGTGCGGGGTATTTCGTCCGGGTCTACTGCAAGGCCCGGGGGATTTCGACGGACAACATCCGGCTGGTCCAGAACAACATCGTCGATCCGGAGAACCGCTACAAGCAGATCTTCAAGATCCAGATCGAGCTGCCGGAGGATCTTTCGGACAAGGACCGTGAAGGCATCCTGCGGTCCATCGACCGCTGCACGGTGAAGAAGGCGATCCAGGTCGGCCCGGACTTCGTGATCGAGCCGGTCGAGAACCTGGCCGAGGACGCCCAGGCGCTGTTGATGAGCGCGCCGCCGGGTGAAGCGAGCACGTTCATCGAGGGCAAGGACCTGCCGCTGGAGCAGACGATTGCCAACATGACCCGGACGCTGGCGGATCTGGGGATGAAGATCGAGGTCGCGTCCTGGCGCAATATCGTTCCGCACGTGTGGTCGCTGCACCTCCGCGATGCGGCCTCGCCGGCCTGCTTCACCAATGGCAAGGGTGCGACCAAGGAAGCCGCCTTGTGTTCTGCGCTCGGCGAGTTCATCGAGCGGCTGGGCTGCAATTTCTTCTACAACGATTATTTCTTCGGCGTGGACATCGCCGACGCCGAGTTTGTCCATTACCCGAACGAACGATGGTTCCAGCCGGGGTCGGGCGACGAATTGCCCCCCGGGCTTCTCGATGACCACTGCCGCGCAATCTACGATCCTAACGGCGAGCTACAGGGCGACGGCGAGCTGCAGGGCAGCCACCTGATCGACACCAATTCGGGCCGGGCCGACCGCGGCATTCTGGCGCTTCCTTTCGTGCGCCAGTCCGACAATGAGGTGGTGTATTTCCCTTCGAACCTGCTCGAAAACCTGTTCCTGAGCAACGGGATGAGCGCCGGCAATACCCTCGCCGAGGCCCAGGTGCAGTGCCTGTCCGAGATCTTCGAACGGGCCGTCAAGAAACAGATCATCGAACAGGAGATCGCTCTTCCGGACGTGCCGCAGGGCGTGCTGGCCAAGTATCCAGAGATCGTCGAGGGCATCCAGGCGCTGGAGAGCCAAGGCTTTCCGGTGCTGGTCAAGGACGCATCACTGGGCGGCCGGTTTCCGGTGATGTGCGTGACGCTGATGAACCTGAAGACCGGCGGCGTGTTCGCCTCCTTCGGCGCGCACCCCAGTTTCGAGGTGGCGCTGGAGCGAAGCCTGACGGAGCTGCTTCAGGGGCGCAGTTTCGAGGGCTTGAATGACGTGCCACCACCCACGTTCAACAGCCAGGCCGTCACTGAGCCCAATAACTTCGTCGAGCATTTCATCGACTCCACCGGGGTGGTGTCCTGGCGGTTCTTCAGCGCCAGGGCCGATCATGAGTTCGTCGAATGGGACTTCTCCGGCACCAACGAGGAAGAAGCCGCGCGCTTGTTCGGCATTCTCGAGGCGATGGACAAGCAAGTCTATGTTGCCGTTCACGAAGACCTCGGCACGCCGGTGTGCCGCATCCTGGTGCCGGGCTATTCCGAGGTCTACCCGGTGGAAGACCTGGTGTGGGACAACACCAACATGGCACTGGACTATCGGGTGGACATTCTCGACATCCACGCCCTGAGCGACGACCGCCTGGCCGACCTGCTCACGCGACTGGAAGCCAGCGAGCTCGACAATTACATGCTGATCGGCACGCTGATCGGCATCGACTTCGAAGAGAACACCGTCTGGGGCCAGCTCACGATTCTTGAATTGAAATTGATGATCTGCCTGGCGCTGCAGCAGCGTGAGGACGCGCTGGATTTCGTCGAGATGTTCCTGCAGTTCAACGACAACACCGTGCAACGCAACCTGTTCTACCGCGCAGTGAGCGCCGTTCTGGACATTGCCCTGGACGACGAGCTCGAGCTGGACGATTATCGGGCCAACCTGAACCGTATGTACGGCGAGCAGGTGATGGACGATGTCGTCGGCTTCGTGGAGGGCTCGAAACGTTTCCACGGCCTGACGCCCACGAGCCTGCGCCTGGAAGGGCTGGACAAGCATCAGCGCCTTCTGGAAAGCTACCGGAAACTGCACGCGTGGCGTGCGGCAAGCGCCGCCGCACAGGCTGCACGAACCCAAGCCTGAACCCTTCTGCCCGCGTGGACTGCCTCTGGCGCTCGAGCGGTGTGCCGCGTATCATCGCCGCCGGAGAGGGGCGGACAGCGTCGAGGGTGGCCCGGGGGTCAGGGCTTGTTTCATGCATTGGGCACGGGCCGATATCCAGCGGTTCCGGATTCAAGGGGCTTGCTCGGACGGTGGCGACGATCATTTGCAGCCACTGCATCTGTCTGTAGTTCTTCGATGAGCCGTTTCCGGCTGCAGTAAACCCGATCGCCGGCAGGCCGGCTCCTAACAAAAGCAGTCTTGCGTGCGCGCCGGGCCTGATTCCACGGGCCCAAACTGCCATACTCTCGCTCTATGAAAATCCCTGCCCGCCTGGAACCCCTGGCCGAGGATGGCCTGATCGATGAGGTGCTTCGGCCGTTGAAGAGCGGCAAGGAGGCCGATGTGTTCGTGGTGCGCTGCGGGGCGGAGCTGCGCTGTGCCAAGGTGTTCAAGGAGGCCAATGTGCGCGGCTTTCGCCAGGCGGTGCAATACCAGGAGGGCCGCAGCGTGCGCAACAGCCGCCGCGCGCGGGCGATGAACAAACGCACCCGCTACGGCCAGAAGGAGCAGGAGAAGGCCTGGTTGAACGCCGAGGTCGAGGCGCTGTATCGACTGTCGCAGGCCGGCGTGCGCGTGCCGCAGCCGTTGGGCTTTACCGACGGCGTGCTGCTGATGGAGCTGATTGTCGACAAAGAGGGCAGTGTGGCGCCGCGGCTCGACGGCATGAGCTTCAGCCCGCACCAGGCGCGCGAGTACCATGCCCGGATCATTGCCGAGATCGTGCGCATGCTGGCCGCCGGCCTGATTCACGGCGACTTGTCCGAGTTCAACGTGCTGGTTGATGATGCCGGCCCGGTGATCATCGATCTGCCGCAGGCGGTCAATGCCTCGGCCAACAATAGTGCGGCGATGCTGCTGGTGCGTGATGTCGACCGAATGCGTCGCTATTTCGGCCGTTTCGCGCCCGAGCTGTTGACCACCGAGTACGGCAAGGAAATGTGGGCCCGCTATGCCTCCGGCACGCTGGAGCCCGATACCGTGCTGAGCGGTAGCTATCAACCGGCGCAGCACGACGTCAATCTGGGCGAGCTGATGGGCATCATCGACGCGGCCCGGAAGGAAGAGGAACAGCGCCTGGCGCGGATGCGCGCGGATGAATCGGGCGAGTCGGGCGAGCCTTACGCGCCGGACGAGTACTGAAGCTTGCGCGGCCACGCCATCGCACTGGATAATCAAGGGCTGACTTCCCGCACCGGAGAATTCCCGATGCTCAAGCTCCTTGTCCTGCTGGCTCTGCTGCTACTGACCGCCTGCCGTCCGTCCGAGGAGGCCCCGGCTCCGGCCTCGGCCGAGCCGCACACGACGCGGCTGGCGCGCGTACTGGCCGCCCAGTCGCCGGAGATGCGGGCCCGCTACGATGCGCGCAACCCGCAGCAGACGCTGGAGTTCTTCGGCATCACGCCGGGCATGACCGTGGTCGAGGCGCTGCCCAGTGGCGGCTGGTACTCGCGCATCCTGATGGCCTATCTCGGTGCGGACGGCGCATTGATCGGTGCCAATTACCCGGCCGAGCTGTTCCGCCAGTTCGACTTCGCCACCGAGGAGTTCATGGCCAGTGTTGCCGGCTGGCTGGAGACCTTCCCGCAGCAGGCGGCCGATTGGTGCAGCGAGGATTGCGCTTCGGTAAGCGGCTTCTTCTTCGGCGACCTGCCGGCTGAATTACACGGCACGGCCGATGCGGTGCTGTTCATCCGTGCGCTGCACAACATGGCCCGGTTCCAGACCCAGGGTGTCGATGATTTTCTCGACCAGGCCTTTGCCGACTCCTATGCCGTGCTCAAGCCCGGCGGCGTGCTCGGCATTGTCCAGCACGAGGCACCGGCCGATGCCGTTGATGCCTGGGCCGCCGGCGACGCCGGCTATCTCAAGCGCGATTTCGTCATCGCCCAGGCCGAGGCCGCCGGTTTCGAGTTCGAGGCCTCCAGCGAGATCAACGCCAATCCGGCCGATCAGCCGACCAGCGCCGATATCGTCTGGCGCCTGGCGCCTTCGCTGGCGACTACCGAAGAGGGCACGCCGGAGCGCGAGGCGATGGCCGCCATTGGCGAATCCAACCGGATGACGCTGAAATTTCGCAAGCCGGCGTTCGCGGCCGACGAGTGATCGGCCGCCCACGGGTCGCAAGCCACCTTCGCTCGTTGCAGGAGCGCCCTCCGCGGCGCGACCCGCCACGCTCAAAGCCGCGCCCACCCAACCCTCCCCTGCTTGCGGCCGAAGGACAGGATGGGGGCAGTTCTTGTCGTGCCGATCGGGACGTGAACTGACGGTGCGTTGCGCTTTCGTCCCCAAATACCCTAGGGCGGGCTTCGTACGTGGCCCGTTCTCAGCCGTGGCTCAATACCGCGTCGCGGTGCAGGATACGAATGCCGAGTTCATCCTCGAACGGCGGAATCTCGCAGTGGATCACCCAGTCCGGGCGTACATCCAGGGTCAGACCGATGTAGCGCGCCTGGACCGGCATGGTCAGGCCGCAGCGTCGGGCCAGCACCGCGATCTCGATGCGACGGGCACCGGCCTTGCGCAGAAAGCTCGCGGCACGCATCATCGACTCGCCGGTATAGAGCACGTCATCGACCAAGATCAGTCGCCGGCCGCTGACGTCCATGCCGAGCGAGCCGGGGTCGAGCAGCGGATGGTCGTGCAGCAGTTCGAGCTTTTCGCCGTAGCGCTTCAGCGCCAGTTCGCAGGTCTCGGGGCGCTGGCCGGTGATCCGTTCGAGTCGCTGGGCCAGTGCTTCGGCAATCGGCAGGCCGCGCCGCAGGATGCCGACCAGTACCGGTGCCGGGTCGAAGTCGGCGGCAATGGTGATCGCCATTTCGTCATACAGATTCTCGACGTCGCGCGCGTCGGCAACCAGGATCTCGCGGTTCATGCGCGGCCCTCTCCATGCGTTTCGGGATGCTGGCCGCAGTATAGGACCCGCGGCCGAAGCGGTTGCAACTGAGCGGCATGGATGCTTGCATCCAGCGTGCCCGGGGTATGATCAGACAGTACACAAGATCCAGCGGAACTTGCCATGTCGATTGCACTGCTTTGCCTGCTTTTTGCCGCGTTCATGATCCTGCTGACCAAGGTGCCCGTGGCGATGGCCATGGCGCGCATGCCGGGCGGCTACGACAACCACCATCCGCGCGCCCAGCAGGCACGGTTGGAGGGCTTCGGCGCACGCGCGCTGGCATCCCACCAGAACATGCTCGAGGCGTTTCCGATCTTTGCCGCAGGTGTGCTGGCGGCGCTGGTGGCCGGTGCCGATGGTCAATGGACGACCTTGCTGGCGCTGGTGTTCATCGCTGCCCGGATCGCCTACACCATCCTCTACCTGGCCGACTTCCATATCCTGCGCAGTCTTTCCTGGGGTGCGGGCTTTGGCGCCTCACTGGGCTTGATGGTGCTGGCCTTGCTCTGAACCCGCCGTATTCATCACCCGTTCCACTGCTGCGCCGTCAGGCCGTGCGTCTGCGCCGTGGCGCTCGGTCGCGAAACCCCATAGTCACAGGACCTGGCGCCGCCTCGCGACGAACCGGTGGCGAATCAGGCGGGCTGAAGCTGCTGTGCTGATGGCCGAGCACTGCCTTGCCAGGTCCGGTCGCTGAATGATCAAGACTCAGTGGACAGTTCGAGCCAGCAAGGCCAGTGAGTCGTTGACCACGCTGCGCCCGACTTCGGGATCGAACACACGCTCGATGACATAGCGCGAAGGCTGCAGTTTGAAGTTGAAGATCTGGCCGTGCGCCTGACTGCGCTCGTGGTCGAGCAGCAGCCGTGCCACCGCTTTGCCGGAACGCCGGGTGGTGCTGGCATCGGGCAGTAATTTGGCGATCAACGGCAGCACATAGTGCCAGCCCAGCCGCAGCAAACCCGGCGCGGTGCGCGGCAGGTCAGTGCCTGGCATCAGGCCCGGGTCCAGGCAACTGACACAGATCCGTCCCGGCTCGAATCGTCGCGCAAGTTCCACCGTCGTTACCAGGTTGAGAAATTTGCTGGTC
>Ga0100400_1002973_pt1 | contig 11568 bp, 10 predicted proteins | sample CryGeymeta201524_FD_80420 | JGI IMG/M metagenome (GOLD analysis project Ga0100400, IMG submission 80420) | Groundwater microbial communities from Crystal Geyser aquifers in Utah, USA - Crystal Geyser metaG 2015-24 | ecosystem: Environmental > Aquatic > Deep subsurface > Groundwater | place: USA... | reverse complement strand
GTCATCCCCGGTATTGGCGAGAATCATGGCCGCTGCGCCAGCCGCCAGCACGTTGCGCCCCTTTTCGAGCCCGTAGACACCGCGATCACAGACCACGATCAGACCGTTCAGGCTGCCGGGAGGAAACGGATTGCTTGCACCGCTGTTGTCGTCGCAGCTTGGGCCCAGTTCGGCCGGTCCGGTGCCGCACAGCGCATTGCCGAAATCGGCGGCATGCACGATCGGTCGCAGGGTGGTGCTGCCGGCCAGGCCCTGCCCAGTCAGAGTGCCCAGCGGGAATTCCCCGCCGAAGGTATCGACAAGCTGATTGGCCAGAACGCGGCTGTGGGTGGAGTTGGCGATCGAGAACACCCAGGGCGCGTTGGCCGGGGCACCGACAGTCGCTGGCAGCGGGCCACCATTACCGGCCGAAACCGCAGCCAGAATGCCGGCCTGACGCACGTTGAACATGACCTCGGCCGTGGTCTTGGTCGGTGAACTGAAACCTGCCCAGGGATTACTCGGACCGCCACCGATCGAATAGTTGATCGCATCGACCGAATCGACCACCGCCTGTTCGAGCGCGGCGGTGGTGTCACTGCCAAAACAGGCGAAGTTGCCACCATCCGGGTTTTCCTTGCAGGCCTTGTAAGAGATGAAGCTGGCCCTCGGTGCCACTCCTGACGTCGAAAACGTGATCGGCGGGATCGGTCCGCCGCCGTCGAAGTCGAGCGAGAAGTTCAGCGGAAAGCCGACTGCAGTCGATGCCACGTGCGAGCCATGTCCATCCGGATCCTTGCCCTTGGTGCCTTCATCGGTGAAGTCATAGACGCCGATCAACTTGCCGTTGCAGAGCACCGCGGGATCGGAACACAGGCCCAGAAATGCCGGTCGCGGGTTGGTCAGCGGCGGATTGCCACTGGCTGCGGCATCCAAAAACACCGAGTCCCAGTTGACACCGGTGTCGACCACGCCCAGCACCATCCCCTCACCCCGGTTGGGACTGGGTACGCCACTGGCACCGGCCCAGAACAACGGTGCACCGATCCAGGCCGGACCGGCGTCCGTGAGCACGGTCTCGATGGTGTCCGGATCGACCGAACGCACTCCCGGAAGGCGCCGTAATTGCTCGGCTTCAGTGGCATTCATCTCGATTGCGAAACCGTTCAGGACGTGGCGATAGACATGCCGTGGCTTGATTGCACGTCCCAGCGCGCGCTCGGCCCGCACCAGTACCCCATGGCGCTGCTCATCGAGGTAATCGACATAGGCACGCACTGCAGGAGATTCGGCATCAAGTCGCGGCTGATCCGACAAGGCCGGGCTGGTCGCGGTGAATTGCTTGCCGCGCCAACGTGTCTGATTGACCGAGGCACGAACCTCGTTGCCGTCGTAAATGCTGGTCGGCGCATCATCCAGTACGACGATCCAGCGATCGTCCGAGACCCCGGGTTGGCGTGCTTCGGCGCCGTGCGGCGCAACCAGCATCAGCAACAACGCGAGACCAAAAAACAGCGCAGGAATCCTCGACATGAATATCTACTCCTTTGGTTCCGGGCTTGAATCGCTTCATCAGCAATGGTACGCGGAACAGGTGTGTCAGAAAAGCGATTGCACCCTGCGTCAGTCGGTCGCCGCAGCGACCGGCTGACGCAGGGTAACCAGTTCTTCAGCGCTGGTCGGATGGATGCCGAGCGTACGGTCAAAATCCGCTTTGCCGAGCCCTGCGCGAATCGCCACGGCAAAGCCCTGAACAATTTCGGCGGCATCGGGACCGACGACGTGCAGACCAATGACCCGATCGGAAGCATCGTCAACCACCAGCTTCATCAAGGCCTTTTCCACCCGACCCGCCAGGGTATACCGCATCGGCGTGAACTCGGAGCGGTAGATACGAAAAGGTTTTCCGACGGCGCGCGCCTCGGTCTCGCTCAAACCGACACAGGCGGTCGACGGCTGGCTGAATACCGCGGCAGGAATGTTGGCATGATCGCAGGGACGATCCATACCACCGTAGACCGTGTCGGCAAACGCATGCCCCTCCATCAGGGCGACCGGAGTCAGCGCGACCCGGTCGGTGACATCGCCGACGGCGTGGATGCTCGACGCGGTGGTTCGACTGTAGGCATCGACAACAATGGCGCCACTTGCTGTGGTCTCGACGCCCGCCTGCTCGAGCCCCAGCGCTTGGGTATAGGGGTGGCGACCGGTCGCGAACATGACCTGGTCGAACGACTCACTCTGGCCGTCGCCGAAACAGACCCGACGGCGTCCATCCGCTTCCATCTCGATTGCTTCCGGTACGCTTCCGTAGCGAAACGCGATGCCGCGACCGCGCATTCCGGCCTCGACCACGCGCCGAACGTCCTCGTCGAAACCACGCAGAACGCGCTGCTTACGGTAATTGACCACGACCTCCGCGCCCAGTCCATTGAAAATTCCGGCGAATTCGACCGCAATGTAGCCGCCGCCGATGATCAGCACCCGGCCGGGGAGCCGGTCCAGATCGAACGCATCGTCGGAGACGATGGCCTGTTCGGCGCCGGGGATCTCGAGCCGGCTTGGGCGGCCACCCACGGCGATCAGGATGCGTTCGGCACGAACCGTGCGAGTGCCGATCGCAACGGTATGCGAGTCGATCAAGCGACCGCGGCCGTCGAAGATCTCGACCCCGGACGACTCCAGCAACCGCCGGTAGACCCCCTCCAGACGTGAGATTTCGCGCTCCTTGGCCACCACCAGGTCCGGCCAGTGGAAGCGGGTCTCGCCCACCGACCAGCCATAGCCGGCAGCGTCGGCGAAGGCCTCGGCGAACTGGCTGGCGAACATCAGCAGTTTTTTCGGCACACAGCCACGGATGACGCAGGTACCGCCAAGCCGCGATTCCTCGCACAAACCGACGCTGGCCCCATGTCCGGCTGCGATCCGTGCGGCCCGTACGCCGCCCGAGCCACCGCCGATCACGAACAGGTCATAATCAAAAGTTGTCATTGATCAAGTTGCAGATTCTGGTCCGGATAGAATGGCGCTGTTCGATCGAGCGTGAGCCGAACGAAGCTCAGCGTCATTGTAACGAATTACCCTTGCTCCCTTGACCGGATCGCCATGCCCGAGCTTGCACCACCATCGAGATCCCCCTCGCGCGCCGCAGAACTCCGGGTGGCCTTCGGGGGAACCCGTTATCTGGTCACGACGCGAGACTGTCACTACAGGCTCCGGATCGGCGCGCCGACGCCTCCCGGAATCGCCCGCCGCTGTCGCGGCCGCAGCTGGGCGATCGTTACGGCAGACAATCCCGGTGCCGAGATCGCAGCCAACGCACGCAACCGCAATGCCGGAAAACGTCTGACGTGCTGCCTCGAACGACTCCGGCCGATGCTGCTGCTCGCCACCGTGCATCGTGATCCGCGAGGTGTCTGGCCCGATGAACACGGTTGGTTATTCTGTCCTGCGACGCCGGAACTGGCCACAAGGATCGGCCGTCGCTTTGGCCAGATCGCGATTGTGACCGGTCGCCCCCGGCAGTGCGTCGAACTCACGGAATGCAGAGGCCATTCGCGGCATAATGACCGGGTTGCTTGTTTTGCCCCAGGGTGGAGGTCTGAATTTTGACGCTGTTGCTCGAGACCGAAGGGCTGGAATTTCATCGCTACGGTGCCCCGGTCTTCCGCCCACTCGGCTTGCGCCTCGAGACCGGCCGCGCCATCGTGCTGACCGGACCTAACGGCGTCTGCAAGACCACACTGCTGCGGCTGCTGGCGGGCATCCTGAAGCCGGTGTCCGGCACCCTTGTCCACCATGCAGCACATGCCTTTGTCGGCCACCTCCCCGCGGTCAAAGGCGACCTGAGTTGCCGCGAGAACCTGGAGTATGAGCAGCGGCTCGGCCTGCCCGACCTGGCGCTGGCCGAAGCCCTGGCTGAAGTCGGACTTGCCGGCCTCGGTTCGCGACCGGCGAGAGCGCTTTCTGCCGGCCAGAAACGCCGCCTGGGAATGGCCCGGCTGCTGGTTCGACGCAGTGGATGCTGGCTGCTCGACGAGCCCTACGCCAGCCTCGACGACGCTGGCTGCCGACGTGTCGACGAACTGATTGCCCGTCAACTCGAACAGGGCGGCGTAATTCTCGCGACCCACCAGCGCCATCCCCATATCGATCCGCACCGAATCGAACAGATCGCGCTCGAATTCGGTCAGGAAGGGGGCGTGCAGGCATGAGCGCGCAGCCCTACCGCGCACTGTTTCGGCGAGATCTCAAACTCGCGATGCGGCGCCTTGGAGAGTCCTTGCTGCCCCTGTTTTTCCTGTTCACGGTCATCGTGCTGATTCCACTGGGCGTGGGGCCTGGCCCCAGCCTGCTGGCGCGAATGGCGCCCGGCATGATCTGGGTCGCTGCGCTGCTGTCGAGCCTTTTGGCTCTGGAACACCTGTTCCGGCCGGACCTCGAAGACGGCACGTTGGAGCAGTGGTTTGTTGGCGAGACCACGGTACTGGGACGGGTCTGGGCGCGCCTGGCATCGCACTGGCTGATTACCGGCCTGCCAGTGATCGTGTTCTCGCCGCTCGCGGCCGAGATGCTGCATCTGCCTCACCGCGCGCTTGGCGTGATGATCCTGAGCCTGCTGATCGGGACGCCCGCACTGAGTCTCGTCGGCGGCCTGGCTGCAGCGCTGACGCTCTCGACCCGGGGTGCCAGTGTGCTGCTGTCGATACTGATCTTCCCGCTGATCGTGCCCCTGGTCATCTTCGCCACCGGTGCGGTGTCGATGGCGGCCGACGGCATGAATCCCTATGCCCATCTTGGCCTGCTCGGGGCCTTCACGATCCTGGCGATGACCCTGGCACCGTTCGGCATCGCCGCTGCCTTGAGGATGAATCTCGAATGATCTGGAACAAACTCAAACTCTGGTTTCACATGCTCGGTTCGGCACCGTACTTCTACCGCTTCGCCCGAGCAGTAGCGCCGTGGCTATGGGCCGGGTTCGCGGTCACGGCCGTGTATGCGACCTACCTGGCGCTGTACGTCGTCCCCGGCGATTACCAGCAGGGCGACAGCATGCGCATCCTTTACATCCACGTACCCGTGGCCTGGCAGGCCATGTTCGGCTACGCTGTGATGACGTTGCTTGCCATCATCGCGCTGATCTGGCGTATTCGCCTGACCGAGATCATGGCGATGTCCTGCGCACCGATCGGTGCGGCCCTGACCCTGATCTGCCTGGCAACCGGCTCGATCTGGGGCAAGCCTATGTGGGGCACCTGGTGGGAATGGGATGCGCGCCTGACCTCGATGCTGGTGCTACTGTTCATCTACATCGGCATCATGGGCCTGTACGCAGCCTACGACGACAAGCGCAAGGGTGCCAGGGTCGCGGCCATCCTGGTGCTGGCCGGCGCGGTCAATCTGCCGATCATCCACTTCTCGGTCGAATGGTGGAACACTTTGCACCAGGGACAGACCATCCGCCTGATGGGTGAATCCTCGATGGATCCGGCGATGATTCCCCCGCTGATCTGGATGGTGATCGCGACCAAGCTGTTCTTTGGTGCCGCCCTGCTCGACCGTTCGCGCAATGAACTCCTGGAGCAGGATCGGTCCAAGAAATGGGTCGAGATGGAGTGTACTAATCAGGAATTGAACGACGTCGAGAGTACCGCTTGATCCAGAGCAAAGCCAGCCCGCGCAAATCGGGCAGAATGGTGATGGACGCCCTGAGTGGCGTTCATCCGCTGAAATCGCCAGAGTCGAACTTTCCGAGGAAAATCGAATGATCCCCGAACTCAGCCATGCAGGGTATGTCTGGTCCAGTTATGCGATATTCGTGGCCGTGCTGGCCTGGCAATTCCTGCAGCCCTTCATGAAACGCAAACGGCTTCTGTCAGAATTAAATGAAGCGCTCGCCGAGCGACGCGCTGCAAGGAGGATCGCATCATGACCCCAACCCGCAAACGACGCGCAATATTCGTCGGCATCCTCGTTCTTGGAATCTCCGCCGCGGCTGCGGTGGGAATCGTCTCGATGAACCAGAACATGATGTTTTTCATCAGCCCGAGCGACGTCCAGGCTCAGGAGTTTTCGCCGGACCGCCAATTCCGCCTCGGCGGACTGGTGGTCGACGGCAGTGTCAAGCACTCGCAAGATGACCTGCAGGTCGAGTTTGCCGTCACCGATGGGGCTGCAGAAGTTCCGATCGTGTTCGAGGGCATCCTGCCCGACCTGTTCCGCGAGGGTCAGGGCATCATTGCCCACGGTTTCCTGCGCAACGGTCGTTTCGAAGCGAATGAAGTGCTCGCCAAGCATGACGAAAATTACATGCCGCCCGAAGTCAAGCGTGCTCTGGAGAAGCAGAATCACTACTATGGTGAAGAAGGATGATCGGCGAATTTGGCCAATTCACGCTAATTCTGGCGCTGATCCTGGCACTGCTGCTTTCCGTGCTCCCCATGGTCGGCGCATGGCGCGGCCATGACCGCCTCATGGCCAGTGCAAGCTCGCTCGCGCTCGGCGTGTTCGTGTTTACCGCGGCCGCCTTCGCAACGCTGGCCTGGGGCTTCCTGCAGAACGACTTCACCATCCAATACGTCGCGGCCCATTCCAATCTGCTGTTGCCCTGGTATTACCGCTTGAGCGGCGTCTGGGGCGGGCATGAAGGATCGTTGCTGCTCTGGGTCCTGATGCTGGGTGCCTGGATGACCGCGGTAGTCGCACTCTCAGGCTCACTCGGCAAGCAGTTCCGGGCCCGCGTGCTCGCGGTGATGGGCATGGTCGCGGTCGGCTTCCTGTCGTTCACGCTGCTGACCTCGAATCCCTTTGAACGCCTGCTGCCCGGCCCACCGGACGGCAACGACCTGAACCCGCTGCTGCAGGATCCGGGCATGATTTTCCACCCGCCGCTGCTCTACATGGGCTATGTCGGCTTCGCGGTGGCGTTTGCCTTTGCCATTGCCGGTTTGATCGGCGGCAAGGTCGAACGGCAGTGGGTCCGCTGGGCCAAGCCCTGGACACTGGCAGCCTGGGGCTTCCTGACCGGCGGCATCGCGCTTGGATCCTGGTGGGCTTACTACGAGCTGGGTTGGGGCGGCTGGTGGTTCTGGGATCCGGTCGAGAACGCCTCGTTCATGCCGTGGCTGGTCGGCGCGGCACTGATTCACTCGCAGGCCGTGACCGAAAAGCGCGGCGCATTCCCGGCCTGGACGGTGCTGTTGTCGATTGCGGCGTTCTCGCTATCGCTGCTCGGCACGTTCCTGGTCCGTTCCGGCGTGCTGACCTCGGTCCATGCTTTCGCAACCGACCCTGAGCGTGGTCTGTTCATTCTCGGCTTCCTGGTCGTGGTGGTTGGTGGATCGCTGCTGCTGTACGCTCTACGGGCACCGCGGATCATGACTGGCGAAGGATTCGCCACGCTCAGCCGCGAGTCGGCACTGTTGATGAACAACGTTTTCCTCGCCGTGGCCGCAGCAATGGTATTGATTGGCACGCTCTATCCGCTGATCGTCGACTTCCTGGGCTGGGGTCAGGTTTCGGTCGGCCCACCGTACTTCAGTGCCATGTTCATCCTGCTGATGACGCCGATCGTATTGCTGATGCCGCTGGGCCCGATGTCGCGTTGGCAGAACGATGAATTCAAGCGCACGATGCAGCCCCTGTTGTGGGCGCTGATTGGCTCGGTGCTCGGAGCACTCGTCATCTGCGCGCTGCTCGGAGTCTGGAATCTGCGCGCCGTGACCGGCTGGATCGGCGGGCTCTGGGTCATGCTCGGCGCGGTGGCCTTCTTCATGCGCCAGCGCCGACAAAGCCGCCACGGGTTGACCCGCGGGCAACTGGGAATGACCCTGGCCCACTTTGGCGTCGGCGTATTCGTGATCGGCGTGGCGATGGTCGAATCGAGCACTTTCGAGCGCGACCTGCGGTTCGAGCCCGGTCAGATCGTGGATGCCGCCGGCTATCAGTTCCGGCTGGAGCAGGTCGTCACCGTGAAGGGTCCGAACTGGTCGGCCGAAGAGGCGCAGATCACGGTCATGAAGAACGGCGAGGAGCTGCTGCTGATGAAACCACAAAAACGCCGCTACTATCGCTCCGGTCAGGTCATGAGCCAGATCGCATTGCAGCCGGGCTTCACGCATGACCTCTACGTCGCCATGGGCGAGCCGCTCGGAAACAGTGGCGCATGGGCCATGCGGATCCACGTCAAGCCCTTCATTCGCTGGATCTGGGGCGGTGCCGTACTGATGCTGATCGGCGGCTTCACGGCGGCGACGGATCGCCGCTTCTGGCAGGCCCAAAGCGCTGAGGATGCTGCGATCGATGCAGGCCGAGTGACTGCATCCAGCCCGACGAGGGCCCTGCCCGCATGATCCGGATGATGCTGCCCCTGCTGGTGTTCATCGGACTGGTCGGGCTGCTGGTCGCCGGACTCAAGACCGCAGACCAGCGACAGATCATCGACAGTCCGCTGATCGGCAAGCCGGTGCCTGGGTTCTCGCTGCCCGAACTTCTGGACCTCGATCGCACCGTGACCAATACCGAGTTGAACGGCAAGCCCTTCGTTTTGAACGTCTGGGCCAGCTGGTGTCCCTCGTGTCGGCTCGAACACCCGCTGATCAAGCAGTTGGGCCGCGACATCGTCAGCCCGCTGGTCGGTCTGAACTGGAAAGATGAGCATGATGCGGCATTGCAGTGGCTGGGACAGTTCGGCGACGCCTGGGACCTGCACCTGTTTGATCCGTCCGGTCGCTTCGGCATCGACCTCGGCGTCTACGGCGCACCGGAAACCTTTCTGATCGATCACACCGGCACGATTCGACACAAGCACATCGGGCCAGTGTCCATGGATTCCTACGACGACCTGGTGGCACGCATCCGCCAGCTCGAAGCCGAAGCCCAAGCCGGGAGCTGAGCCGATGCGTACCCCCCGTATCCCACTGATATTGATATTATTTCTTCTTTGCGATGTGATCCTCGCGCAGAGTGCGATCGAGGTTCGAAACTTCAACACGGAGGTCCAGGAACTACGCTACCGCGAGCTGGTGCGCGAGCTGCGTTGCACGGTCTGCCAGAATGAGCCGCTGGAGAGCTCCAATGCGCCACTGGCCGCAGACCTGCGCCAGCAGGTCTACGAGCAGATCATGGGCGGCCGCTCGGACTTCGAGATCCGCCAGTACATGCGCGACCGATACGGTGATTTCGTGCTGTACGACCCGCCATTTGCCGCGCATACCATGATCCTCTGGCTGGGTCCGATCGTGCTGCTGCTGGTCGCGCTCGGCGCCGCTGCAGTGCTGATCCGGCAACGACGGCGCATGCTGGACGAGCGCCGTGGTCGTGCAGCACCGCAACCGGAACAGTGACCGAAATCCGAATTGCTCGTCAAACTGAACCAGCAATCCCTGAACCTGTAAGCGGTAAGCCGTTGCCGAAAGCCACCGAACATGCCGCGCAGTGAAATGCCACCGATATCTTGATACCGGGTCAGTAGAACTCGAACCGAACCGCTGATCAATCACCGCGCCAATGACGAACGGCGCGCGACGGAGATTTACCTTGTCCCAACTTCTTGCTCACCCGTCCTTCATCATTCTCGTAGTGCTGCTGGTCATCACCGCGCTGGGCTTCACTCTTGCGCCACTAATCCTCGGCGATCCGCAACATCGCTCGCTGCGGCGAAGACGCCGAGCGCTGGATGCCTTGCGCGACGAGCTCGAGCCAGGTGACTACGGCCGCCGTGTGGCGAAACTCGAGCAGCAACTGGATGCCGGACGGCAAGGCCCGCCGTTGCCGCGCGGTCTGGTTGGCCTGCTGCTGGTCGCGGTGCCGCTGCTGGCCTTGTTCCTCTATACCGAAGTCGGCACTCCCGAGGGCCTGCGCAAGGCCGGTGGAGTCGATGCCGAGATGCGCGAGGCCCTCGGCGATCTCGCGGATCGGGTCAACACGGACCCGCTGGACCTGGAATCCTGGACTCAGATCGGCGTGATCTGGAAGAGCATGCGCCAGTTTGGCGTGGCTGAGGCCGCGTTCCGTCGCGTGCTGTTTCATGATCCGGCGAACGCCACCGCAATTGTCGAACTGGCCGAAACCTTGCTGTTCAGCTCGGCACAGCCGCATCTTCCGACCGAAGCTCGGCAGCTGCTCGATGGTCTGCTGCAACGCGAGCCAGACCACCCGAAGGCACTGTGGCTGTCCGGATTCAACGCCATGCAACTCGGCAACACGGCAGTGGCAATCGATTACTGGACTCGCCTCGAAGAGTTGCTGCCGGAAGGCAGTGTCCGTGATCAGGTCCGCAATCAGCTGCGCCAGGCTCGAAGCATGCCGATGGATGAAGTGCATGGAGGGCTATTGACAGGCGCTGCCAGCGGTCGGGAAAGCAGCGCCGCTGAAGACGCGCTCGATGATGGCACTGTACCGGCACCCGTTGCTGGCAGCGCGCAGCCCCGACCGCGGACCGCTTCGAACCTCGCGCCGCCGCCGGAGCCTGGCGGAGCGGTGGCAGGCGAATCCCTGGTAACGGTTGAAGTCGCAATCGCCGTTGCGCCCGAGCTGGCAGAGCGACTCAGCGGTCAGGAGACGGTATTCGTCTTCGCCCGCGCCGTCAACGGACCGCCGGCGCCGCTCGCGGTCAAGCGCTTCTCCGTGCGCGAGTTGCCGACGCAAGTCGTGCTCAGCGAAGCCGACGCAATGGCCGCCGGACTGACCCTGGCGGCCTTTCCGCAGGTGCGAATCGTCGCTCGAATCAGTCGCAGCGGCGGCGTGATCGCCGCCCCTGGCGACCTCGAAGGCGGAACCGAAGCGCTCGACCCGCGCGCAGTCGACCAGGTTTCGGTAATGATCGACCAGGTGATCGGTGACGCCGACTGACACCGGAGCCCGTTGCAGCACGCAAGGCTTGCTGCTCTAAAGTGCGTGACTGTGACTGGTCTCGACCCGGTACAGCAAGCGATTCGCCAGTTCTGCGGCCAGCGGTTCCGGCAGGTAAGGCACGGTCGTTTCACCGTGGGGCAGCCGAATCACCAGCGTGGCCAGTCCATGGCGTCGCTGATAAGGACTTTGCTTGACCGTGAGCTGCTGGCAGCGCGCATCCTCGAACAGCACGATTCGGCTGCCGAACAGTCCGTTGCGCACCTGAACGAATTCCGCACCAAACGCAATGCCCCAGCGCTTCCAGCGCAGATGGATCAGACTGGCGACAAGCAGTGCGAGTCCGATCAATCCGGGTAGTAGCCATACCGAAACCTGCGGTGCCAGCAGCTGTCCGGCCATCAGCAAAGCCAATGGAATGGCGACCATGCGCTGCCATAACACGCGCCGGAAGCGCCGATCGATAGCACGAAATTCAGTCACCAACCAGCTTCGACCGGACAGTCCGGCCACAACCGGCGACAGCTCGGCCGCCGGAATGCCCGGCACCAGGAAGCGCTTGTCCTTGTTGAGCGGGTTCATCGCGTCCAGAGCGGCCTGGTGCCCGACCAAATGCCAGCGACCAAGCAAGCGCCCGAGCGCGGTCTGCACGATTTCCAGGCTGTGCAACTTGGAGCGTTTGAGTGTTTTCTCGTGACGCTCGAGCAGCCCGTATTCAGCCCGCAATCGTCCGTCATC
>Ga0100400_1002958_pt1 | contig 11592 bp, 10 predicted proteins | sample CryGeymeta201524_FD_80420 | JGI IMG/M metagenome (GOLD analysis project Ga0100400, IMG submission 80420) | Groundwater microbial communities from Crystal Geyser aquifers in Utah, USA - Crystal Geyser metaG 2015-24 | ecosystem: Environmental > Aquatic > Deep subsurface > Groundwater | place: USA... | reverse complement strand
ATCTGCAACAGGACAGGCAGAAATGCCTGTCCTACCGACAATTCTGTTGATAATCGACACCATCTCCTCTATTCCCTTATTCCCCTTTGAACATAAGTTTTGCCATAATGAGAATTGCTGCTAAATATCATAAGATCTTCATCAATGGACGCAAGATTAGAGAAATAGCTGATTATGATATTCAAGAAGAGATTATTGAGCCTGTGGCTAACCTTAAGTTAGAAGAGGGAAAGGAATTTATTAGTGTTGTTAAGAAGATGTTAGGGATGTGATTAAGGAGGTAATTTTTACTTCGCCAACCTCTTCTTACACTACCCAAATGATTACCATTATATCAGCATAACCCTTGTTTCCTGCCCCGTATCCAGCCCTTCACAATCGATAGGTATCTTGATCAATCCATTTGACTCAAACACAGGACTGATAAGCCCTGATGGTCCAAAGACAGGTTCAGCCAGATACCTGCCATCTTCTTCCCGTATCTTCACCCGTACATAATCCTCTCTTCCTGATCCGGAAGGAATATTGCGGGAGGTTATAGCTGTTATATGCCATTGCTTCAAGGAGGTGTTTTGAAGACAGGCAAGTAATGGTTGAACCAGAACAAGGAAGACTATTGTACTTGAGGCAGGGTGTCCGGGTAAACCAATGACAGGCTTACCCTTAATCTGTGTAATAATAGTTGGTTTGCCCGGTCTCATGGCTACGCCATGAATCAATATTTTACCCATGGATGAAATAGCATCAACCACAAGATCCCTTGTCCCAACAGAGCTGCCGCCACAGATAAGCACCATATCGTTTTTAGCAACACTCGTTGTGATGGCATCACGGATTAATTCAACCTTATCTTGAACAATCCCGTAAAATTCCGGTATTGCTCCAAGTTCTAATAGCTTAGAGCCAAGGAGAGAGGAGCTTATATCCCTTACTTGGCCGGGTTTTGGCAGGATTCGCGATGGCACAATCTCATCTCCTGTGGATATTATCCCTACTCTTAATCTTTGGTAAACGACCACCTCTGTTTGACCAATAGCGGCTAATGCCCCAATCTCATATGCTCGCAAGAGCCTGCCTGTTGAAAAAAGCAGGTTTCCTTTTTTAATATCTTGACCCACACAAACCGTATTTTCCCCTATAGCCACTGGCTTTTGAATTTCTATCGTTTTACTGTCAATCTCATGGCTATGTTCAATCATTACCACGGCATTGGCACCATCTGGCAGCATGCCACCAGTAGGAATTCTTGCCACTTCACCAGAAGAGAGTTTAAGGGTCGTAGCCTCTCCCATAAATACATCACCTATTATATTCAGGTATGCGGGCATATTAGATGAAGCACCAAACGAATCCCTGGCATCAAGTCCATAACCATCCATGGTTGAACGATTAAAATTTGGAACATCCTCTTGAGAATAAACATCCTGAGCCAAAACCCTGTTATTAGCCTCAAGGAGAGGGATTGTTTCTATATTGCGAGGCAAAGGGAAGGATTCTGCCACTTTTTCTCCTGCCTCCTGCCTCCTTCCCTTTCCTCCCTCAGGTGCAAAACAGTTATACAAAATATCCATCGTCTCTGCTGTAGTTTTGATATTCAAAAATGGAGATTTATTCATTTACATCAGTTTCCTTTAATGCAAACCTCTCTTCAGCGAATTCAAGGATAAACAACACCATAACCATAAGAATAGCTGCCACTGATGCTGCAAAAAACATCCCATTACCAGCAGCAAGTCCGAGCACAGAGGTTGACCAGATACTTGCTGCGGTTGTCAGACCCTTAACGCTTGCCCTTGAAACAATAATTGTTCCAGCACCTAAAAATCCTATTCCTGAAACAACCTGAGCAGCAATTCTGGATGGATCAATCGTATTGCCAAATTCTTTGTTAAGAGAGAGTCCAATAATCATACACAGACATGCACCAATACACACAAGGATGTGCGTGCGTAATCCAGCTGGTTTATGGTGGATTTGTCGTTCCATACCCACTAACCCACCAAGTATGGTAGATAGAACTAATCGAATAAGGGTATCTGTTTCATTCATCTTGTCTGCCTCTCATTTTTTTCTCAAAGGCTATTTTTTGCAAGCAAACACCTGGATAATAAAAACCCAGAATCTCCTTAAAGGTATATCCTGCTTCAGCCATTCCCCTTGCCCCCCATTGACACAACCCAACACCATGGCCATAACCATTTCCATTTAAGACAACACCTTGGCCATCATTATCCATGGTAAACAAGGTACTCTTTACACGGGTATAGCCCATGGTACTTCGGAATTTATTGGCATCAATGGTAGTATTTCCAGACACTTGACAGATTAATATGGTTTTTGCCCGACCACTCTCATCTTGTGCATTTATAGATATGGAGGTTATCTTGTCAGTGCCAAATGCCTTTTGAAGCTCATAGAAACTGATCCGTTGCGTCCATGAGTAGCTGGAATTTCGCAAATGGTTACAAAAGGGACAGTTTTTACTTTGAAGATATGGTTCTCCCTGTCCCTTCCAAATAAAAGGAGCGGTTTTACCACCGCAGCAAGAATGATAATATGTTTTGGCTAAGTTGCCTCCATAGCTTAAAACAAAGGATTGAGTCTGGTCCACAGCTGTGGTAATTATCAGAGATTCTGCCAAAGCACCATTATAAGCCTGACAGCAAGTCGTAGAACAAAGATTGTAGCCCTTATCTTGATGCTTTTTTAATCCTGCCAGGGCAAATGTTCGGGCAATAATTGCCTGTGCCTTTAATGCCTCCAAGGGAAAGCTACTAGACATTTCACTTCCCACTACCCCATAAAGATATTCTTCAATATCAATGATATTTACTACCATTATCCTTGCGTTATTTGTTCTGGATATTTCTAATTTTCCTCGATATGCCTTGTTATCAACCTTTCCAAATGCATTAGATATGGGAGCAAGGATAATCGGCCCCTGAAAGGTTCCTACCCCTTCAACCGCTAATCCTCCATTTTCCACATCAATTTTGTAGTTTCGCCAACCATAGGTTGTTAATATAACCTGATTGGTATGCATATCAATCAGGTCAAAATAACTGGTTGCTGAAACCACTATTCCTGAAACACCATTTTTTAATCCCACTCGAAGAAGAAAAGCGTTAGCTGTAATGGGTAGAAGGATCATTATCAATAAGCATATAATCCTGAATAAATTTCTCATATCACCTCTTGTTTGACAGCCATAGGATAATGGTTATAACCATACTTATAACCACGCATGTCATTATCGGAAAATAAACTGTGAAATTTTTTCGTTTGAGCAGAATATCTCCGGGTAGCCTGCCAAATCCCGGTATTTTGTCAAATACAAGAAATACCACCCCTGCTACAAGCAGGCAAATGCCAAGAAAGATTAATAACTTGCCCATATCGCTCATGTGTATTAACTCCTGTTTCCTTTGTCAGATTGTAACTACTCAGCTATCAAGAGATAACTTGCGAAAAACGCAAAAAAACGCGAAAAATTCTGACTCACAAATTCCTTCTGATTATTAATTTTCGTGGTTTTTCGCGTATTTCGTAGTTTTTCCGTCCAATATAGCTACAAGTAGTTACTGTATGCCTTTATGTTTCCGTGGTAAATTCCTTTACTGAGTAGTTACATCAGATTTTGCTAATCCTTATAAAAGCCAATGTGTTGTTTTGGCTTCTCTGGTTATTAAAAAGCAATCAGTTTATCACCGAGCAGATGTCTTAAGTTCCATTTCATTGTTGTGTTCAAAGACCTTTCCAGACAGATAAAGATTTTATCTTTATAATTTTCCAACTCTTTCAAAGTCTTTTTTTCGATACTCATGTTCATGCAAACAAGACATTCCTTAAGGTCGTCTTTAGCAAAAAAGACTTTATTATCCATGAAACTGCCTATCTGTTCAAGTGAATAATTCAGCATCAAGCCATTTTTTAACAGTACTTCGTCAAAAATGTTTTTCCCATGAACCATGGCTAAATACATTGCCTCTTTTTTCTGAATATACATCAAACTGTCATTTTCTGATTTTTTATAACAAATAATATATTCAGTTAGTGAACTAACCTTTGCTCCTTCAACATTCGTTGTAGTTCCTTTCTTTTTCCATAAATAAGATGCTACAAAATTCTCCTCCCCAAACACCTCATCGCACATTTTCCTCAAATGATGCACCTCATTATCATCAATAGAAATAAAAATGACTCCATCATCTCTTAAAAGTTGCCTTGCCAGTAACAGTCGTGAGTACATCATATTCAGCCAATTAGAATGATACCGACCCGAAGACTCAAAGTTTGTATCAATTTTTACACCGTTTTCAGTAACCCCTATATGTTCCCAGTAGTCTTCTTTAGACTCATCCCATCTGTCGGAGTAAACAAAATCATTCCCAGTATTATACGGCGGGTCAATGTAGATACACTTCACCCTTTCCCTGTAAGCAGAAAGCAACACCTTCATTGCCTCAAGGTTTTCACCTTCAATAATCATATTCCCGTCAGCAGCATCAGGGTTGAGGTTTCCTTCAATTGTGAACAGGTCAGGAAAAAGCTCTTTTAGTTTCTCAAGTCGTTCCTTATTCAAATCAGGCGTATTCATCATTTTTTTATTCAGATTATCCATTTCATTATACCTCTCTTTTTTTCACCATGAAGGGCATGAAGATAATGAAGGAAGAAACTGAAAAAATATCTCTTTTTAATCTTCATGTTCTTCATGGTGAAAATCTTAATTTATAAAACAAAACTCTTAATACCGTCTTTTAAAAGTTTTACATTAAAATTAATCAAGAACCCATGTTTAGTCTTCAATAGTTTCATATATGTCAGTAACTGGGCTTCATGGATTCCCAGAATATTTTCAACACTCTTTAGTTCAAGAATGATGGTATTCTCAATAAAAAAATCCAGACGATAGCCGCAATCAAGCCTTGTCCCTTTGTATTCTATGGGAAGAGGATATTCAGTTTCAAAAGTGATATTATTTAATTTTAATTCATGTGCCAAGCAATTTTGATAAGCCGATTCCAGCAATCCCGGTCCTAATAATTTATGCACCTCAATAGCGCACCCTATAATTTTATGTGATAATTCACTAAATTCTCTTTTCATTATCATCATTCTCCTTTTTTAGAAATTTTACCATGAAGAGATTTTACCATGAAGAACATGAAGAACAGGAAGAAAGAAAAAACCTTCCCTCTTAACCTTCATTATCTTCATGTCCTTCATGGTAAATATCCTATATTTTACTTTTAAAAGTTTCAAATTCTTTTACAGGTGCAATATAATTGACCTTTGATTCTATTCCAAGTGCATCAAAATGTTTCATGGCGCATTTTATCCTGTAAATCTCGTTTTCCGTTAGGGCTTTGCGGTCATTTATATCGTTTGTCCCTTTGGTTTCAATAACAAAGTAATACTCACTACTGGTTTTGTCCCTGATTTTCCGCCTCTTCAAAACCATTCCAAAGTCAGGGTTATATTTGCCAACAGGGGTATTGATGGTATAAAAATCGGGGAGTTTTAAGAAGCATACCACTTCGGTATCTGCATCCGCATCTCTGGCAAAATTTTGTTCTATCTCACTATCCCAGACGATATGGTCATAAATTCCACGATTAGGTGTCGGCTCGATCTTCTTTGTATTTTTAATGATATATTGTTCAAATTTATCAAGCTCAAATGCTTCACCGCTTATTTGATATTCCGTGGATTTTTGATAATCTCTTTCAAGTTAGTTAAGCCCTTTACAATCTTAAAAACAGTGGGATAGGCAAGAGCGGTGTTTTCGCTTATCTCCTCAACCAAATCAAGCGGTGCAAAGAAAGTATGAGTTGCCTTGTTTTCTGTTCTGAAATCAGAGGTTTCAACCGTATCTGCGGAAATATCTTGTATCCTGCCAAGCGATATTTCTAATTTAGGTTCGGAAATAGTAATGCCGTTTAATGAGCTAATGGACTCATTGATAATCCTTTCTTCATCAAAGAATACTAAATATTCGGTTTTTCTTGCCAGCCGCCTCCAGAATTCTTTGAAAGAAGGGGAATTAAACAGGCTTTCATTCCTTTTGATTTTCTTTTCAGAAATCCCTTGTCCTTTATGGTTATTGCGGGTTTCTGCCCCTGCTTCTTTTGTGCCGTAAATTTCGGAAATTTCGGATTGATATTGAGAGACAAAAGTCTCATAAGTTTCATTGGGAATAACGGTCAAGAGGTTTATCTCTTCTCCTTCAATCACCCCTGGCGCATCATAAACCCTCTGTCCGTTCTGATTAACACAGATACGAAGCCCACGCCCTATTTCCTGCCGTTTTTTTATTTCGCTGTAGCTCTGATTTAATGTGGCAATGTTGAAAACATTGGGATTATCCCAACCCACACCAAGAGCGGAATGAGAAAAAATAAACTCAACGGGATTATCAAGAGAAAGGAGTTTTTCTTTGTCTTTTAATATCAGGTCATACAGTTCCTTGTTGTTAGACATCGAACGGTCATTGTCCGTATAATCCCCCTTGCCGGTTTGGGCAAAATAGTAACCTTGTATTCCTTTTATCTGTTCGGGTGACGGTTCTTTGCCATAAAATTCCAAATGGATTTTTTTATACTGTTCCTCAAACGCTTTTTTAATAACACCTTCGGGCTGTATGTAGTTATCAACACGGTCAATAAAGGTGAGTGACAGACATTTTATCCCTTCTTTTTTCAGTTTTTCCTTTTTCCTGAAATGAGAATCAATCAACCAGTATATCTGCTCGCCAAATATTACGGAACAATCTTTTGCCTGGTCGCCTTCGCGAATAACCGCACCGTTTTTAAACTTTACAAACCCTTTATCTCTGATAGGTTTTGCAATTTGTTCAATCACATAATCTTTGTAGATAATGTTTCCTGTAACCTCGTATAGTTCAGCGTTTTTATCCAGATTTTTTGTATTCTTGAATTTGAAACCTGCAACGGTCTGATGCCACACCTTCAAAACAGCTTTTGGCTCGCCTTTGCCCAACTCAATTTTAGAAAGCTCAATCTTCATTGACGCCTCGTCATTTTTCTCAGATACAGTCAGCACCTCAATCTTTTTTACAAGCCCTTGTTTGTAACTGTCAAAAGGGGTAAGCCTGTAAACAAGGTTTTTCATTACCTTATGCGTTGCAGAATATCTGATTTTGAAAAGCGGATTTAAGGTTTCAATTCTTTCAATCGAGTTATCCGTATCCATTCCTTCCTGGGGCTCATCCATTATCATTATAGGATTTGCTCTTGCGATTGCCTCAATGTAGGGCATATTGAAAAAAAGGTCTTCTCGCTGTGCCTGATTAAGGATACGGTCATCGGAGTTAAAAGACTGCAAGGTCATCACCATAATTTGAGGATGTTGTTCCTCAATAAAGCTCATAACCCTTGAAAGCCGTTTGCTGTCATATTCAAAACAATTAGGCTTTGTATTATAAATATCCTCAAGCTGTTTTTCAAAAATCTCAAATGTTTTAAGCACTCCTTCTTTAATCGCAACCGAAGGCACAAGAATAATAAATTTAGTAAATCCGTAATGCTTGAAAAGTTCAAAAATGGTTTTGATGTAAACAAGGGTTTTGCCAGTTCCTGTCTCCATCTCCACACAAAGGTCATTATCTTCTGAAATTTTTAAAGCCTGTTCCTCAATGCCATTTTCAATAGCAATATCTTTAATGTTCTGTTGGATTTCTTTTTTTGATAATGAAAGAATATTTGAGCGAATACCTTCTATGCAGGCATTATCAAAAGTATTCTGTACCTGCCCTTTTAAAACGGATATTACAAAATGTATGGCTTTCTGCTGGTATTCTAATTGTTCTAATTTTAGTTTCATTTACAATCATTCTCCGTTTTTATCAATTCCTACCATTGCCATCTCCTTAAATTCCTCAGCCAATATTATCCTTATTCCCAATTGCTGTGCCTTTTTCAGCTTAGAGCCAGGCTTATCACCCACAATCAGGGCAGAGGTTTTTTTAGAAACATTGTCCGCTGTCCTACCGCCAAGCCTCTGGATAATCTCTGTTGCTTCTGCCCTTGAAAGATTGGGAAGCGTGCCGGTAAGGACAAACTCCGCCTCATCCCCACGACTGCGGGGAACGGCAGCACCTTCCTTACCTTTTCCGTTAATCCCAAGAGATTTAAGGGATGCCAGAAGGCTTTTGGTTTGCTCCTGAGAGAAAAAGGTAACGATGTTTGCAGCTGTTTTGGGTCCAATGTCCGGGATATTTAATAACTCATCTTGAGTTGCACAGCTCACATTTTCCATGGATCCAAAATGTTCAGCCAATACTGTAGATAATTTAGAACCTACCTGGGGGATTCCGAGGCTGTTTATCAATCGGTTAAGGGATCTTGTTGTGCTTTCCTCAATACTTGCCAGAAGATTCTCTACAGATTTATCTCCCCAACCCTCAAGGGAACAAAGTCGTTTAGAAAAATGGGGACAGCGCCCTATTTTTTCTTCTAAAAATAGGGCGCTGTCCCCATTTTTCCGCAGGGTATAAATGGATGGAATATCCTCAATTATCCCCTCTTCAAGAAGCTGTTTTACCACACTTGTGCCCATGCCCTCAATATTCATGCATCCTTTTGATGCAAAGTATTCGATTCGTCGTTGGCGTCCGGCAGGACAGTTCACACCGCTACAGAATGACCTTGCCTCTCCCTCAAGTCTGATAACCATTGCCCCACACTCTGGACAAGTAGTTGGAAAAATAAACGGTGCGTTTCGTCCTTCTGCTGCAGGAAGCACACCCACAATCTTAGGAATAACATCCCCACTTCGTTCTATAACTACCCGATCATTTATTCGAATATCCTTTCTTTTTATTTCATCCTCATTATGAAGGGTTGCCCTGGATATTTTTACCCCGGCAAGCTCAACGGGTTCCAAAATAGCCACAGGGGTCAATGCTCCGGTCCTACCAACCTGAATAATAATATCCTTCAATATTGTAGTTGCCTGTTGAGCGGTAAATTTATATGCCACTGCCCAACGAGGGCTTCTGCTTGTTACTCCAAGCCGCTTTTGAAACTCCAGTGAGTTTACTTTAACTACTGTACCATCAATTTCATACCCTAAGTCTGGCCGCAATTTTTCACATTCCTGACAATAGGTAATCACTTCATCAATACCCTGACATAAGCGGTGATAGGGATTGACTACCAACCCCAGCCCTTGCAATTTACAAAGGCTTTGTTCTTGCGTTGGTATTGTCCAGTTTGGCACATTGCCCAAAGAATGAATAAATATGCTTAAGGGTCGCTTAGCCACCTGTTTTGGATCAAGCATGTGAAGCGAACCTGCCGCAGCATTTCGTGGATTAGCAAAAGGGACATCTCGAGTCTGATTAAATGCCTCAAATCCCTTAACAGGCATATAAACCTCTCCCCGAACCTCAATATCCATAGACTCATTTAATTGTAAGGGAATGCTTCGTATGGTACGAAGGTTCCATGTAATATCGTCTCCCTCCATCCCATTTCCTCGGGTTACTCCCTGCTGAAATTCACCCTGATGATAGATAAGGGAAGCACTCACCCCATCTATCTTTAACTCAACCGTGTACTCTATTTCTTCTCGACCAAGCAGTTTTTTTACCCGAATATCAAAATCCCGCAGTTCATCATAGGAATAGGTATTATCCAGACTCAGCATAGCTATAGTGTGTGGAATGGTGGCAAATTCTTTCAATGGCTGCCCACCTACCCGTCTGCTTGGTGAATCTTCCCTGATAAGTTCAGGATGTTCATCTTCGAGATGCAGCAATTCATGCATCAATTGATCATACTCATAGTCTGAAATCTCAGGTGATGCATTTCCGTAATATTTATCATCATGGTATCGAATAAGCCCTCTTAGCTCATCGATTCTTAATTCCCCCTTAATAAAGGGGGTTAGGGGGTTGTAATTCATGTCATTCATTTTCTCTCTTCATTTTTTATTTACTATACCAGATAGTTGGGAAAGTGTCAAGCCTTTTATCACCTCTTCCAACAAAGCCATCCCCTTTTCCTCATCCTCCCATTTAAGGATAAGACGATTGGGATGGGAGGGATTAAGCCGTATTTTCTTTGAAAAAAGGATAACCATCTCAACAACCCTTGTGGCAAGTTCAGGTAAATCAGGCAAGTCAAGATACACATCCCCCTTATTATAAGAAATTGACAAAATCTGGGCATTTGCCGCTAACATGCGGATATTCATCATGTTTAATAATTTTCTGACCGGGTCAGGATACTTGCCAAACCTGTCAAGAAACTCCTTCTGGATATTGCAAATTTCCTGCTGCGAGCAAGCTGAGGCAAGCCTTTTATACATGCGGAACCTTTCTTGTGAGACTTGAATATAATCTTCAGGGATATAAGATTCATATGGAAGGGTTACCTTAGTATTGACTCTTTTTTTTGTTGGGGTTCCCTTTAATTTGTTTACAGTCTCTTCTAACAAATGGCAATACATCTCAAATCCTATGGCAACCACATTTCCATGCTGTTGTGAACCAAGAAGATTGCCTGCCCCACGGTTTTCCAGATCACGCATGGACAGATTAAAACCACTGCCAAGAGCAGAGAATTCTATCATCGCCTGTAATCGTTCATCTACATCCTTTGATGATTGTATTCCTTGTTGATGAAGAAGATAGGCGTATGCCCGATGCTGTGCCCGACCAACCCTGCCGCGAAGTTGATAGAGTTGTGCCAGTCCAAATCGATGGGCATTGTTGATGATAATGGTATTGACATTGGGCATATCCAGTCCGGACTCAATGATGGCTGAAGCAAGCAATACATCAAACTTTTTTTCCATAAAGTCGAAAATAACCCTTTCAAGTTCATGTTCATCCATTTGTCCATGGGCAATAACAATCCGTGCATCAGGTACTATTTTGTTTAATTGTTCCAGTATCCAGGGAATGCTTTTAACCTGATTGTGAACAAAAAATACCTGACCGCCCCTGTCCATTTCCCTGAGTATTGCCTCTCGAATTACCTCCGGACCAAACGGGACAATAACTGTTTTGATAGGCAGCCTACCCGGTGGTGGTGTATGAATAATGCTCATATCCCTGATACCGCATAAGGAAAAATGGAGTGTGCGGGGAATAGGGGTTGCAGTCAGGGTAAGAACATCCACCAATTTTCGATAAGATTTCATCCGTTCCTTATGCTTTACCCCAAATTTATGCTCTTCATCAATAATCACTAATCCTAAATTTGGAAAAGAAATATCCTTTTGAAGAATACGGTGGGTGCCGATAACAATATCTACCTTGCCTTTTACTGTTTCAGAAATAATCTCTTTTTGTTCCTTTGGACTCTTGAATCGGCTCAACATCTGAATATTAACTGGAAACCCAGTAAATCGTTCTGTAAAGGTAGAATAATGTTGAAAGGCAAGAATGGTTGTTGGCACCAGAACAGCCACCTGCTTGCCATCCATAACTGCCTTAAATGCAGCACGAATAGCCACTTCTGTCTTCCCATAACCAACATCCCCGCAAACAAGCCTATCCATGGGAAGAGGGTTTTCCATATCTCTTTTTATTTCTTCTATGGCTTTAATTTGATCCGGTGT
>Ga0100400_1002953_pt1 | contig 11596 bp, 7 predicted proteins | sample CryGeymeta201524_FD_80420 | JGI IMG/M metagenome (GOLD analysis project Ga0100400, IMG submission 80420) | Groundwater microbial communities from Crystal Geyser aquifers in Utah, USA - Crystal Geyser metaG 2015-24 | ecosystem: Environmental > Aquatic > Deep subsurface > Groundwater | place: USA... | reverse complement strand
TCACGATTTCGGGCCGGGTTTCCTGCCCGGGGATCACCTCCAGAAGCTTCATGTATCGGGGAGGATTGAAGAAGTGCGTCCCGAGAAAATGCTCTTTGAGTTTTGCCCCGAATTTGGCGGAGATCTCCCGGATCGGAATCCCGGAGGTATTCGTGGTCACGATGCAATCCGGCCTGAGAGCCTTTTCGATCCTGGCAAAAAGGTCCTGTTTGATCTTCAGATTCTCAACGACGACTTCAATCACCCAGTCCACATCGGCAAGCCAGCCCAGGTTGTCATCGAAATTGCCGGTCCGGATCATGGAGGCGTTCTTTTTGGTGAAGAAGCCGGCGGGCTTTGATTTCAACACGCCGGCAAGGCCGTTTGCCGCGAACCGGTTCCGCCAGGCCGGGCTTTTCTCGGTCAGCCCCTGCGCCTTGTCCGCCTCGGTCAGTTCAAAAGGGATAATGTCCAACAGGACGCACTCGATCCCCGCATTGGTCAGATGGGCGGCGATGGTGGCGCCCATGACCCCCGCGCCCAGAACGGCCGCTTTCTTGATTTCGTATGCCATAATCTTCCTCCTTTTGTTGGTCTGCGAACGGGGTCGGCGTGAGGCGTAAGGCGTGAGGAGAAAAGTGTAAGGAGTAAAACTCTCACCTCTCACGCTCCTCATGCCTCACGCCTAACAGGTAAAGGATTCATCGGCCATCTCGATGGGGATCTTCTCCGCGGATTTGATGGCCTCGCACCTCGCCTTCACCGTACAGAGGATCTCCACGGCGAAAAATTTGGCCGCGGCAATCTTGCCTGTATAGTAGGCGACATCCGCATTCTCATGAACAAGCGCCCGTTGCATCCCCTTGGATTCCTCGGCGCCCTTTTCCGCATAGATCGCCTTCAATTTCTCCTGTGCAAGGGCCGCGGACTGGAGGAGGAAATGGCCGACCAGCAGATCCCCGAAGATGTCTAAGTAGGAAGAGGCATTCAGAATCGGAATGATGAAACTGGAGCTCTTGCCCAATTGCGCGAGCGTCATGGTCAAGTCAACGAGGGCGTTGTAGGCCTCCTCCAGACGCGCGGCATAGGCCTTAAGCTCGCCGATGCCTTTGGCCTTGGCGATGGTCGCCCCGATCTCGCCGAACATGTTCATGACGTTCATCCCTCTTCGCTGGGCCAGCTTGCGACCGACCAGGTCGAGGGCCTGAATGCCGTTGGTTCCCTCATAGATGCTGGCGATCTTGCAATCCCGCATGTACTGCTCCACCGGATATTCCTGGCAGTAACCGTAACCTCCGTAAACATCGATCGCCTTGGAGCAAACCTCCATCGCCTTATCGGAGGAATAGGCCTTGCAGACCGGCGTCAGCAACTCCACGAACCCCTGCCACTTCTCTTTCTCTTCGGCAGGCATGGCTTTTGCCATGTCCATGCAGTAGGCGGCAAAATAGTTCAACGCCCGGATGCCTTCCACGTGCGCCTTCATCCAGAGGAGGTCCCGCCGGACATCGGGATGCTGGATAATCGGAACCGCCTTCGCATCGGGGCTCTTCATCTCCCATACCGGAGCGCTCTGGATCCTTTCCTTCGCATAGGCAATGGCGTGTTCGAGCGCCGCGGAAGCGTGGCCCAGGCCCTGCAAACCAACATCGAGGCGGGCGCCGTTCATCATGAAGAACATGATCTTCATCCCCTCCCGCTCCTTGCCGAGGAGTTCGCCGATACATTTCCCTTCGTCGCCGAAATTCAGCGTGCAGGTGGCCGATCCTTTGATTCCCATCTTGTGCTCGATATTGCCCGTATGGACATCGTTTGCCTCTCCGATGCCGCCGTCGGCGTTCACGCGGTACTTGGGAACAATAAAAATGGAGATGCCGCCCGTTCCCGGAGAGTCTCCTTCGATCCGCGCCAGGACCGGATGGACGATGTTTTCCGTCAGATCATGATCCCCGCCGGTGATGAAGCACTTCGTCCCCGTGATGCTGAAGGTCCCGTCGGACAGCCTCTTCGCCGTCGCTTTCAAGGCCCCGACATCGCTTCCTGCGCCGGGCTCGGTCAGACACATCGTCCCCGTCCACTGGCCGGCAAACATCTTGTACATGTACTTGTTTTTCAGTTCCTCGGTCCCGAAATGTTCGATCAGGGCGGCGGCACCGTGGGTGAGTCCCGGATAAGACAGCAGGGCGAAATTTGCGGCGTGGAAATGTTCCTGGTTCGCCGTCGCCATGACGACCGGCATTCCTTGACCGCCCACCTCCGGCGGTTCGATGGGGCAGAGCCATCCCCCCTCGACGTACTTCTTGTAGGCGTCATGATAACATTTCGGTACGGTGACTTTTCCGTCCTTGAAGGTGCATCCCTCCTTGTCCCCTGCGGCATAGGTCGGAAGGATCACGTTGAGAGCGATCTTCTCCGCTTCCGTGAGCATCATCAAGGCGTCGTCCTTCGAGAAATCCTTGAATGTTTCCGTCTGAAACAACTTCTCGATACCCAGTTGTTCAAAAAGAAGGAATTGCTGATCTCTCGAATTCACAAGCAAGTTGCTCATACCATAAACCCCCTTTCTTTTTGCTAACGTAAATGATTATAGAATTCAATGACCGATCTCTTTAGTCTCCGAAATTTCCAGTCCGCGGATGAAGATTTCCAGCCCCGCCTCGATGGTGCTGTGAATGACCTCTGCCCTTTTATCCTCAATGCCGGTAAAAAGATGGAGGGAGATGATTCCGTTCAGCATCCCCCAGACGGCATTCCGGTTCTGACGGAGATTGAGCGTCGCGGGAAACTCACCCCGTTCGACACCGTATTTGAAGACCTGTTCGATGATGCCGATGGTCTTGTTGGTGGTTCTAACGATGTGGTCATTGAGATCCTCCGGCAGATTCATGTCGGAGGTATGGAGCATGAATGTCATCAGTATTCTGAATAATTCCCGATCGTTCAAGAAGAAGTCCACGTAGATGTTCGCAAGCCTCATGAGCGCCTCGGAGGCGCTGGACGGATTCTGAAGAAGATCGGAAATGCGGTCGTGAAACTTGTCGATGTCGTTCAGAAGGATCTGGGTGTAAATTTCTTCCTTGCTGTTGTAATAGAGGTAAATCGACCCCTTGCTCAGTTCGGCCTTCCTGGCTATGCTCTCGACGGTAACCGGTTTGAAGCCCTTCTCGAAAAAAAGCTTCCGGGCCGCCTTCAGGATGGCGTTCTTCCGATTTTCCCTCTCGCGTTTTCTTCTCTCTTCCAGTCCCAATGGTTGAGCCCTTCCGTGCAATTGAATGGTCAAACGCCATATGAACAGGCAGGCGATCCCCATCGAATTTAGACCATACCTGCCGCAACATATCCGCAAGGCAACGAGGTAGGAAACGAACTGAATGAATTTAGATTACAGGGACAATCCCTGCGGTTCTGAAAAATGATCCATGACCTGCGATCAGATTCTGAACTGTGGTCACTATCTGACCGTCGGTCACGGCTGAACGTCTATCGCATTATTTATGGGCTGTCAAGAAAAATCAGAGGATCAGCGGAAATATTTTTTTCATTTCCACCGATAAATTCACGGGGGGGGGGCCGTAGGTTGGAAATGGAGTTGATAGGCATGAAAAAGGGGGTCGGCAATGATACCGAACCCCCTGTTTTCATTATGGCGGGGTCGAGGGGACTTGAACCCCTGGCCTCCGGCGTGACAGGCCGGCGTTATAACCAGCTTAACTACGACCCCGTTTGCAATTTATTCCTGGTTGAAACCCGATTTCCAAGCTCCCCGTGATCCAAACCGGGGCGATTTTTTGGATTTCGCTATTTCCATGGTAGGCGGAACAGGACTTGAACCTGTGACATCCACGGTGTAAGCGTGGCGCTCTCCCAACTGAGCTACCCGCCCGCATTACCCCTCTTTTGCGCGGTTTCTAACAGCGATTCCAGCGATTGTCAAGGATAAAGTTCAATCTTTACCGTTCATGTAACGTGTGGCCTGTAACGGAAAGGGTATCCTATCCGCGGAATCGGCGGCCGGCGCCATCGCCTCCCCGATCGGTTCCACCCTCTCCCTCGGTTCCGCCCTCTCGCCTGCTCCCTCTGCCGGCAGCAGCGCGGCCTTCAGGACCTCATCGACATGGTCCACGAGAATGATTTCAAGGTTTTTCAGGACATTGGCGGGGACCTCCGCCAGATCCTTTTCGTTGTCCTTGGGGATGATCACGGTCCGGATATTCCCCCGATGCGCGGCCAGCAGCTTCTCCTTCAATCCTCCGATTGGCAGCACCCGGCCCCGCAGCGTGATCTCGCCCGTCATGGCCAGATCCCCCCTGACCTTCCGGCGGATGAACGCGGAGGCGATGGAGGTTGCCATCGCAATGCCGGCGGAAGGCCCGTCCTTCGGAATCGCCCCTTCCGGCACATGGACGTGGATGTCCGTCTCCTTGTAGAAACCTTCCGGCAGTCCGAATTGTTCCGCCCGGGCGCGAACGTACGTCAGCGCAGCCTGCGCCGACTCCTGCATGACGTCGCCCAACTTTCCGGTCAGGGTCATCTTGCCGGTCCCCTTCATGATCGAGGTCTCGATGACCAGCAACTCCCCGCCGACCTCGGTCCAGGCAAGACCGATCGTCAGGCCGATTTGATCCCGCCCTTCGGTCTCGCCATGACGGAATTTTGGCACGCCCAGATACCCTTGGACCGACTTGGCGGAGATTCGGATACATCCATTCGCGCCGTCGGTCACGATCTTCCGGGCGACCTTGCGGCATATCGACGCGATTTCCCGCTCCAGATTCCGGACCCCCGCTTCCCTGGTGTATTGACGGATGATCATGAGGAGCGCCCCGTCCGTAAAAACCAAGTCGTTTTTCTTCAGCCCGTTCGCCTCCATCTCCTTGAGTACAAGGAACTGCTTGGCGATATTGAGCTTTTCCGGCTCCGTATATCCGGCCAGGCGGATCACCTCCATCCGGTCCTGAAGCGGCGCGGGGATGGTCTGCAAGACATTGGCCGTGGTGATGAACATGATATCGGAGAGGTCATAATCGACCTCCAGATAGTTGTCGTTGAACGCATGGTTCTGCTCCGGATCGAGCACCTCAAGCAGCGCGGACGAGGGATCTCCCCGGAAATCGGAACTCAGCTTGTCCACCTCGTCCAGACAGAAAACAGGGTTGTTCGTCCCGGCCTTCTTGAGCAATTGGATGATCCTCCCCGGCATCGCGCCGATGTAGGTGCGCCGGTGACCCCGGATCTCCGCTTCATCCCGGACGCCGCCCAGGCTAAGCCGAACGAATTTCCGATTGGTTGCACGGGCCACGGATTTCGCGATGGAGGTCTTCCCGACGCCCGGCGGACCGACGAGACAGAGGATCGAACCCTTGTTCTTCTTGACGAGGGTCTGAACGGCCAGATATTCGATGATCCTTTCCTTGACCTGCTTGAGACCATAATGGTCCTCTTCCAGAATGGCTTCCGACTCCTTCAGCGTATGTTTGTTTTCCGTTTTTTCGGACCACGGCATATCGAGCAGCCAGTCGATATAATTCCGGACCACCGTTGCCTCGGCGGACATCGGGGCCATCATCTGCATCTTTTTGATTTCCTGTTTGACCTTCTTGTGCGCCTCTTCGGAAAGCTTCTTCTGTTTCAGCCTTTTTTCCAGTTCAACGATTTCGTTGCGAAAATCTTCCTTCTCCCCCTTCTCCCCCATCTCCTTCTGGATCGCCCGCATCTGTTCGTTGAGGTAGTAATCCTTCTGGGTTTTTTCCATCTGCTTCTTGACCCGTCTCTTGATCTTCTCCTCGACCTGAAGGATCTCGATCTCCGAAAGCATCAGTTCATAGATCGCCTCCATCCGTTCCGGGACATAAAAGATTTCGATAATTCTCTGCTTGTCCTCGATCTTGGCGTTAATCTGGGAAATGACGACATCGGCCAGCTTTGAGGGCGCCTCGATGGAGGCAATGGTCCCGACCATCTCCAGATGCACCTTCTTGGTCATCTTGGCGTAGGTTTCAAACGATTCCCGGATGCTTCTCATCAGGGCCTCGATCCGGACGGTTTCCGTCTCGCCGGTCTCCTCCATCTCTTCGGCGCGAATCAGGAAATAGTCTTCGCAGGGAAGATATTCGCGGATGACGCCCCGTTTCTTCCCTTCGACCAGCACCTTGACCGTACCATCGGGCAGCCGCAGCAGTTGAATGATGATCCCAATCGTCCCGATGCGATAGATCTCTTCCTCCCCCGGATCATCCTTCTGCGCGTTTTTCTGCGCCACCATGAAGATCCCTTTTTCATCCTTCATCGCGGATTCTAGTGCGGCGATCGATCTCTCCCTTCCCACAAAAAGAGGAACGATCATGTGGGGAAAGACCACCACGTCCCGAAGGGGCAAAAGGGGAATATCCATCATCCCCGCATTCATTTCCCTGTTCTCTATTTTATCGAACATCATCTCTTCTTCCTGCTTGATTTCTAATTAAGCGGTTTCAGACTGCTTTTCAAAAAGGAGGATCGGTTTTTCCTTGTTCATCACGACTTCCTCGCTGATCACACATTCCTTCACATCCGTGGTCGACGGAAGCTCGTACATGATATCGAGCATCGTATTTTCCAGAATCGCTCTGAGACCGCGGGCGCCCGACTTGCGCTCCGCGGAAAGTTTCGCAATGGCCCGACAGGCGCCCTCCGTAAATTTCAGTTTTACCCCTTCCAGCTCGAAAAGCTTCTGATACTGACGAACGATGGCATCCTTGGGCTCCCCCAGGATGCGGATCAGATCCTCCTGGGTCAATTCGTTCAGCGTGGCGATCACCGGCAGGCGGCCGATGAACTCGGGGATCAGGCCGTATTTCAGGAGGTCTTCGGGTTGCACCTCAGAAAGCAACTGGTCCGACTTTTTCTCCCTCTTGCTGCGGATCTCCGCCCCGAAACCCATCGCATTGAAGCCGATCCGACGGGCAATGATCCCGTCGAGGTCGTTGAACGCCCCGCCGCAGATAAACAGGATATTGGAGGTGTCAACCTGGATAAATTCCTGCTGCGGATGTTTTCTTCCCCCTTTTGGGGGAATGTTCGCCGTCGTCCCTTCAATGATCTTGAGCAGGGCCTGCTGGACCCCCTCTCCCGACACATCCCGGGTGATCGAAGGGTTTCCCGATTTTTTGGCGATCTTGTCGATTTCATCGATATAGACGATCCCTTTGGAGGCCTTCTCGACATCATAATCGGCGTTCTGCAGGAGGCTGAGAATGATATTCTCCACATCCTCTCCTACGTAGCCGGCCTCGGTCAGCGTCGTCGCATCGGCAATGGTAAAGGGGACGTTCAACATTCGGGCCAGGGTCTTCGCCAGAAGCGTCTTGCCGGACCCGGTCGGTCCGATCAGCAGAATATTGCTCTTCTGAATATCGACCCCGCCCATATTGACGTGGGAAAACAACCGGCGGTAATGGTTGTAAACGGCCACGGAGAGAACTTTTTTCGAGCGCTCCTGTCCGATGACGTACTGGTCCAGAAATCTCGCAATGTTCTTCGGTTCGGGAATTCCTTTGCGGATCTCCTCCGTACCGCCCTTTTCAGACTCTTCTTCCACGATGCAGCGGCACAACTCGATGCATTCATCGCAGATGTAGGCCGTGGGGCCGGCGACAAGCTTTTTCACCTCGTTCTGGTCTTTCCCGCAGAATGAACAGAACAGCAACCCCCGGCCGTCCTGCGGATCTCTTCCTTTTTTAGCCATAAAAAAACCTCTTTCGTAAACGTCTCAACCGCGTTGGACGATAATTTCATCGATAAGACCGTATTCCATGGCCTTGGCGCCGGTCATGTAATAGTCCCGTTCGGTGTCGGACGCGATCTTGTCCAGCGGTTGACCCGTCAGTCCGGCCAGGATCAGATTCAGCTCTTCCTTCAACCTCAGGATCTCGCGCGCCTGGATGTCGATATCCGTCGCTTGCCCCTGGAATCCGCCCAGTGGCTGATGGATCAGGATTCGCGAATGGGGGAGGGCAAACCGCTTTCCCTTTTGACCCGCCGCCAGAAGAAGGGCGCCCATGCTCGCCGCCTGTCCCATGCAGACCGTGCTAACCGCGGGCTTGATATACTGCATCGTATCGTAAATCGCCAGTCCCGAGCTGACATGTCCGCCGGGGGTGTTCAAATAAAAGAAGATTTCCTTGTCGGGGTCATCCGATTCCAGATAGAGCATCTGCGCAATGACAAGGTTCGCAACGTCATCATCGATGGCCGTCCCGAGGAAGATGATGCGATCCTTGAGGAGTCTCGAGTAGATATCGAATGCCCTTTCGCCGCGACCATCCTGTTCAACCACCATGGGTATCAGGTTCATTTTTCCCCCTCCGGAATTCCCTTTTTCTCAGTTCTGACGGTTGTCACCTTCGCCTTTGCCTCTAAGAACGCATAGGTCTTCCGGTTCAGGATCTCGCTCCGGATGTTGTCGATCAGGTCATCTTTTTCAAGAGATTTCCGAAGGGTCTCATAATCCTGGGCCTGCTGTGCGGCGATCTCCCGGATCTGCTTTTCCACCTCGTCCTCTCCCGCTCTCAGCGTTTCCTTGCCCGCGATGCCCTTGAGCAGAAGCACTGTCTTGACGATCTTGGCCGCCTCTTCCCGGAATTGATCATGGAGTTTCATGCTGAACTCGGCCGCCTTTTTCGGCTCCATGCCGCCGGAGACCATTCTTCGTTTCGTGTCGGACATCATATAATAGATCTGCCGCTCGACAAAGGAGTCAGGGACATCAAAAACATTTTTCTCCAACAATTTATCGCTGATCTGTTTTTCAAACGCCAGGGCGATCTTTCGCTTCTTCTCCTCTTCCAGGCTTTTTTGAACATCGGCCTTGAGGGCATCCAGGGATTCGTAACGCTCAAAATTCTTGATAAACTGGTCATCGATTTCCGGCAGCTTTTTCACCCGAATGCCCTTGATGTGGACCTTGAATTCCACATCTTTCCCGGCAAGATGGGCGGCATTGTAATGGTCGGGAAATTTGACGGGAACGGTTTTCGCCTCACCTTGTCTCAAATCGATAAGCTGCTCCTCAAAACCGGGCACAAAGGTTTTCGAGCCGATTTCCAACAGGTGGTTCTCGGACTTTAACTCCTTGAGCGGCTCCCCGGCGAGATTGCCCACAAAATCAAGGGTCACAAAATCGCCCATCCGGATCCCGCGGTCTTCCTCCGCCTCTTCCATGGTGGCGAACATCTGACGGAATTCCGCCATTCTAACTTCAAGATCCTCATCGGTCACAACCGGTTCTTCTTTCTCCAATTCCAGACCGAGATACTCCTTCGGTTCAACGACGGGTTCCACCTCAACCGTCGCCGAAAAGGTGAAATCCTTTCCCGCCTTAATCCCTTGCTGTTCGATCTCCGGCTGGGTCACCGCCGGAATCTCTTTCTGCTGCAAAGTCTCCAAGTAGTGCCGATTCATCAGATTGGAGATCGCCTCTCCCTCGGCATCTTCCCGGTAGTGCCTCTCTAAGATTTCCCGTGGGATCTTGCCCGGCCTAAACCCTTTGATCTTGGCCTTTTTCCCCACCTTGCGGTAAACCGCGTCCAACTCGCTTTTTACATCCACCCACGGGATATCAAAGGATAGTTTCTTCTTAACGGCACTGATATCTTCAATTTTAACAGCGGCACTGATATCACTCACGGCAATACGCTCCTTTTCCCAAGTATTATATATTCAGATGACAGACGGATTGGTGCGAGAGAGGGGATTTGAACCCCTATCCGCTCAGGCGGGCTGGATCCTAAGTCCAGTGCGTCTACCAGTTCCGCCACTCTCGCATGATAGAAGCCCTACCTTTATATTCATTGCGCCTCCAAAAGTCAACATCCATGATCGGAGGAACATCGTCAATATATTAAAAAACCGCCTGTTCGGCGGTTTCATTTCAAATTGGTCGGGGCGAGTGGATTTGAACCACCGGCCCTCTGAACCCCATTCAGATACGCTACCAGACTGCGCCACGCCCCGACATGAACCATCACACTGGCGCGCCTATTACCACCATCCATGATTCATGTCAAGGATAATGAGATTTTTCTGGTGACATCCGGAACGGGTACAGGTATGATCCCGCGAACGCAAGAGCTGCGACGCAGGTATTCCGGCTTCATATAAAGGAGAGAGAAATTTGTCCCGGTCCGCAAGCCTGAAAAAAAAGATGGATGAACGACGCGCCCGTCTGCCGCGGCTCGACTACCCCCCTTCCCTTCCGATCCTGCTGAAAAAGGACGAAATCGTCGCCGCTGTCCGAAAACACCCCGTGGTCGTCGTCACCGGGGAGACGGGCTCCGGGAAAACGACGCAGATCCCGAAGATGTGCCTGGAGGCGGAGCGTGGTCTCGCCGGGATGATCGGTTGCACGCAGCCACGGCGGATTGCGGCGACGACCGTCGCCCGGAGGATCGCCGAAGAGATGGGTGAGGAGGTCGGCCATTCGGTCGGCTACAAGATCCGTTTCGATGACCGGACCCCTCGGGACGCCTTTCTCAAGATCATGACCGACGGGATTCTCCTGATGGAGGCGCAGACCGATCCGCTGCTTCGGGCCTACGACACGATCATCATCGACGAAGCGCACGAACGGAGCCTCAACATCGACTTCATCCTCGGCATCCTGAAAAACATCCTCCGACGACGGCGGGATCTGCGCGTCGTCATCACCTCGGCGACGATCGACACGGAGAAGTTTTCCCGGGCGTTCGATAACGCCCCGATCATTGAGGTGTCGGGACGGGTCTATCCCGTCCTGGTACGCTATGACCCGCTCAATCGCGACCTCGATGAAAAGGGGGAGAGCAACCACATCGATGCGGCGGTCCGGGCGGTCGAGGAGTTGACTGGACAGCGAAAGCAGGGCGATATCCTGATCTTCATGCCGACGGAGAGGGACATCCGGGAGACACGGGAGCTTCTGAGCGGCCGTCTGCGGGAAGAGGCCGCGATTCTGCCGCTCTTTTCCCGGCTCACCCGATCGGAACAGGAACGCGTCTTTAAGCCGATGAACCTCCGGAAGATTGTCATCGCGACCAACGTGGCGGAGACCTCGCTCACGATCCCGGGAATCCGGTATGTGATCGACACCGGCCTCGCCCGCATCTCCCAGTACAATCCACGTTCACGGACGGCGGGTCTTCCCGTCCGGGCGATCTCCCAAAGCAGCGCCGATCAGCGCAAAGGACGCTGCGGCCGGGTCGAAAACGGCATCTGCATCCGCCTCTTCACGAAGGATGATTATCTCGGCCGGCCTCTCTATACCTCGCCGGAGATCCTCCGTTCAAACCTGGCCGGGGTGATCCTGCGGATGCTTGCCCTCGGTCTCGGCGACATCGACTCCTTTCCGTTCATCGACAAGCCCGCCCCGAAAAGCATCCGGGATGGGATCGACATCCTGCTGGAACTGGGGGCAATCGAACGGGAGGCGGATGAATTGCGGAGAAAGAGCGACCCCTGGCGGCTGACGGAGCGGGGGCGGATCATGGCCCGGCTTCCGATCGACCCAAGAATCGCCCGGATGATTCTTGAAGCAAATGAAGAAGAATGTCTGGCGGAGATTCTCATCATTGCCGCGGCGCTCAGCAGCCAGGACCCGCGGGAG
>Ga0100400_1002950_pt1 | contig 11606 bp, 11 predicted proteins | sample CryGeymeta201524_FD_80420 | JGI IMG/M metagenome (GOLD analysis project Ga0100400, IMG submission 80420) | Groundwater microbial communities from Crystal Geyser aquifers in Utah, USA - Crystal Geyser metaG 2015-24 | ecosystem: Environmental > Aquatic > Deep subsurface > Groundwater | place: USA... | reverse complement strand
GTCGATGTACCATCAAGGTTTACCGTAGGTATTTCAACCGAACCGATTGTGATGAACAATGCAGCGGAAAGACTTTTGGGCCTGCCACAAGATGCTGTCAGCAACCTGGCAAAAGACATTATTTTTGGGCAATTGCGTTTGGTTGTTGCTACAATGGAAATCGAGGAAATCAACAGTAACCGCGATTTATTTTTGGCTGCGGTTTCTTCGAATGTGGAAGCTGAATTGAAAAAAATCGGGTTAAAACTGATCAATGTAAATGTAACCGACATCAACGATGAGTCGGGTTATATCGATGCTTTGGGAAAAGAGGCCGCTGCCAAGGCCATTAACGACGCGAAAAAGAGCGTAGCCGAGAAAAACCGCGACGGGGAAATTGGTCAGGCAATGGCGCACCGCGAACAGCGTGTGCAGGTAGCCAGCGCCGATGCTACTGCTGTTGAAGGTGAAAACGTTGCCAAAGTTACCATCGCCAATTCCGATGCCGACCGCCGTGAAAGGGAAGCCGAAGCAAACCGCCGCGCTGTGGCCGCCGAAAAAGTTACCGATGCCCGTGCCCTTGAAGAAGCGTATGCTGCAGAAAAACTGGCAGAAGAAGTTAGGGCTCAAAGAGACAAAGCTACTCAAACTGCCAATATTGTTGTACCTGCCGAAATCGATAAACAAAAAGTGGAAATTGCTGCTGAAGCGATTGCCGAACAAACAAGGCGCATTGCCAAAGGAGAAGCCGACGCTATTTTTATGAAAATGGCCGCCGAAGGAAAGGGTATTTACGAAATTTTAAGCAAACAGGCCGAAGGTTTCGATATGTTGGTGAAAGCTGCCGGAAACGATGCGCAAAAAGCTGTACTGATGATGATTGCCGACAAATTGCCCGATCTGGTAAAAACGCAGGTGGATGCCATCAAAAATATCAAAATTGATAAAGTTACGGTGTGGGAAACAGGCAACGGAAAAGATGGAAAAACTTCGACTGCCAATTTTATGCAGGGCTTGTTTGGTTCGATTCCTCCACTCGAAGACGTTTTTAAATCGGCCGGAATGGAATTGCCCAATTACCTGAAAGGAACACCGGTGGAGGAATACAAGAAAGTTGAAATACCACCAGTTAAAACTAAAAGTAAAGACGATAAAGGTGAATAGATTCCGATGTTAAAAATAAATCCGGTAATTAAACAAGGGGAAAAGCCCAAGCTGATAAACAGTTACAATTTCATTTTTACTTTTGCTATACGATTGATTTAGCGGATTTTTGTGATTGGTAACATTCTCAACATAAAACTCCCACAGTTGCGATACTTTTTTCCCATCAAGACGAAATCCTATTTTTATATCGGTCTTAAAATAATCTGGAAACTGCTCCGAATAAGCGAGTTCTTCCATATAAACTGTGCCGTAAGGATTATCATTTTTCCGTGAGGCTTCCTCGTCAATTGGGGTGTATCGTTTCCCCCCGGCCCAGGTAATCTTAACATCGAATACAAGATTTGCATTACTCCTGATCTCAAATTCTTTTCCAAGTAAAGCGTTGTAAACAAAATTTCCATTGAAAGCGGTGTTCCTTTTAATACCATCGCTTCCGGTATATTTCGAATCGAAAAGCGAAATTGTAGTGAGGAAATAGTAATGATTATGGTAAAATTTTTCGAGGGTGAGTTCAATCCCGTAATTCCATCCCTCACCTTTATTCGTTAAAAAATCGCGTGTATTTAATCCCCAATCGGCGCCGGTATTAAGTATGCTGTAGCCCGAAGGTGTTTGTTCTACCGGAACATCATATAAATACTGGTAATAAGTTTCTGCTTTAAACCTTAACTGTTCGGTAAACAATGCATCGAACCCCAGCACCCAGTGATGTGCTTTTGTAAAATCGAGGTCCTTGTTAGATAAAGTTAATGTACCGCTCTCTCCGGTAGTTTCACGAAAATAGGTTGCCATCGACTGAATTTTTGAATGGTTGCCATACCCGAAATTTAAACTTGTTTTTGAACTGGTTTTCCAATTAACGCCAAAACGTGGTTCAAAAACAGTATTATAGTTTAAATCGAAAGACATCAGATTAAATCCGGGTTTAATTTCGAAACGGTCAGAGAATTTATACACGAATTCTGCATAACCCCTGTATAAATTGGGGCCTGAAGTAATCGATTTTTTGTTGTTTAAAAGGTGCTTCCAATCGTCCATCACCTCATCAAAAAATTGTGTATTTAGCTGATAGCCAAATCTGTCGAATGTGAAACCTGAACGGTTTGAAAGTCGGCGGCTAAATCTTTTATTGAATACAGTTTTGAAAGAAAGACGTTCTTCGAAATTATTTTCCTGGTAATATGGGTTAATAGTTCCATTGGTACCAAGGTCATCTACCGAGGTAAATCCGTTTTGGCTAACATAAGAAATAATATATTTGGTGTAAGTATTTTCGTTGTGATAATGAGAATATGAAAAACCGCTTGAAACCAGGGAAGAGCCATTTATAATATGCGTATTTTCGTCAGAATACAAATCTCCCTCATCAGGTTCATTTTCGGTTACTGTTATATTACTTTTCCCCGCAAGTCCAAACCAGGTGATTTTCCCCTTTTTAAGCGGAAAATTCATTTTGAAGTTCAAATCCTGGTATTCAGGAATTCCGGAAGTACCAAAACTGATTCCCAGATAATCGAAAACCTGTAAAGTTGAATAACGGTAGTTGGCCAGAAACGAACTTTTTCCACCTTTTTTAAATGGTCCTTCCACTCCCAGTTCAAATCCGTTAAAACCAATCTGACTGATGAATTCGTATTTTTCGTTATTCCCCTCCCTGATGTTCAAATCGAAAACACCCGAAAAAACATTGGCAAATTCTGCGGGGAAAGCTCCTGTGAAGAAATCAGAATTCCGCAATGTATTGTTGTTCAACATTCCTATCGGGCCACCAGTGGTACCCGAGGCTGCAAAATGGTTCGGATTGGGGATATCCACATCTTCCAGTCGCCAAAGTATTCCACTTGGCGTATTTCCCCTCACAATGATATCATTTCTCGAATCGTTCGCCCCCGAAACTCCGGCAAAATTCATTGCCATTCGTGCAACATCGTCTCTGCTTCCCGCATATCGCCCTGCCTCTTCAACAGTAAAACTTCGAGCGCTGACACTGGCCATCTGGTTTATTACAAGGTCTTTTCTTAAGTTGCCCAACACTTTGATTTCCCCTGTGGTTTCAACTTTTTCTTCCAGTTCAACCCTCAAAACAGTTTCGCGGGCAGAATTTACAATCAGGTTTTTCAAAACACTGTTGTGATATCCAATAAAGCTCACCATAATTTCTTTTCTTCCGGTTGGTACATTTTCCAACCTGAACTCTCCCAGTGTATTGGATACCGTGCCCTTCTGCGGGTTGCTGCCGAGCAAAACTATGTTGGCCCCGGGAAGCGGGGTCAGGGTTTGTTTGTCAACAACAACTCCCCTGATTGTCTGGTAGTAATTTCTGGCATCTTCCTGCGAAAATGCTGCTACTCCAATCAATTGAAACAGAATAAGGAGTATCACAGTTTTTTTCATTTCCGAAGTTTTTTTGCCGGTTGCTGATGCAAAGAAAAGTACAAATTTTTACCGGATAATTACAAATATTATAAAGAGGGAATTGTTCATTAGTATTTTTTATTTATAACAAAATAAAGTCAGTTTCAAAATATCTTGTAACAAAGTCAACCCAGTTTCGGCAAAACCTTGTAACAAAGTCAACCCAGTTTAATCAAAATATTGTAACAAAGTCAGGGCAGATTTGCAAATTATTCACCCGGTGATCCGTCAATTGACGTACAACGGATGAAAATGTCAGGTATAATCTGAAGTAATTATTTTCTAAGTTTTTTAGTTTTTTGAACCGAATATCAAAAGGAATAACTTCATGGAAGCAGGTGCAGCGCACCCGAATATTTGTAGATTGAGAATGAATGATAAAAAGAAGGTGCAGCGCACCGTAACAATTAATATTACAGTGCGCTGCACCTTTGAAAAAACCAATAACACCTTTTCTATAAATATTATCGCGACGCTGTCGCTGTCCACGCAACATATAATGTAGGTCTATATCACATCTTCGCCGGATGGTTTTATTCAGAAAGGAGAATAAATAACGCATCATTTTTCAGATGTTGAAATCAAACTTGTAATTTGCCGTTTTAAAATAATACAAATTTGCCAAAATATAATTCTATGGAAATTTTTAGTGCAAGAAATGTAAATAAGGTTTTTGCCGATACAAAGGCATTAACCGATGTAAGCATTTCTGTAAATAAACAAAGCATTTTTGGGTTGCTCGGTCCGAATGGCGCCGGCAAAACAACCCTGATTCGGATTATCAACCAAATTACTGCTCCCGACAGCGGAGAGGTTTTACTTGAAGGAAGAAAAATGACCCGCGCCGATATTGAGCACATTGGTTATTTGCCCGAAGAACGCGGTCTCTATAAAAAGATGAAAATTGGTGATCAGGCCATTTATCTGGCACAGTTGAAAGGGATGAGCCGTCACGATGCAGTTAAAAGCCTGAAAAAATGGTTTGAGAAATTTGAAATCATGAGTTGGTGGAACAAAAACATCGAGGAGCTTTCGAAAGGGATGCAGCAAAAAGTTCAGTTTATTACTACTATTGTGCATCAACCCAAATTACTGATTTTTGATGAACCGTTTAGCGGTTTCGATCCAATAAACACAAACTTGTTAAAACAGGAAATCCTGCAACTGCGCGATAATGGCGCAACTATCATTTTTTCTACACACAACATGGAATCTGTTGAAGAGTTGTGCGATCATATTGCTCTAATCAATAAATCGGTTAAAATTGTAGATGGCCAGACCAATGAAATCCGTGAACGGTATAAATCGAATATTTTTGAGGTAAAATACAAAGGAAGTTTCAATGAGGTGGACAAGGTGTTAAACAATCAGTTTAAGATTTTAAACCACATTGAAAACAATCGTTTAAATCAAATAACGATCGAGTATTTGCACGGTAAATCAAACAACGATTTAATCCAGGCTTTAATTCCGGTGTCTGAAATTATCTCGTTCGAAGAGCAAATTCCCAGCATGAACGACGTATTTATCAGGGCAGTTGAAGAATCAAATAAAAATAGAAAAAATGAATAAAACACTACTCATATTAAAACAGGAATACCTGAAAAGGGTTAAAAAGAAATCGTTTATTATACTGACTTTGCTTGTTCCGTTCTTATTTGCCGGAGTATTTGCACTGGTAATATTTTTATCCATTAATAACGATAAAAAAGAACGTACGATTGCTGTTTTCGATGAATCCACTTTGTTTCTTAACGAGCTTGGTGAGGAAGGGATGACAAAATATAAGTTCATTCCAAAGGAAGAATATGAACAAATGAAAGGGAACTTGAAGGGAAGCGAGTTCTATGCGCTTCTATACATTCCGCAGGATATTTATACCAATAATATGGCGCAGTTGATTTCCGAAAAACAGGTTCCTTTTGAATTAAACGAACAAATAGAACGCAAACTGAGCCGGTATATTGAAAATGACAAACGGCAAAAGATAATCGATGAAACAGGAATACCCGATTTGGAAAAACGGTTGTCGAACACTAAAACCAGTATCAGGCTAAGCACCTTAAAAGTTTCAGTTACCGGCGAAACCCAGAAAAGCTCATCGGCAATTGCTTTTATTGCAAGTTACGCTATGGGTATTATTATCTACTTTTTTGTATTTATGTATGGGGCAACGGTAATGCGGAGTGTAATGGAAGAGAAAAAAAGCCGTATTATAGAGGTAATTATTTCATCGGTAAAACCTTATGAATTAATGGCCGGCAAAATTATCGGAACCGCTTTGGTTGGGTTAACGCAGGTGGCCATTTGGATTGTTTTAGGAATTGTTGTATTAGCTGGCGTACAAAGTTTTTTTTCTCCGGAGTCGGCACAGCAAATGGGTCAAAGCATTATGGAAAACCAGTCGCAGATGAGTCCTGCAATGGCACAGGCTGCAGAAACAAACAAAGTGATGGAGGTAATGGAAATGATTGGTAACCTGAATTTACCCCTTATCATTTTTGCTTTTATCTTTTATTTTTTGATTGGCTATCTGCTGTATAGTTCTCTGCTTGGTGCAGTTGGTGCAGCGGTTGATAACGATGAAGATGCGCAACAAATGGTTTTTCCTGTAACAATGCCTCTTATATTATCAATAATGGTTCTGTTCCCGATTGCCCGAAACCCTGAAGGCCCTGTTGCATTCTGGTTTTCCATCATTCCGCTAACATCTCCTGTGGCAATGATGGCTCGTATTCCGTATGGGATTCCAACCTGGGAACTTTTGCTTTCGATGTTTCTTTTGGTTATCACTACTGTTGGAGCAATTGCCGCCGCTGCAAAAATTTACCGCATTGGACTTTTAATGTATGGCAAAAAAGTAAACCTGAAGGAATTATTTAAATGGCTGAGGTATAAATATTAAATACCCGCAGAACTTTTACTACAATTTTTTGTTTATTTTGAAAAATAATGAAAAACACAACGAAATACAATTATATGTGTTGCTGACTCTACAGAGTGCAGGTAAGTGTTTTATATTAATTAAGGAAATATTTTAATTACGCAATATGAAAGGCTTTCCTAAAATCAGGAAGGCCTTTTTAATTTTTTAACCGATTTTAATTTTAAATTATGAAAGCACAAAACATTTTGGAAACCATTGGCAACACGCCGCACGTTCGTATCAACAGACTGTATCCTGCTGATTTTGAGGTATGGATGAAAGTTGAAAAAACAAATCCCGGAGGAAGTATTAAAGACCGGATTGCACTTTCGATGGTGGAGGATGCAGAGAAAAGGGGGATTATAAAAGAAGGCTCGGTAATTATTGAACCCACTTCGGGGAATACCGGAATTGGGTTGGCGCTGGTTTGTGCAGTAAAAGGTTACCGTTTAATTTTAACTATGCCCGAGTCGATGAGTATTGAGCGGCGTAAAGTTTTAATTGCCTACGGGGCTGAGCTCGTGCTAACTCCGCGTGAAAAAGGGATGAAAGGCGCAATTGCCAAAGCAGAAGAACTGGCCGCTGAAATTGAAAAGTCCTGGATTCCGTTACAGTTTGATAATCCGGCTAACATTGAAGTACACCGTGATTTTACCGCGCAGGAAATTTTAAATGATTTTCCTGATGGTTTTGATTACCTGATAACCGGAGTTGGCACCGGCGGGCATATTTCAGGTGTGGCCGAAGTTTTAAAAGAAAAATTTCCAAATCTGAAAGTGTTCGCTGTTGAACCCGAGGCAAGTCCCGTAATTAGTGGTGGAGCTCCCGGCCCGCATCCAATTCAAGGTATTGGCGCAGGTTTTATTCCTAAAAACCTGCATACTGAAGTTCTTGACGGAACTGTTCAGGTTGGCAGGGATGAGGCCTTTGAATACGCCCAAAAAGCAGCCAAACTTGAAGGGTTGTTTATAGGTATTTCTTCGGGCGCGTCATTGGCAGCAGTTGCAAAGAAAATTAAAGAATTACCTTCAGGTTCCAGAATCCTGACATTCTGTTATGATCACGGAGAACGTTATCTTTCGGTAGATGGATTGTTCTAAACAAAAGCATTTCCATCAATCTGAAAATAGAGGTTAAGAAAATTTAAAAGTTTCGGTTGGTTCTGATTTCAACCGAAACTTTTTTTATTGATACACAACAAACACAGCAGATAACTGTTTATATTTCAGTAAAAAATCAAAATTAAAAATAAATTATCATGGCAAAAATTACATTAAAAGGAAATGCGATAAACACAGTTGGCGAGCTTCCCAAAGTGGGTGAAAAAGCAAAAGATTTCTCGTTGGTAAAAGGCGATTTGTCGCAGGTAGGCCTTTCTGATTTTAAAGGTGAAAAACTGGTTTTAAACATCTTCCCAAGTCTCGATACCGGAACCTGTGCCGCTTCAGTCCGCAATTTTAACAAACTGGCAGCCGGACTTGAAAACACAAAAGTACTCTGTATTTCGCGCGATCTGCCTTTTGCGCAAAACCGTTTTTGTGGTGCTGAAGGAATTGAAAACGTGGTAACCCTTTCTGATTTTGCAACCGGCAGTTTTGGCAAAAATTACGGATTGGAAATCGTTGACGGTCCGCTTCAGGGATTACATTCCAGGGCAGTAGTCGTGCTTGATGAACAAGGAAAAGTAGTTTACAACCAGCAGGTACCTGAAATTGTGGATGAACCTGATTACAGTAAGGCACTGGAAGCGTTGAAGTAATATTCGGTTAAATAAAAAATCAAAATTGGTTATGAGACAGGCGAGTGCAGAAAAAGAGATGATTTTGGCTCCCATAATTAAGAACTGATTTAAATTGTTCACAAAAACAAAATAGTGTGGTTTTTGGAATATTATTTGACGGATTTTCCCGGATTAAAAAAAATATTAATTAAATGTAAAATATAAAATATGAATAATTTGTTTTATATGTTTTTCCTAATCGTTTTTATTTCCTGTCAATCGGGAAATAAAAATGTAAAAGATGAAAAAGCCAGCGAACAACCGGTTCAGATTGTTGAAACTACCGTTAATATTGGTGGAATGCATTGCGATATGTGTGTTGCGTCGATAACTAAGGGGGTAAATGAACTTGAAGGTATTGAATCGGTGGTTGTTAGCTTGAATGATTCAACCGCTGTTGTTTCCTACAACGCAAATAAAGTTGAACTGGCACAAATTGAAAAAGCCATTGAATCGAGGGGATATACGATTAAACCCGGAATGTAATTTTAATATTATTGCCTTTTTCATAAATTTGCGGACAAAGTCGGAGAAAACAAGAAATACAGAAAACAATGAACAAGAAAGTTAATCAAAACGAATTTCTTACAACAGAAAGGGGGCCTATCTGGAGTGTTAGGGTTGGAGTATATTCCTACCTGCTCGAAGGCGCTGCAATCAGGAAAGTTCAGATTAAACGCTGGAAAATTAAAGAGATTTTAAACTGAGAAAATTGACAATATATTTCAAAATTGAATTGATTGTCAATCATGTTTGTTAAAAAACGAAATGGGGTGTTTCTGCTGAAACACCCCATTTCGTTTACCGGTTTTTACAATCCTAATTTCTGTTTTACCAGGCTTGGAATTTCTCCCGGTTCTTTGGCAACCGGAACTCCGGCAGCAGCAAAAGCCTTAATCTTTTCTACCGCAGTGCCCGATCCGCTCGAAATAATTGCACCTGCATGTCCCATCCGTTTTCCGGGAGGAGCTGATTGACCTGCAATAAATGCAACAACCGGTTTTTTCATGTGGTCTTTAATATATTGTGCAGCCAATTCTTCGGCATCGCCGCCAATTTCGCCAATTAAAACAATCGCATTTGTTGCAGGATCATTCTCAAACATTTCAAGTAAATCCTTGAAGTAAAGGCCCGAAACAGGGTCGCCGCCGATTCCAACGCATGTTGTTTGTCCCAAACCTGCTTCCGTTAGCATATTCACTACTTCATAAGTTAATGTACCCGAGCGTGAGATAAATCCAATGTTTCCGGGGGTAAAAATCATCGATGGCAAAATCCCGATTAAACATTCACCCGGTGTTATTAATCCCGGACAATTGGCGCCGATCAGTTTAGTGCCGTTTTGTTTTAATATCGGGGTAACTTTTATCATATCCTGAACCGGTACGCCCTCGGTGATGCAAATAACCAGTTCCACCCCTGCAAAACTGGCTTCCAGAATTGCGTCGGCAGCAAAGGGCGCTGGCACAAAAATTACCGATGTATCAGCCCCCGTAGCTTTTACAGCTTCTTCAACAGTATTGAAAACCGGAATCCCGCCAACATCACTTCCTCCTTTTCCAGGGGAAATTCCGCCAACAATGTTGGTTCCGTAATCTTTCATTTTCGATGTGTGGAAAGCGCCATCGCGACCAGTGATTCCCTGTACAATCACTTTTGTATCTTTATTGATAAGTATGCTCATTTTTTCTTTCTCTAAACTTTGAACTTTAAACTCTTTTCCTGCTTAATTGAATAGCTTTTTTGGCTGCCTCGCTCATGGTTGAAACAGTGGGTAAACCAAATTCTTTAATAATTTCAAGCCCTTCTTTGGAATTGGTTCCCGATAAACGAACCACGATGGGCATATCGGTTTGAATTGCCTTTAAAGCAGCGACTAATCCGCGTGCAACGTCGTCACAACGTGTAATTCCACCGAAAATATTAATCATAACAGCTTTAACATTAATGTCGCTCAATAAAATACTCATTGCATCAATTACCTTTTGTGGATTCGAAGATCCGCCAATATCCAAAAAATTGGCCGGTTCACCACCGTAAAGTTTAATCATGTCCATGGTTGCCATAGCCAAACCTGCGCCATTAACCATACAACCGATATTTCCATCGAGTTTAATATACGAAAGACCTTTTTCGGTTGCATCAATCTCTTTTTGTTCTTCAGGAGTTACCTCGCGCATCGCAAGTATTCCGGGCTGACGGAATAAAGCATTATCGTCAAAATTCATTTTGCCGTCGATGGCCAAAACCTTTTTGTCAGGAGTTAAAACCAACGGGTTAATCTCGGCCAGCGAGGCATCGGTTTCGATGTACAATTTGTAAAGTTTCACTAAAATAGAAGCAGCCTGTCGAATTTGTGCCGGATCGCTCATCAGTTGAAGTGCAATTTTGCGGGCTTGCCAATCCATTAAACCCAGCGTTGGGTCGATGGGCATTTTAATAATTTTTTCGGGCGATGTTTTGGCAACTTCCTCAATTTCAACACCTCCTTCAGCGCTGGCCATCAGGGTTACCGATTTTGAATTCCGGTCGTTGATGAATCCTACATAGAATTCTTTTTCAATATCCACGGCTTCTGCTACCAGCACTTTTTCAACCGTAAGCCCCTTAATATCCATGCCCAATATCTGACGGGCTTTTTCAATGGCCTCTTCTTTTGTTTTTGCCAGTTTAACACCGCCGGCTTTTCCACGGCCACCAACGTGAACCTGTGCTTTTATCACTCTAAGTTTTTCATCGTTCGGAATTTTTTCCTGCACATCTTCAACCGAGTGGCATATAACCCCATCCGGTACTGGGATCCCGTACTTTTTGAATAAATTCCGGGCTTGATATTCGTGAATCTTCATCTTTATTTAGAAATTTAAAATAACGGCCAAAAGTAACAAATATTTAAAAATCTAAAACTATCAATATGTTGGTTTTTTTATAATTTGTAGCAAATTCCATCACACTTCAACCCCGGCAAATTATAAGAAAAATTTAAAAACAAAAACAACTGTTTAAACAGGCTGATTTTTCGGTTAGCTTTGTAACAAAAATTCTGAATATGGAAGATGCTATAAGAAAGGTAATTGAACACGAAGCAAAGGCAATCAAAAATATTCCGGTAAGCGACAGTTTCACCAAAGCCATAGAATTGATTTATCGCAGAGTTCATCAGCAAAACGGTAAACTGGTGGCCAGCGGCATGGGCAAAGCCGGTCAGATAGCAGCCAACATTGCAACCACATTCAGTTCAACCGGAACGCCTGCTGTTTTTTTACACCCCAGTGATTCGCAACACGGAGATTTGGGAATCGTTCAAAATAACGACATATTGCTTCTGATTTCAAACTC
>Ga0100400_1002912_pt1 | contig 11666 bp, 19 predicted proteins | sample CryGeymeta201524_FD_80420 | JGI IMG/M metagenome (GOLD analysis project Ga0100400, IMG submission 80420) | Groundwater microbial communities from Crystal Geyser aquifers in Utah, USA - Crystal Geyser metaG 2015-24 | ecosystem: Environmental > Aquatic > Deep subsurface > Groundwater | place: USA... | reverse complement strand
TCGACTACATCATCGTCGCGGGAGCAGCACTAGTTGGCATTGTAGGCGTGGCTTGGGCGCTGGTTTTTTTGCTTGAGGATTGCGAGCACTTGCTTAAACGCGGAAAGAAGCAAGGGCATGACAAGCTTAAAAAATAAACCCGAACCCTCGGGAACTAATTTTCCGAGTCCGGGTCAAATATGGTGTGGATTATGATACGATAATCCGCACAAACATCAACTAAGCGAGGCTCAACTATGCAAGAACTAACTCTCGACGACCTCTTCCGCGAGGCCAAGGCAGCAATGCGCGGCCAGGCTGCGGTCAAGGCCAAGGCTCCCCAGGCTCCTGACGAGTCCGGCATCTATCGGAACCCAGATAACTGGACTCGCGGCTCCATTGTCGTACTGATCCACCAAGAAACCGATTCTCTCCTCGGGTACTTCGTCGAGTGGAAGCACAAGAGCATCCCGGATGCTCGTCGCCTTGTACGAGAACCCCTGGCCTCCGCTCCTGAATCCGCTCGCGTTGAGTACGTCAGCGGCGACTGGTCCCCCAAGGCTGTGCCGGAAGTGCGCGCTCGCCTCCCTTGGCGCAAGACCCTGCCTGCCCGAGTAGATTGCCTCCTGCTCGACTTTGCTCTCGAAGCCCAGGAAGTCATCCTCGATTGCGTCTTCGGGGAAGGAACCCTTGACCGCGTGGAGTTAGTCGTCCCGACGATCTTCGCTAACCAAGGCCAGTTCCTCGACCTGCCCGAGGCCACCAACATCCTTCCGCGGCTGTCTCCAAAGACAGTCGCAGCCATTCACCGTCAACTGGAACAATCATGATCTTAATCTACGCTCGCCCTAAAGCCCTGTGGCTGCCTCCTGCACTGTGGACTCGCCTGACCATTGAGGGCGATGATGAGGCAACCTTCGCTAATCTCGTCACGTCTCACTTGCTGAGCACTCGCAACGAAGTCTTGCTGGAGGACCCTGCCGCTTCCGAAGAGGCGAATGATCCGCTCGCTCCCTGGGGAGAAGAAGAATGACGTGCGCAGAGAAAATTATCCGCCGAGCTCTAGCTGAGGGGAAAGACCCTTTCGCCGAACTAGCGGCGGAATTGTACGCCGTCCCTGCCACAGGGGTGACAAAGATGCAGCGGCAGTTGGCGAAGGCCTCCGCGTACCAGTTCCTGTTCTCCGCGGCCCCAGTGCCGTCAGATCTCAAGGAGATATTTCGCCGTGGCTAAAACCCCTAACCTCATCCCGTCGAAGCAGCTCAACGTAGCCTTGCCCCTTCCCTTGATGACGCGCCTCGCTGCGCATCTGTACTCCGACCTTGAAGGCCGCGTCCCTCATGGAGCGTACTCGCGCTTCCTGATCGACCTCCTGCAGGTCCATTTCGCAGAGCAAGCTCTTGACCTAGCCCCCTACGTCGGCAGTGAGCCGGGTACGCTCCAGGTCACTGGCACCCCCGAGGCGATCGTCGCCCTGACACGAAGGCTCGAAGCATGAAGGCCCTGATCGCCATCACCTGTGTCCTCGTCTGCTTCTGCGCAGGCACCTGGCTGGCTGAGCGCCTATACCGCGCCTTCAACCCCGTATCTATCACCCAACCAATGAGGCTAACATGAGCACTCCCGTACCTTTAGAACTTCAGTCCAAGATCGCTGGATGGCGACTCCGCGCGGCCGAGGGAACATTAACCCTCGACGAGATGAAGGAGGCGATCATATTCCTCCGGGCTGGTCGGATGACGGCTGCCGCAGCTGCTTCCGCCACCAAGCGCGCTTCCGCCGCAGGGAAAAAGAAGACTGTGATCGCTAACTCGGACGACCTGCTGAGCGAGCTTGAGGGTCTGTAACCAATACCTGTTGCTGGTGCAGTTCACCAGTGAGTAACCTAGGAGAGTGAGATGAAATTGAAATTATACCTGTCGCCGGAAGGCGCAGAATCCATTGCCCTTGGCAGGCCTCTTTACAGCTGGTACTACATCGTGCGGGAAGAGGACTCGGAGGCGCCGACCAATTCCTTGTTCCTGACTGAGGTAGAGTTCGACCTGCCTCCACCCGCCAAGTGCATCCAGCCAGCCCTGGAAAAGCTCAAAACTCGCGAGGCCGAGATCCAGGCGGAGGCGTATAAGGAAGTCCGCGGAATCGAGCAACGCCGCGCGAACCTGCTGTCCCTTACCTACACAAGCTAATCGTGGCGAAGGTAATAATCACAGGCTGCGGCCTGTCCATCACCGCAGACTACCAATTTTGGGGCGACCTGTGGGAGGAGGGAGACTGTTGGGTCTTCAACGCTTGTGGAAGCGAGGAGGGTCTCGAGACTCCCCTTGCCCCTAGGCAAAGAATCCTCCACTGTTTCACGGACAGCTACTTCCAACGCCGCAACGTCTTTGTCATTGCCAAGCCCCTCGCCATGCTCAACAAGCCTGCGCGAGATTACATATCCAAGGAAATCGTATGACCCGCCCACCTTTCCCAAACGTCCTTGACGCGTCCCTCATGGCCACGTTCAAGTCCTGCCCTCGCAAGGCCCAGCTCGAGTACCTGGAGCACTGGAAACCGGGCGAGCAGTCCGTCCATCTTCACGCAGGCAAGGCCTACGCCTCCGGCATCGAAGCCGGGCGAATCGCTTACTACGTCGACGGCAAGTCGGAGCAAGACTCAGTCGCCATTGCCCTGCAGACCTTGCTTCAGGAATACGGCGACTTCCAATGCCCGCCGGAATCCGCCAAGTCCGCCGAGCGTACAGCCGGGGCGCTGGAGTTCTACTTCTCCCACTACCGCCTCGGGGAGGACAAGGCTATCCCCATGACCCTCCCTGGAGGCAAGCGCGGGATCGAGTTCAACTTCCTCGAGCCCCTTGATATCAAGCACCCAGAGACGGGGGACCCGATCTTGTACAGTGGCCGCATGGATATGATGTGTAACTATGAAGGGATGGCACTCGGTGAAGACGACAAAACTACTAGCCAACTTGGAGCAAGCTGGCCTCGTCAATGGGATCTACGTAGCCAATTCACTGGTTATGTCTGGGGTGCCGGAAGAGCTGGCATTAAGCTTGATGGATTCCTTGTCCGAGGAGTCTCCATTCTCAAAACCAAGTACGACACCCTCCAGGCCATCACCTATCGTCCCGCCTGGCTCGTCGAGCGCTGGTACGAGCAGCTCCTCCGAGACGCCAAGCGACTGATCGAGTCCTGGGAAAGCGGCTACTTCGACTACAACCTCGACCACGCTTGCGCGGAGTATGGCGGCTGCCCCTTCACTTCCGTGTGCCAGATGCGCGACCCTGCCTCTCTGCTCCGCTCCCGTTTCCAGCGCCGTGTTTGGGACCCTGTCTCGCGGACGGAGACTGTCCTAGGAGACATTGAATGAATCGCTGGTCATCTAAATTCTTCGTCCCTGACCTTTCGGAGTCCCCATGCCCAACGGCTACATCATCGCAGAAGACCAGTACCTCGGCGAGTTTCGCTACGCTTCCCAGGCTGCCGATTCCTGGGGCTGGATGTCCCGAGCGTACTTCTGCAAGCACTGCGGAGAAATCTGGGCGCGTCGTATTGTCCTTACCTCGAAAGGGGAACCACAGTACTTCCGAGCAATCGACGTCGCCTGTCGGAAGCATCCGGACCCTTGGGCAATCCCTGGGTCTCTCCTCGCCGACGAACTGATCTACAACCTCGACACACTCAGCCCGGAAGCAATCGCTCGGGAACTGGATGTACATTTAGCTTACTATGAAAGAATGATATGAACGCTCCCCTCACCCCTGACACGCTAGTCACGAAAGACCAGCAATCCTTGTTCGGCCCCAAGATCTGTCTCATGGGTCTCGGCGGCACAGGTAAGACCTACGCGCTCGGAACCTTGTGCGACTGGGCGGACAAGAACAACTTCGAAGTCGCGGTCCTGTTCACGGAGAACGGACTGGAGACCTTGCTCGGATACTACAGGGATCACAACAAGCCAGTTCCCTCGTGCGTCTACTGGCACCAGCAGGCCACTAAACCCATCTCCCTCAAGGCCCTCATCAACGCTGCAGATCTCGTCGGCAAGCTCTCCTACGAAGCCTTGGCCAAGTCTACGGACAGCAACCGAGGCGGGGAGAACAACGCGTTTTGGAAGATCTTGAACTCCTGCGCGAACTTCAAGGACGACCGGACAGGAAAGGAACTCGGCCCCGTAGACGCCTTCCCGCGCAACCGCATCTTCGCCATCGACTCCCTCACCGAGTTGAGCAATGCTGCGTTCAAGATGCAGATCGGCTCGCGCCCAATGGCTTCGCCGGGTGACTACGGCATCGCCCAGTCTAACCTGATGAACTTCCTCCGCCTCTGCACTCAGGGCCTCGAATGCCCCTTCGTCATGACTGCCCACGTAGACAGGGAGACTGACCCAGTCACCCAGTCCACCAAGGTCATGATCAAAGCGATCGGCAAGGCGCTGGCTACCGAGATCCCTACCTTGTTCTCCGACGTGATCTACACAGTTCGGGACGGTGACAAGTTCTTCTGGGACACCGCCGCTTATGGCGTGGACTGCAAGACTCGCTCCCTCGGGTATAAGAGTAAGATTACGCCAGACTTCTCCAGCATCATGGACGTCTGGTTAAAGCGGGGAGGTTAAGCATGAGCCGCAAGTCCTTCACCACCCTCTCCGTCGAGGTCAAGGTCCCTCAGGCTCCTGGCTACTCCCAGAAGCAAACGCTCGAGTGGATCAAGAACTCCATGCAGCAACTTGGCTCCCCGTTTCAGTCCTACGCGAATCAAGTTCAAGTCCGCCTGATCGGGAAGAAGACTACATACCTATAGGAGCCTCTCATGGCAAAAGAAATTATCGGCGATGCCTGTGCCTATATCCCCGGAGTCAACGGAGCTAAAAACCGTTACTTCAAGATCGGCACAGGTATGCGCGACGGAGATCGCATCTCTGTAAAGATCGACACCATCCCTCTCCCCGGCCTTGGCTGGGACGGTTGGGTGAATATCTTTCCGAGGCAAGACCCACTCGGGCCTGTACCTGCGTTTGCAGGACCACCTCCCGCTAGACAACGACGTCCTCCTGGTCCCTCCGGTTTCGACGACCTTGCTGACGACATTCCCTTTTAACCAAGCGTGTTCGGGGCGACGCTAACTGCCCCATTGTTAGTCCTTTAACCTTACCAGGAGTCATTATGACATCAGCATTCAACCCCGAGCAATTCCTTGACGCACAAGTCAACGAAGCGAACGAGAAGCGTCCTCCCCTCCCCACAGAGAATCCGGACAACCCCAACGGGCTCTACATGGCCGTGATCGGAGAGATCAAGACCGACTCAGGCACCATCGGCAAGGGCGACCGTCAGGGCCAACCGTGGATCTCCATGCTTATCCCCCTGCGCATCCAGGTCCCTCCGGCAGTGCAAGGCCTCGGCCTCCCGCCAGAGCTCACGCTCACTGACCGGGCCTTCCTCGACCTGAACGCAAGTGGTGGCCTCGACAACAGCAAGGGTAAAAACCGTCGCCAGAAAGACTACCGCGATGCGACTGGCACCAACGTCGCAGGTGTGCCGTGGTCCTGGCGCCAGCTGCAGGGGAAGATGGTCAGCGTGAAAATCAACCATGAGTTGTATCAGGACCAGATTCAAGAGCGCGTTGGCGCAGTCCTGCCGAGCTAACCACGATGCAGTCGCGCCTCCAGTCCCTCATCGAAGCCTTGGCGAATGTTCTCCTCGGCTACGGCGTCGCTCTGGGGGCGCAACTCCTAATCTTCCCCCTCTTCGGTATCGAGATCCCTTTGTCAAGTAACATTGCCATAGGGATCATTTTCACCCTAGTCTCCCTAGTCCGTTCCTACGCGCTGCGGAGACTGTTTAACTGGCTACACAGTGCGCGGATTATCCGCAAATAACTCGCGCTAACATGGACATCCCTTATGAAACTCATCCACGGAACACCAAGCTCTAAGCATGATCTTTATTTTATTTGGAAAGCGATGTGGTATCGCTGCTATCGTGCAGATAACGCTGGTTACAAAGATTACGGTGCAAGAGGAATTGGTGTATGTGAGCGCTGGAAAAGCTTAGAAAACTTTGCCACTGACATGGGGCCTAGAGGCATTGCCGAAACTCTAGATCGGATAGATAACAACGGAGACTACACTCCTGAAAATTGTCGCTGGACTACAATGGCCGAGCAAATGAAACCTGGCCGCAACCAGCTTCGTTGTACTAATAAGTCAGGGGTCCGTGGAGTGTTTAAGCGCGGTAAAAACTGGGAAGCTTATGTAACAGTCGACTACATGAAAGAAAATTTATACTACGGCCCTTCCTTTGAAGCCGCTGTAGAAGCTCGTAAAACTTGGGAAACTAATCATGCGTAACTACATCAAACTTTCAGCTATCGTTATAGCTCCAGATCGTCAACGAAAAGAATTTAAAGAGGATGAACTTCGCACGCTGGCAGAATCAATCAGAACCAAAGGTCTATTCCACCCGATTATCCTTCGCGTAGTTGGAGACTCCTATGTTCTTGTCGCAGGAGAGCGGCGGCTTCGTGCAGTCCAGGATCTGTGGGATCTCGGTCAAGCCTTTATGTATGACGGGGCTGCCGTCCCTTCAGATTCTATCCCTTATGCAAACATTTCAGACCTCAGCGACCTTGAAATTGAGGAAGCTGAGCTGGAAGAAAATGTCCAGCGTACTCAGTTAACTTGGCAAGAAAGAGCGGCGGCACATGCTAAACTTCATACACTCCGCAGCAAGCAAGCGGAAGCGTTGGGAGCACCTGCGCATACAATTGCTGATACCGCACTTGAAGTTCGGGGCTCTTCCGCAGGTGTCAATCAAGAGAATACAAGAAGAGAAATTATCATTGCAAATCACTTGGATAATCCAGCAGTCAGGGCGGCCAAAACTGCAGAGGAAGCATTTAAGATCCTCCGTAAGGAAGAAGCGCAGGTTAAGTCCAGGGACTTGGGCATCTCGGTTGGGAAGACCTTTAGCGCCTCCATGCACCGAGCGATTAACGAAGACTCCCTGGCTTGGATGCGAAGCGCTCCCGCCGAACAATTTGATTGTATCCTCACCGACCCCCCTTATGGTATGGGAGCGGACGAGTTCGGAGATTCTGGCGGAGTGGCAGCCGGAGCCCACGGATATAAGGACGACGCAGATAACTTCCTTTCTATCATCAAGACCCTTGCCCCCGAGTCCTTCCGCCTAGCCAAAGCGCAGGCTCATATGTACTGCTTCTGCGACATTGATTGGTTCTTCCATCTTCGAGATGAGTTCCGCGCAGCGGGCTGGCAGGTCTTCCGCACCCCCTGGATCTGGTACAAGCGAGCAGGTATGCGCGCTCCCTGGCCGGACAGTGGCCCGCAGCGCAAGTACGAAACGCTCCTCTACGCAGTCAAGGGCAAGTGTCCCGTCCTTCGCATGGGGCCGGATGTGCTCGACTTCGGTCCAGACGCGAACCTCGGCCACGCAGCGCAGAAGCCCGTCGCCTTGTTCCGGGACCTGCTCACCCGGACGTGCTTGCCCGGCAACACAGTCTTCGACCCTTTCATGGGGAGTGGCCCAATCTTCCCCGCTGCACACGGGCTCAAGCTGATCGCCACTGGCATCGAGATGGACCCAGCCAGCTACGGCATCGCAGTCAAGAGAATTCAGGATCTCGAAGCCTCCGCTCAGCTCGAGTTGGCACTGGGGCTGTAACATGAAAATACACGGCGAAGGCCCTATCCCTGCTCGGGTAATGATCGTGGGGGAGTTCCCCTCCGACCACGCCCGAGTCCCGTTCGACGGAGCATCCGGCATGGAATTAAACCGGATGCTCCATGAAGTCGACATCATGCGAAGCGACTGCTACACCACTCTCGCCTGCAAGGAGCGGCCTCCTCGGGGCCAGCTTTCCGAATGGATCGCGCTGAAGAAGAAAGACATTAGCCCCAACCACTCCTTGCTGCGTAATCTCTACTGCACCTATCAGATCCATGAGGGCTGGAAGGCCTTGCAGGAGGAGATCGAGATGGTCCAGCCGAACCTGATCATCGCCATGGGAAACCTGTCCTTGTGGCTCCTGTCCGGGCACTGGGGCGTGACCAAGTGGCGCGGGTCCTTGCTTGAGTATAAGAACTCCAAGCTCATCCCTACCCTTACTCCTGGGGCGGTCCTGCGTGACTGGCCCCAGCGCGCCGTGGTTCTCAACGACCTGCGCCGAGCTAAGCGCCACATGACCACGCGGGTCTACGACAATCGACCCAAGTGGAACTTCATCGTCCGCCCCTCTCTTGAGACTACGATCAACACCCTTCAGCACCTGCGTTGCGAAGCTGAGCGCTCCCTGAACGAGCTGTGGATTGACTTCGACATCGAGACTCGCTACGGTCACATCGACTGCATCGGTCTCAGCTGGTCCCGTACCGACGCCATCTGTATCCCCTTCGTCGCGCGCGGCAAGCCGGAAGGGTACTGGTCTGCCGAGGAAGAAGGCATCGTGGTCTATCACATCTACCGCCTCCTCTCCCACAAGAATGTCCGGGTTCGCTGGCAGAACGGCCTGTACGACGCCCAGTATGTCCAGCGCCATTGGCACTTCATCCCCCACGGCGGCCAGGATACGATGATCACGCAGCACTCCCTGTTCTGCGCTCTCCCCAAGGGCCTTGGCTTCATCGCCTCCATGTACGCTGACTGGTACGTCTACTGGAAGGACGAGGGGAAGATCGCCTCCGATGTCCCCGAGGAGCAACGCTGGACTTACAATCTCCAAGACTGCATCTACACACGCGAGTGCGGAGAGGTCCTCCTGCGCTCCGCCTCCCTCATGGGCCTTGGCGAAGTTGATAAAGTCCAACAGTCCCTTTTCATGCCCGTGCTCAAGGCCATGATCACAGGCGTTCGCATAGATCCTGCCACCAAGAATCAAATGGCCCTCGACATCCAGGAAGAGCTATCTCACCGCGAAGCTTTCCTCTACAACATCCTCGGCCACACGGTCAATCCGGCCTCTCCGAAGCAAATGCAGGCCCTGTTCTACGACGACCTCAAGCAACCAGTTATCTACAAGCGCGTAGTCTCCAACGGCCACACTGCTATGAACCCGACCTGCGACGACGAAGCCCTGTCCAAGCTCGCCGCCAAGGAGCCACTCATCCGCCCCATCTGCAACGCCATCGCAGACATCCGAACCCTTCATAAATTCTACGGCGACTTCGTCATGATGCCTCTTGATCAAGACGGCCGGATGCGCTGTTCCTTCAACATCGCGGGAGATGCCGCTGGAAAATCTGCCCCGTATTCATACAGACTCAGTTCATCTAAGAACCCTTTTGGCAGCGGTGGTAACTTACAGACAATCCCATCTGAAAAGTCCAAGTCCTCTGGCAAAGCTGCTGCGCGAGGCAGCATGGACTTCCGCCTGCCTAACATTAAATCTATGTACGTGCCTGATAAAGGTTTCACTTTCTTCGACATGGACTTGGATCGGGCGGATCTTCAGATCGTAGTGCGCGAATCAGGAGAGGCGGACTGGATCGAGGCCCTTAAGAAGGGCATTGATATGCACTTGCTTAATGCCTGCATCATTGCGAAGAGGGAGCCCCCTCCTCTCGACGAGCTGATCGAATCCCATCCTAAGTACAAAGAGCACCGCTACCCCTTGCGTCACGCCAGGGAGTTCGCCAAGGTGTTCTGTCACGCTACGAACTACGGAGGCGGGGCCAAGACCGTGGCGGCTCACACTGGCCGAACGGTGCAGGAAATAGACGCGGCTCAGAAGTACTGGTTCGGCGCCCACCCAGGCATTAAGAAGTGGCACGACCGCACCTTTGAGCAGATCAACCGCCATCGCTTCGTCGAGAATAAGTGGGGGTACAAATGGTTCATCTTCGATCGCCTCGAGGCCATGCTCCCGGAAGCCCTCGCTTGGGTCCCTCAATCCACCGTGGGTATCTTGATTAACAAGATCTGGGCATCCTTCTACAAGAACATTCCGGAGCTACAAGTGCTTCTTCAAGTCCACGACTCCCTCGCGGGGCAGTTTCCTACGCACAGGGCCGCGCACATCATCCCCTTGATGGAGAAGCACTCCCGCATTGAGATCCCTTATGACGATCCCTTGATAATCCCCACAGGCATCAAGACCTCGACCGTATCCTGGGGAGAATGCTGATGTCTCGCCATTTCCCTGAGTTCATCCCTGCGTACCTGACCTACGCAGCCGTGACGGAGGCACCCAAGCGAATGCACTTCTGGTGCGCAGTGTCCGCCGTAGCTGGTTGCTTGCGCCGCCGAGTCTGGCTGGACATGAAGCGCTTTACTTGGTACCCTTCCTTCTACATCATCCTCGTCGCGCCGCCTGGAGTCATCGCCAAGTCCACCTCCATCGACATCGCCACTGACCTGCTCAAGCAAGTCCCCGGCATAAAGTTCGGCCCCAACGCCATCACCTGGCAAGCGCTCGTCTCCGCCTTCGCCGCCTCGTCAGAGTCCTTCGAGTACCGAGGCGAGTGGGTGCCGATGTCTCCCCTGACCCTGGTCGCCTCCGAGCTCGGTTCCCTGCTCAACCTCCAGGACAAGGAGATGATCAACCTCTTGATCGAGCTCTGGGACGGAAAGCGCAGCTATGAAAAGATCACCAAGATGTCCGGCAACGACACGGTCGAAGCACCCTGGATCAACCTGATTGCTGGCACTACCCCCCACTGGGTAGCGGACAATATCCCCCAGGCTATGATCGGCGGGGGCCTGTCCTCCCGCTGCCTCTTCGTTTACGGAGACACCAAGGAACGCTACGTCGCCTACGTGGACGAGCAGATCTCCTCCGAGGACGCTTCTCTCCGCACCAAGCTAATCCAAGATCTCGAGCAGATCGCTATGATGACAGGGGAATTTAGAATCTCTCCCGATGCCCGTGCCTGGGGGGAGGCATGGTACAAGTCCTTCTGGGAAACTGCCTCGACCCGGATGGATGATAAGATGATGGAGGGTTACGCTGCCCGGAAGCAGACTCATATGCACAAGGTGGCGATGATTATCTCCGCCTCCCGCTCCAACGACCTGCTCATTAGCTCTGAGGATCTCCAGCTCGCCAACACGATGCTGGAAGACCTGGAGTCCGACATGCCCCGCGTCTTCTCTCGGATTGGCAGGACTGAGGATTCGATGCAGGCAGAACGCTTCATCGACTTTGTAACTCGCAAGGGCTCCGTTCCCTACCATGAAGCTTACAAGATGATCCACTTATACTTCCCAGACTTCCGGGACTTCGAGGGGATTCTCCAGGGGTGTCTGAATTCTGGCCAGCTCAAGATGGTATCGACCGCTCAAGGCATCATGCTCCAGGCAACGACGCCCGCAGCACCGGCTCAGGCGCCTCAGGTCCCTCCCAAGGGATTAATTATCACGCCGGATACAGTGCTATAGGGAAGATCGCGCGGGTTATTTTACGATAATCCGTGCGAACATCCTCCTTACTTAGCCGCCACGCCCTTCACCTTCTCCAGGGTGCGCAGTCCGCCAATACCGAGCATAGCACCTAGCACGTACAATAGCGTATTGGTGTCGACTACTGGGGGCAGTGGCCATCCCCTCGCAGTGGAAAGCCAGCTAAGCAAGTTAACCCCGATAGTTGCGTAAGCAAGCCCGATACCACAAGTCCAGCCCACGAATGGTCGCCAGCCCGCAACAAAAATTGAGGGGCTTTCTGCTTCCTTTG
>Ga0100400_1002911_pt1 | contig 11666 bp, 10 predicted proteins | sample CryGeymeta201524_FD_80420 | JGI IMG/M metagenome (GOLD analysis project Ga0100400, IMG submission 80420) | Groundwater microbial communities from Crystal Geyser aquifers in Utah, USA - Crystal Geyser metaG 2015-24 | ecosystem: Environmental > Aquatic > Deep subsurface > Groundwater | place: USA... | reverse complement strand
GAGGAGGTTTTGTTTGAAGCTTATGGTCCGGGAGGAATTGCTATTATTATTGAGGGGATTACCGATAATAAAAATCGAACCTTGGGAGAAATTAAACAAGTTTTGAATCAAAATAATGGAAAATTGGTTGGCGAAGGTTCGGTGAAATGGATGTTTGAGAGAAGGGGTTGTCTAGTTGTAGATTTAAAGGTCCAAAATGAAGAGTTTAAAGATAAAGAAAAATTAGAAATGGCGGCGATAGATGCCGGTACCGAGGATTTTTACTTACATGACAATTTATTAGATATTTATGCAAAGATTGAGGAATTTGAAAAGGTAAAAAAGGGCCTGGAAGAAAAAGGGATTAAAATTGAATCGGCTTCTTTAGATTGGGTGCCAAAAGAAGAAATTTCTCTTGATGAAAAAACAAAAGGGGCCTGTCAAAAACTTTTTGATGCCTTAGATGAAAATGATGCAGTTCAGGAGATTTATTCTAATATGAAGCTTTCATGAAATGAGGCGAAGAGATAAATCTCTTCTTCACCTTCGCTCGGCTTCGCCTCGCTCGGTAAGCGAAATAAAAAAGAGAGCTTAGCTCTCTTTGCCATCAAGCTTCCGTGAGGCGAAGAGAACGCAGCTCTCTTCGCTTTAAAGATTTAGGTATGGCAAAAGAGAATTTAATTAGAAAAAAGGCAATTGAAATTTTAAGGCGCGATAAATGGATTGTGTGGTTCGCTCCTAAAGTAAAATTTCAACAAACTGATGTTTTTGGAATTATTGATTTGATGGCCCTAAAAGGAAAGAGGCAAAAAAATATTCAATTGACAACGCCGCCGAATGTTTCAGCTAAAAGAAAAAAAATAATCAATTTCCTTCAAAAATATAAAGTGGAACTCCCGGTGGAAATCTGGGCCTGGAATTCTCGAAAAAAGGAATTCAAAAAAGAAAGGATTAATATAAAAATAAGGGAAGTTTGAGGACTTGACAAGCTTTTTTGGAAATCTATAATACTTTTTAGAACCCCGTAAAATAAGGGGTTATGGTTTTTAAAAGTAGAATCGTCAAAGGTCGAGACAATTTAAAAAGGTAACTTCCAAAAATTATGATTGAAAAGAAAATTTTAACTCCTTTTGTTAACCAAGAAAAACCTGAAACTCCGGAAGAGAAAGAAGAGGGAGAAGAAGAAAAAGAAGAGAAAGAAGAAAGCGAGTAGGAAACTTAACCGAGCACATAACTATGTGCTCGGTTTTTTAGACCAATCTTACAAACTTTCTTTTCCCCACCTGAATTATCATCCCTTTTTTTATTTGGACAGTTCCTCGCCAATTCTCCTCGATTTTTCCATCAATTTTTACTCCTTTTTGCAAAATTAATCTTTTAGCTTCAGATTTTGAGGAAGCTAATTTTGTTTTAACTAAAAATTCTAAGATATTTAATTTCTCCTCTTTAATTTCAATTCCCCGTATTCTTGAGGGTAATTTTCTCTCTTTAAAAACTCTTTCAAATTCTTTTTCAGCAGCTTCGGCCGCTTTCTTTCCGTGATAAATCCTAACAATTTCCTGTGCTAAGGCGGCCTTTGCATCCCTTGGATTTAATTTTTTGATTTTTTCAATCTCAGCTAAAGACGTCCTAGTTAAAAGTTTGAAATAATCGAAAATTAAATCATCGGGAATGGACATAATTTTCCCAAACATTTGGCTAGGAGTATCCTCAATCCAGATACAATTACCAGAGGTTTTACTCATCGGTCTTCCGTCAATCCCTAAAATCATTGGGCAAGTCAAAACAAACTTTTCTTTATTTCTCATTTTCCCCATCAACTCCCTACCGATAAGCATATTGAAAGTTTGATCGGTTCCTCCGATCTCAAGGTCGACATTTAAAAAAACTGAGTCGTAACCTTGAAGCAAGGGATACAGGGTCTCGTGAGCCCAGACGGTTTGGCCCATTTTAATTCTTCTCTGAAACATTTCCCTTTGAAATAATTTCACGGCGCTAATCTGGGAGGCAATTTTAATAATATCTTTAAGTTTTAATTTCAAAAGCCAATCTCCGTTGTATTTAATTTTTACTTTTGAGAAGTTCAGTATTTTCCCAGCTTGTCTTTTCCAAGTTTGGATATTTTTTTTAACTTCTTTCTCGGACATTAGAGGTCGGGTTTTTAACCTCAGAGAAGGGTCGCCGGCTAAAACGGTTCCCGTGCCAATAACCAAAATGGCTTCATGGCCTAAACCAGCAAATTCCTGAAGTTTTCGAAGAGTGACAGTGTGGCCTAAGTGAAGTTTGGGAGCAGTGGGATCAACGCCTAGGTAAAGCCTAATCCTTCTTTTTTCCATCAATTTTTTTAAAGCCTCCCTGCTCGGTAAAACCTGCTCTACTCCCCGAGTTAAAACCTCTTCGACTTTTTTAGCTTCAATATTTATTTTCATATTTTTTATTATATCAGTGAATCGAAAAATTGTAAATTTAGCTAAAATTTATTAAGATTAAATTGTGGCTGAAAGAAAATATTACCGGAAAACTTATCAAAAAACTAAAAAAAGGAGGGGGCTTTTTTTTATTTTAAAATTTTTTGTTTTTTGTTTTTTATTTTTTGTTTTTTTCTCTCTGGCTTTATTTATTTTCTATGCCAAAGATCTTCCCCGGCCAGAAAAATTTGCTGAAAGGCAACTTCCCCAAACTACTAAAATTTATGACAGGACTGGCGAAATTCTTTTATATGAAATCTATGGTGAGGAAAAAAGAACCTGGGTCCCTTTAGTTAAAATCCCGGAATATTTAAAGCAGGCAGCGATTTCGGCCGAAGATGCTAATTTTTATCATCACCCGGGAGTTGATTTTAATGGAATTGTCAGGGCAATCCTGGCTGATTTAAAAATCGGCAGACCGGTTTATGGCGGCTCCACCATCCCCCAGCAATTAATTCGTTCCACTTTTTTATCTATTGAAAAAACGGCTGAAAGAAAAACCAGGGAAATTATCTTGGCTCTGGAGTTAGACCGCCGTTATCCTAAAGACCAAATCCTTGAATGGTATTTAAATCAAGTTCCCTTTGGCCAAAATGCTTATGGGGTAGAGGCAGCCAGCCAGACCTATTTTAAAAAATCAGTTTCGGAAATATCTTTAGAAGAGGCGGCTACCTTAGCTGCTTTAATCCGCGCTCCCTACCTTCTTTCTCCTTATGAAGCGGAAGGGAAGGAAAAACTTCTTTTAAGGAAGGATTATGTTTTAAACCGAATGGCAGACGAAGGGTATTTAACCAAAAGCGAGGCCGAGGCGGCAAAACAAAAAGAATTAAATTTTTCTGAAAAGAGGACCGAGATTAAGGCTCCTTATTTTACCATTTGGGTACAGGAACAGTTAGAAGAAAAATATGGAAAAGATTTTTTAAGAGAAAAGGGGTGGAAAGTTTATACTTCTTTAGACTGGGAATTACAGGAATTAGCAGAAAAAACAGTTAAAGATGGGATTGATAGAAATAAAAATTATAATGCTTATAATGCGGGTTTAGTAGCTATTTCACCAAAAACCGGGGAAATTTTAGCAATGACAGTCGGAATTGGAAATTATTATGCTTTACCTTATCCAGAGGACTGCCTCGAAGGAAAAACTTGCCTTTTTGATCCAAAGTTCAATGTTGTCGTTGGCACAAAAGAAAGCCCAGGCCGTCAGCCAGGCTCGGCCTTCAAACCTTTTATTTATGCCACCGCCTTTAAAAAAGGATACACAGATATTACCCAAGTTCTCGATGCCTTTACCAATTTTGGTCTTTGGGGAAACAAGGAATACACTCCTCAAAATTATGATGAAAAATTTCGAGGTTGGGTTCCTTTAAGGCAAGGGCTGGCTCAATCTTTAAATGTGCCCTCAATAAAGGTCCTTTATTTGGCCGGCTCTGAGACAAAATTAGAAAGTTTAGAAATTAATAATTTCCTGGGGAAAGAGAACACTCTCCTCCAGGGTTTAAAGGAAAGTATTGAGACGGCAAAGGATTTAGGGATAACTACTTTAAACAAGCCAATTTCTGCTTATGGCCCGGCAATTGTTTTAGGGGGGGGAGAAGTAAATTTATTAGAAATGACTGCAGCTTACGGTGTTTTTGCTAACGACGGATTGAAAGTAGAGTTATCTCCAATTTTAAAAATTGAAGATGAAAAGGGAAATGTTATTTTTGAAAATAAAAAAACGCCAAAGAGGGTTTTAGAAAGTCAAATCGCGCAGCTACTCACTGATATTTTATCAGATAACGAGGCAAGAACACCGATGTTCGGGCCGAGGTCTCATTTATATTTTGAAAATTATAAAGTGGCCGCTAAAACTGGGACAACCGATAATTTCCGGGATTGTTGGACAATGGGCTATACCCCCTCAATTTCAGTTGGGGTTTGGGTGGGTAATAACAATAATACACCAATGATAAAAAAACAGCCCGCCGCAACCGTGGCCGGGCCAATTTTCCATAGCTTCCTTGAGCAGGCGTTAACTATCCTGCCTTAATCGGCATTACCACATAAATATAACTTTGGTCTCCCATCGGTTTGAAAACCGCTGGCCCTTCTGGCCCGGTTAGCTCGAAAACTACTTCCGGGCTTTTTATGTCTAATAATCCATCAACCAAAAACCGGTGGTTAAAAGAAATCTCCAGCTCTTTCCCTTTTCCTTTACCAACTAAATAACTGTGGTATTCTCCTAAATCTGGATTTTGACTGAAAATTTCAACTTTCTCGCTTTTGGGGTCGATTTTTAGTTTAACTTCATTAATTTTCCCGCTAAAAAGAGAGGCTGATTTAATTTGGTTTAAAAATTCATTTCTTTGGAAGACAACCTGAGTCTCAAATTTTTTAGGCAAAATCTCTTCGTAGTTTGGATATTCTCCTTCAATCAGACGAGAGATAAGCTGAATTTGAGGATGGGCGGTCTCTTCCATTGGTAATTCAAATAAGATTTGGTTTGGCGAGAAGTAAACCCGGAGTTCCCCTTCTTTTTCTCCAAAAATATTAATGATTTCCCGAGCTGCTTTTTGGGGGAGAATTAAGGTATACTCTTTGGATAAAGAGGTTGGCGGAAGATAAAAAGTTTTCTCTCCTAATCGAAAACTGTCGGTGGCTACCATTTTAATAGAGTCTTTTTGGAAAACAAGATAAACCCCGGAAATTTCAGGTTTGGCTGAAGATATTGCAGGAATATCAACAACAAGGTTTAAACTTTGGCAAAAGGAACGGCTATCAACTAAAATAGAATCTCCTCCGCTAATTTGAGGGATAATCGGAAAATCTTCGGGATTCAATCCTTTTAGAACTGTCCGATAGTTTTCACACTCGATAGCTAAACTAAGCCCCTTTTCTTCTAAAAGAATTTGTTTATTAGGAAGACAGTTAACTAAAGTGGAAAAAAGACGGGCTGGTACGGCAATTTGCCCTTCCCGTTCTATTTTAGCCAAACTCCACCATTTAATTGCTAATTCCAAATCGGTCGTTGATAAATTAAGGAAGTTTTTCTCGGTTTTAAGTAAAATATTATTTAAAATTGTCAAAGATGGGGATTTTGGAGAAACCCTTTCAACGATTCCTAAACCTTCTTTTAATTTTTCTTGTAATATTAAGAGTTTCATATAGTTATTAGTTATTATTACTAGTAAGGTGGAAAAAAATTTTTCGACTGAAATTTAGGCTAATTAAACTTGTTAAATAGTTGGGGATTTTTTGCAACAAATTCCTTAACTTTTAATTTTAGCATTCTCTCCCCCCTTTTATCCACTAAAAATTCGCTGCCTTATTAAGTTGATTTCATCATTAAGGCTTTCACTTCCTTCTAATTCTCTGACGATTTTTTCATGTGAATGAATAGCTGTAGTATGGTCTTTCCCCCCGAATCTTCTGCCAATAAAAGGATAGGAACTCTTTAAATCCTCTCTTAATAAATACATAGCTATTTGTCTAGGCCTGACAATTTCTTTTCTTCTTGAAGAAGATAATAAATCTCTTTCTTTTAAATCATAGAATTCAGCTACAGCCTGAAGTATCTTTTTTGGGGTGACGACTTTGGCCGGAGAGAGAATGAGGTTTTTGAGTAAAGATTTTGCAATTTCTAGGCTAGGGGCTTGATTTTGTAATTTTTGGTAAGCTGAAAGACGGTTTAAAGCTCCCTCTAATTCCCTGATATTTCTCTGAATATTTGTTGCTATATAATTTAAAACATCTTCCGGAAGTTCAATTTTCCGCTCCTGGGATTTAGTTTTTAAAATTGCTATTCTCGTTTCATAATCAGGATAACCAATATCAGCTATCATTCCCCCTTCAAAGCGGGACCTCAATCTTTCAGCCAGGGCTGGGATTGCTTTTGGTGGCCGGTCGGAAGACAGAACGATTTGTTTATTTTTTTCATAAAGATAATTAAAAGTGTGGAAAAATTCTTCTTGGGTTTTTTCTTTCCCGGCCAAAAACTGAACGTCGTCTAAAATTAAAACATCTATTAAGCGGTATTTTGATTTAAAACTTTCAACTTCACGATTTCGGATCGCCGTTACTACCCCAGCCGTAAATTTTTCCGAAGGAATATATTTGACTTTCTTTTTGGGGGTTTCTTTAGTTACCTCATTCCCAATTGCTTGTAAAAGGTGGGTTTTCCCAAGGCCTACTCCTCCGTAGACAAAAAGGGGATTATAAACAAAACCAGGATTTTTTGAGACCGCCCAAGCAGCGGCATGAGGTAGTTCGTTGAATGGGCCGACAACAAAATTTTCAAAAGTGTATCTTGGGTTAAGGTTAGTCTCTTTATCAATTTTAAATTCTTGAAATTCAAGTTGACCAACCTCAGAGAGAGAGGGAGCAAGAGCTTTTTTAAAAATCTTTAATCCGGCTTTCCCGACCATATATTTAACCTCCTTAACTTCTCCATCTAGGCTATGCAAAATTTTTAAAATAGCTTTCCCATATTTTTGTTCAAGCCATTCTTTGGCAAAAGAATTTGGGGCAGAAACCATCACCTGGTATTCTTCCTTAGAAATAATTTCGGTATTTTTAAACCAGGTGGCGAAATTAGCCGGGGAGATATTCAATTGGATCTGGGCTAAAACTGCCTGCCAGAGTTCTTCCTTAGTCATAAATCAACGAATAACGAATTTGTTACGAATAAGCGAAGATACGAATTCGTTAACATTTTAATTATACTATAGAAGTCAAGAGAAAGTAAAATCGAAAAAAATGCCAATTTTGTTAATAATTTGGGTAAAACCTGTGGATTGACTACCCTTCTTTTAATTTGTAAAATAAACGATATGTCAATTACTTACCAGCCAAAGCGAAGAAAAAGAAAAAGGACTCACGGCTTCAGGGCTAGAACAAAAACCTTTGGAGGGAGAAGGGTTCTTTCTAGAAGAAGAAAGAAAGGGAGACGGAAACTATCGGTTTAAATTCTATGCCCCGTTAGAAGTCCTGGGCAGAAAAAATTTCAAAGAAATTTTTTCTGCGAGACACTAACGGGGAAATAAAAATTAAAAATCTGTTGCCTCTATGATTAAATAACTAATATCAGAGGCGGCAGACTTCTAACGGGGTATGTTAGCAAAAAAGAATCGCCTGAAACGAAAAAAGGATTTTAAACTGATTTTAAAAGAAGGAAAGAGATTTAAAGAAGATTTTTTAATTTTAAAATTAAGGGAAAATAATTTAAAAGAAAGTCGATTCGGGTTTACAGTCTCCCTGAAGGTTTCCAAAAATACTACCTTAAGAAATAAAATCAGGAGAAGGTTAAGCGAGACAGTCAAAATGAAATTTAAAAAAATAAAAAAAGGGATAGATGGGTTATTTATTGCCTGTCCGGGCTTGGAAACGAAAGATTTCTGGGAGATAGATGAGGCGGTAGAGAAACTTTTTAAAAAAGCAAAAATATGCAATTTCTCGTAAAAGCTTTTAATCTGATATTGTATCAACCTTTATTTAATGCCCTGGTTTTGTTATATGTATATTTGCCGGGTCATGATTTTGGGGTATCTATCATTTTCCTGACAGTTCTCATCAGATTGATTCTTTATCCCCTGATGGCCCAATCGATTAGCTCCCAAAAAACTCTAGCTGAACTTCAACCAAGAATTCAAGAAATTCAGCAAAAATACCGGCAAGATAAAGAAAAACAGGCCCGGGCGATGATGGAACTTTACAAAAAAGAAAAAATTAATCCCCTTGGTGGGTTGCTCCCCCTTTTAATTCAATTACCAATTTTGATTGCTCTTTATCAGCTATTTTGGAAGGGACTTCAACCGGAGGCAATGGTTCTACTTTATGGCTTTGTCCCCAACCCGGGGGTAATTAACCCCAATTTTTTAGGGATAATTAAAAATTTAGCCGTACCTAGTTTGGGATTAGCAGTTTTAGCCGGAATTTTGCAGTTTTTTCAATCAAAAATGATGATGCCTAAAAGCCAAAAATTGATGAGAAGCGACAAAACAGCTCAATTTTCAGATATGATTCAAAAACAGATGCTTTATTTTTTTCCAATTTTCACTGTTTTTATTCTTTGGAGATTTCCAGCTGCCATCGGTCTTTATTGGGTAGTTACTTCTCTATTTTCAATTTTACAGCAACATTTAATTTTAAAGCCCCCGAAGGAAAGCAAGCTTCCTACGGGGCAGGCTAAATATGCTCAGTCAAAGTGATTTTGAAAAAATAAAAGAAACAGTGAAGGAGTTTTTCGAAAAAACCACTTTCGAGGTTGAAATTGAGTTTCAGTCTCCCCAAGACCAAACCCTCCCCATCAATATAAAGATTGACGAACCCCAGATTTTAATTGGAGAAGGAGGCCAGACTTTAGTTGAAATTCAACACCTTTTAAAAGCAATTTTAAAAAGAAAAATTTCCGACTCTTTTTTTATTGACCTCGACATCAATGGTTATAAAAAGAAAAAAATAGAGTATTTAAAAGAATTGGCGAGGTCTCTTGCTGACGAAGTTGGCATAACTAAAAAAGAAAAAATTCTCTCACCTATGCCAGCTTATGAGAGAAGAATTATTCATTTGGAATTGGCCGGGAGAAGTGATGTTACTACCGAAAGTATCGGCCAAGAACCAGAAAGAAGAATAGTTATCAGACCATATCCCTAAGAAACTCTCAGCAGTTATTTTCTAGCTTTAATAATAAAGGAGCTCAGGCAGTCGCTCCTTCCTAACCAACCACATTGTCCAATTCGGAAAGGCCTAAAATCGGGTTTGCTTTCAGTAAAAACCTCGCAATCTCCTTTATAATCCGGGTCTCTAAATAAAAGGGCAACATAGTGGCCATCCATTTCCATTGCGGAAATTCGGTCGCCGCAATCCTTTGAGTCACAGTTATCTCCTCCGCATTTTTCAATATCGTGAAGATTGGCTTCTTTAGCATTAGCTTCGTAGAAAGTTGTTGTTGATGGTAAGGCACAGCCAGTATAATTTTTATCTTCCCAAAATCTTGCGCCCCCGACATACCTACAAACTCCAGCGGACCAGTAGCAATAACTCATCGCTTTGCAGCCAGCTTCCGTTAGATAATTTTGGCAGTCTTCTCCGACAGGTTTCAAGTAAACAGTGATTGAGGAAACACTAAGGGTGTCAGATACGCTTTGGCAATTAACATCGCCCTGCTCTTGGTCATAAAGCACAGCTTCACCCATATAATTTTCTTTTTCATGCAAGATAGCAGCGAATTTTGTTTCCCCTTTACTATCGTAACGAAATTTTATTGATTGAGTTTTATTATCAAACTCTTGGAGGGTAGCTGAACTTGACTGATAGATTACATAATCTTCGCCATATTTATTACCAGTACAATTTTCGGTGGCATAAAGATAAACGCCGGGAGGATGGGAGTCTAATTTAACAGACTTAGGTTGAGCTACGGCATATGGTTGGCAATCATTTTTCTGATAATTGGTTTCATCATATTTTTTTATTGAACCTAGATAATCATTTCCAGAATAAAACTCAATAGTTAAATCTTGGGGATTGGATAAGAATCTTATCGAGCTGATTTTATAAGTTCCATCGGTTCCCCAATCCAAAATAACTGTTGAATCTTTAGTTGCATATAATGCTGGGTAGCTCTGGTTTATCAGAAACTCATTTATATCTTCAGGTTTGCCAGTAGTAGGGGTTTCCCCGCAATCATTGGAATTAGCATAAATTTTAATTCCTCCCGTGGCTGGCTCGAGTGGCGGTTTGGCTGGAAGGACTAATTGGGGATTAATTGTGTTTAGAATTAAAAAAGAAGAAAGGATGATAATCAAACCCAAAAAACTGGCCGTAACCTGGTCTTTGGCATCTGATATTTTTGCCGGGTCTCCGGTTGAGGTTAGATAAAGAATTCCGCCATAAATCATTGCCCCGAAAGCAACCAAACCAGAAATTATTATTGTGAAAGTAAAAACATATCTGAGATAGTCGGGAAGAGCGGTTTTTGTGGTCATGGGTGTTTGAACTCCTGGGACAGCTGGATAAATAATCTCCAGCTTTCTTTGTTGAGCAAAACAAAAACTACTAAAAAGTAAGATTAAAAAACTAATTAAAACAAATAGCAAAAATGTCCTTTGAAAAATTTTCATATTTTTCATTTATTCGTATATTAGTATGGATTCGTAATTCGTAGGGTTTTTACATTTGGCAACAATAATAATTAGTTGGGTAACAACCCTCTTCTTTGCCGAAATCAAGCCACTCTTTTATCATCTCCCATAATATTCTACCACTAAGCCAGATAATCTTTCCTAAAATTTGGAAAAAAACTACTGGTCTTTGCCACCAGGGTTTCTCTCCCATTTCTGCCCAGAGGTTTTGAATTTCTTCCGCCTCTTCCATAATCTGTAAGGTAAGACAAGCTGTTTGGTCATCGTCAAAAAGGCCCATCTGGGTTACCTGTTCGCAGGTTAGGAGGTGTTTGCCAACTTTTTTCCCTTCTAAAACTTCAGGATATTCTTCAGCCGGAATCCAGCATTGAGCTAACTCACACCTCGAAAAATCGAGTTGTTCTAAAATATAAGACCTCCGGAATTTAAAATTATCTGGTAGCGCCTCTCCTCCGGGAGTTTTTTCTTCAATGTCATTTACCAGTGCTTTCTGAAGATTCTCCATCTCGGTATAGCCATTAAGGATTGGCCCGAAATATTGACCGCAGCACCCCCAACAAGAATAGGGAGAGCACGTTTCTTTACAATAGGGCTCGCCAGTATCTGGGTCTGAACCCTCCTTTTTACAATATTGGCAAGTAATTACATCCCTCGGCTTTTTCGGATCAGGAGCGTACTCTTCTGACCAGCAACATCTTTCTCCGCATTGGCCGCAACTCTTACATTGGCTGGCATCTTCTTTGCATTCATCTCCCGCATAAATTCCTCGCGGAACAAACCTGGCTTCAGTCGGGCAGCGAGAATCTTGACCAGCCTTAAGAACTCCGGCAGCAATATAATAGGATTTATAACAGCCGGTCTGACACCAATCCTGGCAATTCCAAGTCTTATAATCAGTTAAGATTTCATCAGCCTTATCTGCCATTTGTCTGCCATCAGCAATCATTCCTCCAAATTCAGCTAACATTCTCCCAGCTAAATAGCTCGTTCTATCTAACATTTCTCCAATTGGAATTTCTACTCCGCAGGTCCACTCACCTGTCCCTTCCAAAGGAAGACAGGACTTATTGGTAAAAGTTTTAGCTCCTATTTTACAAGG
>Ga0100400_1002903_pt1 | contig 11688 bp, 7 predicted proteins | sample CryGeymeta201524_FD_80420 | JGI IMG/M metagenome (GOLD analysis project Ga0100400, IMG submission 80420) | Groundwater microbial communities from Crystal Geyser aquifers in Utah, USA - Crystal Geyser metaG 2015-24 | ecosystem: Environmental > Aquatic > Deep subsurface > Groundwater | place: USA... | reverse complement strand
GTGATATCGGAAAAGGTGGCGACAACGGCCTCGATGCCGCCGTCGTGCTCCTGCCGGACCGGCTCGGTATTGATCTCGATCCAGACCTGTTCACCGTCGGGTCGGCACACGCCAACCGTCACATCCCGCTGCGGCTGTCCCGTTGCTAGCGTCAATGAGGCCGGGAAGGCACCCGGTTCGAACGCCTTGCCGTCGGCCCGTGTACATCGCTGCTCGAGCTGTTCAAGACCCAGCGCGGGCAGCTCCGCGGCCGGCACGCCGAGAATACGGGATGCACGCTCGTTGACCATCGTGAACTGGCCGTCGAGATCAAGCACGATCATGCCCTCGCCGATCGATCGGACGATCGAATGCAGGCGAGCCTCATTGGCCGCAAGCTGGGCCCGGATCTGACGACTGACGGTGATGTCGTGAGCCTGGGTAATGATGAGCTCCGGATGGCCGGACTCATCGCGGATCGTCGACACGTCAAGCCGCACCCACACGACTCGACCATCCGCATGCAGGTAACGCTTGTCGAAGCGGAAGCTGTCGATTTCGCCGCGATTGAGTCGATCGAGCTGCGCCAGGCTGCGCTCGATGTCGTCGGGATGCGTGATATCGACGAACGAACGCCCGATCAGCGCATCGCGCTGGATGCCGACCAGGGCGCAGAACGCCGGATTTACATCGATCCAGCGCCCGTCCGGCGACTGCAGTGCAATCCCGGCGGCAGAGTGCTCGAAGGCACGCGCCAACCGGCCGATCTCGGACGGACTCATGCTGCGCTCCGAGGCTGCATTGCCATGAATCTCCAGAGTTGCGGCAGCGTTCATCATGCACTGTTCATGCAAGAACTGCACCAAAGCAGCACCAGCTTACCCACAGCCGGCATCGGCGACCAGAATCGGTGACTCGGCACTCGGTTCCGGCGGGCCGGGACCGAGTGCCTTGATGACACCATTCGGCAGTTCAGGTCGCGGCTCAGTCGGAACGCTGACGATCGCGGATGGCGCGAAATTCGTTGCCTTCATACCAGTTTGGCCAGACTTCGGAATCAGCCAGTGTGCGGCCGACCCGGTACAGGGTCGTGCCGTCCCCGGCCACGCCGCTCAGGTCCCAGTCCGGATCGAACACGTCCATCGCCTTGTGGTAACGCCGATCGCGGTAATCGCGCTCGATCGCCGTCACGTGCTCGGCACCCAGTTCGACATGCGTGGTGCCGCTTTTCGCATACAGTGCAGGTATGCCGGCGCGGGCGAAGTTGAAATGATCGGAACGGTAGTAGAAGCCGGCCTCCGGGGTCGGCTCAGACTCGATCCGACGCCCGGAGGATTGCAGCACGGCCTCAAGAATGGGCTCGAGTTCGGATGAACCCATGCCGATGACGACCATGTCCTCGGTCGGACCGGCCATGAAGTTGAAGGCGTCGAAATTGATCACCGCGACCGTCGAGGCATGCGGGAACACCGGATCGTTGACGTAATGACGTGAGCCGAGCAGGCCATATTCCTCCAGGGTCACAGCCAGGAACAGCTGCGAGCGCTCGGCCGGACCTGCCGCGGTGTTCATTCGCGCCAGTTCAAGCAGCGCCGCCGTGCCGGAGGCGTTGTCAATCGCTCCGTTGTAGATGCCGCTGCTGCCCGGCAGCGCCAGGTTGCGCCCGAGATGATCCCAGTGCGCCATGTAGACCACGCCCTCATCCGGCCGCTCACTGCCCGGCAACAGGCCGAGCACGTTGTAGGACAGCGCCTCGCGCACGCTGTTGCGAACCCGCGCCGTGACGATCGCGTCGAGCCCGACCGCCGTGAAACCCGGCTCGGCGGCGCGGGCCTTCTCGGCCGCGTAGTCCAGACCGGCCCGTGCGAACAACTCGCGCGCGGTATCGACCGTAATCCAGCCCTCGAGCGAGAGCAGCGGCTCGTCGCCGCGCGCGGCCAGCACAAACTCCGGCCCGGTCCAGGAATTGATTACCACTTCCCACGGGTACGATGCCGGCTCGGTCTCGTGCACGATCAAGGCCGCGGCAGCGCCCTGGCGGGCGGCTTCCTCGTACTTGTAAGTCCAGCGACCGTAGTAGGTCATCGCCCGGCCGTTGAAGCGTCCGGCATCGGGCAGCGCGTAACCCGGGTCATTGACCAGGATCACCACTGTCTTGCCGGTCACATCCAGTCCGGCATAGTCGTTCCAGTCGTACTCGGGTGCGACCACGCCGTAGCCGACGAAAACCAGCTCGGAATCCTCGACGCCGTGAAAATCGGTGCCAAGCCGCTTCGATCCGATGATCATCTGCTCCGGAAAGCCCAGCTCCAGTGCCTCGCCGGCTTGTACCAGCGCAATCGACGAGCGTTCCTGATTGGTCAGTTCGACCATCGGTACCGGCTGCAGGTAACTGTCGCCGTAGCCCGGCTTCAGGCCGGCCTCGGCATAGGACCGGACCAGGTAATCGACGGTCAGGCGCTCGCCACGCGAACCCGGCGCGCGGCCCTCGAAGGCATCAGAGGAAAGCGTCTCGAGATCGCTGGCGTAGGCCCCGGTATCGAACGCTCGCGACGATAACGAGGCAAGCGACGGCAAGCCCCCGGCCGCGCCCGACGATTCGGCGTCGGCTGCCGCAGCCGCCTGCGCGACCGGAGGCGGGGACTCGGGGGGAACATCGGCACCGCAGCCGACCAATGACACCAGGCCCAGCACGGCGATTGAAAGTTCTGAAATGGAACGGGTCATGAACAGGACTCCGGAAAAGGATCCCGTCGATTCTACCCGAAGGTCCGGCGGCTACCGGGTGATGATTGTCAGTCCCGGCGCCGGAGTTCGACCTCGAATTCCAGCTCGATGCGGTCACGCACGAACTCCGGGTCAACGAACTCTCCTGTGCCGACCCCGAATCGCTGGCGATCAACCTCCGCCGTCCCGCCGAGCACGAAACGTCCCACGGCGAGGATGGCTTCTCCGTCGGGCGTCAATTCAAAGCGCACGGCCTGGTCTGCACGAACTCCCTTGAGTTCCAGCACGCCATCGGCCACATAGCCGGACTCGACGCGCTCGATCCGCTTGCTGGTCCAGGTCGAGAACGGAAAACGTTCGACATCGAAGAATTCCTCACCGGCCAGAGCCTCATCACGATCGCGATTGCGGCTGTTTGCTGAAGCCAGTTCCACCGAAACCTCAATTTGCCCAGCCTCGGGCGCAGCAGCGGGCATGCAGTAGTCGACCCTGAATGATTCGAATCGCCCGCTGAATCCGGAGCCTTCGACCGCACCACGGAACTCCAGTTGGCCGCCCTGCTCGGCGCTGCCATGGTAACAGGCCTCCGGCTCGGCGATCAAATTCGCCGGCACAGCGACCAGCGCGCAAATCAGGGCCGCGGCAGGCACGCCGCGCTCGTATTTCATTTCCATCGCGGAAGCATCCTTGAGATCAGTCCGTCACGACGGACAAAGTGGTGGTACACGGCGGCCAGAACATGCAAACCGACCAGCGCGAGAATCGCGCTTCCCAGCCATTCATGCACGTCTTCGAGCCGGTCGGCGAGATCCTCGTCGGCAGCGACAATCCCGGGGATGTCGACCAGGCCGAAGAACTCGGCACCGTAGCCGGCGGCCGACGACCAGGCCCAGCCACTCAGCGGCATCAGCAGGATCAGACAGTACAGAGCCCAGTGCGCAAGACCCGCAACCCGGCGCTGAAAACTCGACATCCCGGCCGGCAATGGCGGTGGCCGATTCAGCAGGCGCCAGCCGATCCGCAGCAATACCAGCGCCAGCACCGTCATGCCGATCGACTTGTGCTGCACGATCAAGGCATATTGCTGTCGGACCGACTCGGCCTCGTCGATGCGCCAGGTCCAGATAAACTGCAGCGCGATGCCGATCGCGATCGACCAGTGCAGTAACTGGGCCACGGCACCGTAAGCTTGAGTCGTGTTCCGCAGCGGTGGCAAGATCATGTCATCCTCACAGCCTTACTCTCGTTAAGGTAAGCCATGTTGATGAACCGTGTGTCAGCTTCATCGCGTCGAAATTCCGACATGATCCTGGTTCGGTCTGCCGCAATTCTGGTTCTGGCACTGTCCATCGGCGGCTGCGGCGTGCCACAGCCCGAGGCTCACCGCACCGCCTCAACCACGACGCTGGACTGGCCGCAAGTCCCGGCAGCGACACCGGACCAGCGTGTGCTGCAGATCGACCGCAGTGCATCGCAGGCCTGGATCCGGGTCGATCCGGCCGGCCCGCTGGCCCGGCTCGGCCACAGCCACGTCATCGGCGGGGCGGTGCTCGAAGGCCGCGTGCTGCTGGACAAGACGCTAGAGCGCAGCCTGGTGGATCTTGAACTCGAGGTCGCTGCACTCGAGGTCGACCGATCGGACTGGCGCGCCGAGGCCGGTCTCGAGCCGGTGCTCGATCCAGAGGCGGTGCGCGGTACGCGACGCAACCTGCTCGGGCCCCGCGTGCTGGATGTCGAACGCTTCCCCCGGATCGGTCTGCGCTCGAATGCACTGCAACGGCGCGATGATGGCTGGCATATCGATGCCCGGATCCGGGTTCAGGATCGGGTCCATGCCGTCGAGCTGCCGCTTCGGCTCAGGCTTGAACAAGACGCGCTGGTGGCCAGTGGCGCGTTCGAACGATCCCACGCCGAACTCGGACTGGTGCCTTTCAGTGCTGCCGGTGGCGCGCTGCGGGTCGACGACCGGATCCGGATCCGGTTTCGGATCGTGGCCTTGGTCCCACCGGACGATGTTGATATCATCCGAGCCCTGATCAATTCCGAAACAGGGTCGCCGTGAACGAAGCCCAAGCCGCCGCGACCGGTTCGCGCAACTGGTTTACCCGCTTTCTCGACACCGTCGAATGGCTCGGTAACCTGTTGCCGCATCCGGTCACGCTGTTTGCCCTGCTGGCCCTGGGCATGGTTCTGCTGTCGGGATTTTTCGGCTGGATCGGACTGGAAGTGGCCGATCCGCGGCCCGAGGGCATGAGCGGGCGCAGTGCCGATGGCATGATCCGCGCGGTCAGCCTGCTCGATGCCGACGGCCTGCGCCGCATCGTGACCAACCTGGTGTCCAACTTCACCGGCTTCGCTCCGCTGGGCGTGGTGTTGGTGGCCATGCTGGGCGTGGGCGTGGCGGAAAAGTCCGGCCTGATTTCAGCCGCGGTGCGCGGGATCGTGCTCAACGCGCCGCGCCACGCAGTCACGGTTGCCATTGTATTTGCCGGGGTGATCTCGAACACCGCCTCGGAAATGGGCTACGTGGTGCTGGTGCCGCTGGCTGCGGCCGTGTTCTATTCGCTTGGCCGCCACCCGCTGGCCGGAATGGCAGCCGCTTTTGCGGGCGTTTCCGGCGGCTACAGCGCCAACCTGCTGATCGGCACCGTCGATCCACTGCTGGCCGGGATCACCGAGGAAGCGGCACGCCTGATCGACCCGAGCTATACCGTCGATGCCACCGCCAGCTACTACTTCATGTTCGTCTCGACCTTTCTGATCACAATCGTCGGTTCGCTGGTGACGATTTTCATCGTCGAACCGAAGCTGGGGCACTATGACGCATCCGCTGCCGATCCCGAGGTACTGCAGGGCCGTTCGCTGGAACCGCTGTCGGCCGACGAGAAGCGCGGCCTGATCCAGGCCGGGCTGGCTGCACTTTTCATGTTCGGCCTGATGGCACTGACCCTGGTTCCCGAATGGGGGCCACTGCGCAATCCGGACAGCGGCGAAATGATCCGCTCGCCGTTCTTCCGCGGCATCGTCGCCTGGATCTTCCTGTTCTTTCTCGCGACCGGCTTCGCCTATGGACGCGCCGTGGGCACGATGCGCAATGATCGCGACGTGATCGATGGCATGGCGTCTGCCATCTCGACCCTGGGGCTGTACATCGTGCTGGTGTTCTTTGCCGCCCAGTTCGTGGCCTTCTTCGGCTGGACCAACCTGGGGGCGATCACCGCCGTGACCGGCGCGAACTTCCTGCAATCGATCGGTCTGACCGGGCCGCTGGTATTCGTATTCTTCATTCTGGTCTGCGCGCTGATCAACCTGTCGTTGGGCTCGGCCTCGGCGCAATGGGCCGTGACCGCACCGATCTTCGTGCCGATGCTGATGATCATCGGCTATGCGCCCGAGGCGATTCAGACCGCCTACCGGATCGGTGACTCCTCGACCAACATCATCACGCCGATGATGAGCTATTTCGGCCTGATTCTGGCCTGGGCGACCCGCTACAACAAGGACTTCGGCATCGGCACGCTGGTCGCGACCATGCTGCCCTACTCGATCTTCTTCCTGATCGGATGGGCCTGCCTGTTCCTGCTCTGGACCTTCGGCCTCGAGTTGCCGGTCGGTCCGGGATCGCCGACCTACTACCCGGCCCGACCGTGAGGTCAAGCGCATGACAACGCCCGAACTGGTCGAACTGCACCTGGACCGCGCACGGCGCGTGCTGCAGTGCGAATTCGCCGACGGCGAACGCTTCACGCTCGACTGTGAGTACCTGCGCACCCACTCACCATCGGCCGAGGTACGCGGTCACGGACTGTCCGAGCCGAAACTGCTGACCGGCAAGGAGCGGGTCAACATCACCAAGATCGATCCGATCGGCAGTTATGCGGTAGTGCTGGTGTTCGATGACGGTCACGATTCCGGCATCTATTCGTTCGACTTCCTGTATCAACTCGGTCGCGACATGGACGCGAACAAGACCCGCTACCAGGCTCGCCGGGCCGAAGCCTGAGGAACGCGGCGTGTCGATGCGTGGCAAAGCAGGGCTGGAGCGACTGGTCGGGCGCCTCCCCGAAGCGATCCGAAACGACCCCCAGATCGTCTCGCGTCTCGACGAGCTGGGCAGCCTTCCGGAGATCCAGATCGAGCTGGCGCGCCGCATGCTGCGCGCGCTGCTGCCCCTGGCGCCCGACTCGACCACGGTGCTGGCCCTGTTCGACATCGCTCTGGAGCATGCCGACGAGCGCGAACGCAAGGCGCCGGCACATGCGGACGACGCGACAGGCTTGCTTGAGCAGTTTCGCCGCGTGGTCCACTTCGACCGCCGCTACCTGGCCGATTCGGGCAGTCGGGCCGAGGGTCTGCGGCGTCTGATTCTGGCCTTGATCGCGGATGTGCGCGTGGTGCTGCTGGTGCTGGCCTGGCAACTGGCGCGGATGCAACTGGCACAGGACCCCGAGGCGCGGCGCAGCCTTGCGCTTGAAACCCGGGCCATCCACGCCCCGCTCGCCAATCGACTCGGCATCTGGCAGCTCAAGTGGTTGCTGGAGGATCTCTCGTTCCGCTACCTCGAACCGGATGCCTCGGCCCGTATCGAGCGCCTGGTAGCCGAGCAGCGCGACGCGCGCGAGCGCTACATCGAGGCATTCATGGGCGAGCTGGATGAGCGGCTGCAGCAGGCCGGCATCGCGCATGAAATCAGTGGCCGGGCCAAACACATCTACTCGATCTGGCGCAAGATGCAGCGCAAGGGGCTGGATTTTCACCAGTTGTTCGATATCCGCGCGGTGCGCGTACTGGTCGATAGCGTGGCCGACTGTTATGCCGTGCTGGGCCTGGTCCACAGCCACTGGCAACCGGTTCCGGGCGAGTTCGACGACTATATCTCCAACCCGAAGCCGAACCTGTATCGCTCGCTACACACTGCTGTGCGCAGCACCGAGGGGCGCGTGTTCGAAGTCCAGATCCGAACCCGCGAGATGCACGAACACGCCGAGCTCGGCGTGGCCGCGCACTGGCGCTACAAGGAAGGTGGCCCTCGCGACACCGCGTTGGAGCAGCGGATCGGCGCAATGCGTCAGCTGATCGAAGGTGAGGCGCAGGATGACGAGGGCCTGATCGAGAACTTCGAGTCACTGACCAGCGAAGACCGGGTCTACGTTCTGACCCCCAGGGGCGACGTGATCGACCTGGCGCACGGCGCGACCGCGCTGGACTTTGCCTACCACGTCCATACCGAGATCGGGCACCGCTGTCGCGGCGCCAAGGTCAACGGCCGGATCGTGCCACTGACCCAGGTGCTGGCAAACGGCGACCGGGTCGAGGTACTGACCGGCAAGCAGCCGCGGCCATCACGCGACTGGCTCAACCCGCAGCTGGGCTACCTGCGCTCGGGTCGGGGCCGTGGCAAGGTACGGCACTATTTCCGCCAGCTCAACTTCGAGGACAACCAGGCTGCCGGACAGAGCGCGGTCGAAGCAGAGCTCAAGCGTCTGGACCTGGTCGGTGCCGATCTGAAACCGATCGCGGCGCAGTACCGCCACCGTGGCGTCGATGAACTGATGGCCGCGGTCGGTGCCGGCGACCTGACCGCCGGCCAGGTCGCGCAGGCGGTGCTGCGCGAATCGCAGGACCAGACCCCGGCAACGCTGGACGTGCCGCTGCGCCGAGCGCCTGATTCCATCCGCGAGCTGCCGGGCGGCGACATCCAGATCGAAGGCGTCGGCAATCTGGTCTACCAGGTCGCACGCTGCTGCCAGCCCGTGCCCGGCGACCCGATTGCAGGCTTCATCACCCGCACCCGCGGTGTCAGCATTCACCGCGAGGACTGTCCGCAGTACCTGCGCCTGGCCGAGCGTCAACCGGAACGTCGCATCCGGGTCGACTGGAGCCGTCATCGAGGCGCGCGCTACCCGGCCCGAATCCGGATCGATGCCTGGGATCGCCGCGAACTGATCCGGGACATCGGCAGCGCGCTGTCGGGCCATGGTGCCAGCGTAACGGCGATGCAGGCCGGCCGCGGCGACCAGCCCGAGGCGGTGATCATCCGGCTCGACCTGGAAGTCGGCGACGTCGAGCAGCTATCGGCCATCCTGGCCCGGCTGCAGGCGATTACCAATGTCAGTTCGGTGAGGCGCTTGAAGTGAATCGCGCCTGGCGGCGCGGGTTTCGGTTCCAGATTCGAGGCCTCAGGAATACCGATCGGACTTGATCCATCCGATCCCGCATATCGCCCTCAGTCGGCGCCGGACTCCAGACCCAGCCGCCCCAGCACCTCGGCCACCGCCCGGCGCGCGGCATCGACCGAGAAGTGGCGTTCGACATTGATCCGGCCGCCCTCGGCAAGCTGCTGCCACAGCGCCGGATCGCGGTAGACACGGACCACTTCGCGAGCGAAACTATCGGCATCGTCGGCCATCAACACATCGACGCCGTGCTCGGTGTGCATGCCCTCGGCGGCGCAGGAGGTAGCGACCACCGGCAGGCCGTGGCTCATGGCCTGGTTGACCTTGCCCTTGACCCCGGCGCCGTAGCGCAGCGGCGCGACCGAAACACGACAACCGGTCATGTAGGGCGCGATGTCGGCAACGAAGCCGTGAATGCGAAGGCCGTCGGCACGCCTGCGCGCCAGCGATTCGGGCATCTTGCTGCCGATCAGGTGCAATTCAACCTCGGGCAGTTCACGCCGGATGCGCGGCAGGATCTCGTCGATCAGCCATTCGGCGGCATCGACGTTGGGGGGGTGCTGAAAGCCGCCGACGAATACCAGGTCGCGACGCTCGGCAAACGGCCGACCGGGGTCCTGCAGGCTGTGGATGTTCGAGACCACGCCGACTTCAGCCCCCGGCGCCAATTCGCCCAGCAACTCTCGCTCGAATTCGCTGACCACCAGGGTCGCATCGGCAGCCCCGATCAGATCAAGCTCCTGCTTACGTGTGGCGCGCGCGGCCTTGGTCGCAGCCGCGGAGCCGGACAGCTCGGCCTCGCGCTGCTCACGCAGGAAATGCAGATCGACGGTATCGAACACCAGCTTCGCGTTCGGGCACAACGCCCGCAGCAGCTTCAATCGCGGCGCCAGCACGTAATGCCGGCTGACGATCAGCAGGTCGATCCCGGCACCGTGCTCGGCCAACCAGTCCTCCGGATCCGACAGCCACGGCGCGGTCAGCACCTCGACGCCGATCTGCTGAAGGTCCGACGAGTGCCGCCCGGCCCAGCTCAGATTTTCCGGCATGAAGCTGGTGCGGTAACCCAGGTCGCCGAGCAGTTTGAGCAGCGCGTACATTCGCACCGATCCGGAATCCTGGTCGGGCATCGGCGTGACCGCATCGATCACCAGCGCCCGTTTCGGCCAGCGACGGTAACGGAAACGACGCGCCAGGGCCCTGGAGTACTCCTGCGGATTCTCCGGAAAGTCCATCAGCACTTCGGCCCACCGTGCCTGGAAGCGTTCCCGGTTGACCACCTGGTGGCGCTTCACTCCCGCTGTTTCGTCGGTGCCCGAAGTGCCACCCTCGAAATGAATCACGGTCGAGGCCGGCTGGTAGAGCACCTTCAGCCCACGCTGATGGCGCACCTTGAAACAAAGATCGGTATCTTCATAGTAGGCCGGTGCATAGCGCCGGTCGAAACCGCCAAGCTCGTTGAACAACTGGCGTGGAATGGCAAGACATGCACCAGAGACATAGTCGGCCTCACTGACGAAGCCGTACTCGGGCCGGTCGGGGTCATCGCCGCGGCCGAAATTCCAGCCGCTGGCATCCCGGAACACGATCCCGCCGGCCTCCTGCAGACTGCCATCACCGAACACCAGTCGACCACCGATGATTCCCGCATCCGGGTGCTGTTCGAAGGTCTGGACCAGTGCGTCCAGCCAGCCGTCAGTGACGCGGGTGTCATTGTTGAGGAACACCAGCCAGCGGCCGCGCGCGGCCTTCGCGCCTCGATTGCAGGTGCCGATGAAGCCCTGGTTGCGACGGTTGCGCACGATCTTGACGCCGGTACAGCGTTTGAGCCAGGCACGGGTGTCGTCGGTCGAGCAATCGTCGACCACGATGATCTCGAATGGAGCCCGGGTGTCGACCGAGGCCAGGCTCTCAAGGCAGTGGGCGGTGTAATGCAGCTGGTTGTAGACCGGAATGATGACGCTGATTTCCGGCTGCTCGACCCAGGCCAGTTCAACCGGCTCAGCCAGACGATCGACGCTTGGTGCCACCACCGGCAGCACCGTGGCCGGCTCGGGCACGGCCGGCGGGCTTTCCTGCAACATCTCCAGCGTCTGGCGCAGGCCGCGCAAGCGCAGGTGATGCAGCACCAGCGCCAGCAGGCCGGGCCAGCGCAGTGGGTTGATCAGACGGTTCACGCGCCGCCGGGTAAACAGCCGTCTGATCACCCGCAGCGGTCGGGTCATGCGCCAGGAGTGGCTGTGCATGATTTCGGTGACCCGCGCTTCGAGTTGAGTGCGCTGATGCTCTGTCTGCTGCTGCTGCAGAGCCAGATCGACAAGATCGGCTTGTACGGCCGTCAGGGCCTGGTCGAGTTCCTGCCGGGCGTGGCGCTCACGCTCGATTTCTGCAACCAGACGGTCCTCCAACTCCTGCCTGTCCGCTTGCAATTGCAGCGCCCAGGCGGTTCGCTGCTCGAACTCGATTTGCAGTTGCTTCAGATGATCGCCAGCCTGAATCAGTTCGGATTCCAGCTTCTTTGACCACTCCGTGCGCTCGTCGAACTGTTGCTGAAGATCTGCATACACCGAGCGTGCAGCCTCCAATTCCCTGATATTGGCCTGCAACGAAGCCGAGCGCGCCCTGAATTGCCGCTCCATGGTCTCGGCCCAGCGGCTGCGCTGGATCAATTCGCGCTGCGCTTCCTCCAGCGCGGCGTCCGCCGCGGCTGCACGATCCTGCGCGTATGCACCGAGTCCGGCCCATCGCGCGGAGAGCGCCGCCTCGGTGCTCATCGACCGGAACACGGCGGGCGCGGGCGCGGGCG
>Ga0100400_1002896_pt1 | contig 11700 bp, 10 predicted proteins | sample CryGeymeta201524_FD_80420 | JGI IMG/M metagenome (GOLD analysis project Ga0100400, IMG submission 80420) | Groundwater microbial communities from Crystal Geyser aquifers in Utah, USA - Crystal Geyser metaG 2015-24 | ecosystem: Environmental > Aquatic > Deep subsurface > Groundwater | place: USA... | reverse complement strand
GAAGTGGACTTGATAAAACGGTTATTACTGATTCAAGGCGAAGGGCATTCTGCTACAAAAACTTCTGCAAGCACCAACACTAGGCGTCAGATTCTGCATCAAGTTCGCAAGACCGCGTCCAGCTTGAGACAACAACTCGGACTGCCTCTACAGCACCAACTGGATCTGGCCTTGTTGCAAGCTGAGACGGGAAAGTTGTTAGCCATGGCGTTTCCTGATCGTATTGCCCAATGTCGGTCTGATCAATCTGGCCGTTATCAGCTGAGTAATGGCAGAGGAGCCGTTTTGCCACGACAGGATCCGCTAAGCCAAAGTCCATGGCTGGTGGTTGCTGATTTAGATGGCCAACGCCAATCGGCTCGAATATTTCTGGCAGCGGCTATTGACGGTAAAGTGCTTAAGCGCTTATTTGCCTCAAAAATTGTTTGTGAAGCTAATGTGCGATTTGATGTAAAAAAGCAGGCTTTGATTGCCAGCGAGCAGTGTCGATTGGGCGCGTTGATACTTTCTGAAACGTCATTGCCTCAACCTGGTGAAGCCGAATTTCAACACGCATTACTAACGCTATTACCACAACACCCCTCGCTACTGCGTTGGTCAAATCAAACTGAAAAATGGTTAAATCGAGTGAGATGGTTGGCGTCTTATCAGCGTGATTGGCCGAATTTTAGCCAGGCCTGGCTTATGAAGCATTTGCAGGACTGGCTGGCACCTTATTTGAATGGCATTCAGTCATTTAAGGCTTTGCAGTCGCTTGACTTATTCCCCATCTTGCAGTCAAAACTCAGTTATGATCAGCTAAAAATTTTAGATCGCCAAGCGCCTGCCAATTACACAGCGCCTTCCGGTAAGCGGGTTTCAATCGCCTATAGCCGTCATCATCCACCAAAAGTGTCCATTCAATTACAAGAAGTGTTGGGGGAAGAAACCTCTCCGATGTTGGGGGATGGACAGGTTCCGTTGACGTTTGAACTGTTGTCGCCGGCTAGACGTCCGATTCAAACCACTGCGGATTTGGCCAATTTTTGGCAAACGTCTTATTTTGAGGTGATTAAAGAGATGAAAGGGCGCTATCCGAAGCATCGCTGGCCGGAAAACCCGTTACAAGCCGTCGCCGGCCGTTCCATTAAGCGCCGCTAAATTAGTTTAAAGCCCCCCACAAAATGGCATAACGGAATCCTTTGTTGATAGTGAGCCGTAGGCGAAACTAAACAAACTAAAGCTGTATAACCTCAGTAATTGGGTGAATGTATCACCGAAAATGGGCATTTATGAAAATATCTCAAATAATCATGACCCGTCAACGTAGCGTTGAATCCGTTGTTGATTGGCCTGGAAGCGGTTGGTTTAAAATGCTTTCATTTGTAACGCTGTAAATTTAATCAGCGATAAATTTCAGCACATCGCCGTTAATGCAATAACGTTTATGGCTTGGCGGTGGGCCATCATTAAAGACATGGCCTAAATGAATCCCTGAACTGGCACTGCGCACTTCAATTCGTTGCATGCCATGACTGTGATCCGGGTGTTCAGTAATGGCACCTTCAACGGGGTTAAAGAAACTGGGCCAGCCGGAACCACTTTCAAATTTGGTATCGGTACGAAACAGCGCTGCCCCTGTGATGGGATCAACAAATGTGCCCGGACGTTTCTCATCCAAATGAGAGCCACTAAAGGCGGGTTCTGTCCCTTGCTCAAAAGCGATTCGTTGTTGTTGTGGTGTCAGTAACTGAAAGCCAAGCCACTGCCAGAAACGCTTTTTATCGCCGGTATAGCCGGTAAAACGGGAAACCTCTTCGCCCGCTTTAAATAATACAATGGTTGGGGTCGCAAATAACGGTTTGGCCAGTTTCCAATCGGTTGGTGGTTGCGGGACTAAGGTGGTTGTGATGGCCACTTCAGATTGCCAATTAGATAAAACTTCTTGCTTAAAGGCTTTGCAGTACTGACAGTCTTCTGCTTCAAAAACAATTAATTGCAATCGGTTGTTCAAGTTTTTTGCAGATAAGGTTGCTGCCGGCTCAACCGCTGATGTATCTGAAGTGGTGGTCGCGGTGTTTGGGTATTTGACGCCAGTTCCGCCTAGTCCGCAATAACCATTTGGATTTTTTTCAAGATAGTTTTGGTGGTATTCTTCGGCAGGAATGTAGTTTCGCAAAGGGGCAATTTCGGTGGTAATTTTCGATAATCCAGCCTTAGCTAGAGCGGTTTGATATTGTTTTTTGGTCGCTTCTGCCAAGCGTGTTTGCTGTTTGGATTGGGTGTAGATAGCACTGCGGTAGTTGGTGCCGATATCATTGCCTTGGCGGTTGCCTTGGGTGGGATTATGATTCTCCCAAAAATTTATCAATAGGGTTTCGAGAGTAACCCGCCGGGGATCGAAAGTGACCTTAATGACTTCAGCATGATTTCTTTGTTGGCTTATACCGCGACGGATTTTATTTTCCAGGTTTAAGACTTGTTCGTAATTCGTGTGAGATTGGTCTCCTCCAGCATAGCCACTTTCTACGTCAATAACCCCTTTAATGGCACTCATGCGCTTTTCGGCACCCCAAAAACACCCCATACCAAACACGATGGATTCGGTGGATTGATCTGTGTCTGTCATTGTCATTTTGACCTCCTGGGCATGTGCTTGAAAAAATAGACTACTGAACAAATATAATAAGACAATCATCGCGTGCATAGGAATTTCCTTGTTCGCAGGTTGGTTTTTATAGAATACCTAAAAGGGTTTGAAAAGACTATGACTCAAGCTTTGAGATAGGCAAATTTGATCAAAAAATGGCCAGGCCTGGCCATTTTAGGGGGTTCATTCATGGGTGATTTTGGGAGAATGATAGCGTTGGGGATCTTGTGCTTTCTTTTTTAACCAGTTGCTGGCCGCCGTTTGTACGGATCTTTCAATGGCGGCACGTTTGCCATTTCCCGGCGAGTGGTTTTGCATGTGTTTGTCTTTACTATTACTGACCCAAAAACGCCAGTAAGCGACCAGATCACTGTTCCAAAAGCGATCTGGATTGGCCGCAACATAGTGTAAAAATTTATCAAAGCTGCTCGTCGCCATGGTTTCGGATAGGCCTTCTTGTTGGGCATAGAGCAATAGGGATTCTGCTTGATCCTTTAACAACTGAGACAGTTTTTTATTGAGAAGCGAGTCGGTGCCTTCAAAACGTTTTAGGTGTTTTTTTAAATTGTCATCGAGTAAGGGTTCTGAGCTGCGTAAGTTGGCATCGGCTTCCAAAGTTAGCCCGGTTTGTTGTTGATAGGTGGTGGGGTTAATGGTAAAGATACAAAAGTCTTGTTGGTTTCGACGCACGTTAATGATCTGACGTTCTTCTAAGCGCATGAGTACCTTATAGAGCAATTCGTCGTTCCAAAAACTGAACAGCGTTTCCAGCGTTATGGTTTTGATGGGTGATTGATCATAGTTATGTTGTAACCATCCCAAGAAAATGGCTTCGTGGATGGAAAGGGCTTCAGCAACTTGGGTATCAAATTGAATGTGCATTGTTAATGGGACTGAGATTGATTTTGGAGGTTTTTAACCAGTTTTTCGGAGGCTTGACTAATGGTAATCAAGTTATCTGCGCGACGCAACTGCTTCATCACTTGTCTGGCTTTAAGCGGGTCACCAATTAAAACGGGCGGATTTTTTTTAGCGCCTTTCAATTTGGCGTTTTGGGCATTAATAATGCCAATCAGTTCAACAGGCGGCTGATGTTGAGCGGGGGTTCCATAAAGAGAACGATAAGCATTTTTAAATTCATTGGCTTTAAACGTTAAGGATTTTTCATCGGGAATATCACAGAGCGCCATCCAGCCCCCCATTTTGTGAATAATCTGATGGATTAATGGATCGTGAAATACCACATCCTGATAGGCACCGACTTTACGAATCGCCGTTTCGACTTCATTCCAAGCTCGTAAGGCGTTGTCCAGGGTGCCGCCTTTACAGTTTTTGATAATGTCAGAAACTTTCGGCCACCAGCGACCTTCCTCGGGATGTTGTAAGTGGGCGTTAAAGGCTGCTTGATCTTCTTCAATGCTGTAATCTTTTAATCCATTCCAGTACATTTCAAACGTCAAATCGGTTAAATCTTTTTCATAATAACCAAATACCCAACTGAGGATTTGCGAGAATTTTTCCATATCGTGAACTTGCATAATACCGGGCAATCCCTTTCAATTGAATGACTTTAACGCCTTTAAATTTGAGGCTGAAAAGATGAGTCAATATTTTAGCATCTTAGTCATGTGACGGGGATGCCAATATTTTATTTTGAGCTTTGATAAACAGGTAAAATATCTATTTTGCAGTCTTTAGGACAGTACAACGGTGTTAATAGCGCGTTATTTTTATAAAATCCAAAATAAAATCCAAAACCGCGTGCGTTTTTTCCTAAGAGTATGGCTATTCATGTCATTGTCAATGGTCTTGCAAGCGCAACCTGTCCCTTCAATTTTCGCAGAACTTGACAATGCCAGCCTGTTTCTGCTGAATGCGCAACATCAAGTCGTGATGGCAAAACACGCTGATAAAGCCATGATCCCGGCTTCAACCACTAAGTTGATGACGGCCTTTTTGGCACTTCAACATTGGGGCGCTGAACACCGTTTTCATACGAATTTTTATCTGAGTCACACGGCTAATCATGAGGCGGTTTTAATGGTCAAGGGCTATGGCGATCCCTTTTTAATTTCTGAAGAAATTGAACATTTGGCAAAAACGTTAGCCCAACGCTTAAAGGCACAGAAAATTGAGTCGCTTTCTCATCTGGTTTTAAATACCGATTACTTTCAAGCCAATGTAATTTTGCCGGGACATTCGTCTACTCAAAATCCTTATGATGCAATTCCCAGTGTTTTGGCTGCTAATTTTAATACCTTAAATGTTGAACAGCAGCAAGGTATATTGGTCTCAGCTGAACCTCAGACACCGCTCACACCGGTTGCAAGGGCTTGGGCGATGCAACCTGAAGTGGATTTGTCGCAAGGGCGAGTGAATTTGGGGGCGCAAGCCAAACGATGTGAAAACTATTTTGCTGAGCTATTGAGTCATTTCTTGTCCAAAGAAGGGATTCGCATTCAAGGGTCGGTTGTTTGGGGGAGTTTACCCGCTGATCAATCTCACCTTATTTATCAACACGATAATAGTCATACTTTGGCTGAGTTGATTCAACCGATGATGCGCTATTCCACCAATTTTATAGCCAATCAACTGGCACTGATATTAAGTGCTGAACGTTATGGTGCGCCGGCAACGGCTGAAAAAGTGGCTAAAATGTTTCAAGAAGAGATCATTGGACAGTTTGGTTGGCAGGATTTTAAGGTGGAAGACGGTGCGGGTTTATCGCGGCAGAATCGACTCAGTGCCAAGCAGTTGGTCATGTTATTACAAAAGTTCAAACCTTGGCGACATCTTTTGCCTGAAATTATGCCGCAAGTGGTCGCTAAGAGTGGGACTTTGATCGGGGTCACCACACTTGCCGGTTATATTGAAGTACCGATTTCCGGGCGTGCTGAACAATTGCAATGGGCACCGTTTGCGTTATTAATCAATGAGCCGGCTTCTTATCACACGCGCAATCAAATTACCCAGCGTTTAAAAACCGCATTGGCTTCTCAGTCGCTTGTCAGTGCGCCATAAACAAAAGGCATCAATCAATTCCCAGTAGTTTATGCGTTTGCAAGCTCAGTTGCCATTGAGGGTGGTTTAGACAATAGTTAATGGCGGCTTTTTGATTGGCTGTCTGAATGGCTGGGTCGGCATTATCCATTGGTTGTAGATAAAAATATTTAAAATCAAGCGGTGCCATTTTTTTAGGGGGTAGGTCGGGTTGCGGATAAACCAGCTTTAATTCATCGCCTGATGTGATGAGCAAGGGGGCATTGGCTTTTGGGCTGACACAAATCCAGTCCAGCCCGGCCGGCGGAGTTAAGGTGCCATTGGTTTCAACGGCGACTTCAAAATGCTGTTGGTGAAGTTGATTAATAAGCGGTTCATCAACCTGGAGCAGGGGTTCACCGCCTGTAAGAACGACAAACGGATGTGACCAGGCCTGGTCATTTTTTGCTGGCCAGAGCGCTAAGAGATGATTCACCAAATCAGCGGCGTTAGCAAAAATGCCGCCGTTTTGGCCGTCAGTACCAACAAAATCGGTATCGCAAAACGGGCAGATGGCATTTGAACGATCAGCTTCTTTACCATTCCACAAGTTGCAATGACTGAAACGACAAAAAATGGCCGGACGACCACTGTGTTTGCCTTCACCTTGTAATGAATAAAAGGCCTCTTTGATGCGATAACTCATGTCACTCCTTGGTCGCAAAGTTAAAAATAAAACAAAAGAACCTCACAAAATTCCCTGGGGAAATTGCACGATTTTGTATCATTGGCGAAATTTGAACTGCTATAATATCGAGCTATTTATATGAACATCCTTGCGGTTTGAGTGGGCTTCGCAAAGAGCCGCTTTTTAAAAGAGAGATTATATCAAATGTCTGCTAAGACCTTATACGATAAATTATGGGACAGTCACGTGGTGAGACAAGAAGACGATGGCACTGCATTAATTTATATTGATCGTCAGTTATTGCATGAAGTCACCTCTCCACAGGCTTTCGAAGGTCTTCGGCTAGCCAATCGCAAACCTTGGCGCATTGATGCGAACTTGGCAACACCGGATCATAATGTTCCCACAACCGCGTATCATTCTGTTGAGGATATCGTGGATCCGATTTCACGGATTCAAGTGAAAACGCTGGATGCCAATGCTAAAGAGTTTGGCATTACTGAATTCGGTATTGGGGATATTCGTCAGGGGATTGTTCATGTTGTCGGCCCGGAAGAAGGGATTACTTTGCCTGGAACAACTTTGGTCTGTGGCGATTCTCATACAGCAACGCATGGTGCTTTAGGGGCATTAGCGCATGGTGTCGGCACTTCTGAAGTAGAGCATGTCTTAGCGACGCAATGTTTGATTCAGAAAAAAATGAAAAACATGTTGGTTAAAGTCAATGGCCAATTACAGCCCGGTGTTGGTCCAAAAGATGTGGTGTTGGCTATTATTGGTAAAATTGGCACTGCCGGCGGTAATGGACATGCCATCGAGTTTGGTGGTCAGGTTTTTCAAGACATGTCTATTGAAGGGCGCATGACGGTGTGCAATATGGCAATAGAAGCCGGTGCGCGGGTTGGGTTGGTTGCAGTGGATCAAAAAACCATTGATTATGTTGAAGGTCGTCCATTTGCTCCTAAAGGCAATCAGTGGCAAGCCGCTGTTGAGGCTTGGCAAGATTTAAAATCAGATGAAGACGCTCACTTTGATAAAGTGGTCGAGTTAGAGGGTTCTGCGATTGAACCGCAAGTTTCTTGGGGGACTTCTCCTGAAATGGTTGTGTCGGTCAATGATTGTGTGCCTGATCCGGCACAAGAGGCCGATGCCGTTAAGGCGGACGGTATTCGCCGAGCTTTGAGTTATATGGGTTTAAAGGCTGGGATGCTGATTAGCGATATCCCGGTGGATTATATCTTTATTGGCTCTTGTACCAATTCTCGTATAGAAGATTTACGTCAAGCCGCTGAGGTTTTAAAAGGCCAAAAAGTTGCAAGCTCGGTTGAGCAGGCATTAATCGTACCGGGTTCGGGGTTGGTTAAGCAACAAGCAGAAGCGGAAGGTTTGGATAAGATATTTGTCGAAGCGGGTTTTGAATGGCGTAATCCCGGCTGTTCGATGTGTTTGGCAATGAATGCGGACAGACTGCCCAGTGGCAAACATTGTGCCTCAACCTCTAACCGTAATTTTGAAGGGCGTCAAGGTGCCGGTGGACGAACGCATTTGGTCAGCCCTCAAATGGCTGCTGCTGCTGCCGTTGCGGGTCATTTTATCGATGTACGCCAATTGATTAGCACAAACCAGTAAGGACTCAGTTTAGACATGGAAAAGTTTACAAAACTCACTGCAATTGTGGCACCAATGGATCGCGCCAATGTCGATACCGATGCCATTATTCCAAAGCAATTTTTAAAATCCATTCAACGCACCGGGTTTGGCGTCAATTTGTTTGATGAATGGCGTTATGAAGATGTGGGGGAGCCGGGCAAGGATAATAGTGTGCGACCCTTGCGCAAAGATTTTGTGCTAAATCAACCTCGCTATCAAGGTGCAAAGATATTATTGGCACGCGATAATTTTGGCTGCGGCTCCAGTCGTGAACATGCGCCTTGGGCATTGAAAGATTATGGGTTTGATGTCATTATTGCGCCCAGTTTTGCCGATATTTTCTTTAACAATAGTTTTAAAAATGGTATTTTACCGATTGTTTTGGATGCAGATTTGGTGTCAAGCTTATTCAATGAGGTGTTCGCAAATCCGGGGTATCAACTCACCGTGGATTTAGCGTCGCATCAAATGATTAAACCGTCAGGTGAAACGCTTGATTTTGAAGTGGATGCATTCCGTCGTCATTGTTTGTTAAATGGCTTAGACGATATTGGATTAACCTTACAGCACCAAAGTGATATTGAAACCTTTGAAGCAACTCACAAAGCGAAAAACCCTTGGTTATTTGCAACCGAATAACGCTTTCTTTTGAAACGTATATAGAAACTTATAAAATTTAGACCCTAAAACAATTAAGAGATGTAATTAATGACTCAACAGATTTTAATATTGCCCGGAGATGGTATCGGCCCCGAAATCACAGCAGAAGCCGTCAAGGTTTTAACCGCTTTGCAGGCTGATGGCTTAGATATTCAAATGACTGAAGATTTGGTCGGTGGTGCGGCCTATGATGTGCATGGTGTGCCGCTGGCAGACGCGACCTTGGAAAAAGCAAAACAGGCAGATGCGATTTTGTTGGGCGCTGTGGGTGGCTATCAGTGGGAGTCTTTAGATATCTCTGTGCGCCCGGAAAAAGGATTGTTGGCCTTGCGTTCTAATTTGGAATTGTTTGCTAATTTACGCCCTGCCTATTTGTTTGCGCAACTAGCAGATGCGTCAACTTTGAAACCAGAAGTAGTTGCAGGCCTTGATATTTTAATTGTACGCGAGCTAACCGGTGGTATTTATTTTGGTCAACCCAGGGGCATTCGTCAGCTCGATAATGGTGAGCGTCAGGGTTTTAATACCTATGTCTATTCAGAGTCAGAAATTAAACGGATAGTACAGGTTGCGTTTGAAGCGGCCATGAAACGCAACAAACGCTTGTGCTCTGTGGATAAGGCAAATGTGTTGGAAGTGACTGAACTCTGGAGAGAAGTGGTTAATGAAGTGGCCAAAGACTATCCTGAAGTTGAAGTGCAGCATATGTATGTTGATAATGCCGCCATGCAGTTGGTATTAAACCCAAAACAGTTTGATGTGATGGTGACTGGTAATATGTTTGGTGATATTTTATCCGATGAAGCTTCAATGTTGACGGGATCAATTGGCATGTTAGCATCTGCCTCTCTGGATGCGAACAATAAAGGGATGTATGAGCCCAGTCATGGGTCAGCACCGGATATTGCCGGTAAAAATATCGCCAATCCTTTAGCCACTATTCTATCGGCGGCGATGATGTTGCGGTATAGTTTGGGGAGAGAGGACTTTGCCGTACGGGTTGAAGAAGCGGTTAGCCGTGTTTTAGATAAAGGGCTAAGAACCGCAGATATCTGGTCGGAAGGGATGCAGAAAGTATCGACTTCGGAGATGGGTTCGGCAGTGGCCGCTGAATTATAAATGAAGGGATTTAACCCATAATGAGATCTGTTTTAAAGTGCCGCATCGAATGAAAAATCATTTCACGATTACCATTAGTGATGTCCATGGCTCACGTCATTTTTCATTTAAACAATTTATGCGTAAGTTTGCATTGTTTGTGGTGTTATTTATCATTTTGATGTTGGCCAGCTCTGCAGTCATCATTTGGTGGTTAAATCAAGAAATTGTTGAGATTGATAATAACCGTGTCTCTGCACAGGCCGAATATAATGAAGTACTTGAAAAGCGTGAGCAAGCTTATTTTTTATTAGAAAAAGAAAAGCATAAGATTCAAAACGAACTAGATACTAAATCTAAACAAATTCAATTTTTGGATCAAACCTTAAAAGGGCTTGAAGATTTGATTGGCGTTGAGCCGGATGAAGATGCTTTGGTATTGGATAGAGTTAAAATAGTTCAACTGACGACGCTTGAAAAACAAGTCATGCTAGAGGATATTCCGAATGATCGTCCTGTAAAAACCTATAAAGGGGTGAGTAGCGGTTATGGTTGGCGAACACACCCGGTTAAGGCCAGTCGAGAATTTCATCGTGGCATCGATTATCGTGGCAACTATGGCGATGGCGTGATTGCCACTGCGAATGGTACTATTGAGTATGCAGGCCATCACAAGAAAAGTGGTTATGGTCGTTTGGTGATTATTTCCCATGATTACGGGTTTAAAACCCTTTATGGTCACATGAGTAAATTACATGTTAAGACCGGTCAGGTTATCCGTAAAGGAACCTTAATCGGTGAAATTGGTTCGTCCGGGTTATCTTAAGGCCCTCATTTGCATTATGAAGTCAGTTTTGTACAGCGTAAGTTAAACCCAGCGCCTTTCATCCGTTGGGATTTAAAAAACTATGATGAAATCTTTAAAGAGGTAAAAGGGGTACCATGGGGATCTTTAAGTCAAATGATTCAAGAACGCGTGCAGCGGGTGGAAAAACAATTATTGCTCCGGGATGTAAAGTAATTGGCGAAATTAAAGGCCTAGATGGGACTTTACATATCGATGGTAACGTCGAAGGTATTATTGAAACTGAATTTGACGTTTCTATTGGCAATCAAGGGGTCGTTTCAGGCCTAGTTAAAGCTAAAAGTATTGTTGTCAGTGGCTCTCTTGAAGGAAAAGTGGCCTGCGAAAGTATTGATATCCTATCGACAGGGAAAGTCTTAGGGGAAGTTATCTGTGGTGAAATGATGATTGAATCCGGTGGACGTTTTATCGGTGAAAGTCGAGAGTTGACCGAAGGTGGGTTGGTGGTGAGTTTTCCTGAAATTGAGAAACAAAAAAACAGTCCTCGGGCCATATCAGAGTTTTTGCAACGTCTTGAAAAGTCACATTTGAGCCCCGAACAAACTGAAAAGACAATACAGTCAGATGAAAAGAAAAAGGAATCAAAATGACGAAACAGTATGATATTGCCGTTGTCGGTGCAACCGGCGCTGTCGGTGAAACCATTTTAAAAGTTTTAGAAGCAAGAAATTTCCCTGTCGGAAACCTGCATTTATTGGCCAGTAGTCGTTCAGCCGGAAAAAAGCTCGAATTTAAAGGTCATTGGATTGAAATTGAAGATTTAGCGACTTTTGATTTTTCACAAGTTCAGATTGGGCTTTTTTCTCCCGGTGCGGCTATTTCTAGAGAATATGCCCCTAAAGCTGCTGCTGCTGGCTGTATCGTTGTTGATAATACTTCTGAGTTCCGTTATGACGACGATATTCCACTAGTGGTACCAGAGGTGAATCCCGATGCCGTTATTGGTTATAAAAAGCGCGGTATTATCGCCAATCCAAATTGTTCAACCATTCAAATGATGGTCGCCTTAAAGCCAATTTATGATGCGGTTGGGATTACCCGAATTAATGTTTGTACCTACCAAGCGGTATCGGGTTCAGGAAAGGAAGCGATTGAAGAATTGGCCACTCAAACAGCGAGTTTATTGAATAT
>Ga0100400_1002867_pt1 | contig 11754 bp, 13 predicted proteins | sample CryGeymeta201524_FD_80420 | JGI IMG/M metagenome (GOLD analysis project Ga0100400, IMG submission 80420) | Groundwater microbial communities from Crystal Geyser aquifers in Utah, USA - Crystal Geyser metaG 2015-24 | ecosystem: Environmental > Aquatic > Deep subsurface > Groundwater | place: USA... | reverse complement strand
TCAAAAAGAAAATATTAAAAGTAGAGGAGATTTATATTTATGAATATGAAGCAAAAGCTGTATGATAAAGGAATAGAAAAATATCCCTTAGCAAGTGCTATTGGGCAGAACTTGTTTTTTGTGATTTACTTCGCAATTGCCTTCATTGGAATGTCTTCTTTGCAAATCAATAACATCCCTATAGTTTCAATCATTTACATTGTTTTTATAGGTATGATGTTAATTTTTGTTTTAAGAAAACATCTATGCACACATTGCTTCTATTATGGAAAAGTTTGCGGTACTGGATGGGGGAAATTAGCAGCATGTTTATTCAAGAGAAATTCTGGCAATTATGAACTTGGTGGAAAACTTGCAGGGATAACGTGGATGTTGGCAATGTTTCTTCCGCTTATCGGGATGATTATTGCTTTGAAATTAAACTGGTTCTCTATAACCATTACTCTGTTGTTAGTGATATTCATTATTTTGAGTGGTGTAAACTTTTTTGTCCATAAAAAATCCTGCGAAAAATGTAAGATGAGGTTTATATGTCCAGGAAGCACAGCAAAGTGATGAAAATGATGTCACCGCCCAACTCTGCGGCAACTTCGTTGCCTTGCCTCGCTTCGCTCGGTCACCTAACAGCGGATAAAAGACTTCGCTACGCTCCGCCCAAATTTGTTTCGCAAACTTCTTTTATCCGCAAACCGTTATATGAAATTGCCCGCATGACGAGAATAAAAATTTTAAATGCCGTGTGCCTATATGGTAAACACGGAATACAAAAAGAAGAATTTGGCAGTGAGAGCATAAAGGAGCGATAAAATGACCAATAATAGAATCATCTCCATAATAAACAAGGTGGCGTTGGGAAAACTACGAGTACTGTAAATCTTGCATATACATTAACATCAGAGTATGAGATAAAAAGATTCGACCAGGCAAAATGTCAGGCACTGTCAGAGAGGTATAATATGACAACAATTAGCTTTTTCAATTCTACAGTTCAGCCAAAGCAGCATGTATCCATTTGTGCATATCAGAAAATGGCAGATGCTCTTAGAAATCTCGGATACGGTGTTAAACACATTACACCTGATTATGACATCATCGAACAATTTTCGATGTTTGATGTTGTGATAATTCCACAAGTCTGGTATGGGGATATGCGGAAAGCATATAAAGAACTGCCCAACATCTGGAAAGAAATTCATGATGTGAATGGAACAAAAATCATTCATTTTATTGTGAATGGACGCAAAAAGTATTTCGGATGCCACCAAAAATTTCTAACTGAGAACGCAGATGCCATCTGGTGTGCAGCAAACTTTCTCAGCCCATTCAAACAGCCAGCATGGTACACGCCTTCAGGCTGTTGGGCTGAACCAGTAGCCACACTTCACGGTAGCAAAAGGCTTGATTCCAATCATGTTCTTGCTCCATTAGGACGTGGGAAACGGGACGCTTTCAGAGTAAAAGCTCTTGCTCAGTATGCTACTGAGCATCCACACCTGAAAATACACTTGACAGGTGCAGCGTCAGAATGGCGAGGCATAGAACTTCCACCAAATGTTCGGTTCATATATTTCCCCGATGTGTCTGCATTTGGCCTATACCGATATGTGCTCGAATGTGCTTCATCGTGGAGCGTGAAAATGCAGCCATATACACATTGGTCTGACAGAGTAACCTTCGCAGTATCATTTGGATCACAGTTAATAACAAACTATCAACCAACACTTGATGCATTCAAATCTGCAATACCATTCTCAGTAAAAGAATATCCAGAGGAAGTCAACATTGAACATATCTTGTTTGACAGAAATCGGTGGTCTTGGGAAAATATTCTCAAGAACCCAGTGAAAGAAACACTTGAGAAGATATTATGACACTGCGCATAAATTTAGGTTCAGGCAATGATTACATGCAAGGCTTTATCAACATAGACATTGCCAACACAAAAGCTGATATTGTTGGAAGAATGGAAGACTTTGTTCCAATAGAAATTGTTCGTTATGTTGAAGCAAGATGGTCATTTAGTTTCCTTGATGAGCCAAAAGCAATGCTTGATAAAGTATTCCGGCTCATATTTGGTGGAGAATTGCAAGAACCGTGATGGGGACAGAACGCAGTACCGCAGGAACTGCGGGAATTTAAGCCTGCCAGAGTGGTCTCAGTAGGGACACGATGAAGCAGGAAGCCATCCAAATTGTTGGATGGTAGTTCACTTAACGCTAATGCTTGCTGACATAAGGTGTGGTAGTAAGAAGGAGTGAAAAATGCGGGCAACTCTGCGTCCGCCTTCGGCGGACTTGCCTCAGCCTTCGGGCTTCGGTCATATAACAGAACGTATCTGGCTACGGTGCTTCGCACCTCCGCCCAAATTCCTCGCTTCACTCGTACTTCAGATACCCGTCAGCCGTTAAATGAAATTGCTCGCCTGAATATGCAAACGGGGGTAAGTAAATGTTAGCTACATATCTTTGCATTGGCATCTGCGCTATCAACTGGATCGTTAATGGAATATGGATAAGGCAAGCAGTTAAAGAACGTTTTGCCAGCGCAATTTATTTGCATATAGGTTTGGGCGTCTTTTTCACCATGTTGGCACTCGAATTGACTATCGGTATCCGTGGAGCATGGACGCATTTGGGGATTTCTTGGTTAGGGTTGATTGGCTGGATTCTCTACGTCCCCTCGACTGTTTTGGTCTTTGGTTCAATGATCGAACTGAAGCACAAAGGTAAACCCAAAACCGCTGATTTTACTGCCACCACTACTTTTATTGATAGGGGTATATATAGTCTTGTTCGCCAGCCTATGACTTTAGGGATGGCAATTTGGTCCGTTGCTTTGGTTTTAGTTTTTCAATCTATTCTTACGATAATTTTGGGCTTAATATCACTATTTTGTTTCTGGATGTCGGCTAGAAAAGAGAGCGAATACAATATAATGAAATTTGGAGATATCTACAAAGAATATATGGAAAAGGTTTCTATGTGGAATATTTTAAAGGGATTGAGAAAATGATGAGCGAGCAACTTCACATAACAGCGGATAAAAGGCTTCGCTATGCTTCGCCCAAATTGCCTTCGGCAACTTCTTTTATCCGCAAACCGTTATACGCCATGCCGTGCCAAAAATATAATAGGTCAAAGATAGATATAACATTTAAAAGGGTATCAATATGAACACCAAAAAATTACCGTTCCTGCAGTCCCAAATATTGGAACATATATACCTCAAGATATCTGATAAGGCAGAACCCAATATTAATGAACTATCGGAATTAACTGGTTATCCCAAAGATAGTAAAATTCTACTAAACGCAATCCATTTACTAATCGAAAAGGGCTTCATTGAAGATGGGAGCAATTTTAATTTTAAGGTTCCGCAGAGTAGAAAATCTTTTTTCGAAGAAACGATACAAAGGATTAAAAATCAAGATATTAAATATAATGAGGAATTGATTGAGCAGATTGATAAAAAGACTTCTTGGCAATTACCACTTTTTCAGGAGTATCATTCTATAAGCGATTTAAACCGATACGGTGTTGTTCATCACTGGTATGATTATCTTGAGGATTTTCCATATACTCTATTAGAGGAAAGTATTAAGAAATATGGTTTAAAAAAAGGAGAATTAGTTTTAGACCCTTTTTGTGGAAGTGGAACCACTTTGGTTTCGAGTAATTTATTTCAGCTAAATGCAATTGGCATAGATACTAATCCTTTAATGTGTCTTGTTTCTGATGTCAAAACAACTTGGGATATAGATATTAAGACACTAAAAGACACTTATAAAGAAAAAAATAAGAAATTTATTAAGTTATCACAGAATCTTGAAAAATATAATTTTAAGAATGAGTTCTTAAATAAGATGCCAAAAAGGGAATTGAATCAATGGATGAGTCTGAGAATGCAAAAGGAAGTTTCTTTAATGAAGGATTTGATAAATGAAATTGAGGATGAAAAAATACATAAATTATTTATGGCGATGTTAGGAAAATCGGCTTTCGATGCATCTTATGTTGCTCTGTGCCCTGGAACAACATTTTACCCCCATAGACAAAAAGAACCATTTTTTGATGTCTTCTGTAAAAAGATAATTCAGGTTTATAATGATTTGAAACTTGTCCAAAAGTTTAATGCATATGGTAAAACCAAAGTATTTAATAAATCCGCAACAGAATCGAGCTCTTTTATCGAACCAAATTCTATTGATTTTATCATAACATCTCCACCTTATCCGAATGACCTTGAATATACAAGACAGACTCGATTGGAGTTGTATCTCTTAGATTTTGTAAAGAATATGGATGATGTCCAAAAGCTAAAAAAGACAATGATAAAAGGAAGTACAAAGTTAATTTATAAGGAAGATAACTGGAATGAATACGTAAAGAAATTCAAAGCAGTTCAGGAAGTAGCGGAACAAATAGGAAAAGCGTTATCAGATAAAAATTGGGGATTTGATTATCCAAGAATGGTAAGAGAATACTTTGGAGGAATGTATATCTGCCTGGAGGAATTTTATAAAGTTATGAAAAAAGACAGCTATAATTTGCAAGTTGTAGGAGACCAAACATATAAGAATATTATTATTCCTGTGGGGAAAATCTTTGTCGAGATGGCTAAAGATATAGGATATTCCGATGCGCATATTGAGTTATTTAGAACAAGAAGGAGCACAACACATGATATCCCATTACCAGAAGAGATTGTCGTCATTAGGAAATAACAGAGAGGCGAAATTATGAATAATACACATAAAAAACATTATCCAGCAGAAATATTTGGCTTTCCTGTCGAGAATAAATCAAAGGAAGCAAAACAAGTCAGAAAAAGGAATCTGTGTCCATTTAGCAATAAGGATAGATGCTCCAAACAGAGTCGCTTATTGACCTATCCTATGGGAGTTTGTTCTACTTGGTGGCCAAACAACAGCCCTATAGCTATTTGCCCAAAGAGACTTTTACAAGATAAGATTATTTTTATTAATGCCGCAAAGCATGTTTTTGGGGATACAGATAATGTCTTATTATTTTCAGAAGTAAAACTTAAAAGAATAGGCACTTTTGATTTTGTTCTGGTAAAACATAAGCCAATTAGTGATGAGATAGAAGATTTTTGCGTTGTAGAATTTCAGACTGATTCCACAACAGGGACAGGAAAACTTGTAAGAGCAATAGAAGATTATATACAGGATAAGGATATAACAAAAAATTCCTATGCCTTTGGCATGAATACTTACAATACCATTAAACTGTCATTTATCCAGATGCTAAACAAGGGCCAAGTTTTTGAGGTTTGGAACAAGAAGATTATCTGGGCGGTTCAAAAATATGTTTATAAAAATATGGTAGACAGATTCGGCCTTCAAGGCATGAGACTTAACAAGAATAATGCAAATTTATTTTTCATCTACGATATTGACTACCATTCAAATCCTGATAAATATCAACTTACAGTAGAGGATATCAAGTCTTCAACAATAGAGAATCTAATGAAAGCATTCCGAGGAACAGATTTACCCCAAATAGATGATTTCATAAAAGTATTACATAAGAAATTACGATTAAATTTGGGGATAAGGATATGAGTAATTTAAAAATAGGCACGGCACATGCGTATAACACAACATAAAAGGTTCGTGCCTTACAGCACTCACCCAAATCCCGACTTTGTCGGGACTTCTTTTATGCTGGAAATGTTAAGTGAAATCTGGGGCAAAGGTTTAAGGTGGTGATTGAGATGATTGATGATGAGAACGTAAACCAGGCAATTTTTGAATATGCGGACAAAAAATATGGCAAACAATCGAAGGAACTGTTCCAGAGATATGTAGATGAATTTCCCGAAAAAGATTGGAACCTGCCCGATGAAACCTGGCATAACAATTTTCTTGCATGGCTTTTGTTTGAAAAAGTGCTTCCTGAAACAGGCAAGACCATGGCAGAGGAATTTGCAGAACACACGCCCGATTTGAGCCAGGAGATAAAAGAGAAAGTTCTACAAATGAAAGATGTAATCCGGTCAGATTTCATTGTCATATCACGAAACGGGTTGATTTTGAAAATCAAGGACCAAGAAAACAACAAATACTACAACGTAAAGTTACGTAAGGAAAGCCCTGCCGTTCCTCCAAACACATTGTTAACCGGCAGAATCCATCCTTTTGGTGAGTACTACCGTTTCGCAGGTGTCTTCCAGATGAGGACGACGCCCCTGATATTGGATCCAGATATTATCCTCAGTGCTATGGGGGGTAATGAACTTAAGAGGTTTGAAAGTATTCTATTACGCCAAAGTTCATCTATACATTCAATACTAAATAGATATCCTTATCACTGGATTGATTGGATGTGTAAGCATTATGGTTTGAAAGAGAGACTTAAAAAAGAAAAAATCCGAGGAATTGAGAATAAGATTGTAAATGACTTGTCTCAAATCGTATCAGAATTACCAGAAAAGTCTAAGGAAGCACTATTGCTTTGCCTCAAGCAAGGTGGCGTTGTAAAATATGGCCAGCTCAAAGACTACGATGATGAAATGGATTTTTTCTGGAAAGATGAAATGCCATCATCCACAATCGGTGCATTAAGGCAAAAAGGACTATTTATCGTTGGAAAAATGAATTTCGGAGACAGACAATTCAAGGTCGCGTTTATACCTATTGAGATCCGCGATCTTTTGCATACGATACTTCGCCCCCTACGAGGTGATAGCAATGTCTCGATGGCGAATTAGCAAAGGTCAAGCAGTAGACCTACAAGAATGGGCATTGGAAGAGAGTGGAACTAAGAAATTTCTGGATTCTCTACCCGAGCTTCCTAAAAAAGGAAAAATAAAACCCGGTTTATATGTAAGTTATGAAATCGACGAATTAGAGCTTGACGGAGGAATCGATTGGCCTGATGTTGGTATAGCAATGGTATATGCAATACTTCAAGATGGAAAAAGAGAATATCTTGGCGAGGTACGGGCGTACAACTGGGAGGCTATCTGGCTTTCCACAAATGAATATGATGAGGTAGATGATGCCGGGGAGTGGTGGAGGTGCGTTAAAGAGGATTATGAAAAACTCAAAAAGAGTGATATGAAATGATGGATTTGGATTTTTACATTTGCCCCCAACTCTTCGCAACCCTTCGGATTGCTCGGTGCTATCGCACTCGGACAACAGCGTGTTTGCGGTTCGCTTTGCTCACCCAAATGCCTTCGGCACTTCGCAAACACACAAGCCGTTATATGAAATCACTACCCCAGAGCAAAACAAGATAACCTAAAATTTTTATTCCTTCTCCTCTATTTTTCCAAACAATGATGGGAGATGGACAAGATATGTTCCATCCCTTCTGACTATCACAGGGCTTTTCTCAAGCAGTGATTCAACATCAATCTCATACACGCCTGATTCCACAATGTTCACAACCTCAGGCACAGTTTCTTTTACTTCCTCAGTTTCGACTTCAGCTTTTGTTTCCTTAACCGTTTTTTCTTTTTCTGCAACTTTTTCTTTTCTTTCCTCAATTTCTTTAGGCTTTATTTCCTTGACTTCAACAGATTTAACCTTTCTCACACCGGCTAACCTTTTACCCTTTGCCTCAACAACCCCATTTTTTACATATTTCTCAGTTTTTGGTGTGATTTCTATCCATTCCTTCTCACTTTTGATTAAACGCTCAATATCCTTTTTTGTGTAGACCTTTTCCTTTGTAAGCACATCCTTCACAAGTGTTTTTATATCCTTTGATGCAAGTTCTGTCAGTTTTTTTCTCTCATACTCGCTTAATGGTTTCTCTGTGAAAAAGAATCTTGTACCGCTGCATACTGAACAGCCTTTCAAAATTAGGGGTGAACCATCAGGAAAAACCTTCCCGCATTTCAAGCACTGATGAGGCATTACACCTCCCCTACAACAGCTTTTTTAGTGAGTATCATAGCCTGAATAACCTTATTGTCCTTGTGTATGGTTTTAAGCAGATGCGCGGGACCTATCACAGTCATCCTTGATGTTCTACTTGTTCTCCTTAGAATTCTGTTTAACCAGTTTGTTTTAATGTCATCGCTGTAGCGCTCTATCTCGATACCTATGAATGTGTCCTGGTCTATCTCAGTCATTGTTTGCTCTATAAGACGTATTTCTTCCACAGGGCTTAACCCCTTTTCCAGAACAAGGACCGTACCATTTTTTACCTCATCCAAAATAAATTTTACCCTGTCCGGTGACGTAAACTCATTAAGTTTCTGCTGCGATATCAGATTTATTTTCACACCATTTTCCATTTTTATCACCTGAAATATTTTACCATTGCCTTGTAAAGGCCATCAATATTATATCCTGCTAATGCAGACACAGGTATGATTGGATGCTGCGGGAATGCACTCTTTAATGTTGCAGGTGATGCTTCCGGTAAATCTATTTTGTTTGCAACTATGAGTACCGGCAGTTTTCTTGCTTCAAGGTTCCCGAGTATTGTGATGTTCACCTGCGTGAAAGGATCCTCTGCCGTGTCCATCACGAGTAAAACACCGTCAACATTATCAAGCCATCTGATTGCTTCGATAACGCCTTCGGTTGCCTCCTTTGCCCTTCTTCTTCCATCTTCTTCATCCATTCCGTAGTTTTCCACAAAGTTATGGAAATCTATTTTTGTCGCTATACCTGGTGTATCAATAACATCCAAGGATAAAGAAGTGCCGTCTGCCTGAATTTTAACATTAGACCTGAGTCGCGCCCTTCTTGTCTCATGCGGTATTTCAGACACAGGACCCATGGATTCACCAGTCCAGTCGTTCAATATCCTGTTTGCAAGTGTTGTTTTACCAGCATTGGGTGGACCGTAAATACCTATCTTCAGATGGGTTTTGCCAAAAAACCTTTTTAAAAATTTTTTCAATGAAAGCCTTTTCATCTTTTCAAGGAATCCCATCCCATATCACCATAAATACATAGAGTTTTTGGTATATAAATTTGTTGTATAATTCGGTTTTTATCGCTTATTCTCCAAAACTATGCATCCACATTTTGTTGCCTACAAATTTATGGAAGCAAAATTGTAGATACTTCGGAATTTTCTTCGAAAATTCCTCGTATTTCCAGATTACTCACTATGTTTGTAATCTGTAAATGCTTCGGAATTTTGCTATGCAAAATTCTTGCATATTCGTGAGCGAAGCGAACGAATATGCCGCGGGCGTGACTTGAACACGCGACGTCACGGTCTTCAGCCGTGCACTCTCCCAGTCTGAGTTACCGCGGCACAAGCAAAAAATTTCTATTAGAAATTTTTTGCGAGCGAGAGGAATGAGTAAAGCGAATTCCTCTCAGTCCACAAAATTTCCGAAGGAAATTTTGTGGATAGGAGAAAATGTGAAATTTGCGAGTGAAAGATACAAGGAATGCGAGGTATTAATGGTTTTCAGTTTATATTACCTTTACTCTCACATCCATAAAGAGAGAATCGGGGCTACTGTGATATAATGTGTCCTACTGTCTGTTATCCTGATAGAGTTCTTCCTTGTATTTAATGAAAGGAATGAAAAATTAGTTAAAGCAATACTGTTTTTTTCACCAAACGGCGTGCTTACAGAAGGTAAAAGGTTTATCTGCATCTCGTTAGCATCACAGTTAACCTCCAGTATAGGGAGTTTACCAAACACGAAATTAGCAGTAAGTGTTAGTCTTTTTAAACCCAGAGATAGGATTTCGATTTCTTTCATACCACTCACAGGGGTGTTGCTCATACTGAATAGGAGTTTATCCACAGCGCTATTAATTGTTAATGTGTTATCATGCCCTTTTAATGAAAAATATTCCAGACCTTCAGTATATAATAAGAAATCACCTCTGCCCCCAACAAGCCCGCCATCTAATCTTAGATTGAAATCTAACCTATCTGAGGCGCTAACACTAATTTCCGGAATCTGAAAAAGCGTTGTTTCTTTTGGACCTGATGTTATTTTAAAATCTGCTTTTAAGGTTGCGTTTCTGGCTATAAAATGACTTGGATAAAAATTGTGGTTGTCCTCCCTTATAATGTTTAGATAAATTCCATTTATTGGACTACTGGCATTCCAGCTTAAACTCATGTTAGTTCCGCGGGTAATAGTTAAATTTAGATTTTGAGGTATAGATGTTAAAAAAAGTTCAATGCTTAAATTTAGCTCACCAGTTGTTGGTGGTGTAACATTGCCCGGGGGCTGTACTTGTTCTTCCTCCATTTTTATAATCCCTTCACCGGTCTCAAGACTGCTGATATTTAGCAGGGTAAAAAGATTTTTGTTTCCTGTCTCCAAACTAGCAGAAACCCAGTTGAATGATTTGAATGACGGGGCCCAGTTTTCAAACTTGTATCTAAGCTCTAGGCCGTTCCCTCTATCAAAAACAAAAGATGCGTTTTCAGGCAGTTCAAGATAAACTTTCATATCCAAGGTTAAGTTAGATTTGTTTAGGGTAATACCATGATGCCAGGGCAGATGGTTTTCACCAGTACTAAGATTAACAATAACAATCGGGGGGGAGACAGACTCATATGAGAACTCTAATTTTTCACCCAAGATGCCATTCTTAGTTATTTTACTTATGTTTTCCATAGCCCGATTTAAGGTGTCAGTAACTGAGGAGAGTAAATCAGGTATTGTTGCAAGGGTTACATTTCCCATTTCTGGGAGTGAAACAGGTGATGACGGTAAAGAAACATTGAAAATTCCGGGCAGATTTTGAATTAAAATTTTTCCTGATGTAATATTTGTTTCAAGCATTATTTTCAAAGGATATTCCTCAAAAAGCGTTAATCCTACCTGCTCACCTACATGCAGGGAAGTGAGATTTCTCAGCCTTAGGGACATTGCTTTCTCAAATGTATTTGCAAAGAAATAATTTCCAGTCATTCTGTAAAGCTGTCCTTTACCTACTGAGCATTCCAGCTCAATTCCTGAATCAAAATTCAAACTGAGGTTCTGAGATTTTTTCCCTAATCTGCCTGAGGTAATATTTTTTATTGTTGCATCCATGTTATAATCCATGGTTCTTGCAAGAACATCAAGTTCCACAGATTCTGAAAATGAATAATTCATCTCCTCCATCCTACCTTCAATTAATGTTTTTGAAGGAAGCTCTGAGATGTTAACTGAAATTTCTGTATCACCAGATGCATAGATGCATTCTAAAGGTTCCCTGACACCACTTCTTTTCAGCAGTAAAGTTATGTTTTTACCAAATGAAAGGTTTAGTTCTGTAACGTTCTTCAAGCCTGCCTGGATTGAGGTGTTAAGCATACCAACATAATTTCCTGATAAATCTAAACGTTCACAGAAAATAATATTATTTTCAACCCTGCCTTTTAAAGACCAAAACTCGATTTTAGAAATTGTTTCATCAGGGATGAGATGAAAGATGTTATCCGGCGTGGAAACTATTTCAGTAATGCTGGTTAATGCTTTTCTTACCCTGTTCATTGTAGCGCCTATCCTTGCAATCACATAATTTAAAACCCTGCCTATAAAACTATCACTGGGGTCAGGATTTGGCTCTTCTTTAGGAGGGATTTTAAAGGTACCTATTACGCAGATATGCAAAGGAATGTTAGAAATATTAACATGGGTTATGCTTCCTGACACAAAATCATAGGATGTGTAAGAGAACCTTGAGCAAACAGAGGAAGCCTCATAATTCAGGGTAGAGCAGGGTTCTCCACTTTCAATTGATAGATTTACCACGGTTGGTAAATTCTCAATTTCAAATTCCACATACAGATTTTCCTCTCT
>Ga0100400_1002847_pt1 | contig 11800 bp, 8 predicted proteins | sample CryGeymeta201524_FD_80420 | JGI IMG/M metagenome (GOLD analysis project Ga0100400, IMG submission 80420) | Groundwater microbial communities from Crystal Geyser aquifers in Utah, USA - Crystal Geyser metaG 2015-24 | ecosystem: Environmental > Aquatic > Deep subsurface > Groundwater | place: USA... | reverse complement strand
TGAAGGAAACCTCCCTGAGGGGCGGTTGAGATAAACGGATTGGGATTAGGGGAGACTGTAACTATTCCTGGTTCTATTGTCGAAGGATTAAGCTGAATATTTACCTCTTTTGTTGGATTTGATTTTGGAACATGAATACCAGAAATTGTAACGGTTTCAAATGTTGGAGAAATCACACTTAGTTTATAACCATATCCGGAAGGAACTTTTAGAACATACATTCCACTTGCATCTGTTGTAGTTGATTGATATGTAAGAGTTTTAACAACGGCTCCTTGAATCGGAAGTCCGGTCTCACTATTTATTATATTACCAAAAATTATTGCTTCGGAACCATTTTCAAATTTCTCATTTACAGGATTAATCCATATTGTTTTAGGGTTCTCACTCCAATTGCTAAAAATGAATTTTACATTATTCAGCAACATGCAGCTTTTATTATTTAACACCTCAAATAATTGAAAACCTAAACCTGCTTTCTTAAATAAATAAGTGTCATTGCCATTGCTAAAAGAAATGAATGTACCTGTTTCGTCAACAAAAGGTTTTTCGATTGTAAAATTTTCGTTGGAATAAACAAGTATATCATTAAGATAAATTGATTTCTGATCACCTGAAATTTTTAAAAGATTACCATTATTAACATTTATATCCCTCACATCTTCAAAAGTTTGAACTAAAGAATAATTATCACCGTTTTCAACAATTTTGAATATTTTATCGGAATAAAAGGAAGTTCCCCAGCACCGATCAAAATAAAAGCCATTAGAAACATAGAGCACCAAATGGTTATTTTCAATATCATACCCTTTAAAAATGTTACTTTTGTCATCACAATTATTAAGGATACCATAATTGGCAACAGTTATTTCGTTTTCCCAATTTGTTCCGTTATACTTTTTAACTAATAAAGGTGCACCATGTCTCCACCAAAAATCTGAATGGTAAAAAACACTAATCTTTTCATCTGTTCCTATTGTAATTAAATCTGAGGCATAATAAATATAACCACTGCCACTTGCAACGATTTGTTTGTCCCAAATGCCAGACGAATTCGTTAAATACACCACATCCGCAGCACTTGGTCCCCATTCTGGAGTGCTAACTTGTGTAGGTTGAGTATATACTATATGAATTTTATCATAATTGTCAATTGCAATTTTCAGATTATAAGAGCCATAAGTGGTAGGGATTAAATCATCAGTCGTCCAATTTAATCCGTCAGTAGAAGTAGATAATTTTACGAAATTATCAATGTTTGAATATAGAGTATTTGAAGAAAATCTTCCATTTGACCATACCAAATAATGTTTCCCGTTTTTATAGGCGTACCCATACTGATCTAATTCTAAACCGCAATCAATACCTGAGTAAAATGTGGATTGGGCTAAAACACCTGGAATATTAATGACGATAATTATAGCCATCAATAAGAATAGATTTAAGTTATGATTTTTCATATTCAAAATGGATTAGTTACTGGTTTATTAGTGCTTCTATTTTTGTAAAAACGGTTAATTGTTGATTGCCATAAAAATAAAGATAAAAAATTGAAAACGAGGAAGTTTTCTTAAAGAAAAGACAACCACTTTTTTGAACATCTTAACTTTTATGAAATAGGCTGAAATACTTTAAAGACAATTTTTGCTTAAAAGTCACTAATTAATTAAATCAATCCCAACTATTTCGTGATCCGTAATTTGCGAAACATCAAGGTTAATATAGCCATTTTTATTTTTGAATTCGGGCACTGTGCCGTTTATCAACAGCCGGACTTCCTTTGGTTTTGTTCCTTCTGGTATTTTTATTCGAACCTTTGTATCGATTGGAATAAACTCGCGGAATGGCCCTTTCATCATCATCGGATTGGTAAGATTTACCAGATGAACTGTCATTGAATCTTTTTGCCTCCAGACAGTTACATCAATCACTCCTGGTCCTTTCACTTCAACAACCGGTTCTTCATTCAGTGTCCAGCGGATTGTATTTTGGAGAAGTTTCAGGTGGTCGGTACTCATAATTTGCCAGTAAGTACGGTCAATGTCAACGGGAAAATAAGCAACGCGACTGTTCCCGGTATCGTTAAGATAAAGTCCCCGGATATCGGTTTCAGGAATGAGAGGAAAGACATGTTCCATGGGCAAATCGGGATAAGTTGGAATAAGCGTAACCGGTTCCGGAAACTGAATTTCCGGCTTTACTTTTACCATGTAAACGGTATTGATAATCCGGGTTGCGTCTTCCAGCCCTTTTAAAACCGGGTGATATTTATTGGAGTCAGCATCACTTTTCAAACTTAGGTAACTGTTCTGCATGGGTCCTTCAACCTGCTTTGCATACGAAACGCCAAACAGGTCGGCAAGACCAAAATTATCCCTTCTGTTTCCTTTTTCGTCATACAACGATGTTTCAAAGGTTGCCAGCAGGCTGCCTCCATTCCGGGCAAATTTGCGCAACTGGTCGCATTGTTCATCTGATAGCGAAGAAATATTCGGGAGAATCAGCAACTTTAAAGGCTTTAAATGTTCAGCATCAAGAAGTCTGTCATTCACCATTTCAAACGGAATCCGGGCTTCAATCAGCGCCTGGTACATTCCCATTTCATGATCTCCGCTTTTCTGCTGCCACGTTTCATTTCCGTAATTACCTGTTTGTTCCGAAAAAACCATTCCAACGCGGGCCAGCGGTGCGGTGTTTCGCAGGTAACGTTCATTTCGGTAATGTTCCTGGTAAATATGGTCAACAGTGGCAAGCCAGCGTTTGTCGTACAAAACACCCGAAAATTTGGTAAACCACGGGCGCATTCCGTTGGCAGTACCTTCGGCTACCCAAATCCTGATTTCTTCATCACTTTGAACCGAATCTTTCCAGCGGTATTTTTCCTCGACACCTACGCTGAAAATGCCGCCAAGCGGTTTCATCCCGATGGATGCACGCAGTTCCTTGGCCACTTTTCCATTTGACCATGGCATGGTATAACCGCTTCGGGCCTGGTGATCGGTGAAAACAATATCGGAGAGATGGCCGGTGATTACTTTATCAGGAAATCCGTTGGGAATAAACCGCGAAGTGGTTTTCTGTTTGCGAATAACGTCATCCCAAAGCAGCCACAATTCTTTCAAACGGGCTGTATTCCATTCAGTATATTTTTGTTGAACTTTATCTGAAAGGTTATTTTCTTTTGGCAATTCAAATCCTGAATAATCTTTGAAGTTTTTCCGGCAATGTTCACAGTAACAAATTCCACTGCCTGCCCATCGGTTTGAAAATATACCATCGGGTTCATACCGCTCCATTATCTCTTTGTGCACCAATGTCATAAACTCAAAGTTGTAAGGGCCAAGTGCGCAGGTAACCCACAAATCAGGCTTAGCCCAGTGACGGCGTTTTTCGCCATCAGCAGTAACTGCAATCCAATCGGGATGTGCATCATAAACATTTTGCCATGTTGCATGAGGATCGGTGCGTGCGATGATTGACATTTTCATTTTCCGGCATCCTTTTACAAGATATCCGAAAGGATCAGAATCTCCCAGCCAGGCACTTCTGTGATGCAACGGCACATCGGTTGGATAGTAGGCCACGATTCCTCCGGCGCTCAAAGTTGTTCCGTCAGCATGAATCTTCTTAAAATAACTAAGCCAGAAATCGGGGTCAAAATTGCCCGGATCATTTTCCACCAAAGTCAGTTGTGCCCAGCGCATCGGCCGGTCGAACCAGGTTGCTTCAACCGGCATTCCGACTCCAGCAAATAATGAAGGATTTGCAACAGTATATACCCCGGCAATTGCGGCTCCAGACTTTATAAATTTTCTTCTGTCCATCATTTTGCAATTTTCATTATTCGATGAAAATAGTTAAAGTGAATTGCATTTTGCTCAATTTCAGCCCGGGAAAATATTTTCCCTGATTTAATGTCATTTTCCGATTTATGGGCTCTGTTGATGAGTTTTGTTTTTAAAACATCCTTTTTATTGAGCATTTCAACAAAATTAACGATTAAACTTTAAATTTTTGAAATAAATTTGAAACCGCATACAACGGAATTACCGTTATTTTTCCGTATTGTTAAAAGTTTTCAAGAAATATCCTGATTCCTTCCGGCGATTTTTTCTTATCAATAAAAAGGTTTAAACTCTGCATTTTGCCGGTACTCCCCGATTTTACTTACACCGGAACTACGTGGCCTTGCTATTCAATTCAGCAAATAATCAAGGCGAATACTACATCATTTCATTAAAAAGTCAGGGCGAACACCAAATGAGAAGTATTCCAAAAGTCAAAAAACAAACTACAAACCCATTGACGAAGAAATTTTTTAAATGATTCTCTGATATTGAGATTTGGTTGAATTTTTTTAACTTTGGTTGCCACAGGTAATAAATGATTTGTTATAACATGCGAAGCATAAAACATAAATAAAAACAGGGAGTCAAACTAATGGATTCAGCACCAAAAACAAAGCACATTTACCTTCAACTTCTGGAATTTATCAGGAATAACAAACCCTGTGTGCTTGCTACTGTTACCAAAACACAGGGATCGACTCCCCAGAAACCGGGAAGTTCGGCTATTTATGGGAGAAGCGGTTTGCTTGCGGGTACGGTCGGCGGCGGAGCAGTTGAACTGGCGATTGGGGAAATGGCTGCCGATGCTATCCATACCCAAAAATCAGGTTATTTCAGTTTCGACCTCGATAATGATATTTCGGAAACCGAAGCTGCTATATGCGGCGGCGGAATGAGCATCCTCCTGGATGCCAATCCAGGCGTTCATCTTCAAATCCTCGAATTGATGAAGGATGCCGATGAGAATCGGGTTCACGGAATACTAATTACCATTTGCAGTTCCTGTTTGCCTGAATGTGCTCAAATACAACGGTTTTGGGTTACAATTGATAACCTGAAAAATATTCCGTCCCAAATTCCTGCTGACTCAGTAATTGCAGTCACTGAAATGCTTACCAGGCGAAATCCCGATGATTTTAGGGAAATGGTTCTTCCCGCTTTAAATGAAGGTGAAGAAAAACTTGTCTTCCTTGAATCGGTTGTTCCGATGCCGCAATTGATTATTGCCGGCGCCGGGCATGTTGGAAAAGCGCTTTCGCACTTAGGAAAACTGCTCGGTTTTGAAGTTATAGTTTGGGACGACCGGTCTGAATTTGCCAAAAAAACCAACCTTCCTGAAGCCGATAAAATTATTTGCGGAACATTGGATGAAACACTGGGGAAACTGCATTTTGACAGAGATTCGTTTATTGTAATTGTTACCCGTGGCCATAAAAACGATGCCGATGTGCTGAGAAAATTCCTTGGTTCGAAAGCTGGGTATATCGGGATGATTGGCAGCCGCAGAAAAATTGCACAGGTACGTGAATCGTTTCTCAAAAATGGTTGGGCAACCATCGATCAGTGGGAAAAGATTTACACTCCCATCGGGTTGGAAATCGGTTCAAAAACGGTACAGGAAATTGCTGTTAGTATTGCGGCACAATTAATCCAGGTTCGAAATCAATTAAAAAACCAATGAACGAAGTTTGGGCAATCATACTGGCAGCCGGCGCCTCAACCCGCATGAAAAGACAAAAGCTGCTGTTACCGTTCAACGGGAAAACCATCATTGAAACGGTGGTTGAAAATGCTGCCCGTTTGGTAAATTCAAATATATTGGTGGTTTTGGGTTCGCACCGCGAAGAAATTCAGCAACAATTTGGAAGCAAACCGGTACATTTTTGTGTGAATGAAAATTATATGGATGGAATGTTGTCCTCGGCTATATGTGGTTTCAGAGCTTTACCTGCTTCGGCAAATGCAGCTTTGATTTTTCTGGGCGACCAACCGCAAATTCCTTCGCAGGTTGCCGGTTTGGTAATCGACACCTGGCTTCAGTCGAAAAAAGGAATCATAATGCCAACATTTAACAGCAGACGCGGGCACCCGGTACTCATTGAGACCCGCTACAAAACCGAAATTGAGAAACTTGACCCGAATAAGGGATTACGTACCCTTTCAGAAATTTTTAAAAAAGATGTAGCAGAGGTAGAATGTGACGTTGCGGAAATACTGCACGACATCGACACTCCTGAAGAATATGAAGAAATCAGTAAAAAATAAATCAATATGGAAAAAGTAAAATTTGAGTTAAACGGAAAACAGGTTGAAGCAGATCCCGAACAAAATGAAACCTTGCTTTGGGCGCTGCGAACCCAGTTTAACCTTACCGGCACAAAATATGGTTGCGGCGAAGGTTATTGCGGTTCGTGCACAGTGTTAATTAACGACGAACCTGCCCGTTCGTGTGTAACCCCGCTGGAAGATGTGGAAGGCGCCAAAGTGGTAACCATCGAAGGCTTGGCCGAGGGTGAAAAACTGCATCCTGTTCAACAGGCTTTTGTTGAAAACGATGCCTTGCAGTGTGGTTACTGTACGCCGGGAATGATAATGAACGCGGTTGGTTTGCTCAATAAAAACCCTGAACCCACACGCCAGCAAATCATTGAAGGTATGGAAGAAAATCTGTGCCGCTGCGGGGCCCACACCCGAATCATCAGGGCAATTGAATCAGCCTCAAGAATGATGAAAGGAGAACCGCAACGATGAAACCGGATAAAATTAACCAGTTTTATTTTCACGATGTGAATACTCCGCCCGTTCAGATTGACCGGCGTGAGTTTCTGAAAAATTTAAGCGGTGGGATTATCATTATTTTTTCGGTTGCGCAACTGGGATTTATCTCGGGGAATAAGGCAATGAAAGAAGAGGATTATCCTGCATTTAATGCCTATCTGCGGGTAAAAGAAGACGGGCGTGTGGATTGTTTCTCGGGTAAAATTGAAATGGGACAGGGCATTAACCGCTCGCTGGCACAGGTGCTGGCCGATGAACTGGATGTGAGCCTCGACAAGGTGGATATGATTATGGGCGACACCGACCTTTGCCCTTATGATGCAGGAACCTGGGGTTCGATGACCACCCGTTTCCACGACCCGCTTATCAGGGCCGCTGCTGCCGAAGCCCGGGAAGTGTTGAAAAAACTGGCTTCCGAAAAATTAGGTATTCCGGTTGAACAATTAAAAACCGAAGACGGGGTGGTTTTTGTTGCATCCGATAAGGATAAAAAAATTACCTATGCCGAACTGACTCAAGGACAAAAAATCGTACAGCAGGTAAGTGAAAAACCTGTTCTGAAAAAACCAGGAGAGTTTAAATATACCAGTAAATCCTATCTTCGGGCCGACTCACTTCAGAAAGTCACCGGAAAAGCGCTGTATGCCGCAGATATCAGGCTGCCCGGATTGTTATATGCAAAAATAGTACGGCCACCTGCACATGGTTCAAAACTGATTTCGGTTGATATTTCTGCTGCCGAAACCATTCCGGGAGTGAGGATAAAACGCGAAGACGATTTTATTTTCGTTTTACACGAATCTCCCGAAATTGCTGAACAGGCGTTACAGGCCATACAATGCAAATGGGAAAAACCTTCATCGAAGGCCGACAATGAAACCATTCTTGCCCATATTCTGAAAACCGCCACCAACAGCAGGGAACGTCACAAAGGCGGCAATTTGGAAACAGGTAAAAAGGAGTCAGAATTTTTATTCGAACACGAATATCACGATGGATACAAAGCGCACGCTTCCATTGAACCTCATGCCGCAACTGCAATTTTCGAAAAAGGTAAAATGACGATTTGGGCTTCGTCGCAAACACCTTTCGGAACACGCCAGGAAGTTGCCGATACGCTGAAAATTCCAAAGGAACAGGTTCATCTGAAACAGATTTTCCTGGGAGGCGGGTTTGGCGGAAAAATATACAATCAGCAGGCAGTTGAAGCAGCACGAATTGCGAAACTTACAGAAGGAACACCTGTTCAGCTCATGTGGAGCAGAAAGGAAGAATTTATGTACGACAGGTTTCGTCCGGCAGCAGTAATTAAAATAAACTCGGGCATTACAAAAGACGGAATTATCAAATACTGGGATTTCAACATTTTTTGTGCCGGCGACCGCGGAACCGAATTGTTTTACGGCGCTCCGCATCATCGCACCACCACATTCGACGGGCCGGAAGTACATCCGTTCGGAACCGGCGCCTGGCGTGCGCCCGGCAACAGTACCAACACGTTTGCCCGCGAAGTGCAAATCGATATTATGTCTCACAAAATTGGTATGGATCCGCTGGAATTCCGTTTGAAAAACATGAACAACCAGCGGGCAATTAACTCGCTGAAACTGGCTGCCGAAAAATTTGGCTGGACGGCTTCCAAACCACCGCAAGGAACAGGTCGGGGAATTGCTGTTGGAACCGATGCAGGAACACTGGTTACAGTAATTGTTGAGGTTGCCGTCGATTCAAAAACCGGCACGGTAAAAGTAAACCGGGCAGTTGTTGGACAAGACATGGGACAGGTAATCAATCCTGAAGGGACCATTATTCAGGCCGAAGGTTGCGTAAACATGGGACTTGGATATGCACTAACCGAAGATATTGTATTCGACTGGGGCGAAGTAAAATCATCCAATTTTGGTGATTACCAGTTACCATTGTTTTCAACCATCCCCCCAATTATTGAAACCGTAATGGTTGATGCAATTGATCAGCCGCCACAGGGTGGAGGCGAACCGGCCATTATTTGTATGGGAGGTGCAGTTGCCAATGCCGTTTTCGAAGCCTGCGGGGCCAGGGTTTTCAGACTGCCGGTTACACCAGAGCGAATTTTGGAAGCTTTGAAAAAATAATTCAATATGAAAGAGGAAGAAACCTACAACGAATTCACCCCTGAAGATAACAAAGTACTGGCTTTGCGGCGCAGGGATTTTTTCAGGATTTTGGGAGGTGGATTGTATGTTTTCGTTAGTTTGGGAACTACGGAAAACATTTTCGGAGCTGAAGGTGAACAACAGCGAAGAAGTTTGCCGACAGACTACAACGCTTTTTTGCACATTGCCGAAAACGGCGAGGTTTCCTGTTTCACCGGAAAAATAGAGATGGGACAGGGAATTATTACTTCGCTGCCTCAAATGCTGGCCGATGAACTGGATATTTCCACCGATCAGGTTAAAATGGTGATGGGCGACACACAGTTATGTCCGTGGGATGCCGGAACGTACGGGTCGCTTACCACCCGCGCATTTTCTCCGTTTATGCGAAAAGCGGCTGCCGAGGCACGCGCAGTTTTACTGCAAATGGCATCGGAGAAACTAAAAACCCCGGTGGAAAACCTGGCCGTGAAAGACGGTATTGTATTCGTAAAAGAGAGCCCTAACAAAAAAGTGTCGTACGGAGAGTTGACCAAAGGAAAAAAAATTGAAGGATACCTCGAAGTAAAACCCGATTTTAAGGATTATTCCGAATTCAGGAATATGGGGAAATCTTTCCAGCGGCGCGATTCAGAAATAAAAGTAAAAGGAGAGGCCAAATTTGCAGCCGACTTTCGTTTCCCCGGAATGTTGTATGCCCGTGTTTTAAGGCCGCCATCGCATGGCGCTAAACTCACTTCGGCCAATACTTCCGAAGCCGAAAAGCAAAGCGGAATAAAGGTTGTTCGTGAAGGTGATTTTATTGCGGTGTTGCACGAAAATCCTGAAAAGGCAGATGAAGCTTTACGTTTGATTAATGCTGAATATTCGTTCAACGAAAAAAAAGTGGACGAAAAAACCATATTTCAGTACCTGCTTGATTCAAATCCGCAAGGCAGGGAAAACAACAGCAAAGGAGATTTGGCCACTGGAAAAGAACTTTCGACAGAAATTTTTGAAAGCGAATTTCATGATGGTTATGTTGCCCATGCAACCATGGAACCTCATGCTGCGGTTGCAGTTTATGAAGATGAGAAACTTACTGCATGGATTTCAACCCAAACACCTTTTCCGGCACAGGAATCTATTTCACGTGAACTTGGTTTACCTCTGGAAAATGTCAGGGTTATAGTACCTTTTGTGGGTGGTGGTTTTGGTGGAAAGTCAGCACACAGACAAGGGATTGAGGCTGCCCGGCTTGCCAAAATAACCGGCAAACCCGTGATGGTTGCCTGGGACAGGAAAGAAGAATTCTTTTACGACACTTTCCGTCCGGCGGCTGTGGTGAAAATTACCTCGGGAATCGACAAATCGGGAAATATTAAGTTGTGGGATTATCATCAGTATTTTGCCGGGGCGCGTGGTTCAGATACCATTTACGATGTTCCTCACCAGAAAACCACCGGCTACGCGGCAAATGATGTGCATCCATTCGGAACGGGCGCGTGGCGGGCCCCGGCGAATAATACAAATACTTTTGCCCGAGAATCACAGATCGATATGATGGCCTCGAAAGCCGGAATTGACCCAATAGAATTCAGGCTGAAAAACCTGAAAGACCCTCGAATGATTGCAGTTTTGGAAGCGCTGAAAGAAAAAACAAACTGGAAACCTGCCAAATCTCCCAGTGGACAAGGATTCGGAATTGCCTGCGGATTCGATGCCGGTTCGTATGTTGCACATAAGGCCGAAGTAAAAGTTAACAAAACAACGGGCGAAGTTCAGGTTTTGCATGTGGTTTGTGCCCAGGAAATGGGATATTGCGTGAATCCCGAAGGTACTCAAATTCAGTTGGAAGGCTGCATCAACATGGGACTGGGATATGCATTAGCTGAAGATATTGAATTTACAGGGGGAAACATAAAAACACATAATTTCGGGACTTACGAAATCCCAAAATTTTCATGGATACCTGAAATTGAAGGTATCATTCTCGACCGCAATGAACCACCACAGGGAGGCGGAGAACCGGCCATCATTTGCATGGGAGCAGTGATTGCCAACGCCATTTTCGATGCAACCGGGGCAAGATTGTACCAAATGCCAATGACCCCGGAAAGGGTGCTGGAGGCGATGAAAAAAGTGTAAGTTTTTATTTGATTTATCCTACTGTTTTTGGATGTTCTCCTTTCCCCGCTTTTTGGTTCTATTTTAATTTCTTGACCAGCGAATAGCAGAACGGGCATCTTTTGTTGATTCAACCGGTGTAATATCGGGATGAGAATACGAACCGTCCTCATTTCTGGAAAGCCTGTACTGAAAAGAAAAAGTAACAAAACCCTTTATTTTCATTCCATCAACATCTTCACCACAATTTTCTTCACCAGAACCGAATCCCCTGTGGTAATGCATGGCTGGTGAACATCTTCAGGAAAAAACAAAAAGAAGTTATCCGGAGTGGCTTTCAGGTATTCACCTCCCTCGAAATCATAAAAGGCAATGTCTTTTTCTTCGTTGTAGGGTTCTTTTACGGTTCCTTTATCTAAAGTTGTCAGCCCGATAATTTCTTCGCCTTCAGCAACATATTGAATGTCAATGTATTTTTTGTGCGATTCATACCAAGCATCCGGTTTTTGTTTTCCGTAATATTCAGCCACACTTACAAAAAGATGTTCACCTTCCAGTTCCTGTTTTCCAAGCGGCAGGTTTTTCAGGTCGGCGCTTTTCAGAAAATGAAATGCCTGGTCCCAGTGACGGGGATTTTTGTGATACATTACTGCCAAAGTCCTCCGGTTTACCGAGGCATCGGGTTGAACATTCCAGCCGCCAAGCCACTCTTTTTTCTCAAACCACGTGTTTAATTCCTCTTCCGACCATTTCCCCGGATCAGATTGTTTATCGGTACATGCCCCGACAGTTAAAATAGTCATAATTAAAAGGATTAATTTTGAAACCATTTTTAGTTTTGTTTTCAGATTTTGAGGTAAAATTAATGAATTATCTGAGTTTTTCGTTTTTCTGATGCCGGTCTTTGTCGCGGCTGTTTTTCTTTTCCAGATT
>Ga0100400_1002831_pt1 | contig 11838 bp, 10 predicted proteins | sample CryGeymeta201524_FD_80420 | JGI IMG/M metagenome (GOLD analysis project Ga0100400, IMG submission 80420) | Groundwater microbial communities from Crystal Geyser aquifers in Utah, USA - Crystal Geyser metaG 2015-24 | ecosystem: Environmental > Aquatic > Deep subsurface > Groundwater | place: USA... | reverse complement strand
GGCGCCTGGAGGCAGTGCCGGCACTGGAGCGGAAAGGCGCCGTCCGGTCCTCCCTCGACGCGGACGCGGGGTTGGGGGAGCGGGGTTTCCTGAACGGCGGCGAGGAGGGTCTTACCCTCGCTGCCCCGCTCCGCCCCGCAGTATAGTTCACAGGTCTTGCAACCGGTGCAGCGGTCCATATGGACTCCAATTACTTTCATGCAATACTCCTGACTATGAATTTGAATTCCCGATCATGCCTGTCATTTGCCCTCCTCATGCCGCCGCCGTTTTCCCCTTCCTGTATTTGTTCCAGAGGATCCGGAGGAGAGGCGCGAAGAGGGAGAGGATCGCGAGGACCGTAAGGGTTCCCGAGATGGGACGGGTGAAGAAGATCGACATGCTCCCGTGCGCGATCGTCAGCGACTGGCGGAGCGACATCTCGACCATCGGTCCCAGAACCAGAGCCAGGACCATCGGCGCCGGCGGGTAATCCAGTTTCCGCATCACATAGCCGACCAAACCGAAGAAGAACATCACCCACATGTCGAAGATGTTGTTGTCCGTCGCGAAGACCCCTACCGCCGAGATCGTGATGATCAGCGGCATCAGGACCTTGTAGGGAACCTTGAGCAGCCGAACCCAGATCCCGATCATCGGCATGTTCTGGATGACAAGCATCACATTGCCGATGTACATGCTGGCGATCAGCCCCCAGACGAAATCCGGATGCGTCGAGAATAGGAGCGGACCGGGACGAAGCCCATGAATCAGAAGCGCCCCCAACAGGACTGCCGTCGTCCCCGAACCGGGAATCCCCAGCGTTAAAAGAGGAACCATCGCGCCGCCGGCCGCCGAGTTGTTCGCTCCCTCCGGCGCCGCCACCCCCTCGATGACCCCCGTCCCGAACTTCTCCGGATGCTTGCTCACTTTCTTCTCAATGGCATAGGCCATGAACGAGGCGATCGTCGCCCCCGCCCCGGGCAGCACCCCGACGAAAAAGCCGATGACCGATCCCCGCCAGATCGCCCCGAACGAATCCTTCCAGTCCTGGAGGTTCGGAAAGAGGCTTAGACAAGTTCAGCTTCGCCTGTGTGAAGATCTGCTGCATCGGTTCTTCGAGGTTCACCAGGACTTCCGAGACGGCAAAGAGCCCCACCGCCATCCCGATAAAGCCGACCCCGTCCAGCAGGTTCATATTGTCAAACGTGAACCGGGCCACCCCGCTGATCGCGTCAATTCCCACGCAGGCGACGATCAAGCCCAAAACCCCGCTGATGATCCCCTTGAGAGGCGAATCGCCCCCCAGCGACGTCACCATCGTCAGCCCCATGAAGGTCAGGGCGAAATACTCCGGCGGACCGAACGATACGGCATAATTCGCCAGAACCGGCGCAATGAAGGTCAGCATCAGGACCGCGAACGTCCCTGCAATGAACGACGAGAGAGCCGCCATCCCCAATGCCGGCCCGGGCCTCCCGTTCTTGGCCATCTGGTAGCCGTCCAGCGTCGTCATCACCGAGGCGGACTCTCCGGGAACATTCAGAAGAATCGACGTCGTCGATCCCCCGTACATCGCCCCGTAATAGACCCCGCACATCGTGATGATCGCCGTCGTCGCATTCATCCCGAAGGTGATCGGGATCAAAATCGCCACCCCCGTCGTCGGCCCGATCCCCGGCAACACCCCGATCAACGTTCCGATCAGCGTCCCGATGAAGCAGAAAAGGAGATTCTCCCATGAGGAAGCGACCTGAAATCCCAGAATAATATTATGAAAGATGTCCAAGATAAAACCTCCCCCATCGCGCTAAAATCCAAACATGTTCGAGGGCAATGTAATCCCCAGGAGAACCTGAAAGATGAGATAAAGCCCCGCCGTCGTCGAAACGGCAACCAGGAGCGTCATGAGCCATTTCTCACGCTCCACGACCCCCAGCAGAAACGCCACGTACAGGAAAGTGTCCATAAGAAATCCCAGCACCTCGAGCAGGACGATGTACGCCGCCAGACTTGCAAGAACCGAGCCGATGGAGATGAGCGCCTTCGTCCCCGGGAAGGGGGATTTTCTGCCCTTCTCGGTCGCTTCTCGACGCCAGGCAGTCCCGAGCAGGATCACCGCCAGCACGGCCAGCAGCACACCGAGCCAGAAGGGGAGAAATCCCGATCCCGGACCGAACGTCGCCGACGGCGGCATCCGCCAGGCCTCCAGGATCACATAGCCGGACAGAACCAATAGAACAACGCCGGTAATCACATCCGCTTTCTTCATCAACCGCACCGCCTTTCCCACGGTTTTATAAAAGGCAGGGGCGATACATGTCATCGCCCCTGCCGCGCAACTCATCCTCAACAACCATTACTTCTTCTTGATCAAACCCATGTCCTTGAGGATAACCGCATACTTCGCGTTCCACTCATCGAGAAACTTTCCGAACGCCGCGCCATCCATCCACGCCTCGGAGAGCATGTTGTCCTTGCAGTACTTCTTGAAGGTTTCGGTCTTTGTGTATTTGAAGAACGCCTCTTCCAGGACCTTCTTCGCGTCCGCCGGGATGTCGGCCGGGGCGACGAGACCGCGGTTCTGGACATAGGTGACGTTGATCCCCTGTTCCTTCATCGTTGGGATATCGGGGGCGCCGGCCAGCCGCTTTTCGGCATAGACGCCCAGGATCCGGACCTTGCCGGCCTTGTAGAGCTCCAGCGCCTCTCCGGGGTTGCTGACCGCCATATCGATGTGGCCGCCGAGAAGCGCCGCATTGACCTCGCCGCCGCCGTTGAAGACGATGTAATTGAACTGGACCCCGGCTGCCTTTTCGACAAGATAGGCGCAGATCGAATCGGAGGAACCCAACTGCGTTCCGCCCACGGTGATCTTCTTCGGGTTGGCCTTGGCATCGGAGATGATATCCTTCATCGATTTGTACTTGGATTTGGGATTGACCATCAGCATGTATTCGTCAAAGGCGAAGTTGGCGATGGGGGTGAAGTCCTTCAGCCCGACGGGGGATTTGCCCATCAGCGGGGTGGTTATAAAACTCGTGACCGCAGTGACAAGGTAGTAGGGATCTTTTTTCTTTCCGGCAACATACGCAAAGGCGATGGCGCCGCTTCCGCCCGGCTTGTTCTCGACAACGATCGGCTGGGGAAGGAGTTTGTCCTTGTCAATTGCCGAAGACATGGTTCGCCCGAAGATATCGCTACCGCCGCCGGCGCTGGCATGGATGATCATCGTGATGGGTTTCTCGGGTACTTGCCGGCGCCCAGGGCATTTCCCGCGCCGAAGGCGATAAGCAGGACGACCAATAACAAAACGGATAACTTTGACAGGTTTTTCATTTTTTCCTCCATGATGGTTTCGCTACGCCGACAGGCTCCAAGAAAACCCTGCCGCGGCCCGACAGAAAAATTAAGAATATCTTTAAAAAACCGACGCCCACTTTCCCTCAACAAATATTTCCGTTATCACCCCCTTTATCATCTGCAATCGGCGTTGATTTGACTTGATGCTCGTGGCTGTTTTCGTCGTTCTGGTTGTAGATCTGCTCGATCTGAATATCGAAATGATGTTCCAGTTCGCGGATCGCCTTTTCCGTATTCCGTTCCATGATCGCCTTGACGATTCGGTCGTGGATGTCCAGCATCAGTTCGATTCGGGAAGGATCATTCCGGAAGTATTCGCGGCGCATGTTGATCCAGAGGGGTTGGATGGTCAGATTCAGCAGCCTTTCCATGATCCCCTCGATGACCCGGTTCTTCGTGGCCCGGGCGATCGCCAGGTGAAATTCCTTCCCATAGCGCAGGTACTCTTCAAGATCCCCCCGGCGGCCGCGAGCGCACTTTTCGTCCCATGCCTCCCTGAGGGCGACGAGATCGGCGTCCGTCGCGACCTTGATGGCGAGCTGCGCCGCGCCGATCTCCATGGCCCTGCGGGCCTGCATGTTTTCGTAGGGGCTGTCGCATTCCTCGAGGACGGTCAGGGCTTGGCGCGTCAGGTCCTCGGTGGCTGAGGGGACGCAGACGTAGGTGCCGTCTCCGGGACGGCTTTCGAGGAGACCGACGATCTGCAGGGCGCTGATTGCCTCGCGCAGCGAGGGACGGCTCACCCCCATCTGCTCGGCGATGATCCGTTCCGAAGGCAGTTTACTCCCCGCCGTGTACCCACCGGAATTGATCATCCGCAGGATCTGGTCGGCAATGAATGAACTTTTCTTCTTGAATCGGGTTTGGGCTACCTTTTCAAAAGTCATTCGTTCCCTCGTAATTGGTAAGACCGGTAAGACCGGTTAGCGGAAGCTACGCGATCAGAAGGATGAAGTCAAGAGAAAAATGGATCGGATCCCTCCGGTCGCGCAACGGGATTGCTTTCGTCGAGGCGCGCCTGCCAGGACGACAGCGCGGCAAGCGCGCGCCGGGCGTAACAGAGACCTCTCTCTTTCTTCCGGATGCGGCCGGGCAGCGGCGAAAAGAGGCCGAAAGTCACGTTCATCGGCTGAAAGGTTTTCCGGTCGGCGTTGTTGATGTGACCGACGAGCGCGCCCAGGGCCGTTTCGCGCGGGGGCGGAATCATCTCCCGGCCGGACAAATAACGGGAGACATTCAGACCGGCCAGCAGGCCCATGGCCGTGGATTCCACATACCCCCACGCCGGTGATCTGTCCGGCAAAGAAAAGCCGCGGGAGCGACCGGAGCTGCAGGTTCGCGGTCAGCAGGGTCGGGGCGTTCAGGAAGGTGTTCCGATGGACGCTCCCATAGCGGACAAATTCCACGTTTTCCAGACCGGGGATCATCCGGAAGATCCGGCGCTGTTCCGGCCAGGTCAGTTTCGTCTGAAACCCCACGATGTTGTAGAGGATTCCCTCCCGATCCTCCCGCCGGAGCTGAACGACCGCATGGGGCTGTCCGCCCGTCCGCGGGTCAATCAGACCGACCGGTTTCATCGGGCCGTAGGCGAGGGTGTCGATCCCCCGCCGGGCGATCACCTCGATCGGGAGGCATCCCTCGAAGCACCTGATCTCCTCGAAGGCGCGGAGGGGGACCTCTTCCGCCCTGGTGAGTTCTCCCCGAAAGGTCTCGTAGGTTTCCCGGTCCATCGGGCAGTTCAGGTAGTCCGCCTCGCCGTGCCCATAACGGGATGCCGCGAAGACCCGATCCCGATCGATGGATTCCCCCTCAACGATCGGGGAGATCGCGTCGTAAAAGTAGAGGTAATCCCCGCCGGTCCATGCGGCAATGGCGCAGGCAAGGGCGTCGGAGGTGAGAGGGCCGGATGCGATGATCGCGATTCCTTCCGCGGGGATTTCCGTGACCTCGCCGCGGATCAGCTCCAGCCCGGGCTCTGCGCCGAGTTTTTCTTCAATGAAGATGGAGAAGGCGTTCCGGTCAACGGCGAGCGCCTTTCCGGCCGGGACGGCCGTGGCGTCAGCCGCGGCAAGGATCAGGGAATCGAGGCGCCGCATCTCCTCCTTCAGGAGTCCAACGGCGTTTTCCAATGCGCCCGAACGGAGCGAGTTGCTGCAGACGAGCTCGGCGAGGCGAGGGGATTTGTGGGCCGGAGAAAAACGTTCGGGTTTCATCTCGCAAAGCCGCACACGATAGCCACGACGGAGGAGCTGCCAGGCCGCCTCGCAGCCGGCAAGCCCCCCGCCGATGATGGTGACCGGGACGTCCTGCCTTGTCCTATTCACAATGATCTCCCCGCCGCCGATCAGGATGGCTGCGCCGTCTCGTCTCCGGGCGACCCCTTTGCCGGCGCCTTGTATTTCATGATGTTACGGCACGCCGGATAGCCGGTGCAGCCGAGAAATTTCCCGTAGCGGCCCTGCTTCACCGCCATCGGCTTTCCGCACTTGTCGCAGAGGATGTCCGTGAGTTCAACCGGGGCGGCCGGAGCGCCTGCCTGTGCGCCCCTGGGTGTCTTCACGATGTTCTTGCACTCGGGGTAACCGGAACAGCCGAGGAAGGTCCCGAAACGGCCCCTCTTGACGACCATCGGTTTCCCGCATTTCTCGCAGACGGCGTCGCTCTCTTTTCCCGCTGCCGGGGCGGCGAGCGGCGCCCCATCCGGACCGACGTTGATCGTATGCTTGCATTCCGGATAGCCGGTGCAGCCAAGGAACTTCCCGAAGCGCCCCTGGCGAGCGGACATCGGCTTGCCGCAGAGGGGGCAGGGAATATCCGTGGTCTGCTTCTCCTCCGGCTGGATTTCCCCCTTCTCGCCCTGCGTGAAATTCATCGTATTCTTGCACGCGGGATAGTTCGTGCAGGCGAGAAAACGGCCGTTCTTCCCCCACTTGATGACCATCGGTTTCCCGCACTTCTCGCAGGTGAGGTCCGTCGGGGTCTCCTCCCGCTTCACGTTGCGCATCGCGGCCTTCGCCTTCTTCAGCTCCTCCGTAAAAGGGATGTAGAAGTTGTTCAGGGTGTCGAGGCGTTTGACCTTTCCCTCCTCGATCCGGTCAAGATCGGTCTCCAGCGATGCGGTAAAGGCCACATCGAGGATTCGGGGGAAATTCTTGACGAGGAGATCCGTCACGAGGATGCCCAGGTCCGTGGGGAATAACTTCCCCTTCTCTATGCGGACGTATTCCCGCTCCTGAATGGTGCTGATAATTGTCGCATAGGTGCTGGGGCGGCCGATGCCGTTCTCTTCCAACTCGCGGACGAGGGAGGCCTCGGAGAAGCGCGGCGGCGGCTGGGTGAACTTCTGCTCCGGCGTAAGAGAGACGAGCTTCAGGACCTCCCCCTCCCGGACGGCAGGCAGGAGCTTGCCGAAGCCGTTTTCATCGCCGTTATCCTCTTTGCCCTCCGTATAGACGACGGTGAACCCGGGAAACCTCATCACCGACCCCTGCGCGCGGAAAAGGCAGTTGGCGGCGGCGATATCCACCGTGGTCTGGTCGAGAACGGCCGGGTTCATCTGGCAGGCCAGAAAGCGGTTCCAGATGAGCTGGTAGAGACGGAACTGGTCGGGCGTCAGAAACGGTTTGATCTCCTGCGGAGAATGAGAGACCGCCGTCGGCCGGATCGCCTCGTGGGCGTCCTGCGCCGTCCCGGAGACCTTGAAGACGCGGGCCTTCGGGGGCAGATACGCAGCGTCATAATGGGAATGGATGTATCCCCGCACCTCGCCCAGCGCCTCGGCTGCGATGCGGACGGAGTCGGTCCTCATGTAGGTGATCAGGCCGACGGACCCCTCCTTCCCCAGCTCGATTCCCTCGTAGAGCCTCTGGGCGGTCATCATGGTTTTCTTCGCCGAAAAATGGAGCCAGCGGGAGGCCTCCTGCTGGAGCTTGCTCGTCGTGAAAGGGGCAGGCGGCTGACGTTTGACCTCCTTCTTCTCGACGGAGGAAACGGTGAACGGCGCCTCCGTAAGCGAGGCCACGACCTCGGCGGAGCGGGCGCCATCTCCGACCTTCGCCTTTTTCCCGTCGATCTTGATCAGTTTTGCCTCAAAGGGGGGCGGGTTCGTCCCTTCCACCAGGGCGGTAATGTTCCAGTACTCTTCGGGGACGAATTTCCCGATCTCCGCCTCCCGGTCGCAGATGATCCGGACGGCGACGGACTGCACCCGACCGGCGGAGAGGCCCCGCTTCACCTTGTCCCAGAGGAGAGGACTGATCTGATAGCCGACGAGGCGGTCGAGGATCCTCCGGGTCTGCTGCGCCTCGTAAAGGTTGAAATCGAGGTCGCGGGGGTGGGCGAGTGCGTCGAGGATCGTCTCCCGCGTGAGGTCGTTGAACAGGACGCGCCGGACAAGTTTCTTCTTTCCGATTTCCTCGGCGACATGCCAGGCGATCGCCTCGCCTTCGCGGTCCGGGTCCGGGGCGAGGAGGATCTGCTCCACACGGGCTGCCGCTTTTTTGAGATCGGCGATCACCTTCTTCTTGCTATCCATGACCAGGTAGGTGGGTTCGAACCCCTTTTCGGTATCGATCCCGAGGCTGTTCTTTGGAAGATCCTTGACGTGGCCGATGGAGGCCCGGACTTCGAAGTCCGGGCCGACGTATTTGCTGATGGTTTTCACCTTGGTGGGCGATTCTACAACAATCAATGATTTCAAATCGATGACTCCTTGCGTACAAACTGTTTGCCCGGCATCTGCCGGATGAGGCCGCCAAGCTCCAAAATAAGCAGGGCGTTAAGGACCTCCTGGGCCGTGAGGCCGGAGGATGCGATCAATGTGTCGATATCCACCGGTCGGGACGGGATCAGGGACAACAACTTTTTTTCTGGTTCCCCAAGGCTTGCGACATCACCATCCAAAGCGGGCGCGGGGGACGATTCCCGGTCGGGCGCAAACGCCTCGGGCCGGAAAGCCGGCGATGGTCCAGCGGAAACAGGTGGGGGTATTCCCGCCTGGGGAATGATCTCTTCGAGGATATCATCCACGTTTTCGATCAGCATGGCCCCCTGCTTGATCAGGCGGTGCGTCCCCTTAGAGCCGGCGGCGCCGATCTCTCCGGGAACGGCGAAGACCGAGCGTCCCTGCTCGGCGGCAATTCGCGCCGTGATCAAAGAGCCGCTCTTCTCGCCGGCTTCCATGATGACGACCCCGAGGGAGATCCCGCTGATGAGCCGGTTCCGCGACGGGAAATTGGGTGCGTTGGGCGGCGTGCCGAACGGAAATTCCGTGACCAGGGCGCCGTGGCTCGCAACGGCCGCTGCCAGTTCCTTGTTTTCCGGCGGATAGACGATGTCGAGACCGCAGCCTAACACGGCGATGGTCCTTCCTTTTCCGGCAAGGGCGCCCCGGTGAGCCGCGGCGTCGATCCCCCGGGCAAGGCCGCTAACAATGGTGATCCCCTTGAGGGCCAGTTCGCGGCTGATCTTTTCCGTGGTGTAGCGGCCATAGACGGAGGCGATACGCGATCCGACGACCGCCACGAAAATCTCCTCCGGGCAGAGCGAGCCCTTCACGTAGAGAAAAGGCGGATAGTCGTAAGTGTGCAGCAAGTTCCGGGGATAGAGGGGATCTTGGCAGGTGACAATATCAACGCCGAGCTCCGACGCCCGTTCAATCTCCCGCTTGGCCATCCCCCAGTTGGAGAATGATCGGATGTGGTCCGCCGTCTTCGGCCCGATTCCCGGAATGACCTTGAGGGTCTGCGCGGTGGCGGAAAAAACCGCCCGCGGCGACGAGAAGGCCAGAAGCAGGGTCCGGAAACCCACACAGCCCACCTCTTCAACCGCCTTGAGAGCAATCCAGTATTTCAGCGCTTCCTGATCCATCTCTTCATCCCATTTGCTTCTTACAACTTGAAATCACAACCGTTTTTTCGAAAGAACGGGTGAAAAACGGGTGAACGATATATCGAATTTCTGCGGGGTGTCAAGTTATTTCATGACGGAAAAGCGTTGCGTTCTTTGGCTATTTGGATTAGATAGCCGGGAATGACGGACAGGTATGGAGTCTTTATGACAATACGGTTTTTAACCACGCTGACGCTTCTCTGGATCGGGCTTTCAGGGGCGGCCTTCGCGCAGGGCGCCGCGGGAATGCCGCTGCCGCCGGGCGATGATCAGGATTCCCTCCGTTCGGCCCTGACCATCACCCCGGGTGAGCTCGAACTCGGCGCCCTTGGTCCGGGAGATGAGGCGAAAGCCATCTTTTATGTGAAGAATGCGGGGTCGGGAAAACAGGGTGGGACCATCGCCGGACCGGAGGGGTGGACCCCGACGGGGAATCAGAACCTGTCGGCAATCATCGGGGAGGAGCCGGAACCTTTTCGGATCCATCTCATCTATGTCAAGGAAGCGGGCCAGGGGAAGAAACGAAGCTGTTCGCTGATCCTGCGTCTGGAGGCGGCAGGGCAGAGCGTGGCCTTCCGGCGCGATGTTCCCGCGGGAGACTTGCGGGAAACGATCCGTTTTGCAACCGCCGACGGTTCTCAGGCGGTTTCCTTCCATGCCCGGCTTGCGGAGTTGCAATCCGCCCCCCTGCTGGAAGCGGAGCCCATCCGGATCGATTTTGGGACGGTTCACGCCGGGGACTTGATTTCAAAACGTATCCTTGTGAAGAACCGGGGGCGGGAGTCTTTGAAATGGAGGGTAGGCGTTGCTGGAACAAGGGGGATGCCGGCGACGGCGATGCCGCCGGTGGGGCGGTATGTCTCCTTTCGTCACGAGCCCGCCGTTACAGGCCCCTATACATTAACCGGGCAAATCCGGGAAGATTTGGAGCTTACCGGAACCTGGGCGGAAGAGGGAGGCTATCCCTTCGGGCAGGGTGAACAGAATACGCTGCGATACCGGTTCACCGGGACCGGTATCCTTCTCTACTTTTGGAAATCGCCGGACGGTGGGCCGTTCAGCGTCTTTCTCGACGAGCAGTTTATGGATATCATTGATGGTTTTGCGGAGCGCCGGGAGAGGGCGGAAGTTCTCATCGCAGACTCCCAGCCCGATGGACCTCATCTGCTCACCATCGTCAACGGGGGAGAAAAAGTGACGCTCGAAGGGGTGCAGCTCTTTGGCAAGCCAATCCAAAGGGGGCCCCGCGGCTGGGTCACCGTCTTCCCGGATAGCGGCGTGACCACACGGGAAACCGATTATATCAATGTCGCCCTCAATACACGCCAGCTTTTGCCCGGTATCTATGGGGGACACGTCTTCTTTACCTCCAACGGCGGCGATGCGGACGTCCAGGTGTTCCTCGATGTGGCGGCGGAGACGCAGCCCAGGTTCATGAATGTCCACCGTTATCTCGCCGGTTTCGACTACCTCTACACGACGAACCCGCAGGCCGAGGCGACCCGGCTCCAGGTGAAGGGGTACCGGCACACCGGGATTGCCTTCCGTCTCTTTTCCCCGGGGACGCCGGGCACGACTGATTTCTTTAGATGGTTTAACCCCTCAAAAGGCGACCACTTTTACTCCTACGATCCGAAAGGCGGAAAGCCGCTTCCAGGATATCTCTTCGAGGGGTCGATCGGGAACATCGGGACCTCGCGGCTGACCGGTACCAGGGAACTATACCGTTGGTTCAACCCAACCACGAACGGCCATTTCTACACGACGGAGCAGGGCGGGGAGGGAATCACAAAGAAGGGGTACCGATTCGACGGGATTGCCGGATTTGTCCGTTGAACGGAGAAATAAAAAAAGTCTGCATTCATGTCTTGACAATAGAAGGCAAACGGATTATAAGCCACCTTCTTTTAAAAGAGACTGAATGCAGTGCGTCGCTTTAGACAAGCGCCTGTAGCTCAGCTGGATAGAGCAACGGACTTCTAATCCGTGGGTCGAGAGTTCGAATCCCTCCAGGCGCACCAGGCATGGATGGTGGGTGTAGCTCAGTTGGTTAGAGTGCCGGGTTGTGGCCCCGGAGGCCGAGGGTTCAAATCCCTTCACTCACCCCAATTATTGCGTCCGGCCGCAACAGGAAACGGAAAAAGCGCCCGTAGCTCAGCTGGATAGAGTCGCAGACTTCGAATCTGTTGGTCGTAGGTTCGAATCCTACCGGGCGCACCAGATTTCTTTTACAGGTGATTACGACCCAATGTGGGCCCTTAGCTCAGCTGGTAGAGCAACTGACTCTTAATCAGTAGGTTGTCGGTTCGATCCCGACAGGGCTCACCAATTAAAACGGGGGGTTACGGAGAAAAAGCCGTGACCCCTTTTCTTTGTTTTGCCGTTTTGTCCCGCTCCTGTCCCGCTTTTATTTTCAGGTCGTTTTGTTCTGGTGGGTGATCCATAGATATCGGCTCACCGGACAGGGTTCAGCCGATGATTTTCATCCTGCCGGGGTGCTCGGATCGTTCCCCATACCGCATCCAGATGCCACCGCCGATATTCAATGAACCCATCTTGCTTTTTCAGTGGACCCAGTGAAAGTTGCCGGTTATGAGATTTTAGGGG
>Ga0100400_1002815_pt1 | contig 11878 bp, 10 predicted proteins | sample CryGeymeta201524_FD_80420 | JGI IMG/M metagenome (GOLD analysis project Ga0100400, IMG submission 80420) | Groundwater microbial communities from Crystal Geyser aquifers in Utah, USA - Crystal Geyser metaG 2015-24 | ecosystem: Environmental > Aquatic > Deep subsurface > Groundwater | place: USA... | reverse complement strand
GCCCGTCGTGCTGACGCCCAACCCGTTCTATCAGGCCTATGCCGTCGCGGCCCTCGCCGTGGGGGCGGAGCCGGTCTACGTCCCCGCATCAGAGGCCACCGGCAACCTGCCCGACTATTCCAGCCTGTCCGAGGATATCCTGAACCGCACCGCCGTGGCCTATATCTGTTCGCCTGCAAACCCGCAGGGCGCAGTGGCGAGCGAAGACGACTGGCGCGACCTGATCGGGCTGGCCGAACGCTTCGATTTCCAGATCTTCGCCGATGAATGCTATTCCGAGATCTACCGCGACACGCCGCCCACCGGCGCGCTGGAGGTGGCCGCCAAGATGGGGGCCGACCCCGAACGGGTGGTGCTGTTCAACTCGCTCTCGAAGCGGTCGAACCTGCCGGGGCTGCGGTCGGGCTTCGCGGCCGGAGGGCCGGACAGCATCCGGCGCATGAAACAACTGCGCGCCTATGCAGGGGCACCGCTGCCGGGGCCGTTGCAGGCGGTTGCCGTAAGGGCGTGGAGCGATGAGGCGCATGTCACCGCGAACCGCGCGCTCTACGCCGAGAAATACGCGATCACCGACGAGGTTTTCGCCGGGGTTCCGGGCTACACCGCGCCCGAGGCCGGCTTCTTCCTGTGGCTACCGGTGCCGGATGGCGAGGCTTCGACGGTGCGCCTGTGGCGCGAGGCCGGGGTGCGGGTACTGCCCGGCGCGTATCTGGCGCGCGAGGTGAATGGCCAGACGCCCGGCGCGGACCGAATCCGCGTGGCGATGGTGGCGGAAAAAGACGACATGCGGCGCGGGCTGATCCGCCTGCGCGACTGCCTGTACGCAAGCTGAGGAAACGGACGATGGCTTATCAGACGCGGCAAAGGGACCCCCTGCTGGACAGCCGGATGCGCGAGGTTCTGGAAAAGCGCGGGCGCGAGGCGCTTGGCATCGTGCTGATCCTGTCGGGGATCGCGCTGTTCCTGATGCTGATCTCCTACAGCCCGGATGACCCCAATTGGTGGGCCGCCACCGACGCCGTCCCGGAAAACCTGCTGGGTCGGTTCGGGGCGTCGCTGTCGGCGCTTCTGATGCTGATCGTGGGCTGGGGGGCTTACGGCCTGGCGCTTGGTGCGCTGGTCTGGGGCCTGCGCATGGCCGCCCATCTTGGCGGCGAAAGGGTGCTGGGCCGGATCATCTTCCTGCCGATCGTTGTGGCCCTTGCCGCGATCTATGCCGCCAGCCATCGGCCGCCAGCCGGGTGGGATCAAAGCTTTGGCCTTGGCGGGGTTTTCGGCGATACCGTTCTTGGCGCGCTCTTGAACATCCTGCCATTTGCCGTCGGCACCGGCCTGAAGATCCTTGCCGCGATTGCCTTCCTGTCGCTCATCGTTTTGGGGCTCTTTGTGTTCGGTGTAAACGGGCGCGAATTCAAGGCCGCACTGCGTTTCATGCTGATCGGGCTGATCAATACCTTCGCATGGATCGGGGCGCTGTTCGGTCATGCCGGGCGCGGTGCCGGGCAGGCAGCAATGGAGATGCGCGCGCGGCGCCGTCAATGGGCCGAGGCCGCGCATGAACAATCCGGCGATGCGCCGCTGGGCCATGATGCACCGGAAGAGATGGACACCCCTGAACCACAGCCGCGCCCGCGCTTCGGCCTGCTGGTCCGGATGCCGCCGATCCTGCGCCGGGACCGCGTCCCCGACCCGGAGCCGGAGCTTGTCGAACGTCGCCCCGTCGCCGCAGAGGGCCTCGACGCGCCCGACGATGACCGCATCCGCGCCCGTATCGCCGACGTGATCCACAACCGCGTGCGTCGGGCCGCGCCCGTGGCGGACCCGAAAGCGGAGCAACCACGCTCCGCCGTTGCCGCCGCCGTTGCCGCCCGCCGGGCGGAACATATGTCCGCCCGCGTCGAACCGCCGGTCAGCGCGCGCGTCGAACCCCCGCTGAGCGCCACGCGCCGCGATGAGCCGCCGCTGAGCGCCGCCCGTGCCGAACGCACAGAACGCACAGAACGCACAGAACGCACAGAACGCGCCGCGCCCGCACCGAGTGCAATGCCGGCGCGCGCGCCCGACCGTGACGCGGTGCCCACCGAAACCATCCCGCTGCCGCATTCGGAACGCACCTTTGCCCATGGCGGCCCGATCCCGGTGGCGTCCGAACCGAGGCGCGTTGTGCAGCACAGCCCGCGCCGCCCGGTGCACCCCTCGCGCAGCGCACAGGCCGAGGCGCAGCCGACCCTGCCGCTGGAGGAAGCCACGGGCCTTCATGGCTACGAATTCCCGCCGCTGAACCTGCTGACCAACCCCGCCAGCATAGAGCGTCACCATCTGTCCGACGAGGCGCTGGAGGAAAACGCCCGGATGTTGGAAAACGTGCTCGACGATTACGGGGTAAAGGGGGAAATCGTGTCGGTCCGCCCCGGCCCGGTCGTCACCATGTATGAACTGGAACCGGCGCCCGGCCTGAAGGCCAGCCGCGTCATTGGTCTTGCCGACGATATCGCGCGGTCGATGTCGGCCTTGTCGGCGCGCGTCTCCACCGTGCCGGGGCGCAGCGTCATCGGTATCGAACTGCCCAACCAGCACCGCGAAAAGGTGGTGCTGCGAGAAATCCTCGCCAGCCGCGATTTCGGCGACGGGACGCAGAAACTGCCGCTCGCGCTCGGCAAGGATATCGGCGGCGAGCCGATCGTCGCCAACCTTGCCAAGATGCCCCACCTTCTGATCGCGGGCACCACCGGCTCGGGCAAGTCGGTGGCGATCAACACGATGATCCTGAGCCTGCTTTACAAGCTGCCCCCCGAGGATTGCCGCCTGATCATGATCGACCCCAAGATGCTGGAACTCAGTGTCTATGACGGCATCCCGCACCTTTTGTCGCCGGTCGTTACCGACCCCAAGAAGGCGGTCGTGGCGCTGAAATGGGTCGTGGGCGAGATGGAGGAACGCTATCGCAAGATGTCCAAGATGGGCGTGCGCAATATCGACGGCTACAACGGCCGCGTCGCGGACGCGCAGTCGCGGGCCGAGATGTTCAGCCGCACCGTGCAGACCGGGTTCGACGACGAGACCGGCGACCCGGTGTTCGAGACCGAGGAATTCGCGCCGGTCAAGATGCCCTATATCGTCGTCGTCGTCGACGAGATGGCCGACCTGATGATCGTCGCCGGCAAGGAGATCGAGGCCTGCATCCAGCGCCTTGCACAGATGGCGCGGGCGAGTGGAATCCATATCATCATGGCTACGCAGCGCCCGTCGGTGGACGTGATCACCGGCACGATCAAGGCCAACTTCCCGACGCGGATTTCCTTTCACGTCACCTCCAAGGTCGATAGCCGCACGATCCTCGGCGAACAGGGGGCGGAGCAGCTTCTGGGCATGGGTGACATGCTCTACATGGCGGGCGGCGCCAAGATCACCCGCGTGCATGGCCCCTTCGTCAGCGACGAGGAGGTCGAGGAGATCGTCAGCCACCTGAAAAGCTTCGGTCCGCCGGATTATGCCGCCAGCGTGCTTGATGGGCCCGACGACGAAAAGGAAAGCGATATCGACGCGGTGCTTGGGCTTGGCGGCAACACCACCGGCGAAGATGCGCTTTACGATCAGGCCTGTGCCATCGTGGCGAAGGACCGGAAATGCTCCACCTCCTACATCCAGCGCAAGCTTGCCATCGGTTACAACAAGGCCGCGCGGCTGGTCGAACAGATGGAGGATGAGGGTGTCGTCAGTTCCGCCAACCATGTCGGCAAGCGCGAGGTGCTGGTGGCCGAACAGGGGTAAGCGAAATCGCGCCCGTGTGAGGTGCAAAGCCCGGCGGACGTGATTACATGGATAACATGAAACATTTGATTCTCGCCGCAGCCTTGGTGGCCGCCCCCGCCCTGACCGCCCAAGCCGAACCGATCCCGCTGTCGGAGCTGTCGGATTACCTCAACGGGATCGGCACCGCCGAGGCGAGCTTTACCCAGATCAGTGAGGATGGCGCGGTTGCCACCGGCACGCTGTATATGCACCGACCGGGGCGGATGCGATTTGAATATGACGAGGGTGATCTGCTGGTCATGGCTGGCGGCGGGCAGGTCGCCATTTTTGACGGTCGCGCCAATACCCGGCCAGAACAATACCCGCTCAGGCGCACACCGCTGAATCTGATCCTCGGGCGCAATATCGACCTTGGACGATCGGACATGATCCTGTCGCACGAGGCAGACGAAACCGCCACGCGCATCGTCGCGCAAGACCCCGAAGAGCCCGAGACCGGCAGCATCGAACTGGTCTTCACCGGCGACCCGGTTGAATTGCGCCAATGGGTGGTCACCGACTCCACCGGGTTCGAGACGACCGTGATACTTGGCGGGTTGCAGGAGGGGGGCGATATCCCCTCGCGCTATTTCAATATCCCGTTCGAGTTGCGCGATCGCGGCCTGACCGACTGACGGTCCGGCTTACCTCCGGCACGTGGCCAGTTGCCGTTCGTAGCGAGTGGCCCGTTCATCGACACGCGCCGCGACCCGCAAAAGCCATGGCTTGCCATTATGGCTGCCGCGTCGATAGCCTGAATGCCCCTCGTGATAGGCTAGATACTGGTTGCGGGCATCGTCCGGGGCAATGCCCAGCGTCCGGACCGAACGGTTCATGTACCAGCCCATGAAATCGGTAGCGTGGCGAATGTTGGTGCGCCGCGCGCTGCGGTTGCCGGTCGAAGCGCGGTAATCGTCCCATGTCCCGTCCAGTGCCTGGCTGTATCCATAGGCCGAGCTGATCCTCCCCATCGGGATGATCCCGAGCGCGAAGCGATGCGGGGTGCGGGCGTTGTGGACGAAGCTGCTTTCCTGGTAGATGGTCGCCAGTTGCACGTGCACCGGGATGCCCCACTCGCGCTCGGCAATCCGCGTGGCGCGGGCGATATCGCGCCGGTCGCGCAGGATATCGCATGCGTTTTCCTGATTGCGGGGCGGCGTTGGTCCGCCGCACGCGGCAACGACCAACAGCAGCACGAGGAGGATCGCGCGTTTCATATATTTTGCCTGCTCGAGTCTTGTTTTGTTTTCCGGTCAGGATAGCCGATTTCCGCGCTTGGGGGAATGCCCTTGTATCCGACCGCTGTTTCAAATTTTCGCCAAGTGCCATGCCGGTCGTCTCCCGACACTGTCTGGCCTGCTGTCACAGTCTGTTTCTGGTGCCTGCGTGGCGGATGGATGGACAAGCCCCGCCTCCCCGGTTTAGGACTTGGGGCAAGGGGGCGCAGTTCAATGCTCAAGACACGCGCGAAATTTGCGCTTGGCCAGGTCGTCCGGCACCGTAAGCACCCGTTTCGCGGGGTAATCTTCGATGTCGATCCGGAATTCGCCAATACCGAGGAATGGTACGATTCGATTCCCCCCGACGCACGCCCGTCGCGCGAGCAGCCCTTCTATCACCTCTTGGTCGAAAACGATCAAAGCTACTACGTGGCCTATGTCTCGGAACAGAACCTGCTACCCGATGATACCGGCGAGCCGGTCGATCACCCCGACCTGCCGGACCTGTTCGGCGAATTCCGCGACGGATACTACCCGCTGGAATTCCAGTTGAACTGACGCCGGATCGAGGCCCGCGCCCGCCCCGGACGCCGTCGGCGCGACCCGGCACCGTCGCGCGTCAATAGCCGAGCGCGCAGCCGTCCTTTCGCGGGTCCGACGCGCCCTGCAACAGGCCGCTTCCACCGTCGATGCGGATCGCCTGCGCACCGCCGATCGCGCCGTCGGGAACGTAAGCCTTGTGGCCAAGGTCCACCAGCGCCTGCACCACCTCGGGCGCATATCCGGCCTCGATCTTCAGCCCGGCGGGTTCCGAGAAACTGCGCGGCGCGTCGATCGCCGCCTGTGGGTGCAGCCCGTAATCGACAAGATTGGTGACAAGGCGCGCATGGCCCGTGGCCTGATACGCGCCCCCCATCACCCCGAACGGCATCAGCGACCCGTCCGCCTCGCGCAACATGCCGGGAATGATCGTGTGCATCGGCCGCTTGCCGCCCGCCGCCTCGTTCGGGTGGCCCACCTCCAGCGTGAACCCCGCGCCGCGATTGTGGAACAGGATGCCGAACTTGTCGCTGGCCAGCCCCGACCCGAAGCCGTGGAAGATGGAATAGATCAGCGACACCGCCATGCGGTCCCGGTCCACCACCGTCAGGTAAACGGTGTCTTTGTGCACCGCCTCCGACCGGGCGGCCGGATCGGGCATGGCATGGGCAGGGTCGATCAGCGCGGCAAGCCCCGCAGCGGTGTCGGGGTCAAGCATATGCGCCAGCCGCGTGGTGTAATCGGCATCGGCGAGGAAGCGATTACGCGCGTCATAGGCCAGCTTGGTCGCCTCGGCCTCGATATGTGTGCGCTCGGCCCCGAACGGGTCCATGCCGGGCAGATCAAAATGCGACAGGATGTTGGTCAGCAGCATGGCCGTCGCGCCTTGCCCGTTCGGGGGCAGTTCGACCAGCTCCGTCCCCTTGTAGCCATTGCGCAACGGCGTGACATAATCGCAGGCGGTGGCGGCGAAATCTTCCTGCGTATGGGAGCCGCCCAGCGCGCGCAGCGAGGCGACCATGTCGGTCGCAACCTCGCCCTCGTAGAAGGCCTTGCGCCCGTCGCGCGCGATGCGGCGCAGCACCTCGGCTTGTTTCGGCGCGCGAAAGATCTGCCCGACAGTGGGGATCTTGCCGCCAGGCAGATAGTCGTTCTGCGCCACGCCAGAGAGGTGCGGCCCGCAGTCGCCAAGGTCGCGGGCCACGCGCGGCGCGATCGGCACGCCCTCTTCCGCGTAACGGATCGCGGGGGCCAGCACCTCGCCCATATCGAGCCGGCCCATGTCGCCTTGCAACCGGCAGAACCCATCCACCGCGCCCGGAACCGTGACGGCGGCGGCATCGTGCAGGGGCATCGCGGCGTGCCCGTTTTCGCGCAAGGCCGCGGCCGACAGCCCGGCAGGCGCCCGGCCGGACGCGTTCAGCCCGATGATATCATCGCTTCCCGGGCGCTTGACCAAGGCGAAACAGTCCCCGCCGAGACCGGCCATCTGCGGCTCGCAGATCCCCAGAAGAACCGCCGCGCCGACGGCGGCGTCGACGGCATTGCCGCCCGCAGACAGAAGGTCAACGGCCACTTTCGCCGCCAACGGGTGCGATGTCGCGCACATACCGTTTTCCGCGAAGACGGCAGATCGTCCGGGCAGGTGAAAATTGCGCATGTCTTTCCCTCACGTTGCTTGTGCGGCACGGTAGGGAAAATCCATGAGTAGGCAAGGGGGGCAAGGACCCCGGCACCGCGCCACTGGGTGGGGGCTTTCAGACACGGCACCGAGGGAAGCCATTGCAGCTACAGTTGCTGTATCGCGGCGATTCTGGTCATTCGTTGGGAGCAATTGCGGCAATTTCTGGAAAGATGATCACCGATAGCCGCGCGACTGCCCAAGGCGCCCTGCCCTACGCGGCCAGATCGATGTAAAAGCACAGCCGGTTGACACCGGCCTCGCGCGTGTAGGAAAGCCCGCAGGTCATGTCGCGGATCAACCCCCAGCCGAAACCGCCCTCGGGCAGATCGTGCAACCCCGTCGTCTCCAGATCGTAGCGGCGCTTGGGCGGCAGGCACCCGTTCGGCATGGGGTTGCCATGATCGGTTACGTCGCAATGAATCGCGTGGTCGTACACGGTGATCGCAAGCTCAATCATCCCTTCGCCGCGATCTTCATAGGAGTGCTCCACAATGTTGTTGAGCACTTCGGCGAGCACCAGTTCCAGCGAAAACAGAGACTCGATCGGCAGGCCCAGTTGCGTCAGGGTCTGGTTCAGGCCGACGAGTTCCATGGTGACGACCTGCGGAACGGCCGGGAAACGACGAAAGCTCGACCAACCGAGGCGCGGCCTGTCCGTTGGTGGACTGTCCCCTGTGATCGGCAGACCTTGAAAATTCATGCCGCGGGGGCCACCCCGTGCGCTTCCAGCGCCTCTGCCACGCTGTCATGGATCGGGAAGACGGCGTTCATTCGTGTCAGCCGCATCACCTTGTCGACCGCCGGGGTCAGCCCGGAAAGTTCCAGCTGCCGGCCTTTGCCAAGTAACTTGCGCGCGGCGACGACGGCACCCAACCCGGAACTGTCGAGGAAGGTCACATTCTGCAAATCGAGCACCACCGGCCCGTCCCAGTCGCGCACGAGATCCCGAAACCGGTCCTTGAACTGGATGGCAACCGAAGCGTCGATCCGGTCCGGCACGACATGCAACAGGGCAATCTGCCCCTTGGCCTTCATGATGATATCCATACACTGTCCTTTCACTTGCCGACGGCAAGACTAGACGGCATTCCTTTCCAAAGCATTTCCGCAGCGGCGAGGATAAAGGGAGACTTCGATGGACAAGGTGGTGATTTGCGGGGCGTCGCGGACGCCGATGGGTGGCTTTCAGGGCTGTTTCGCGCCGGTAACGGCGTCCGATCTCGGCGCGGCGGCGATTCGCGCGGCTCTTGACCAGGCGGGTGCCACGCCCGGCGATGTACAGGAGCTGTTGATGGGCTGCGTTCTTCCCGCAGGTCAGGGTCAGGCCCCGGCGCGGCAGGCCGGGTTCAAGGCCGGGCTCGGGCAGGACGTACCGGCGACGACGCTGAACAAGATGTGTGGCTCGGGCATGAAGGCGGCGATGATCGCCCATGACCAGCTTGCCCTCGGCCAGACCGACCTGATCGTCGCAGGCGGAATGGAGAGCATGACAAACGCACCCTACCTCCTGCCCCAGATGCGCGGCGGCGCCCGGATCGGCCACGGCCAGACGATCGACCACATGTTCCTCGACGGGCTTGAGGATGCCTATGACAAGGGCCGCCTGATGGGCACGTTCGCGGAGGATTGCGCCGAGGCGTTCCAGTTCACCCGCGAAGCGCAGGACGACTACGCGCTCGCCTCGCTGTCCCGTGCGCAGGATGCTCAAGAAAGCGGAGCCTTCGCCGATGAGATCACGCCGGTTGCCGTCGCCACCCGCAAGGGCACAGCCGAGATCAGCATCGACGAACAACCGGCGCAGGCCCGCCCCGACAAGATCCCGCACCTCAAACCCGCCTTCCGCAAGGATGGCACGGTGACGGCGGCCAATTCCTCGTCGATCTCGGACGGGGCGGCTGCGCTTGTCATGGCACGCGAAAGCGTTGCAGCGGCGCGGGGCCTGCCGATCCGCGCCCGCATCCTCGGTCATGCCAGCCACGCGCAGGAACCGGGCTGGTTCACCACCGCGCCCGTGCCCGCCGCGCAAAAGCTGCTGGCGCGCCTCGGTTGGTCGGTGGAGGACGTCGACCTGTGGGAGGTGAACGAGGCTTTCGCGGTCGTTCCCATGGCCTTCATGCAGAAGCTCGGCCTGCCGCATGACAAGGTGAACGTGAACGGCGGCGCCTGCGCGCTCGGCCACCCGATCGGCGCATCGGGCGCGCGGATCATCGTGACCCTGCTCAACGCGCTTGAAAAACGCGGGCTGAAACGCGGCGTTGCGACGATCTGTATCGGTGGCGGAGAGGGCACGGCGATTGCCATCGAACGCCCCTGAAATTTGCATCCTGGCAAAAACACCTCGGGGTGCGCGAGGGGCAGCGCCCCTCGCACGGATCGGCGCCGAAGGCGACGATACCCCCCGAAAGCAGGACGGCCCCATGCCCCTCGACTATACCACCCTTGCAAGAACCATCGCGTCGCTCACCGAAGCCGAGACCGACGCGGTCGCCCTCATGGCCACCGTCACCTGTGAGGTCTTCCACGCCGATGACCGCTTCGACTGGGTCGGCTTCTACCGGGTGACGGCGCCCGGCCTGCTCAAGATCGGCCCCTACCAGGGCGGGCACGGCTGCCTGCAAATTCCGTTCGGCAAAGGGGTTTGCGGGGTCGCAGCACAAAGCGGCGCAGTGCAGCTTGTGCCCGACGTGGAGGCTTTCCCCGGCCATATCGCCTGCGCGTCCTCGACCCGGTCGGAACTGGTGCTGCCGGTCCGGGACGCCGCCGGCAAGATCATCGCCGTGTTCGACCTCGACAGCGACCGGCCCGACGCCTTCACGCAGGCCGATGTGACGGGGCTGGCCGAAATACTGGACGCGACCTTCGCGCGCTGAGGTCGACCGGTGCAGGGAAGATTTTTCGCTTCCTAACCCCTTGGCAGCGGCACGGCCTCGGTCTCGTCCTTGGCCGCCACTTCCTCGAAATCGAAACTGTCCAGCCGGGTGGCCCGCTTGCCGGCGCGTTCTGCCGCCGTGGTGATGTCGTCGAGGTCCTTGCGCGCCTGCCCGAAATGGTTGCCCAGCTTGCCGACCCGGTCCACCACCAGTTCCACGTCGCGGTGCAGCATCGCCAGTTGCTTTCGGATGGCGCCCGCCTGTTCGCGCATCCGCGCGTCCTTCAGCACCGCGCGCATCGTGTTCAGCGTCGCCATGCAGGTGGTGGGCGACACGATCCAGACCCGCGCGGCAAAACCCTCGCGCACCAGCTCCGGGTAATTGGCGTGCAGTTCGGCATAGACCGCTTCCGACGGCAGGAACAAAAGCGCCCCGTCGGCTGTCTCTCCCTCGATGATGTAGCGCTCCGAGATCGCCCTGATATGCCCGCGCACCGCGGTTTTCAGCGCCCGGCTTGCCTCCTCGACCTCGCGCGGCGCTTTTGCCCGGCGCAGCGCCTCGTAGGATTCCAGCGGAAACTTGCTGTCGATCACGATCGGCCCCGGCGGGTTCGGCAGGTGGATCAGGCAATCGGCCCGGCGCCCGTTCGACAACGTCGCCTGAAAGCGGAAGCTGTCCGGCGGCAGCGCCTTCACCACGATATCGTTAAGCTGGATTTCCCCGAACGCCCCGCGCGTCTGCTTGTTCGACAAGATGTCCTGAAGGCCCAGAACATCGCCCGAGAGCTTTTCTATCTTGGCCTGTGCCTTGTCGATCTGGTTCAGGCGCTGCTGCAATTCGCCAAGGCTGCGTGCGGTGCGGGTCGAGGTGCCGTGCAGCGTCTCGCCCATGCTGCGCTGCACCTCTTCCAGCCGCCGCTCCATCGTTTCCAGCATGTGCGCCTGCGTTTTCGATTGCAACTCGCTGACATGGGTCAAGCCGCCCGCCAGCCGGTTTTGCCCGTCCGACAGGGATTCGACCCGGCTGCCGAGCGCGCCGATCTGGTGCGCAAGCGGCTCCACCGCCCGCGTCGTGCGGTTGGCGGCGGCCACCACGCGCAGCACCAGGATCAGCAGCAGGACCAAGGCGATGAGGCCCCCCGCCGCCAGCAGAACGAGGGGATCAGAGAGGTCGATCCGTGTCTCACCAAGCTCGATCATGTGCGGCCGAAGAGCCGTTCGATATCTGAAAGCCTGAGTTCCACATAGGTGGGCCGGCCATGGTTGCACTGGCCTGAATGCGGTGTCGCCTCCATCTCGCGCAACAGGGCGTTCATCTCGTCGCCGGTCATCCGGCGGCCCGATCGGATCGACCCGTGGCAGGCCACGCGGGACAGGATCGCCTCGATCCGCGCCTGCACGGTCAGGCTTTCGCCACTGTCGTCAAGCTCATCAAGGATATCGCGCAGCATCGCCTCGGCGTTCACCGGGCCGAGGATCGCGGGCGTTGCCTGCACCGCCACGGTGCCCGGCCCGAAAGGGTCCAGCATCAGCCCGAACCGGGCGAGATCTTCCGCCATTTCCAGTAACCGTCCGGCATCGGCCTCGCCGAGCGTGACGATTTCCGGGATCAGCAGAGCCTGTGAAGCGACGCCGCTTTCCGCCATCTGGCGTTTGAGTTTCTCATAGACCAGCCGCTCATGCGCGGCGTGCTGGTCGACAATGACCATGCCCGTCTCGGTCTGGGCGATGATGTAGTTTTCGTGCACCTGCGCGCGCGCCGCGCCAAGCGGG
>Ga0100400_1002814_pt1 | contig 11881 bp, 9 predicted proteins | sample CryGeymeta201524_FD_80420 | JGI IMG/M metagenome (GOLD analysis project Ga0100400, IMG submission 80420) | Groundwater microbial communities from Crystal Geyser aquifers in Utah, USA - Crystal Geyser metaG 2015-24 | ecosystem: Environmental > Aquatic > Deep subsurface > Groundwater | place: USA... | reverse complement strand
CCTGTGGTGAGTATCCACAGGATACCTTCCACAGTCTTTTTATCATCTACCCTTGGTTTTCCGCCCTTGGAGAAGTCTTGACGGGGAAGTAATGGTTGCAAGATATTCCACTGTTTATCTGATAATTTTCTCATATACCTTCACTGTACTACTGGAAAGCTACAGTTGTCAAGGTTATGAGATGACTTCTAGAAAGCTCAGATGCAAATTGTACGGGGCAAGGATAAGAAGCGAGTTGAATTCTCGTATCCCGCTCCTCCGTGTTTAACTTAGTTTCAAGGCACAGACGAACATGATGGCTGCTGTTATTCTCCATCAGTTTCGGCCAAAAGAGTGACATAATAAATGCAAGAATCATCGATGAGGGAATTGATATAATAACAGTCGTAATCCCTACATTTACTGCATACGCCTTATTAATTGCGAGACCACCAAAGACGGTTGTAAGGGTAACGAGAACAATGGGAAGTGTATGTTTTTTCCGCAGTGTCTTTATGTCTTTTTTAAACTTGGGAAAAGTAAAGAGGAGAAATACCGCGGTTAGTATCGGCACCCATACCGTTGCATTCCAATAGCCGATTTCCACTATGGTCTTCTTGAGAAATATGCTATACAGCGCAAGGAAAACCATAAATACGATGGCGACAAATATATTTTTTGTCAGGAATGATCGGAAGGAAAATTTTTCGTCAAGGGAAACGAGGAGTCCCATAACGATAATTATTCCAATCAAAAATATTTTATAAGGAGTAAGTGTTTCGCCCAGTAGCAAAAATCCAAAAAGCACGCTAAACCCCGTACGAATGTTGTACATAGGGGACAATACGGAGACATCAATGCGATAAGTGCAGATAACATAGAGAGCGCAGCACACTGCAGAAAGAAGAGATGCGATAATGAGATTATCCCATTTGTGAGGGATACTGACCTCACTATTAAAATAAAAGGGAATCATAAAAACCACAAATAATCCATTCCATAACATATTGAACAACCAAGGATTCTTTATGGAATATTTCCCAGTCAGCTTGGTTATAATCGTTTCAAAACCATAGATTACAAGAGCAATCCATGCGTACGTTGTATATAAGACATTTATTTATTTGCAATAATTTGAGAATAGATTGTGGCTTTAAATTCTCCTCCAACTTCTTTTTTTAATAAAAGTTCACCAGAAGGGTTATTTGAAATGTAAAAACCAACATTTAAGAATAATGAGTGTATTTGTTGCTCGGAAATGGGGTTACTCACTATATGTTTTGCATATTCTTCACTTTTGATGAGCGTTAGCGATTTATTAATGTAGCGTAATAATGTAGAGTTTTCCTTAACACAGGCATTAAATGCAGCGGATGTTTTTTTCACAAATTCTTCAACCTCTAATTGTGTACCTATTTCCTTCTTCTCTCCCGAAATTCGACACGTTGTGATTACTTGACCACCCGATTTAAGTATAGTGTACCAGGAGCTCAACAACTGTCGTTTGTCTGTTTCAAGCTCAAATCGTGTTATAAACGCATCAGTAATCACCAAGTCAAAGAAATTATCCCGCAATCCATTTTCAAAAAGGTGTAAGGCATCAACCTGTAAAGTGTGTATTGTCCTTCCGCGACTGCGTGCATATTCTTGCGTAACTGCAAGAGGGGTAGGGCATAAATCAACAACCCAGATATTTGCATTATCTAAGTCCCCGAGAGCTGATTCAATATGCTCAAGGATTGTGGCGTCTGCAGTTGCAGAAATGAGAATATTTGGTTTATTTTCATGACTTTTGAGATATGAAGCGATAGCTTCTGTGTAAAAAACGCCATGCCAATTAGGAGTCGAAACAACATTTAACGCTCTTAATATAGGCCAACTGGAGTGGTACCACATACATGAATCTTTGTCTAAGTAACTATGAGTACATTCTTTATCAGCCACTGACATCTGGTACTCGATTGATTTCAGTTGAAATTCACAATATCTATCTGTTGTTGGGGCATTTTTTTTTGATTCAACATATGCCTTTACAGTTTTCAGCTCCTCCACGGAGTTGATTTTCTTTGCAACACGCAGTATTGTCTTTTTCCAAATTAGAGCTTTTTTTATAACCTCAGGCTCTGCGCTTATGGTAGCACCAGTGACAACATTGTTTGTATCATAGTGGACGATGCAAACGTATTCTTCATCCCATAACCCAAAATCTTTTTTTGCCTCATTAGTGGGAATAGAATTATAATCACATATATACACTTGCGAGTGAGCTTCCAAATCTAATTTAATTTGTTGAACAAGATAACGATTGTTTAGTTCGTTTCCGTTTTTTACGATATAAACTCTCGCAAAATCTGGGACTCTGAGCGAGGCTTCTCTAGATGACTGAAAATACACCGAATTAATATTCCAAAATGAAAGCCCTGTATAAAAAGTGCAGAAACCAGAATTTTTAAGATTTTTAAACTTAAAAATACCTTCATCTTCAACGCTGTTTTTATCTATAAAGAAAACTTTATTTTTTAAACCATCTTCTACCATCTTTGAGTTGGTTTTATCAAGGTGGTCAAGATAAAGAGAAAAAAGATTCGGCATATCCATATATCCATATTATAATATAAAGACACCTATACACATGAATATGTCTATTTGCTATAATGGCTCGTAATATGCAATGTATTATTTTTCATGGATCATTCGGAAGTAAGGATGGTAATTGGTTTCCCTGGCTCAAAAAGGCACTTGAGAAACAAGGTCATGAGGTTTTTCTTGAGCAATTTCCTGTCGACGACTGGGATGAGATTGAGAAAAAAGGAAGAGACAACAATGATACGAAACAAAACCTGAGGTCCTGGCTTGAGTTCTTCTCAAAGAACATACTGCCCGATCTTGATGTAAAAAAAGAGATTGTTATCTTTGGTCACTCTCTCAGCCCTGTATTTATTTTGCATGTGGTCGATAAATACAACCTACAATTGAAAGGGGCGGTATTCGTATCTCCCTTCCTGAATGCACTCGTAAACGAAAAGACATGGCATTTTGATGTGGTTAACAGAACATTTTTCAAAACTGATTTTGATTGGAATAAGCTAAAAAAACTTATTCCACATTCCACCGTTCTCTATGGTACAAAGGATCCTTATGTTCCAAACAATCTCCCTATCACCTTTGCTCATAATCTTGGTAGTGAACTAATTGCAATCGAAGACGGCAAACATTTGGGTGGAGAGCTTACTGAGTTTCCATTACTACTTGAACTATTTAAAAAAATCTCAAAGTAGATACTTTTCCTCTGTTATAATAATTCAGTCATGGAATTGCCAGTATAGCTCAGTTGGTAGAGCAGTCGCTTCGTAAGCGAAAGATCGTCGGTCCGATTCCGACTACTGGCTCCAAAAAATAAGTAGTATAATATGCCCGTATCCTATGTCTCGCCTAGAAAAGCACGAAAACAAACAAATAATTCAAAAAATTCTTATTGCCGTCGTGTTGTTTGTGGCAGCAATAATCTTTTTTTTCAGCGCTGGTATCAAAATGCTCGTTTCTTTTACTCTTTTCTTAAATCAATTAGCAAACGGAAATTCACAGCAACAGGCACTGCAAAAAACCGAGTCGTTTAACACCGTAAATATCGATCCCATTCCCTCAGCTACCAATAGTGCAACCCTGTTATTTTCGGGAACCTCCCTTAACTTCGATAAGCTTGAAATTTACCTAAATGATGAAAAACAAGATGAAATCAACATCTCCGATACATTTTCAGGTGAGGTAAAAGGCCTCGAAAAAGGAGATAATAAAGTTCATTTCATCGCTAAATCAAGTAGCTCCAAAGAAACAAAAAGGATACCTACTTATTCTATTTTGTTCAAAAGTGAAAAACCCAAGCTAGAAATACAGGAGCCATCCGACAAATCAAAAACAAACAAGGAGGATATGCGCATTTCCGGCACGACAGATATTGAAACGACCATACGAATCAATGGGCAACCAATAATTGTCGATGTCCAGGGAAAGTTCACTACCTTATTGAGGCTCAAGGATGGAGAAAACAAAATCAACATCACGGCGGAAGATATTGTCGGAAACCAAGAGGTCAAAGACCTTGTCGTCACCTACTCCAAAGATGATTGAGTGCTATATGCTGCAAGAAAAATAAAGGGGAGGAGAACTAACACATGCAAAAGCACGTTATCAAACAAGGACATGGTAAGGATATAAACGAAATAAACTCTCAGGTTTGGATTCTTCCAAAATAATAGCCATATAAAAGACATACTGGCTAGAAACCCCATAACTCCTGTCGTTACGAGTATGACAAGAAAGCTACTATGAAATGATGATAGCGAATGAGATCTGTCATCCATGGATATAAGGTGGAGTTGCTCTTTCGCGAATCGTATTCTATTGTAGCCAAAGCCTAGTAGGGGTTTTTTCTGCCAAAGAGTGAGCCCTAGTTTATAATCCAGGATCCGAGAGTTAATGGACGAAGTCCTTAATAAATTTCCCCCCTCACCAAATGGCTTTGGAACTACGACGACAAACAATGCGAATAAAGATACAGATATAAGTAATTCCTTCCATTTTTTTTGCACAACAAAAAAATAGAGAAGACTTAGTACAAACGCAATGTACGCGGATCGTGAGAATGACAAGACCAAGGCGACAATAAAAAGAAATGTAAGAATAGATTGTTTTTTTATAAACCAAAAAAGTGCCAATAGCCCATAGATGGCGACAGCTATGAATATATCCAAATAAATTGCAGAGGCTCTGTAGAGATGGGGGTCCCACCCAAAGGTATATAAACCCCAAAAGTTGGGGAAAAAAACATACTGAATTGCGGTAATAATGAGAAGGAGAATACTAAATGTATAGATTAGTTTATATAAAAAAACCTCACCATTTTTTTTGCTTTTTACCAAAGTGAAAAGATATATGCCAAATAGCGTATAAAGCACCATCCGTATGAGATATAACAATGCAATGCTGTTTTGGAGAAACGTGAACTCGCCCATTGAAATAAGGAAAGAAACGATAATGAGAAAAAAGAATAGGAGAACTGCTTTTGATCTGAGTGCTTTTCGCAGTGGTGTTACCCCAAATTGAATGAATGCATGCACGACAAAAATAAGAAGAAGAAATTCATGGATGTATACATTTGCCAATGCGTTGATAAGCTCAATACGGGCAAATTGACCTGAGAGAAGGGAAATAAAAATACCCACCAAAAGGAGATAATCAAACATATGATTTGGTCAACAATTTCGCACGCACTAAAAATGAATGAAAAGACATGACAAATGAATAAGCAAATCCCGCTGGGCCATCCAAAAACCCACCCAATAGAAAATAGGTATACATAAACTTCCCAAAGGGATAGAACATGAGTTCAAAAATAGAAACCCGTTTTCCTTTCTTTTCAAGTTCAATGGCTCTTAGTGAGGAATATCTATTTATGTCCTCAATGAATGAGGACAGACTTTCATGAGAATAATGATTGATAAAGCCAGTTAATTTTCCGGCTGCTTCTACTGGCGTGTACTCTTCATGTACTTCTCGCCTCCAAACCCCACTATTTTTTTTCATAAATCTGACAATCCCCTGAGTCCGTGCTTTCAGCGTTTCACCGTGCTTCAGTTCCCTGTTCCAAAAATAATCTCTTCTTGGTATGGAATAAGATGATAATGGCAAGTTGCTTTTCAGTAACTCTGATTTTAATTCTTCACCCACTTCTTCGTCCGCATCAACGAAGAGAACCCATTCGTTCTTAGCTTGTTCCATTGCCCAGTTTCTTTGCTCCGCAAAGTTTTTATGTAATGAGTGGGATAGTACAGTCGCGCCTGTTTCTCTTGCTGTAATTCCCGTAGAATCCGTTGATTCATCGTCAATGACAAGAATTTCGTCACAAAAAGACACGGATTGGATAGCCTTTTTAATTACGTTCTCTTCATTTTTTGCAAGGATAATTGCCGTTATGTTCATCTTAGTGTCTAGTGTCTTATAAAGTTTATATATTTCATTTCTCGTCTTTCGTGTGTCGAATACCTTTTCCGCTCTCTCTCTTCCTATTGTACCAAGTTTTGCACTCAAATCTTTTGCTCTGATTATTTGAATAATCAGAGCAAAAAGTTCATTGCTATTATTTTCTTTTGCAAATAAGCCCGCATTTCCCACTACACGAGGAATTGAGCCTGTCGCATATGAAATAATGGGGATTCCACTTGCCATAGCTTCCACAAATACCATTCCATATTGTTCTTCCCAGGTTTTAGTATTTTTTGAAGGAACGCAAAGTATATCTGCTTGTTGAAATACCGAGGGCATTTCCTTGTACGATTTATGCTCTATTATTACCCTATTTTGAAAACCATCTTTTTGAATCAACTTTTGTACCCTATTTTCAAGTGGTCCAGCACCAACTATTCGTAACATTACCTGCTGCTCGTTTTGCGATACCATTTTAAAGGCTTCATATAAGTCTAGTATGCCTTTTTCTTCTATGAGCCGACCGACAAAAAGTATGGTAAATCTATTTGATTCATTTTTTTTTGCTGGTTTAAAATATTCTAGGTCGACTCCTAGAGGTATCACTTTTATTCTTTCCTCCGTAACTCCCTCTGCTATTAAGCAATTTTTTGCTCGCTCCGTATAACAGATAAACATGTCCACTTGGCTCATAACATACCTTTTAATTCTCTTTTTTGCAGGAGTTGATTCGTTATTAAAGGGAATTGTCTCCCACCAGGTTGAAACAAGCTTTTTAATAGCTCCCTCTGCTTTCAAACGCGCAGCTTGATAGGAGTAATAATAATGCGGATCGGCAACATGTACGATATCCGACCCACGAATGTAGTTCTCAAGACCAAAGAGAATCTGGCTATCCCCTAAGGTCCTGTTTGCGATATATTTTATTGGTTTATTAAGGAATGCGATTTTTTGTAAATCCGCAATGCTAGGGAGTTTAACCAATGGGAAGGGAACATTCGTATCAAGAGGAAATAATGAAGAATACCCCGTTATGGGTAACGCATAATTCTGTCCTTCAAAATTATTGAGGTACGCCCCCCTAACAAATGAAATTTTCATAAATTTGCAAAAGTCTTTGGTAATCTCAGTAGTTCTCTTATTTTTTGCTTCACGTTGGAATACTTCCAAAAGAACTTCCAACGACTCAGAGCTATCCAGTTTTTCTTTTTCCTATTTGTTTGGGACGTTTCAAAATGCTCATAAATAGCTGAAGAATCTATCCCTACACTAAGCCCAGCCTCTCTTGCTCTTTGGCAATAATCGACATCCTCATAATACATGAAGTAGGATTCATCCCAGAGTCCAATAGTGCCAACAACATTTCTTGAGAAACCCATAAGGGATCCACTGACGAAGTCCACCGACGAAAATATAACCGCTGGCTTCTTTCTGAGGAGCCCTCCACTTAATCTCCATTCATCAATTTCACCACCATAATATATGGTATCGTTCTGTTTCATTGCAAAACCCCATACACTAAATTCATTAGCAACTCTTATTATTGCTGCAGCCGTTATATTCTCCAAAGAAATATCGGGATTGAGGGCTATGAATAAATCGCAATTGTCCAATAAGCCGTTTCTTATTCCTTCATTGATTCCTGCCGCATATCCTTTGCTGTTGGGTGAGTTCTCAATCCAATAAATAGCATAAGATTGCACACCAATCTTTCTTATTTCCCGTTCAAGTCGTTTTTTTTCTTCATCAGGTGTTTTATAAAGTACAACAATAAACGCTATTTTATTGAGTGGCCTTGGCAACCGCGCAGGTTGCCAAAGGGCCCGTAAAGTGCTATTGAATGTTTTCCAACTATAAGGATTGTTTCTTGGGACTATTTTTGATACCTTTTCTATGTTGTTCAATTCTTTTTTCATTTTTTCAACGGTTTTTACTAGAGTTAAATGAGGAAAGTATTTTTTATACTCATGAAATAGGGGAAGATCGAACGCAATAACGGGAAGACCCAAAGTAAGCGCTTCTAAAACAGGATAACAAAATCCTTCGTGTTCTGACGTATATACGAGAACATCTGCTTTTTTATATAGCCATTTCAATTGTCCATCACTAACGTTTTGTAGAAACTGGATATTTTGGGTTTTTCCAATCTTTAATGTTTTGACGTATTCCTTTTCTTGAGGGCCAGCAATGACACAATACATGTTTCCAATTGCCGCAAGAATTGTATCAATACGTTTGACTGGTTTTACCACCCCAACAAAAAGAATAAGTGGCTTTTTTGACTGGATAAAAACCGGCTTCTCCTTAATTTTTTCAAGATGATCCGCTCCAGCGGGAATGACAACTACCTTATAACTATACTGAGGATATCTTTGTATAAATTCTTTATATATTTCATCGTGGAACAAAACGATTGAATCAGCTCTTCTGATTGAACCTTCAGTTTGTTTTTGCAATCTTTTTGCCGATGAGTCATATTTATCTGGAGAAGAAAAAAAACCAAAGTCATGCAAAAAAAGAATTTTTTTGATAGGGAAGTGGCTCAGAAGTGGTGGTATATTCCCCGCTGCCCCCAGAAAAACATCGCACCGATTCAGAATTGTGCTAAGAGGAAGCCACAATTGAGAGAAAAAATGGGTGGGCAGTTTATTGTGCGAAGCATTTGCAAAACTGAACCAGAAATAGTCATACTCTTTTGAAGCATTGGAGTATATTCCCTGCAATAGTCTGTCTATCCCGCTTTGTACTATCCCTCCCACCGAATAAGGGCCGCAATCTACACTTATCCTTGTCTTTGTTTTGACAAAGGGAATGAGCACGTACGAAAAGAATTCCATAAGTGCAAATGCCTTGTCAAGAATTATTCTTGCAACTCCATCTTTATATCCCCCGTCAATAATGAATCGGGAATAAAACATGTGAAAAGGATTGAGGAATAATTCTTTTACTCCATATTTTTTATGCATCCGTTTATACTCTCTTGCTTGTCTGATTGAATAATCGAAAAATTTTCGTGTTATTTGCAAAATGGACCGATAAGAATAATGGTTAACTTCAGTTAACAGTACTCCTACTTTGCCATTCACTTCGTACTGTTCATGGATTTCTTTGGCAGTAATGAATGCTTTCTGAGTTCTCAATAAAACCAATTTCTTGTGCAATTCCCCCTGCATTAATTTCTTTCCAAATAAATGGTTGCGAAATTGCAAATAATAACCGTCAAACTCTGTATCCAGAATTTCCATTTCTATTTCTTTTTTGTTCGCAGGCGTAAGCACTTCATCGCTATCCAACACGAGTATCCACTCGGTTGATACGTGGGACAATGCAAATGCTCGTTGCTCCCCAAAGTTAAAAGAGGAATGTAATAATACTGTACACCCATAATCCCGGGCTATGTGTTTTGTCTTATCAATCGAATAGTCATCGATAATAGTGGTGCTAGTTGCCCACCCTGTCACACTTTCCAGTGTTTTCTTGATGGTATCTTCAGCATTTTTTGTAATGATGAGTACTGTAAGATTCATAGTTATTTTTGGATTGAAGGGGGAGAGAATAATCTAAAGAAAAGACTGTTTGGATAGCCAAGATACTGCCTTCTTGCTTTTGGTGTTTCCAGTTGGGCAAGCGTATAACGGGGTGAAGATAAGGAAAAGTGAATGAGGCCATTTGTAAATAATATAAGAGGATATAGAGAGGAAATAATAAACAGAGAAATCATTATTATATTTATTAAAACGGATCTTTTTGTTTCGATAATGGTACGTATCCAAAAAAAACAAATGGCATAGAGCGCCGGTATGGAAGCCCTCATAGCAAAATCATTCATAAGTCCTATTTTGTACCACGGAATAAGAGTAAGAATGATAAGGGAACAAATGAATACCACAAATTCAGTCCGCCTATTTTTCTTAAATAAAAATAGATAAATAAAAGATGCGAATAAACCAAATTCAAATACATAAAATAGGGCGAGTCTCACCAATACCCAGCTGCGTAGTAATTTTTCCGTTTCCCATAACCATCCATTTGCCGAAGTTTCCTTTACAAAAAAAGTCATGTTGGATGTAAGAAATAATAGTTCAACACAAAAGATAACAAGACTCATGAATAACTCCATCATTGACAGTGAGTATTGCTTTTTTACCAACAGAAGGAAATAAAAAGGCAGAATTCCCAAGAATACAAAAGGGGACCACAGAAGGGAAGTGCTCAGTAATACTATCTGGAGGGGAAGCGTTTTATGCTTAACAAGCATATAGAGCAACATCCCCATCAGGAGCCACCCGATAAGTACTTGTTGGGGCACATAAAAAAATAATGTCGTATTCCCCGAATATTGCCAATTCCTCCCCCACCACTCCCATTCATTATTAACCACCTTCCCTCTCATAATCAATTTTCCCAATCCATCAAGGCCAGAGAAAAACGGAAATAACAACCCATACCATAATTGTTTTTTTTCATTAATAAAGGAGAATAACCATAAGAAGACGAGTGAAATTCCCATTAATGTCCAAATAAAAAGCGCGCTATTCCCCGCTTGCCACCCCCACCACTTCCCTATTAACGCACTCGGAAGATAATAGGCAAAATAATAAACAAGGTAGGAGTGCTGATAGTGTACCGGCCAATTCAAAGAAATAAGATCGTTAAAAATAGCATTATGTTTGTAAAAATCGCCATTAAAAAACCCCCTATGGCCTGCACCAGAGAGGATAGTCCAAATGAGCGTAAGTACCGCTATGGTTCCGAGGGTTTTAAGGGAAATAAAGAATGTTTCATTATGTAGCTTGCGAGATTGTGTCCATATGATAGCGACGATACCAAGAGCCATACAAACCCCTATCCATGCGCTTGTCCACCAAAAGAGAAACAAAATAATCGGCAATATAATATATGCACTCGTAAGAAGGAGAGCCATTCTTATAGATATCTTCATAGTATTACCCCCTATTATACTGCCAAATAGCAAGATGAAGACCGCCGTATCCTAGCTTCCATAATAATTTCTTAACTGCAAAATAAAGTGGAATAAACCATCCAAAGAAAAACGCTTTATGAATTCTATTATGGAAATTGCCATCTAAATTTTTTTTAAAATCAATCCAATCCTCGTAGGTTATAAAATAGAGTTCCTTCCATATTTTTTTTGAAAACAAGAGCGTGAGAGATTTTTTTGAAAAAAAATAGCGATGATCCTCCACCATCCACCACGACCAATTATGAACGATGTTTGCCATGAGGCTGCGGTAGTTGGGAGTCTGGATTATCACTAGTCCCTTGTCGTTCAGTAGTTTTTCAAACAGTTTTATCGTTTCCTTAGGCAAATCCACATGTTCGAGAACGTCGTAGAGAATGATTGCATCATATCTCGTTTTTGTTTTTTTTACATAATCCTCCAGGTAAGTTTTGAAGACTCGTGTCAACAATCCCTTTAGGTAAATGGGCTCAACATCTGGCTCAAGCACATCCACATCAAATCCCTCGATACTCAACATATTGCTTAGGAGCCCAAACCCTGCCCCGACCTCTAGCACTTTCTTACCGTTGATATATTTCTTTATGAGACGTACGGTCCTTTCAAATCTTTTTCTGAATTGTATTTCTCTTTTTTGGTAGTCAACGAATGAATAGATGTGGGATGTTTTCTTGCGGAGAGTTGTAGGGCCAATAAAAGCTGCATGGCAGTTTTCACATAAATATACTGGTACAGAATCCACCACTTTATATGGTCTTATCTCATTCGATTTGCAAATTTGACATTGCATAGGAAATTATATCATTAGCCTTGGCAACCGCTTCGGTTGCCAAAGGGCGCTAACAGTATGATTTGGCCCTTCACAAAGGCCATTTTATGCCAAAAAGCGGCTTATAATCCGCTGTATTTTTCTCATTTCCTCGTTATTGTTCCTTCATG
>Ga0100400_1002810_pt1 | contig 11886 bp, 8 predicted proteins | sample CryGeymeta201524_FD_80420 | JGI IMG/M metagenome (GOLD analysis project Ga0100400, IMG submission 80420) | Groundwater microbial communities from Crystal Geyser aquifers in Utah, USA - Crystal Geyser metaG 2015-24 | ecosystem: Environmental > Aquatic > Deep subsurface > Groundwater | place: USA... | reverse complement strand
CGAACTGGAGCTGGGCGCCTGCTGCACCCACGATGTCGATGTTGGGAGAGCGCAGGATGGAGTCCGACGCGGCGGTGATGCCGCCGGCGCCAACCAAGCCATCCGTCCCGAGGACGGTGGCCCAACACTTCATCGAGCCCCCATTGCCGCTGGTCAGAGTCAGGCCAGCCCCGTTGTTGGCGTTAGGCGTGCCGTATTCCCAGTCATTGGGCGCCCCAACCACGGTGAACCCACCGTTGTCATCTTCGAAGTTCGCCGAGAAGACGGTCCCGTCGTTCTGATCGACCCGCACGAAGAGCTTCGTCGCGGTGAGCAGACCGGGGCTGAGCACGACGTCGACCGTCTGCACGTTGTCCACCGTCCCGGAGACGGTTAGCATGGCACCGGAATCCTTGGTCCACATCGCGAGGTCCGTGGAGGTCTCGATGTCGGTGAACAGGCCGGTGAGCGAAGGATCGCGACGCGTGAAGCTGAAGGTTCCCGCTCCGGAATCGAGCGCAACCGTGAACGGATCCATCGAGGCACCGCTGGTCGGATTCAGCCCGAACAGACGCTCCTCGTCATTCGTCAATCCATCACCGTCGTTGTCGGCATCCGGATCGCTGAGGTCGGCCGCCGGGTAGAGGGAGGCCCATGCGTTGTAATCGGAGACAGGTTCCGGACCGGTCAACACGGCACCAAGCCCGCGGCCATTCCCGGTGTAATCCACACCATTCGCGAGCCACTCGAATTCGATGACGTCGTAGAACCCATCCGTCACGAAATCAATCTCCGCGAGATAGTATTCGGTCCGGTTGGCGGCGTCGCCGGTGCCACCATCAGCGACGCTGTGGGCGTCGTTGAGCACGAGGTCTGCGGCCACGTTGTCGGTGTCCTTCAGGGTCACCTTCACCGAAGGTGTCGCGCTGAACGAACCGTAGTAGATGTGGAGTGAGCCCGACTCCAAGCCGGAGATGTCAATGGTGCCGACGGCCCCACCGAAGGAGCGGTAACCGAAATTGCCAACATTGTCGAATCCAGTGGCACCAGTGCCGGCACCACTGGCCAGATCGGCCCCCGGGTCGTTGGTCGCCCACAGTCTCAGCTGCTGTTGGGCAAAGCCATCGAACGCCACGTCTGGGGTCGTGTAGGTGATGCGGTTCGGCTCTCCGCCTGATCCGGTCACGCCGTTGATACTGTTAGTGGTACCTCCGAGGAACTTGTAGGCGACGACGTCGCCACCGTAGTTCCTGAACCCTGGAGGGCCATCAGTCCCGGAGTTGGGCAAGTCGGCACAATACCACCCCGTGCCTGCATTGGCGGGATTCACTGAGACGTGGAAATAGCGCCCTTCACCATTGGTGTTCCCGGCGGAATTTTTCAAGTTGTTGGCATTTTGCTCCGATGCGATGGTGCCTTGGAAGTCGAGTCCGATACTGGCTGCGGTGGGAGTTGGGTTATTCACCGTTAGGGTATTGTCTGAGGGGATCGCGGTGGTGGTGACGAGATCGTTGCCGACCACGTCCGAGATCACGGCGCTCGCGACGATCTCCAACCTCAAGGGTCCGGGGCTGCCGCCGGTGGAGACTCCGACCTCGAAGACCGCAGGGTCGCCCGTGGGCGTCACACTATCGATCGTGGCCGAAACGCTACCAGCCGTCACCCCAAAGTCGGTAATCTCAACCGTCCCGGGGTTCATCGGCTCGCTGAATGTCACCGTGTAGGTAAGGGTGCTGGTGTTGGTCAGGACCGGCTTGGGGAAGGTGTTGTCACCGAAGGAAGCAACCGTCGGAGGCGTGCCGTCCGCGGTGAAGACCCATTCCGTTGGGGAGGAGATCCCGGCAAAGCCGTTCAAGTTGCGATCCGTCACGGCTCCTGCATCGATCTCGATGTGGTAGGTATCCCCGCCAATCAGCGGCACGGTCGGTGTGACCGTGAGCGTATTGCCGACAAACACGACCTGGGGATTGGGGAGAGTGATCGTCGTCGTCCCCGGAGTGGTTTCGTTGACGATGCGGATATCTCCGGTTCCAGCGTAGATTTCCTCGTCGAAGGTGGCGACCCGTTGGGTCTTACTTCCCGATGCATTATCGGTGGCCACGAGGACCGGCGCGGTGAAGTCGAGCGGAAGCACGTCGGCGACGTCGGCGGCGAAGCGGAATTCGTCGATCTCGGGAGTGTTGTTTTCTCCGGTTGCTCCGCGCTTACCGGCGAAGCCGATCGTACTGAAGGCGTTCGCTGGGGCAACGGTGCCAAGCTGGTCGAAATTGCCGGTTAGCGTGTCGATGACCGGCCCCAGATTCAGATCCTTGTCCGGCAGGTAGAGCTCGAAGACGTCATCGGTGACGTTGAACTCACCCCAGGTGATCTTGCCAACCGCCAGGATCGTCGACCCTTCAGGGCCCCAAGACATAAGAGGGCTTCTCTTTTCAGCACCGCCTGCACCGTCGCTGTTGTTGTTCCAAAGTTGGAGCCGGTCCAAGCCGGCGTTGTTCTGGTTCACCACAAGGGCAAAGCCGCTGCCGGTGTTGCCGCCGATGCGGTCAAAACCGTCGGGTCCTCCGGTGCCTAGGGAGAAATAGGTTGTCCGGTCGTTGGTGGTAGTGCTCGTATCCGGATACTTCTTGATGAGGACGCTGAACCAGAGGGTGGCTCCGTCAGCCATCAGGCCGGCGTCGGTCAAGGTGGTGCCAGGGTTCACCGTGCCGCTTTCGACTGAATTCGCGGGATTCGAGACGACACGGCCTCCTTGGTAGCCGAGCTTGCCATAGGTAAGGCTGCTATTCGCGACAAGCGCTCCGCTGCTCCAAGTGCCGGTAAGTCCCGTCCCGGGGGTGTTCCCATTGAGGGATGGGTCAAGATCGGCAAACGATTCATTGATCAACGGGTTAGCCGTACCCCGAACGGTGATCGTTCCATTCGTCGCCAGACTCGAAGTGTCCCATTGTGCTCCTGCGGGCAGGCTCAGGGTGCCGACCGAGCCGCTCAGCATCGTGCCGCCAGTGAGGTCGAAGAGGGTGAAGGAATCGCCGATGTTGAGCGTTCCGGTCAGAATTTCAACCTGGATGTTGCCGCCGGCGAGATCGATCACGTCGCCGGGAGTGGTGGGCGCATAGCGGTCGGACGTGAGGAGATCCGCATCGATTTCAAACCGGTTGGTCGGCTTCTCGTAGGTCCAGGGGCTTGACGGGGATCCCGGCCCCGAGGTCGAGGCGGTGAACCCGGCCGTCCCGTCGGCGGTGAAATCCACGTCGAGGAGGGTGGCTCCCGTGTCGGAAATGGCGACGGTGCCGATTTCCCAGTTCGGGCTGGCACCATTGGTGTTGTCGTCCCAACCACCACGGAACTGCACGGCGACGGTGTCCGTTGCGTTTAAAGTACCAAGATCGGCCACGCTGGTAATCAGCGTGGGAATTCCATAGTCGGTCGAAGTGCCGTTAAAGACCTCTTCGCCCGTAGGCCAAGCAGTATTGCCGTTAATGGCAGCGTTGTAGCCGTTCGCGGTGAAGGACGCCAAGGGCACCTTGACGAACCCCGCGCCGTTGACGTTCACGAAGACCACCCCGCCGTCATAGTCAGACTCGAAATCATAGCGATGCGTGAAGGTGAGGGTTACCGCGCCGGTGTTGGCGACCTGAACGGTAGGACTGTCGAGAGACGAATATTTGATCCCGCCATCTCCCCCGGATGCGGTCCAGTTCCCTCCGCTGACGGGCACAGTGTTGGTGGCGAGGACATCGTCACCAATGGTGCCGGCACCGCCGACCTCAATGATGGTTTGCGCCTGCGCGCTTCCCATGACTCCAAAGCCCAGCACCAACGCTAGGGCGGATGGTTTGAGTTTACTTCTTCTACTTACGCTTTGCTTCATGGTTTTAGGAATTGTTCGGTTTTTTTCTCAGGTGAATTTGGCCAATCAAGCGAAGGGCCTTGAAACTGCATAGAAACCATGGAACTACTGAATTCATTTTCATATGGCAAGCATAAGTTGCGTATACTTTGCGGGTCCCTTGGGGTCTTTCTAGGCTTTCCGCGTAGCGATGAACTGGCTGCGCGGCACGGACTTGCCGCTTGCCGGAATAACCGATCAATCCGAGGACGCCTTCAGCCGTGCATTCAAAACCTTTACCGGCAAGACTTCCGGCGCGGGGTGGCGGGAGGCGCGGAAACGAGCCATGAGTGAAGCTGTATGAAAGGTGGAACGGTCCTTGGTTTTTGCATTTCGAGCGGGATCGGCCTTGGATGGCAAGCGTTCGAGCGTCATTATTCTCGGACGTCTTGGGCAAGGATCTCAACCGCGAGCCGGTTGTCACCGCCAATGAGGGATCGCCTCCCTCGAAGGTCGCGCTTCCCGCACTTGATCTGCGGGAATCCGCCCTGGCCAATTGCTCCACCAAAAAACCCACACCTTGCTTGTTTCGAGCCGGATGCTAAAGTCCCCCTCACGGAAGCCGCAATGCTCTCTGGACTACGCAGCACTAAGCTGCAGTTCGCTAGATTCAGAATTGTTTATCCATCAAACACGAGCAATCCCTTCGGCACACCTGATGGATTTCCAGAGCTTTTCTCCGCCCTGCACTATAACCCAGCACCCCACCCCCGGAAAAATGACGAATAAAACAAAGCCTTCCAATTTAGTTGATGAGCGAAAAAGAACGGACGACAGCCTGGATGCAGAGCGGGACAGATCGAGAAAATCCCTTGCTGAAACAAAACTGCAGACGCAGACGCAAACCGACGACGACATCGCCAAAGAGAGGGCGATGGCTGACAATGTGGCTGAAACAAATCGAAATAACGCCGATTTAAGCCGCAAAGAGCACAGGTTTTACAATACGCAGATCCCGCCTCAATCTCATACCCTGGATGACCAATTACTTCGAAATGAACGATTGGAGGTTTATGCCGCCGTAGAGTTGGAAAGGCGCAACGTCGATGAGGCATTTCACAACGAGCGTGAGGTGCAGGGCGCGTTACTTGAAATGATAATCACTCAAGAACGAAGCCTCACCGATATAAACTTAAGAGCGGAGCGCACACAGACCGACTCGGAAATAGACACCTCATCTCGACAGCTAAACTCAGAAATTTTTGAGCATCAGATTACCAAAACATCGCTGACAACTAGAGACGAATTTCTAGCCATTTTTAGTCACGACCTCAGAAATCCAATTGGAACCGTATCGAATATTGCCGACATGCTCCTAGAGGAAGAGGCAGGCCCATTAACACCCACTCTGAAACAGTGGATTTCTGCCGTCAAAACTTCCGCTGACAGTGCGCTTCGACTTATTTCTGACATTCTTGATATCGAAAGAATTTCCCATAACAATCTGGCGCTTAATATAAAACCAAACAGCATCAAAAAACTTTTCCGGGAGGCAAGCACTGGATTGTTGCTTCAAGCTCTTGAAAAACAAATCGACCTGCAGTTTATCGCGTCTAAATCATCGTTAGATTTCCCTTTTGATTTTGACCGAATCTCACAGGTGCTCTCCAATCTGGTGACCAATGCTATTAAATTCACGCCCAAAGGCGGAAGCATTTCGGTGCGCACCACTTCCACGGATGCCGTGCTGACTGTCAGTGTTCAAGACAGCGGCGTGGGAATACCTCGGAATAAGTCAAAGGTGGTCTTCGAAAAATTTGCCCAATTACATGACAAAGACCGGCGCGGGTTGGGTTTAGGGCTTCACATCTCTACGATGCTGGTTCAAGCCCATGGCGGCAACTTAAGCGTCGTGTCAGAACCAGGGAAAGGCAGTACATTCTCATTCACGTTACCCAGAGACTCCGCACAGCACAGTTAAACTGGCCGTTAGAATAAGTTACCAAAGCCTCTTCCCCGAAGCCGCCAAGGAATCCAAGTCCGCCCTCATCCCATCCTTCCCATCTGAGTTTTTCTGAGACAGGGTCCGTGCATGCTGAAGCCGCTTTGTAAGATCGATGCTCTGGGAGATCCGCATGGGTTTCGGGGGGCGTTGAGGGCTTGGTTTGAAAATGGGGGGAAGGATTATCCGTGGCGGCGAACGCAGGATGCTTATGCGATTCTGGTTTCGGAGGTGATGCTGCAGCAGACTCAGATCGCGACGGTGCTGGGGCGCGGGTTTTATACACGCTTCATGGAGCAGTTCCCGGATACGAAGTCGCTGGCGGCGGCGGAGGACGATGAGCTGCTGAAGGCGTGGGAAGGACTGGGTTATTACCGTCGGGCGCGGATGCTGCGTGAGGCGGCGCGGGTGGTGGAAAATGATCACGCCGGTGTGTTTCCGAAGGACCATGGGGCGGTGCTGAACTTGCCGGGGGTGGGGCGCTACACGGCCGGGGCAGTGATGTCGTTTGCCTTTGATGAGGCACAGCCGCTGGTCGATGGGAATGTGGCGCGGGTGCTTTCACGGCTGATGGATTTTCCCGAGGAAATCGATGGAGGAAAGGCGCAGAAGCAGTTGTGGGCGTGGGCGGAGGAGCTGTTGGATCACGCGCATCCGCGGATCTATAACTCGGCGCTGATGGAGCTGGGGCAGACGCATTGCCGGACGGGTCAGCCGGATTGTCTGGAGTGCCCGGTTGCGAAATTCTGTCGCACGCGGGAGCCGGCGGAGCTGCCGAAGAAGGGCAAGCGGGTGAAGGTGACGGAGGTGGATGAGCACGTGGTTTTCGCGGAGAAGGATGGTCGGGTATTGCTGCGGAGGCTGGAGGGGGGGCGTCGATCAGGGATGTGGCGGCTGCCGGAACGGGCGGTGGAAGAAGTTGGAAAGTGGGCGCTGCTTTATCGGCGGAAGTATGGGATCACGCGCTACCGGGTGACGCTGCACGTGCATGGCGATGAGGGTTTGAAAGCGGGCGAGGGGGAGCTTTGGCAACCGCTTGAGGAGGTGGCGGGTCTGGTCATGCCACCGGCGGATCGGGCGGCACTGGCGGCGGTGATCGGAGATGCAGAAGAAATCGCGTGAGAAGCGGGCGATCCTCTGCGTATGCTGCGTCCACATGAGCCGTGTGTTAGCAATCTTGTCGTTGGGGCTGGGGCTGATGATTTTTTCGAGCTGCACCCCACCGCAGCCTGCCGCGAATCCCACTCCGCCGAGCCGCGAGGTGTATCGCTTGGCCGCGAAGCGCCTTACGGCGATCGTGGTGTCCGCTGAAAAGGATGTGGATCGATGGGTCGGCAGTCGATTCACCCAGGGCGATGCGCCGCCCGATGCGGATGGTGGCTCGGCGATCCCGATTACGGCGGATGGCTATTTTCTGACGGCGGACCACGTGCTGGCGTCGTCTGGGGATCGGAATGTGTTCATCATTTATGGTCGATCGGGACGGCTCGGGGCGACGAAGGCGCGGATTGTTTGGCGTTCGGCAGCGAGTGACCTCGCGGTGCTGCACGCGCCGATCCCGACGCCGGATCACTACCGCTGGACACCGCCGACGGCGTGGGTGCCGAGTTCTGCTCCGGTGATGCATGCGGGGATTGCGACGGGTTTCAAGAGTCCGTCGGGAAAGCTGATCACCGGGATTCCGCCGGAGACGCCGTTTTCGGGATCGCGCCGCTTCAAGCATGATATCCCTTTGGAACCTGGTGATAGTGGGGGACCGGTGGTGGATGCTCGCGGCCTGCTGGTCGGGGTGAACTCGGCGGTGGAGTTTTTGGTGCCGCTGGAGACCGCGTTTTTCATTGAATCTGAGGCGAACCGCCCAAATGTCGGCAAGTTGATGGCGACCATCGCACGTGATCGAAAAGAGACCGCAGCCAACCGCGTATCACCCTGAATGATGAAGCTTCTTGCCCTAATTTTGGTTCCTCTGATGCTCGTTTCCTGCGGGGATGGGAGGCATTGGTCGGAGCGTGCGGCGCAAGACCGGATCATGCTTGTTAGGCAAAGTCCCGAGACGCTTGGTCATAAGCGCATCGCCTATCAGGCGGCCGCTCACCCGGACTTTGCGAGCTTTCTGAACTCAAGTGGCGAGCCGGATTTCATTGCCGAGACTTCGAGTGACTCGCGGCAGTATATGATCCTCTACTATCTTGCTTCGAGGCATGCGTTTGCCTGCCGGTCGTGGCGCGGGAGTCAGCAGAAGATCGAGTTTGCCGGGCCTTATCCGATGACCCCTAAAGAGACCGAGCTGCTCCAGAAGCTCAAAGAGAAGTCGATCCCTACGGCGGAGGCAGGGATCGCGGCGGATCGCTTGCTGCTGCCTTGAAGAAGGCGTTTGCCCCTTCGCAACGCTCAAGCAAAGGGGCTCAGTTGGTAATTAACGGGGTGCCGAAGGAAGCGATGGCCTTGGTCCGCGTGGGTTTCCCTCAGCAAGGCGCTTTTCAAGCATTTCGATTTGCTTCTGTTGCCTTTCGAGCTGCTGGTTGATGCGGCGCAATTGGTTCCTGATTTCCTCGATGTGGCGGTTCTGGCGCTCAAGCATCTCAGGTCCAGGTCGGACGGCTTGGACTGCCTCACCGCGCTTTGAAGGCTGAGCGGCCTTTCTCTCTTTCTTCGGTTTCGGGCCCTTGGGCTCAAGGACCACTTGGCGCCGCTTGCCTTCGTGCACGATGTTCAACTTGAGCGGTTTGCCGGATTTCCCTGCAGTTTGGACGGCCTCCTTGAGCGCACCGATATCCGAGATCTTCTTGTCATCAGCGGAAACAAGGATGTCACTGACCACCAGACCAGCCTTTGCCGCAGGGCTGCCATCGATGACTTGGGAAATGATCATTCCGGATCCCTTGGGCAGATCGAGGTGGGTGCGAAGAAGGTCACCGACCGGCTCGGCCATGAGGCCGATCATCCATGGATTACCCTTCGGCACCATCCGTGGGGTATCCGCCTGTCGGTCAGCGGGCCATGGGGATTCGTTCATCGCACGGCGCATGGACTGCATCATTTGCCGACGCATCTCGGGCGTCACATCGACGTTCGACTGCTTCATTTGCTCTTCGACGTGCTTCATGATGTCGGTCGGCTTCGCGTCACCAGCTTCGATGAGTTCGATCATCCGGACTTCCGGATTTCCTCGCTCTTGGGCACCAGCAGGCAGGATCGAGCAGGCAATCGCTGCCGCGCCGAGGATTTTTTGAATGGATTGGTGTTTCATGGTTACAACACAGGAAGCGCCACGGCTGGGCCGCCTTTGTCTTACTCTTATGCAACTGTCGTCCTGCGCCCCGTTTCATCAGGGTTTTTCCCGGGCGTTTCAGTCGGACCGGCTAAGGTGTCGCGACAACGAAACATCAGCCGCGGGCCGACCAAGTCGTCACGACGAATGGAACTCCGTGCTGACTACTTGATCGGGATGCAGATGAGAGTCCGCAGGTTCTCGGGTTTGGTCTGTCGCGGGTCGCAGTTCAAGGATAAGACTCACTCGCCCACCTGGCATTTCTTCAGTACTTCGTCCCACCTGAAATCCTCCCGCAGCATCCTTGAAAGCCATGGATCCACGGCGGGTAGCTTGTTCGCCGAGGCAAATCGTTCCGGGCGGGTGATGCGGGTGAAAAGAACCCGTTGGCAATCACTCCGGGGTGCCGATTTCACGCCGTAGCCGTCGGGCTGATTGCTCGACCAAAAGCGCACGCTTTGGCTGCCGTGCCCGAGATAGACGACCAGATGCCCGCGCTCGCGACCACCGATCTTGTCCGTCCACCAAATCTTCAGAAAGTCCCCCGGCTGTGCCTCATCCCACGAGGTGAAATTCCGACCGGCACCCAGGTCTGCCACCAGCTTCGCCGCACCGGGGCCGTTTGAATTCCAACGACCGAACACGCCGTGCCCATCCTGATGATCAATCTCCGGCAGCAGCGACTCCGAGCCATTTCCCAATGCCTCAAGCAGCACCAGATAAGTCGCCCCCGAACAAAAACTCGGCCCCGCATGCCTCGCCTTCACACGGATTTTACCGTCTGTTAGATCACAAGCTCCATGCAACAAATTTTTCGTCGCATCGCTGCCGTCATACCCACCACCACTGGGCATCGTCCGCACCGCCGTGAGTACCTTCGCGTTGAATCCCGCTGATTCATTGGCCGTCATCGTCGCGCATCCGGCTGCGAGCATTCCAATGAAAATCGTGCGCGTGAGTCCAATCAGCATAGCCCATTCAAACCTCGCCCTCGCTCGTCCGCCAGTCGAGAAAGAGGCATTTGGATTCTTACCACCCTTCGGCAGTTGTAGATGGACAGCCCTTCGCACAAAAGGCAAGCAGTTGCACCGAGATGAGCGAATCCGAACCCCGCCCCCACCGACGCCGACGCCGACGCGCCGCCTCGTCGTCACCAACCTCCGGCCCTCGCCATCGAGAGGAAGCGAGCAAGCAGGCCGGTCTGGTCGCCCCGACGAAATCAGAAACGGCGCTCCTTCCCCCCTTCTCTGGACTTTCCCACGACCAGATCCAGGTGCCCGCGACCCCGGCCCAGTGCCGGGCCGCAGTCGATGAAATCCTCGCCGCAGGGATTGCCGGATTCGACACCGAGGCCAAGCCGACCTTTCGCGTCGGACAGAAAAGCGACGGTCCCCACGTCGTGCAATTCGCCCTCACCGACAAAGCCTTCATCTTCCAGCTTCATCGCAGCGCATGCGAAAAAGCCGCCGCCGAGCTCATCGCCTCCAAGCAGGTCCTCAAGGTGGGCTTCGGCTTGAAAAACGATCACGGACAAATCCGCGACCGCCTTGGCATCGCCCTCCACCACGTCCTCGACCTCGATCAAACCTTCCGCACGCAAGGCTACCGCGGACAGATCGGCGTCCGCGGTGCCATCGGAGCTTTGCTCAAACAAGGTTTCAAAAAATCCAAATCCATCACCACCAGCAATTGGTCGCTCCCCGAGCTCAGCACCGCCCAATTGCTCTACGCCGCCAACGACGCCTTCGCCGCCCTCAAAATCATGGAAGCCCTCCAAGCGGAAGGCCTTCTCGAGCGATAGAAACTTGAGCTGCCAGACATCATCGCTCCCTAGCCCTATTTCGCAGGGACCAGCCGGATCACTCTGTCGGGACCGTTGAGGATCACGTAAAGGTAGCCGTCCGGGCCTTCGGTGACATCGCGGACTCGGCCGAGATCCTTGAGGATGATCTCCTGCTCGACGACTTTGTGATCGACGAGCCGCAGCCGCCGGATCTCTTTCTGGGCGAGGGCTCCGACGAAGAGGTCGTTCTTCCATCCCGGGAACTTGTCGCCGGTGTAAAAATCCAGGCCGCAGGTAGCAATACTAGGAACCCAGTAGGTAACGGGTTGCTCCATCCCTTCTTTTTTCGTGATCGAGGTGATCGGTTCGCCGCTGTAGTGCATCCCATAGGTGATGACCGGCCAGCCGTAGTTGCAGCCCTTACGGATCCGGTTCAGCTCGTCGCCGCCGCGGGGTCCGTGTTCGGTGGCGTAGAGCGAACCATCGCGCGGGTCCATGTCGAGGCCCTGCGGATTGCGGTGGCCGTAAGACCAGATGCCGGGGATCGCGTCCTTGGTATCGACGAAGGGATTGTCGGCCGGCACGCGGCCATCGTCGAAGAGACGGTAAATCTTGCCGTTGGGGAGATTGAGTTCCTGGGCCTGATCCCAGCCATTGCGCTCGCCGACCACGAAATAGATGTAGCCTTGGTCGAACACGATGCGGGTGCCGAAGTGGACGCCTTGGTTAGTGTAGAACTTGGGGTCAGTCTTCCAAATCCACTCCTGATCCACCCATTGGTGGTCCTGGATCCGTCCACGGACAATGGCCGTGATGGTCTTCGGATCGTCCTTCTTCTTTTTGCCCTTGTCGTCAACGCCCTCCCGCTTCTCCCACCAGCCGTCGGCGAAACCAAGATAGATCCAGCCGTTTTCCTTGAAGTCCGGATGGATTGCAACTTCCAGCAGACCGCCCTGACCATGGTCGATGACTTCAGGGGTTCCGTTGATCGGCTTGGGGTCGAGTTTGCCATCGCTGCCGAT
>Ga0100400_1002793_pt1 | contig 11913 bp, 15 predicted proteins | sample CryGeymeta201524_FD_80420 | JGI IMG/M metagenome (GOLD analysis project Ga0100400, IMG submission 80420) | Groundwater microbial communities from Crystal Geyser aquifers in Utah, USA - Crystal Geyser metaG 2015-24 | ecosystem: Environmental > Aquatic > Deep subsurface > Groundwater | place: USA... | reverse complement strand
CATAAATTCTTCCAGGCATGTTGCTAATGTTGTGGAGTCAAGCTTTATCTCAGGATGAGAATCTAATACGTTCTTTGCTACCACTCTGGTAATTGCTACAACATCAAAAACGAATGGGCCTGCCACTTTATCACCTCCTTTCCAAATAGATTTTTAAGGTCCTTTTAATTAAAAGGCTCGGACTTCCCTCCAAGCCAATTAATCTGCGCGGGCGATGGGATTTGAACCCACGTTCTTCCCCGTGACAGGGGGACGCTTTTAACCGGGCTAAGCTACACCCGCATACAAATACCGGGGGTGGGAATCGAACCCACGACTTTCGCCTTATGAGTGCGACGTTCTAACCGCTGAACTACCCCGGCGTTGCGGCGGTTGGATTTGCACCAACGACCTCGAGGTTATGGGCCTCGCAAGCTACTACTGCTCTACGCCGCGATATTATTTTACCCCATTAGAAATTAAAATGCAATATCCAACTAAAATTTCATCACCTTGTTATTAAATTTCTAAACTGGCTAACGGGGTTTAGTAAAGTTTACCCCGTTAGAAAAAACCCTAAGAAAATTAGATAACAAGACAGAAAAATTAAAAAATTCAATCCAAATTTTCTAACGGGGTTTAAAGGGCTTGTAAATTGGTCAGGGCTTTTTCGTAAATGGCGATTGCCTTTTTTGCCTCTTCTAAATCCAATCTATAAGTTGGGTCATGAATAATATTATTTCTGATTCTGTGAGTTTGCCTGACCTCCTCAATATTTGGCAAGGAAACTGCAGTTAATTTTTCCAATCTCTCACCTAAAGTTTTACCACCAAACCCCATCCGGTTTAAAGTATCATCTAAGATCTTATCCGCCTCAATGATTGCTAACTTTGCCTCCGGTTCTAATCCGGTTTCTAATCTCTTTTTTATCGTTTGCCATTTTCCGACAACTTTGCTGACCCTAAAAGGTCGATAGGTTAGAAATTCTTGGGCATCCCAAATTATCATTCTTTTTAACCAGGTGGTTTTAATTAAAGCAAAAATAATAAATCCTACAAAAACCAAACTCACAATTATAAATATAATTTTTAAGGCTATCATCCAACCGGGTAAAGTTGGTGAGATTAGAAATGAAATTATTTTTGGTACGAGGATGGGAGTCATGTTTTTTCAAATATTTCGCCGATTGTTAAAATTTTGTTTTCTTCAAATGACTGACCAATAATTTGGAGACCAACGGGGAGTTTCCCAATTTTACCGCACGGTAAAGAGAGAGCAGGAAGACCTGCTAAATTCACTGAAACCGTAAAAATATCAGAAAGATACATCGTTAAGGGGTCAGTAATTTTTTCTCCTAATTTAAAACCTGGGGTTGGAGAGACAGGAGTGAAAATAACATCAACTTTTTTGAAAGCCTGATCAAAATCTTCTTTTATTAAAGTTCTTACTTTCAAGGCTTTTAAATAATAAGCCTCATAATAACCGGCTGACAAAGCATAAGTTCCCAGCATAATTCTTCTCCTTACCTCTGCCCCAAAACCTTCCTCCCTGCTTTTTAAATAAACATCGATTAGATTGTTAGACTGTTGGATTGTTGGATTGTTGGCTGTTGAATATCCGTATTTTATTCCATCATATCTCGCTAAGTTGGCACCGGCTTCAGATGGAGCAATTATATAATAGCAGGGTAAGGCATATTCAGTGTGCGGAAGTTTGATTTCTTCAATTTTCGCTCCCAATTCTTCATATTTTTTTATCGCCTGTTTAATTATTTTTTCTACTTCGGGTTCAATCCCTTTAATAAAATACTCTCTCGGTACACCGATCCGTAAATTTGAAATTTGAAATTTTAGATTCGAAATTTTAGATTCGACCGACGTCGAATCTAATTCGTCTTTTCCCGAAATCGCCTCAAAAACAATCTGACAATCCTCCACCGTTTTCGTAATTGGGCCGATTTGGTCTAAGGATGAAGCAAAAGCAATCAATCCATACCTGGAAACTGCCCCATAGGTTGGTTTTAATCCCACTACTCCACAAAAAGAAGCCGGTTGTCTGATTGAGCCACCAGTATCTGAACCTAAGGCATAGACACATAAATTCCCAGCTACTGCTGCCGCTGAACCGCCTGAAGAACCTCCTGGCACCCGAGTGAGATCATAAGGGTTTCGAGTTGGTCCGAAAGCCGAATTTTCAGTCGAAGAACCCATGGCAAATTCATCCAGATTCGTTTTTCCTAAAATTACACAACCTTCTCTTTTTAGTTTTTTTATAACCGTGGCATCATAAGGAGCGATATAATTTTCTAAAATTTTCGAAGCGGCCGTGCAGCGAATCCCCTCGACTAGAATATTATCTTTAATTGCGCAGGGAATCCCAGCCAATAATGGAATTCCTCGACTAGTTGAAATTATATCATCAATTTTTTTAGCCTGAGAAAGAGCAAAATCTTCATTAATTGTTAAAAAAGCAGAAACTTTTTTGTCTTCTTTTTTTATCTTATCCAAATAAGCCTGGCAAAGCTCTAATGCTGAAAACTCCTTTTTAATTAGAGCCTGATATACTTGAGCGATTGTTAGATTCGTAAGTTCCATATTTAGAAAATTGATTTGACTTTTAAATAGCCGTTTTTTGTTTCCGGTGCCAATTCTAACAGTTTTAGCGTAGCGTCCTTTTTAGTTTTTAGTTTTTCCTTTTCCTCATCTCCCCTCATGACATTTTCCATTTCTATTGAGTAACTGGTAGGTGTAATCTTTTTGATATCAACTTCTTTCAATTTTTCTATATAATCTAAAATTTTCGAAAGCTCTCCCTGAAACTTCCCAATTTCTTTCTCAGATAGACCGAGTCGAGCTAATTTTGCAATATGTTTTACCTCTTTTTTAGTAATCATATACCGAGCCCCGCCCTTTCCTTTCTTTCAGAAAGGGCGGGGCGAAGGTGAAGAAGAGGGCAAAACCCTCTCCGCCTCATTTTGGTGGTTCTAAATATTCTGTCTCTACTAATACTTCATGTAACTCATCTAAATTTTCCAAAACCATTCCTGCTCCCCTCACTACCGCCGTCATTGGGTCTTCAATAATTTTGGTGGGAATTTTTGTCTCCTTTTGAACCAGGGTATCTAACCCCCGTAAAAGCGCACCTCCGCCCGAAAGATGGATGCCGTTAGTCATTACATCGGCTAATAATTCCGGTGGAGTCTCTTCAACTGCAATCTTAATTTCATTAACAATTTGTCTTACCGATTTTTCCATCGCACGCCTAATATCTTCATCTGAAACCAAAATTTCTTCTGGCAAACCGGTGACCAAATTCCTTCCCCTCATTGGCAACTCTCTCTTTTCTTTCAAAAGGTAAGCTGAACCAATTCCAATTTTAATTGCTTCGGCTGTTCGCTCCCCGATTAATAACTTATATTCTTCTTGGGCCCACTGAATTATATCTTCATTGAGTTTGTCTCCAGCTATTCTCAGACTTTTAGATAGAACTATTCCGCCTAAAGAAATTATTGCCACCTCAGTTGTCCCTCCGCCAATATCAACAACAAAATTCCCACCGGCTTCTTGAACTGGGAACCTGGCTCCAATAGCTGCTGCCATCGGTTCCTCAATCAAAAAAACTTCTCTAGCTCCAGCATTTTTAGTAGCATCGGAGACGGCTTTTTTTTCTACTTCGGTCACTCCGCAGGGAATACCAACAATTACTCTTGGTCTGGGGTTGATGACGAATCTTCTTTTGTGGGCCTTTTCAATGAAATATCTGAGCATTTGTTCAGTTACTTCAAAATCAGAAATTACTCCAGACCTCAGAGGTCTAGTGGCAACAATATGAGCTGGGGTTCGACCAACCATTTTTTTGGCTTCATCTCCTATTGCTAAAATTTGTCCAGTTTTTTGATTGACAGCTACAACCGAAGGTTCCTGAATAACAATTCCCCGACCACGAACATATACTTCAGAATTGGCTGTTCCCAAGTCAATGGCCATATCTTCGGAAAATAACCTCAAAATTTTATCAAGCATATTTTTTAAAATAATTGACTTAATAGGCTTGGGCAAAAATCCATCTTCGCCTAGCTTTTTTACCACAATAAATACATTTTCCTTCTTCAGGGGCCCTGCCCTTGGCAGGGAGGGTGGCGGGTGGGTTGTAGTCTGGGGCATCGAGAGGCAGAGATCTATTGGTCGTTTTTGTTTCCTCTTTTATCTTAGCTTCGCATTTTGGATTTTCGCACCAAAAGGCTTTTAAAAAACCTTTTTTTGTTTTCATTATATCTTTAAAATGATCGTACTCAAAAACTTCGGTTGTATTTTCTTTTAGATATTGACGGCTCTTCAAAAATAAATTCTTTTGAATTAAATCTAAAACTTTTTTAACTCGAGAAGGTAAAGAGCTAAAAGGAGCTAAGCTCCTTTCTCCGGTATCTCTTCTAACTAAAGTGATTTTCTTTTCTTTTATTTCTTTTGGCCCAATTTCTATTCTTAGAGGGACTCCTTTTAATTCCCAGTCATTAAATTTCCATCCCACAGAATACTCTTTTCTCAAATCTGTTTCAATCCTAAAATCTTTTAAAATCTTCTTCAATTCTTCTGATTTCTTTTCTAGACTTTTATCAATTCTTTTTCCTTGAAAAATTGGAATAATAATAATTTGAATTGGAGCTAATCTTGGAGGAATTATTAAACCGTTATCATCGCCATGAACCATAATCAAGGCTCCAATACTTCTGCTTGATAAACCCCAACTTGTTTGCCAAGGTATTTTTTCTTTCCCGTCTCTTCCTAAAAATTTGATATTAAATACTTTAGAAAAATTTTGACCCAAATCATGAGCGGTACATCCTTGAAGAGCTTTGCCATCTGGCATTAGCATCTCATAAGCATAAGTATCAGCAGCTCCAGGAAATTTTTCTGATTCGGATTTTTTGCCCCATATTCCATCGATAGCAAAAAAATCCCGATAAAGTTTAACATAATTATTTAAAGCCCTCGTTGCTTCACCTATAGCTTGTTCATGGGTTTCGTGGATAGTGTGGCCCTCTTGCCACAAAAATTCAGTTGTCCTTAAAAATAGATAAGTTCTTTTTTCCCAACGGACAACATTACACCATTGATTAATTAAAATTGGGAGGTCCCGCCAGGACTTAATCCACTTAGCAAACATCTCATATATAATCGTTTCCGATGTTGGCCTAAGGACAAGCTTTTCTTTAAGTTCTTTCCCTCCGCCAATTGTCACCACTGCTAATTCAGGTGAAAATCCTTTAACATGAGTTTTTTCCTTTTTTAGGAGTTTTTCTGGAATAAAAATTGGGAAATAAACATTTTTTACTCCAGCTTTTTTAATTTGCTCATCTAAAATCTTCTGGATATTTTCCCAGATAGCATAGCCATAGGGACGAATTACCATACAGCCTTTAACTGGTGCATAATCAGCTAAGCCTGACTTAAGTATCACATCAGTATACCATTGAGAAAAATCTTTTGATTTCTTAAATAAAAGTTTTTCTTTTTCAAATTCCTTTTTCATAAGATTAATGGGTATTAGAATAACCTCGCGATGTCTTTTATGGTGACCCAAATCATCAAGGCGACTAAGAAGGTAAAGAAGGCCCCGGTAATGTTTTGCTCAACTTTTGGGGAAACTGGTTTTTTTCTAATTTTTTCAATTGCTAAAAATAACAATTTTCCGCCATCTAAGGCTGGAATGGGCAGAATATTAAAAATGGCAAGATAGATAGAAATTAGGGCAATAAATTGGAGATAATAACTCAGCCCGAGTTGAGCAACCTGAACCATCAAAGAACCCATTCCAACTGGTCCCATCAACTGGGCTCCTGGTGGCAATCCCTTCCCCCCGACTATCTTTCCAAAAACCTCAATTAGTCCTGACCCGATAGAAGCAGTTAAGTTCAGGGAAGCCTCAACGCCCTTAATTGGAGATATGAACCAGGGATAATTAGTTAGAGCTGTTCTGGCTAGCCCTACCCCCATAGGACCTTCGCCTTCTGGTGGCAAAATTCTGGGAACAAGGGAAGCAGTAAAAATTTCTTTCCCCCTTTCAATTGTTAAAGTTATTTTTTCGCCTTTATATTTTTCGGTAAACTCTTGAGCTTCTTTTACCTTTTTAATTGTTAATTGTTGATTATTAATTGTTAATTCTTTTATTGTGTCGCCGAGTCTGATTCCGGCTTTTTCAGCTGGAGACCCTGGAGCGATAGCCACAATCTGAACTTTTGGATTTGTAGCTGTTGCCTCATCTGAAATAGCCTGAGGAACTCCTAATCCAAAGGCAATGCTTAACAAAACAGCTGAAATTATCCAAAAAGAAACCACTCCACCTATCACAATTGAAGCTCTTTGCCAAATTGGTTTTTGGCTGAAGCTCTGAATTGATTCTATTCCTCCTTCTTCTCCCTGGATTTTGACAAAAGCGCCGAAGGGCAAAAGGTTCAGAGAATAAAGAGTTTGGCCAATTTTTTTGCCGAAAATCCGCGGCGGATAGCCAATACCAAATTCTTCTACTTTTACTCCACATTTTTTAGCAATAACAAAATGGCCGAATTCGTGGAGAACCATTAAACCAATAAGGCTAAGGAAAACAATGATAATCGTTAAAATCATAAATATTTAATGCCTTTATTCACTAATTTCTTTTTTCTTTTTCTCTCCAATTTTCTCAATTTTTTCATTATATTCATCAACCAATTCTTGAAGTTCATCTTTTGCCCGAAATTTATCATCTTCTCGGATTTTTCCTTCTCGGAACCTTTCTTGAATTTCATCCCAGGCCTCTTCCCGCCATCTTCTAATGGTTTGACGAGCCTGTTCTTCTTTTTCAGATATTAAGCGAAGTAAATCTTTTCGATAGTCCTCACTTAGAGGAGGTAAACTAATCCGAATGGCATCTTTGTCAACAATGGGGTTTGCCCCTATTCCAGTTTGCTCCAGGGCTTTGACAATCCCTTCAATATAAGATTTGTCCCAGGGCTGAATTAAAATTTGTTTTGGCTCGGGAATGGAAATGGCTGATAGTTGCTTTAAGGGAAATTTTTGGCCAAAGCATTCAGCTACGATATCTTCAACCAAAGAAGGCGAAGCTCGGCCTGTCCGAATTTTTTGCAGCTCCCGATCTAAAAAAGCAATAACTTTATCTAATTCAGGCCTGATTTTGTTAATAATTTCTTTGTAGTTATTCATCTTGTTGGTCTCGTTTAGAAATTTATTTCTAACGGGGTTAGAAATTAAGCATTAAGATTTCTAGAGCTAGGCGGGGGTTAACATTGGTGGTTGAGAGAAGAAAATTTGTGTTTTGAATTTGGTTAAGAACATTTTTCAATTTGGAAAAAGAATATCCAGACTGTTTAATCTCGAAATTTACCCCGTTAGAGATTTGCTCTCTTGATGCTTTTGCTCCATTATTGTAATTTCTAACGGGGTTTAAACATTTTTTTATTAAAACACCTCTGAAATAGGATAGCCAGATCTCTAAGATTTCTCTTAAATTCCCACCCTGGGATAATTCTTTAGCACATTGAAAACGGCCAGCTAATGATAAGTTGGGAATTTCGGTTAGCTCTTTTATCGCTTTCTGGTAACTCTCTAATTTTTGAGGATTAGATATAAAATCTATCGCTATCCCCGGCATTCCCGAAGAAATATCGGTGATTTCTTTTACCTCACTTTCTGAAATTCCTTGATTTTTCAAATAATTCTCAATTTCAATCCTCTTCACTGGATAAAATTTAATAAGCTGGCATCTAGAAAGAATAGTCGGAAATAAAAATTCTGGCTGATTAGTAATTAAAATTAGCAAGGTTTTGCCTTTTGGCTCTTCTAAAGTTTTTAAAAAACAATTTTGGGCTTCCTCGTTCATTGAATGGGCCTGGTCAATAATAGCTGCTTTAAGTGGAGAGAGGGAGGGTTTTAGAGAAATTTTCCAGCAAAGCGCTCGAATTTGAGAAATCTGAATTTCACGACCAATTGGTTCCACTAAAACGAAATCGGGATGTGATTTCTTTTGAAAATTTTCACCCAAAAATAATTTAACAAATTCAATAGCTATCGTTTTTTTTCCTAATTTTTCCTGGCCAGAAAATAGATAGGCGTGAGATAGCTTTTCCAACTCGGCAGATTTTTTTAAAAATTGCCACTGTTTTTGATGTCCTATTAACATAAATCTGATTAAGAGATTAAGCTGATTTTTTCCTTTTTTCTTAATCGCTTAATCGCTTTATATGCTTAATCGCTTTTATTTTTTTATCATTATGCTTTTTTTATAAACATCGAGGTTTTCAAGTACCACTCCGGTGCCTCTGGCTACACAGAGCATCGGTTCTTCAGCCAAAGTACAAGGAACGCCAGTTGATTTGGCAATCAGTTCAGGAAGATTTCTCAACAGGCTTCCCCCTCCACAAAGTACCATTCCTTTATCCATCACATCGGCCGATAATTCAGGCGGAGTATCTCTTAGAACCAACTTAAGTACCTGAATAATTTCGCTCAATGTATCAGAAACGACCTCACAAATTTCGTTGGAGGAAACTTTAATATTTCTTGGTAAACCCAAAATTAAATCTCGACCCCGAATCTCAATTTTTTTCTCTTCCTTTTCCGAAAGGGCAGTACCAATTTTTATTTTTATTTCTTCGGTGGTTTGCTCACCAATGGCTAAATTATATTTTTTCTTAATATAATCAGAAATAGATATGTCCATTTTATCTCCGGCAATTCTAGCTGAATGGCAATTGACTATTCCTCCCAAAGAAATTACCGCCACCTCTGACGTTCCTCCGCCAATATCAACAATCATATTCCCGGAACAAGAATTAATGGGCACTCCCGCTCCGATGGCAGCCAAAATTGGTTCTTTAGCCAGATAGACGGCTTTGGCGCCAGCATTCATTCCAGCTTCAATCACTGCTCTTCTTTCAGTCGAGGTAATGCCAGCTGGCACTCCAATCATTAATTCCGGCTTGAAAAAACGCCAGGAACCAGAAACCTTATCAATAAAATATTTCAGCATTGCCTGAGTTACTCGAAAATCAGCAATTACTCCATCTCTGAGAGGACGATAAATTCGAATAGTGTCTGGAGTTCGGCCAGTCATTTCTTTTGCCGCTTGACCTACTGCCAAAATTCGATTTTCCCCAAGGGTCACTGCCACTACCGATGGTTCTTGCAAAACCACCCCTTTTTTAGGGATAAAAACTACTGAATTACAAGTTCCTAAATCGATACCAATTTTAGTTATAAACATACGAATTATGATGTTCACCCCGCACTTTTTGTTAGTTATATAAGGTATTTACTAGACTTAAAGTAATCTGCTTTTTAAAATTCTCAAAAGGTGCGGGGCAGGTTTTATGCGAATTATATGCGAATATCCGAATTCTTTTTTATCCTACCTTAAAGTTCCTTTTTTAGCAAGATTACTGGTTAAGATTCCTACTACGATGATAAAAATTCCGCCAAAAATAAATAAAAGCTGAAAACCTAAAAATCCAATAATGCTGCCAGAAATCAAAGCTCCCAAAGCTATACCCAGAGGTGAAAAGATGGTATCCATGGCTCCAGCTTCCTCAGGGTTCTCTTTTAATTTTTGGGAAATTAAACCTGACCTGCCCGAATTACAAATTAAATCCCCGGCTACCCTACCGAAATTGATTAATAAAATGTTAAAGAAATTTATCATTGGTACCATTGCCCCAAATAAAATTGAAAAAATTCCGGTAATTATTCCGCCCTGAAAAATATTTTTCTCGCTTTTAAATCTGGTTAAACGATTAATGAGCAAAAGCGAAACTGGCAAAAATAAAAATGAAAATACTGAAACAAAAACTAAAATTAAATTTTGGGACCAGTGAAGCAAATCTTTTAAAAATAGAACTAAAAATGCTTGATAAAAACCGGATACAAGCAAAACTGAAAATGAAATGGAAATCGGTGATAAAACATCTCTTCTTTTTATTTTTTGAAAAATCTTTTGATAATTTTCTTTAAATCTTTGAAAATTAAAAAATTTATTCAGTGGTTTAATTCCCTGTTTTTTTTAATTGAATAAAGCAAAAAATGGCGGTAAAAATTTGTAAAATTAAACTAAAAATATAAACTCCAATGAAATTAAATTTCCAAATAAAAAGAGCACCAACTGCTGGAGCTGTGGCATCGGCATAGAAAGGAGCTGAATAAAACCAGCCAAAAGCTCGATCGTAATTTTCAAGAGGAGAAGAAATTAAAATCGCCCTAGCTGAGACAAAAAACAGGGCCGCCGATATTCCTAATATCACCTGCCAAAAATAGAATAAAGCAGGCGCTCGAATTAAAATCATTCCCAAGGCATAGATTCCGTATCCCAAAATTCCAACCGTAGCCAAAATAGCTGGATTTATTTTATGATTAAAAAATCCTACAAGAGGAGCAAAAAGAGCAATTGGTAAATAAATTAAAAGATAATTGTAACCAACTTCTGGCAGGGAAAATCCCCTGGCTATCAAAAATAAAGGGAAATACAAAGAAAAAAGTTTGTAGCCAAACATCAACAAAAAATGGGTTATCGTGGCATCTCTGGTAACTTTTTCAATTTTCGGCAAAATAGGCATGTTGAATTATTTTAGCAAATAAAAATGCGCTCAGCCAATGCTGAGCGCTTTATACTGTCGCCATCTTGTCATCGTTATTTGGGAATTATCCCAGATGTCCGAACCATCTCATCGTGAATCTCTTGTGCATTCCTCATTTTTCTCTGGCGAGGTTTCCTATCGTACCAAAAAACATTTATTTGGATCACATTCCCTTTAAAAGTCGGTACATCATCTAATCTTCCCAAAACCCTCCTGGTTTTAATGTTATGACAATCGATGGCTGTGACTTTATCAATGGCAAGGGTCTGTAAAAGCTGATATCTAATTACCAAGTTACCTTTTTTAAAATGAAGACCTTGTTTTGGTTTTTCAAAAGCGCGTGTTACTGTGCCGTCATCAGAGCGAATCTAAATTGTACCGTCTGAATTACGAAAAATTTTTTCCACTTTACACAAATAGTAATTTATCTCTGCCATCTTGACACCTCCTTTTTAAAGAATCTTCTTTAACTCATTGATATTTCTAAAATAGGTCTCTATTAGTTTATCGAACAAATCTTGATTTTTTATTTCCTGAGCTAAAACCATTCCTTTCTCCAGTTGCTCGAAGGCCTCATCAACCCAATTTTTAATAAATAGAAAAATTTTAAACTTCTCCTCTCTTACCTCAATTACCATCTCTTGTAATCGTCTTTTTTCATCTAAATTTCCGCATAGAGCCACTTTTGCCATAAAAAAAACTGCTACTTCCTGTTGAGGAAGAACCGGATACCTTCCAGTCTCTCTGGTTATTTGGAATATCTCCTCCCATAAATCTCTAATCATCGCTAGTTCCATTTTTTATTTTCCTCTCAGAGCGAATTTTTTCTCTCAGCCGGATTTCAAATAAAATCAAAGCTATTATAGGAATTAAAATTAGAGCTACCACCCATCCTAATACTTCTCTGAAAATTCTCTTTATTTCCATTAACGACCTCCTTTTAAATCATTCATTATTTAGCTAAAAAGAGCTGTCTTTTTGATAAGAAAATCTATCACATTGATTTAAATTTGTCAACGAGATATTATAGAAAAGGCGAAGAGGATTTTATCCTCTTCTTAACCTTCATCCCGCTAAGCGGGACTCGGTATATGACTAAAAAAACTCGAACAGTTTTATTTTTAATTTGTTTATTTTTGTTTTTATTAATTGCTCCGGTGACCATTTTTTATTCCCAGGGTTATCGTTTCGACATTGATTCAAAAAAAATTACTCAAACCGGGGGATTGTTTTTAAAAATTGAGCCAAAGCAAGTCGAAATTTACATTAATGGGAAATTAAAAAAGAAAACTGATTTTTTCTTTGGCTCAGCT
>Ga0100400_1002752_pt1 | contig 11995 bp, 8 predicted proteins | sample CryGeymeta201524_FD_80420 | JGI IMG/M metagenome (GOLD analysis project Ga0100400, IMG submission 80420) | Groundwater microbial communities from Crystal Geyser aquifers in Utah, USA - Crystal Geyser metaG 2015-24 | ecosystem: Environmental > Aquatic > Deep subsurface > Groundwater | place: USA... | reverse complement strand
TCTCCTCCAATACGAACATGCTCACCAAGCGCGTTCTTGTCTCCGAATAATTCATGCTTCAAATTCGGACCTAAAACGCAAAGCAATCCTCCATTGTTCGGATCACCTTTCGGTAAAAAGCTCCCCTGCCTCACTTCAAATTTCCATACATCAGAAGCGTCGGAGGTGACACCGTAAATAAAAACATTTCTTCCATGCTCTTTAGAGCGAACCTCTGCAGTGCCAAAAATAGCCGGCACAACTTTCTCGATTCCCGGCACTCTTTCCAAAGCAACTGCATCATCGATCTTCAAGGGATTTGTAGTGCCTCCGAAAATTCCGGCAGGACCTGAAGTCTTCGAAACCCCAGGCGTCACCTGAAGCAGATTAGAGCCGAACTGAGTAAATTCAGAGAGAATATATTGTCGAGTTCCTTCACCAATCGAAGTCAAAAGAATCGCGGAAGCTATACCAATAACTATTCCGAGAATCGTCAAGAACGAACGAAATTTTTCAGCTCTAAGTGTCTGAAAAGTAAATCTCAAAAGATCGTAAAAGGAGATCATCTTCTTGAGAGCGCCGCAATAGGATCGAGCCGAGAAGCCCTGCGAGCAGGCAGAATACCGAATAGAAGCCCTACTCCGACAGAAACAAAGACAGCCGCAATAACTGCCCATTGAGGCGGCTCTGCCGGAAACGTCGGATAGAAATGCCTCAGCAAATTTGCCGCGGCTACGCCGAATAAAAGTCCAATTAGTCCTCCGAATGCCGAGAGCATACCAGCTTCTAAAATAAAAACTTTCATAATTTGAAATCGTGTAGCGCCGAGCGCCTTCAAAAGTCCTATTTCAGATGTCCGCTCCGAAACCGAAACCAGCATTACATTCATGATGCCTACTCCGGCAACAGTCAGAGATATCGCCGCGATGCCTCCCAATGCGTATGTGAGAATCGAAAGTATTTTGTCAAAAGTTGAAAGAACTGCGCCTTGAGTAAAAATAGTTATGTCCTCAACATTGTTATGGCGCTTCTTGATAAGAGCGATAACTTTTTTTGAGACAGCATCGATTTCGTCATGCCGCTCGATCTCAACAAAAATTCTGAAAAGTCCGGAGCTATTCAGCATACGCAAAAGACCTGAGACAGGAATAAAAACCATCTCGTCGATGTTTCCTCCAATCGACGTCCCGCTCGAAGCAACAACGCCTATCACTCGATACTTCGAGCCTCCGATTTGAATATTTTCCCCCAGCGCGTTTCTATTTCCGAAAAGTTCCTGTTTTATAGTCGAGCCTAACACGCACACTCTGAAGTCACGGGCAATATCGCCTTTTGGCAGAAACCTGCCTCCATATAGTTCCAGAGCCCTGATATGCGTAAATTCATTTGTAGTGCCGACAACTATGCAGTCGCGTTTTTTTTCAATTGTAGCCGCCTGCATAGATGCTATTGCAAGAGGAGCGACCATTCTTGCGCCTCGAACACCTTGCGCAATCGCTCTTGCGTCTTCAATCGTCAAATCATTTGGAGCGCGGCCGAAGACCGGCAGACCTCCGGTCGTTTCCGATTTTCCTGGAAGCACAATTATCAAAGTAGAACCGAGCTGAGCAAATTCGTCCGTCACATACAATCTTGCGCCTTCACCCAAAGATGTGAGCATAATAACGGACGCAACGCCGATGGTGACTCCAAGCACGGAAAGAAAAGTTCGAAGTTTATGTCCACTGACAGAAGAAAAAGCAAAATGCAAAGAGTCAAAAAGCTTCATCTTGTTTACCCTCGCGCCGCATCTCCCGCGCATAACGCCTACGCAGGCGTATGGAGGCGCGTGCGCTACGCGTCACTGGACGCCCTCGCACGTGCCCGCAGCTGCCATTCGAAGATTATTGCACACACCGTTCATAATATTGAAACGATCTTTCCGTCTGAAATTTTAACCTTGCGCGTTGCTCGACTGCCAATCAAAGAATCATGAGTGACTATCACTAGCGTCAAACCATTTTGATTCATTGATTCAAGAAGATCGATTATTTCTCGGCCGCTCTTCGAGTCGAGATTGCCGGTAGGTTCGTCGGCAAGAAGTATCGAAGGCCTCATTGCGATAGCTCTTGCAATTGCTATTTTCTGTCTCTCTCCACCTGAAAGCTGTTCTGGTCGGTGTTTGGCTCGGTGCGCCAATCCCACCGAATTAAGTCCTTCCATTATGCGATCGCGGCGTTCCTTTCGATCGATCCCCGCAAAGATCATCGGCAGTTCGATATTTTCGGCCGCGGTCAATCTAGAGATTAAATGAAAAAACTGAAATACAAATCCAATCCTATTTTGACGAAGTGATGAGAGTTCTGTGTCAGAAAGAGAGCTCACAGCCCTGCCTTCAAAAAGATATATTCCTGAATCGGAGCGGTCAAGGCAACCAAGCAGATTCAATAATGTCGATTTGCCTGAACCCGAAGGGCCCATGATCGAGACATAATCTCCTCTTAAAATTTTTAATGAAACACCTGTTAAAGCATGGACAAGATCGTCACCCATCTTAAATGTACGATGAATATCACGCAGTTCTATCATAAAAATTTCATTCTACGAAAACTAAAGCGCCTTCTTTGACCTCAGCTCTGTCAAGCGAAACTACTACCTCGTCTCCTTCACTCAAGCCTTCAACAATTTCAGTGAATTCCCAATTTTTAAGTCCGATTTGAATTTTCTTTGCTGCGAGTTTTCCATTCTGGATTACCAGCACTTTATCTTCTTCAAGAATTGCGTATGTCGGAATTCTCAATACATTGTCGTGTCTTTCAAGAATAACTTCGACATCAGCAGTTGCGCCGGGCAAAAATAACTTATGCACTGAAGGATCATTGAAGACTGCTTCAATTTCAAACGTACGATTTTGCTTTTCAATATCCAAAACATACGGTGCAATGCGATAAACGTATCCCAAAAAATCACTGTCAGGAAACGCATCAACAGAAATTCTGACAGGCAAGCCGTTCTTAACCTTCGCCAAATCAATTTCGTCAAGTGGAGCGCTGACATAAGTCGAATCCAAATCCGCCATATCAATCACTGCCGGAATATTTACTCCAGGCGGCGAAGGGCTAAGCCACTCACCTACTTCAGTCGAAATTTCGGCAATCACTCCGCTGAATGGAGCGTAAATTCTGGTCTTTGCCAAAGTGCTTTTTGCTCCGTCCAATTGAGCACGCGCAACTTTAATTCTTGCTTCTGCTGATTCAAGAGAAGCTTTCGCAATGTCTCTTCTCGACTCATAAGTTTCAAGAGTTGCGGCCGGAATCGCGCCTTCTTCAGCAAGAGGACGCTGTCGTTTCAATTCGCGTTCAGACTGCTCCAAAGCCAGTCTAGCTTCATTTACAGCAGATATAGCGGCGATAAGATTTTTTTCTGCCTGCTCGACTCCTGCTCTGTATTCCGAGTCTTCAAGCCTCAATAAAAGCATTTCTTTTTCAACAAAATCGCCTTTTCGAACAGTAAGTTCTGCTACCGTTCCGCTTATGCCGGGAGATAATTGAGCGCGCTGACGAGATTTAATCGTTCCTGCATGAGAATTGACTACCAGTTCTTCTACCGCTCCGCGCTCCGTTTTAAATACTGAAACAGGAATAGGTTTTTCTCTAAAGAAAAAAAACTTTATTGCCGCTATCGCCACTGCGGCGACCGCCAGCCATATAAGAACCTTAATGAAGCGCTTCATATATTTAGATTATACGAATGTTTTTTTTTAGCAAGCGGGATTGACGACAGTTGTTACCTCTCGTGCGCATCCTCAAGATAAGTGTATCCGTTCAGACCTGACTCGTAGAATCTTAAGAATAATGCCGATTCTTCCAGAGAAAGTTTCTTCTCTCTGACTGCTCTTTCCACATCCTTACGCATCGCATCAAGCATCTCGTTCGAAAAGTATCCGACATATCTCAATACCTGCCAGACTTCATCTCCGCGAACAACATGTTTAATGCTTGTCTCTCCGTCATCATCCAGAGTGACATGCACCGCATTCGTATCGCCAAGAAGATTATGCAAATCTCCAAGTATCTCCTGATAGGCTCCAACAAGAAAGATCGCCAGATAATAATTTTCACCATTAAACGAATGAAGCTCCAAGACTCTCTTAACATCATGAAGATCAATGAATCGGTCTATCTTTCCGTCAGAATCGCAGGTTATGTCCGCGAGAATTGCTCTTCGCGTCGGTTCCTCATTAAGTCGATGAATCGGCATAATCGGAAAAAGTTGGTGCAATGCCCAGCTGTCCGGTGCAGATTGAAAAAGCGAGAAATTGCAAAAATAAGTATCCGAAAGTAACTGCTGAAGGTTTGCGAGTTCGTCCGGCACATAATCCATCTCATTCATTATCTTTAATATTTTCCGACACGCAATCCAATAATAACCTTCTAACTTGCTTCTCCATTCGAGGTTGAGATAACCGAGATTGAAAAGGTTCAAAGTGTCTTCTCTGATTTGAACTGCGTCATGATAAGACTCAAGAAGATTTTTCTTTGTAATATGCGTCGCTATCCATATCAGATCTTTGAGTTGCTGAGGAGCATCTTCAGAAACGGCATCAGCGCAGTTAGAATCATCAAACCTAGATACTCCAAGCACATTGAAAACTAATGCACTGTGAAAAGCTACAGTCGCTCGGCCTGACTCGGAAATGACTGTAGGATGCTTTACTCCGGCGGCATCGCACACGGATTTAATCCGAAAAATAACGTCGCTCGCATATTCTTGAAGCGTATAATTTGCGGATGATTCGAAATTAGATTGAGAGCCGTCGTAATCTACTCCCAATCCTCCGCCAATATCCAGATATTCTAAACCTGCTCCGAGCTTTACAAGTTCAACATACATTCTGCTCGCTTCTGTAAGGCATTCCTTAATTTTTCTTATATTCGTAACCTGACTTCCCATGTGAAAATGTAAAAGCTTAAGGCAGTCAAGCATCCCTTTCTCTTTGATGAATTCAAATGCCGAAAGAACCTCCATTACCGTAAGGCCGAACTTCGAGCGATAGCCAACAGAGGATTCCCACCGGCCCGCTCCTTTTGAAGCCAGCTTCACACGAATGCCGAATTGAGGTCTGACATTATGTTTCGCGGCATAATTTATAATCAGTTCGAGCTCGGTAAATTTTTCAACGACAGGCAAAATGTTTCGTCCTATCTTTTGCGATAGAATTATTGTCTCGATGAATTCATCATCTTTAAATCCATTGCATATGATAGGAATGTCAAGTCCGGAAGTCAGAGCAAGAACAGCGAGCAGTTCCGGTTTCGAGCCTGCTTCAACTCCAAATTTGTATTCCTTCCCAAAGTCGAGGAACTCCTCAACAACAGCTCTCTGCTGATTAACCTTTATCGGATAGACGCATCTATACTCGCCTTTGTATTCGTTTTCATTGATGGCGTCTTGAAATGATTTATGTATCTCAGTGATTCGGTGCCGCAATATATCGGTAAACCTTATCAGGATAGGAAGCATTATGTCCCGAGCTTGAAGCTGATCCACAAGTTCTTTAAGATCCAATGAGCGATCAGGGTTCTTGTCAGGGTGAACAGTGACATGACCTTTTTCGTTGATTGAAAAATATCCCTTGCTCCAATTCGGAACGTTATAGCACTCGAGAGAATCCTGAATAGTCCAATTTTCCATCTATCTTAAACCTTCCCTCAAGCAGTTGCGCCGAATTCATCTTTGAGCATCTTAAGGTTCTCGGTCACTTTGCTTTATAAAATTAAATTTTTCTGAGAAACTACATCAACAAAACGGCACAATAGCACTAATCGAGTTTCATTCAATAATATTTTTTTCTCCGCATGAAGAGCGAATTATCAGTTTCGGTTCTATTATTTTACTCATCTGAACTTTTTCCGCACCCGCTTCTATCGTCTTGAAGAGAAGCCTGACGGTTTCACGCGCAGTTTCAAATACCTTTAGATCGACAGATGTTAAAGGCGGAGAAATTAGTCTCGAAAAATCTATATTGTCGCAACCTATCACTGCGCAATCATCAGGAATTCTCATGCCTTTTCTATTCAGCGCTTCCATAATCGAATAAGCCATAATGTCGTTAGCAACCATAAAAGCTGTTGCTGATTTATCACTATCTAAAAGTTTCAGCACTGCTTCCACAGCAGCTTCTGGAGAATACGTATCACCTATCTCAAGCTTCGAATCATATTCAATTCCTGCTTCCCGCAATGCCTTCCTGTAACCGACTCCGATATCTCTCGCCGTCACCGTATTCGAAGAGCCTGCAACGCGCGCAATTCGTTTATGTCCTAGGCTGATGAGATGATTTGTCGCAAGCAAACCTACTTTAACGCAGTCAACCATCACATAAGGTATTTCTACTCCAGGCAGATAGCTGTTCATAAACACAAATGGAAAATCGCTTCCGGCAAAATCAGCCAGATAATAATCATCCAAAGTCGAGCCCACATAAATCATTCCGGAAATCTCAGAACTACGGAAAAGATTTAAGAATTCCTTATTGCTTGCAAAAGAAAGCGAAGCCTTGCGCAGAGTTATTCTATAATCCATAGCTTCGATTTCATCATACACTCCGCCGAGCGCGCGGCTGAAATATGGATCTTCGAATATGTGCCCAAACTCAGGAACTACGACACAAATCGTCTTGTTCTTTCGAGAGGAAAGATTTCTTGCGTTTACATTCGGCTGATAGCGAAGAGACTGAACAATATCCAAAACCTTACGGCGAGTCTTCTCGCTGATAGTAGGATTATTATTAAGAACGAACGAGACAGTAGTCTTAGATACTCCTGCTTCAGCCGCCACCATCTCGATGGTAACTGCGCCATTTTTGTTCTTCACCTTTTTTGTCATCAACTAAACCAGAAAGATAGCGCATCCTTTTTGTTAGTTACCGATCTAAAGCGCGAAGCAAGCTGAATTATTATTGTTTCGTAAAGCACAAGAACCGCTTCGGGATTGCTCCTCTTAAGTCTATCAAGGTCCTCTCTCCTCAAGCGCAAAACCTCGACTGAATTTGCGGCGCGCACTGTCGCATTTCTCGGGCTGTTATCAATCAGCGATGCCTCGCCAATCAATTGCCCCTCCTCAAGCGTAGCTATGATATCCTCTTTTTCTTCTTTCCGTGTTGCTCTTACAACTTCGCATCTGCCGGAAAGAATTACGAACATAGAATCGCCTCGGCTTCCTTCTTCAACGATTTTCTCGCCAGCCTTATACGATTTCTTTTCAAACTCTTTTTCTATTATTTCCCTGACATTAGAATTCATGGAAGCAAAAAACTTATTTTCATTTGTAGCAGAATTTTCCGTCATGTTCTCCTCCTCTTCAAGATTATCTTTTTTTATTAGCTAGTCGAGATAATAATTTATGTCTCTACTTTTTCTTAAACCACTCTTCTAAATCGTCAAAATATGAGTAGAGAACCGGCGCCAAAAGCAGAGTCAAGAAGAGGCAAAGACTTTGTCCTCCAATAATAGCAACGCCCATTGTGGCGCGCGAGCCTGCTCCTGCTCCGCGGCCTAACGCAAGAGGAATCATTCCCATGACAAGAGTCACAGTGGTCATAAGAATAGGTCTAAACCGTGTGCGGTTCGCCTCGATAATCGCATCGTAGCGGTTCATTCCCTGAGCTCTCAACGTGTTCGTGTAGTCCACCTGTAAAATCGCGTTCTTCTTCACGACTCCAAAGAGCATAAATAATCCGAGAAGCGAAAAGATGTTGACCGACATTCCAAAAAAAGCGAGCGTGATTAAAGCAAATGGAATCGAGAGCGGAAGAGTCAGAAGAATTGTAATCGGATGAACGAAAGATTCGAATTGAGCGGCGAGAATTATGTACATGAAGATGAATGCAAGAAGAAATGCCAGCAAAAAGTTTTCGACCATTTCGCGCATTATCTTTGCCATCCCGACAAATTCGAATTGATAGTCCGAAGGGAGTTTCAATGTTTCAACGTCAGTTCTTACCTTTGACACAACATCGCCTAGAGTTGCTCCCGGCTGGAGATTTGCGAGCAAAGTGACTTGCTTTTGGCGATTGTAGCGGTCGATCTGAGTAGGACCTGTTGTCTCATCAATTCGAGCAATCGAAACTAGTGGAATCATTGTTCCGTTTCGGCCGGGAATTCGGAGATTTCCTATCGCGGCGAGTCTATCCCGTTCTTCCTGCCTCGCCCTGACCTTTACATCGTAAACTTCGTCGCCTTCTCTAAATGAAGTTATCTTCAAATCGCCTCCGACAAGCAGTCGCAAGGCGTCTGCAATATCCCTGGCGGAAACGCCTAAATCAGCGGCGCGATCTCTATCAATTTTAACTCTCAGTTCCGGCTTTCCAAAATTCAATGTCGAATCGATATCCACGAGTTCAGAATGCTTATGCATTATTTCAAGAATCTTCTCGACATATTCTTTCAGTCTTTCCAATTCAGGGCCGCGAATTGTAAGATTAAAAAGTTGAGACTTAAATCCGCCGCCGGACATCGGCTTAACCTCCTGAACTGAAGTTCTGAGTTCCGGATAATTTTCCATAATTTTTCGAGCCATCTTCATTATCTCAAACTGAGATATTTTTCTTTCTTTCAAAGATGTCAGCTTTAGATAAATTCTCAAAGCGTTCGGAGCCGCGCCTTCACCCTCACCAATCGACGACAAAATGTGGCTGATCTCAGGAAGAGACTTCATCTTCGATTCCAATTCTTGAAGAAGCCGATATGACCTCGTTACCGTAAAACCCTCCGGAGCGGTTATTGTGACCTCGAACTCGCTCTGATCGTCTTGCGGCAAAAATTCAACTCCAACCAGTTTGAAAGCAAAAATAGGAAGAACTGAAAAAGCAACAAGCACTGAAATTGCAATAACAATCTTTCTGTGCGCCATCGCCCATTTGAGAACTCTTAGGTATCCGTTCTGAATAAACGCATCGAACTTTGAATCGTGCGAACCCTTTCCCTCTTTAGGCTTTTTAAGAAATCTCGAACAAAGCATCGGCGTCAAAGTAAACGAGACGAAAAGTGAAATCATAACTGCGGCCGCTACAGTGAGTCCGTATGATGTTAAAAATCTTCCCATAATTCCCTTCATATATGCGATAGAAAGAAATATCACGGAGAGAGAAAGAGTCGTTGTCGTGACTGCAAGCCCAATTTCCGAGGTTGCTTCATGAGAAGCTTTTATCGGCTCACTGCCTTTTTCTTCAATGTGTCTGAAGATATTTTCAAGAATCACCAGAGCGTCATCGATTACAAGTCCGACTGCAACGGTGAGCCCCATGAGCGTCAGATTATTAAGCGTGAAATTCATTAACCTCAAAATTGTAAACGTTGCGACCAACGAAACCGGAATTGCTACTCCGGCAATAATTGTCGGCCGCCACGATCTCAGAAATAACAGCACGGTTAGAGCGGCGAGTAATCCGCCAAGTATCAGATGCGTATCTACTTCATGTATCGATTCTTCAATAAACTGCGATTGGTCGCGAATCACCTCGGCATTCAGTCCCGACGGCAAAGTCTTTTTTATCTCAGAAAGTTTTTCGTTAATTCTTTTTGCAATCTCAACAGTATTTTCTCCTGACTGCTTGCGGACAACCAATGAGACTGCGGTCTTCCCGTCGAACGAAGCGAATGTTCTTGCTTCTTCCTCCGTATCTTCCACCTTTGCGATGTCTCTGATCCTAATCAAACCTTCGTTCTTCTCGGCAACAACGAGTTCTGAAAATTCCTGAGGAGTCATCATCCTGCCAAGAATTCTTAGAACAAGTTCTCTGTCACCCTGATCAACTCGGCCGCCTGGGATTTCTATATTCTCAAGTCTCAGAGTTTTCGTGATGTCCTGAACGGTCACACCGTATGAGGTCATGCGGTCGGCATCCAAAACAACATGTATTTCGCGTTCCCTGCCGCCAACAAATTTAACCTGTCCGACGCCGTTTACGGTATCGAGCACTTCCTTGATTCGCTTCCTAGCGAGCTCTGTGACCTCCCTAATAGGCATATCTCCAAAAACGGAAATCGTCATTATTGGCTGAGCATCAGGATCGAACTTTTCTATGACAGGCTGTTGAGTTCCTTCAGGCAGGTCCGCAAGAATTCTCGAAACCTTGTCCCTGATTTCCTGAGAAGCAGCATCTCCGCTTTTTTCCAGAGTAAAAACAATTACAACCTGCGAGAGACCTTCAAAACTTGTAGAACGCAATTCATCAATTCCAGAAACCGTGTTCACAGCCTCTTCGATTGGTTTAGTCACCTGCGCTTCGATCTCTTCGGGACTGGCGCCGGGCAGAGCCGTAGAGACCACAATCGTCGGCATATCGATCTTGGGAAACAAATCAACTCCGAGCTCACGATAAGCAAAAATACCCAGAACAACGAGCGCAAGCGTGAGCATAGTTGCGAAGACAGGTCTGCGGATGCAAGTATCGTGAAGAGCCATCTTACTTTGCCGGATTAGAATCTGAAGAAGGTTCGAGTGAAGATGATTTAGCGGCCGACTCGACTTTCATTCCATCTGCCAATCTCGCAACTCCGCTCGTAATGACTTCGTCTTCGGATTTCAGGCCTTCGACAATTTCAAATAAGTAATCATCAGAACCGCCGATCTTTACTTTCCGTTTTTTTGCAACTCCGCCTTCGACTACATACACGACAGCAGTGCCGTCGAACTTCTGAACCAGAGCAGAACGCGGAACAAGCAGAGCATTCTTTCTAACCTCTCTGATAATCTCCGCATCGCAGAATAGGCCTGATCTGAATTGCGAAGGATAACTGTCAAACCTGATCTCAGCTCTAACAGTTCTCGACATCTCATCTGCCGCGGGAGAAACCAGAGCAACAGTTCCTGAGCAAGTTGCACCTGATGCCAGAGATAAAATCGCATTTGCGCCGGGCTCTATTCCAAAAATCTCGCGCTCAGGAACCTTGACAACAGCTTTCAAAGAAGAGATCTCTTCCACTCTCAATACTGTAGAATTATTCCCGACAACTTCACCGACCTCATAATTCTTTCTAGTAATTATTCCGTCAAAAGGCGCTCTAACAATTGTCTTGCCAAGATCACCCGCGCTTGCGGCAAAGCCCGCCCTTGCGGCTGAAACAGCCTCTGCTGTGCGGTCTCGCAATGCAAGCGCATTCTCTAATTCCTGCTGAGAAGCCACACCTTGGTCGAAAAGTTTTTTTACTCGAGAATAATTGTCCTCAGCGTTTTTCATTGAAACCTTTGCATCAGATATTCTTGCCGATGATTCTAAAGAACGCGCAGACTGAACGTCGGAATAAATCTTAAACAAAATTTGACCGGCTTTTACTCGATCTCCTTCTTCAACTCCGATCCACTTAATTCTTCCGTTCTGCTCCACTCCTAAATCTGAAACCTTCCAGCCCTCAAGAGAAGCTGGTCCTTTGTAAGAAAGCACAAAATCTTTTGGAGCAAGCCGTATTGTTTCGACCATAGCAACAGATTCTACTATCTCCTCTTTTGCTTTTCCGCACGAAATCAAAAGAGTTGATACTGCAAATAAAAGTATGAATTTAAATTTCATTCTGTCTTTCCGCCTTTCAAAACAAAATCTGTTCCGGATGCTTTCACGAGCTGAGCAAGTCCAAGTCTAAACTGATATTCCACTTCAGCCTCTGAAATTCTCGCGTCAGTGAGCGCAAGCGAAGCCTGAATCACATCCAAAGAAGTCGCACGTCCTGCTTCGAATGATACCTCTGCCATTTGAAGCGCCTCTCCTGCTGATCGCACGCCCTCTTTTCGAGCGGCAATCGCGCTTAGAGCTGCAGAAAGCGCCATATAAATTCTTCTAACTTCTTTAATTGCGTCGAGTTTAGAACGGTCATATTGAGCCTTCAACGCGTCGGTAGCGGCACGTCTGCTTCTCACCGTTTCTCTTGCTCGAAAACCATCAAAGATTGGGATGCTTACTGTAACACCGGCAAAGCCGGTAACATTTTCATGGCCGGTGTAAAAATTACTGCTTCCGGAATTTTCAAAAGAAAAATCT
>Ga0100400_1002751_pt1 | contig 12000 bp, 9 predicted proteins | sample CryGeymeta201524_FD_80420 | JGI IMG/M metagenome (GOLD analysis project Ga0100400, IMG submission 80420) | Groundwater microbial communities from Crystal Geyser aquifers in Utah, USA - Crystal Geyser metaG 2015-24 | ecosystem: Environmental > Aquatic > Deep subsurface > Groundwater | place: USA... | reverse complement strand
CGAGGATGAGAAAGATGACAAGAGACCCCCGCTACGACATCCTGTTCGAGCCCGTCCGGATCGGCCCGCTCACGGCACGAAACCGCTTCTACCAGGTGCCGCATTGCAATGGCATGGGCCGCAGCTTTCCTTCCTCCATGGCGGAAATGCGTCGTATCAAGGCCGAGGGCGGCTGGGCCGTGGTCTGCACCGAAGAGATCGAGATCCATCCCTCGGCCGATCATTCGCCCTGGGCCGGAGGCCGATTGTGGGATGATCGCGACATCCCGGTTCTGGCGAAAATGTGCGATGGCATCCATGAATTTGGTAGCCTTGCCGGCGCCGAGATCAACCACGCCGGTCAGATGGCCGCCAACCGGTATAGTCGCGTCGTCCCGCTCGCGCCGTCGCATATGCCGGTGGGGACGCTTGATCCGGTTCAGGCGAGGGCGATGGACAAACAGGATATTCGGGATCTACGCCGCTGGCATCGGACTGCGGCCCTGCGCGCCCGAACGGCCGGCTTTGACCTGATCTATGTCTATGCGGGCCATCAACTCTCCACCATTTCGCATTTCCTGTCGCCCTATCGCAACCACCGCAGCGACGAGTATGGCGGCAGCTTGGAGAACCGCGCGCGGCTTCTTCGGGAAGTGCTGGAGGAGACGCGAGAGGCCATTGGCGACACCTGCGCTGTGGCCCTACGCTTTGCCGTGGATGAACTCATGGGGCCGATGGGATTCACCAGTGATGCGGAGGGCCGCGATCTGGTCGAGATGCTAGCCGAGATCCCTGATCTCTGGGACGTGAATATCAGCGGGTGGGAGCATGACAGTGCCACGTCGCGCTTCAAGCCATCCGGCTATCAGGATGCCTATGTGTCTTTCGTCAAGCAGGTGACGTCCAAGCCCGTGGTCGGCGTCGGACGCTATACCTCGCCGGATGCGATGGTCGCGCTGATCAAGTCAGGCAAGCTCGATTTCATCGGAGCGGCACGCCCCTCGATCGCAGATCCGTTCCTGCCCCGCAAGATCGAGGAGGGCCGGGTCGAGGATATTCGCGAATGCATCGGCTGCAACATCTGTGTCTCGGGCGACCAGAACTTCATTCCGATCCGCTGCACCCAGAACCCGACCATGGGCGAGGAGTGGCGCAGGGGCTGGCATCCTGAAAGGATCGCGCCCAGGACGGCGGAAGAAAGCGTTCTGATCGTCGGGGCAGGTCCGGCGGGACTCGAAGCGGCGCGCGCGCTCGGTCAGCGCGGCTATGCAGTCACCCTCGCGGAGGCCGCCACGGAGGCCGGCGGACGTGTCGCGCAGGAACGTCGCCTGCCCGGCCTTGCCGAATGGGGCCGGGTGGCGGATTATCGGCTCTATCAGATCCGTCAGATGGCAAATGTCGGGCTCTACCTCGAAAGTCGCATGACGGTGGATGCGGTCCTTGACGTCGGTGCCGATCACGTCGCAATCGCGACCGGCGCGAGATGGTCGCGCGACGGCGTCGGGCGGCAGAACCCGAGAGGCATATCGCGCACCGAGGGCGCGACCATCCTGACCCCGGACGATGTGATGACCGGCGTCATCCCGGACGGCCCTGTCGTGCTTTTCGATGACGATCATTTCTATATGGGCGGGGTCATCGCGGAAGCGCTGCACAAGGCGGGCTGCGACGTCACTCTGGTGACACCCGCGACCGAGGTTTCGTCCTGGACGCAGAACACGCTCGACCAGCACGCCATCCAGAAACGCCTGATGGAGATCGGCGTGAAGATCGTCACCGCGACGAACCTCGCCGCCATCGCCCCCGGATCCGTCTCTCTGGAATGCATCTATACCGGCGCCGTCCGCAGCATCGACTGTGCCGCGGTCGTTCTCGTGACCATGCGCCGTCCCTCTGACGATCTGTGGACCGCGCTCCAGGGCAGCGGCTTGCCCTCGCTCACGCGCATCGGCGATGCGCTTGGTCCCGGAACGATCGCCGCCGCGGTCTATTGTGGTCATCGCTTTGCCCGCGACCTGGGCCGCGAGACATCCGACACCGTAGATTTTCGCCGCGAACTCATTGACCTTCATCCATCCTGATCGGAGCCCCCCATGTCCCGCGACCCGCGCCATGATATTCTCTTTGAGCCGATAAAGATCGGACCCGTGACCGCACGGAACCGCTTCTACCAGGTCCCTCATTGCACCGGCATGGGCTATCTTCGGCCGCAGATGCTGGCCGAGATGCGCGCCCGAAAGGCAGAAGGCGGATGGGCCGTGGTCTGTACCGAGTATAACTCGATCCATCCGACATCGGATGACCTGCCGCATCCCTCCGCCGCGCTCTGGAGCGACAGCGACATCCGCGCCCACGCGCTGATGACCGAAAAGGTGCACGAGCATGGCGCGCTGGCGGGTGCGGAACTGTGGTATGGCGGCGCGCGAACGGCCAACCTGATGACCCGCGAGGTGCCGATGGATCTCGCCAGCCTGCCGAACGCTGTCGGGCACCCCTATCAGACCCGTGCGATGGACAAGACCGATATCCGCAACCTGCGCCGCTGGCACCGCAACGCCGCCCTGCGCGCGCGCAGCGCCGGGTTCGACATCGTTTATGTCTATGCCACGCATACCTATCTTCTGGCCAATTTCCTTGACCCGAGGATCAACACGCGCAGCGATGAATATGGCGGCTGTCTGGAGAACCGCGTGCGACTCGTGCGCGAACTGATCGAAGAGACCAAGGAGGCCGTGGGCGACCGCTGCGCTGTCGCCGTTCGCTTTGCCGCCGACGAAGAGATCGGTGCGGATGGCGTCCCGATCCACGGGGAACGCCGCGACATGTTCGCGATGCTGGCCGAATTGCCGGATCTCTGGGACATCAACATCGCGGACTATTCGCTTGAAATGGGCGTCTCGCGCTTCGTCAAGGAGGGCGCGCTGGAGCCCTACATGTCCTTCGTCAAGGCGCAGACGTCAAAGCCCGTGGTGACGGTGGGCCGTTTCACCTCGCCCGACACGATGGTCAGTCAGATCAGGCGCGGTCTGGTCGATTTCATCGGCGCCGCGCGGCCGTCCATCGCAGACCCATTCTTGCCGAAGAAGATCGAGGAAGGCCGCCTCGAGGACATCCGCGAATGCATCGGCTGCAACGTCTGCTATGCCGGGGACAGCCTGAGCGTGCCGATCCGCTGCACGCAGAACCCCACGATGGGAGAGGAATGGCGCAAGGGCTGGCACCCCGAACGGATCAATCCCCGGCGCTCGGACAAGTCCGTTCTGGTCGTGGGGGCGGGGCCCGCCGGTCTGGAAGCGGCGCGCGCCTTGGGGCAGCGCGGCTATCGGGTGACGCTGGCCGAGGCCACGCGCAACCTCGGCGGACGCCTGCCGCGCGAAGCGGCCCTGCCGGGGATGAGCGAGTATATCCGCGTGCGCGACCATCGCCAACAGGCCTTTCACAAGATGCCCAATGTCGAAATTTTCCTCGAAAGCCGCCTGAGCGCGCAGGATGTTCTGGGCTTCGGCGCCGATCATGTGGCGATCGCGACCGGGGCGCATTGGCGCAAGGAGCGGTTCGACGGGCGGACCTATGTCTCGATCGCGGCCGCCGGGACCGCGCCCGAAATCCTGACGGCCGATGACATCATGGATGGCAGGCTACCCTCGGGTCCGAGCCTCGTTTACGATGAGGACGGCTATTACATGGGCGGCGTCATTGCTGAACGGCTGAAGGCTGCGGGGCTGGAGGTCACGCTCTGCACGCCTGCCGAGGTCGTCTCCGAATGGGCGGGCAAGACCTCGGAACGCTGGCGGGTGCGCAGCCATCTGATGCGGCTCGGCATCAGGCTGGAATTGTCTCAGGCGCTGACCTCCTTCGACGGGGTGCGCGCAACCCTGACCTGCCAGTTCAGCGGCGCCCAAAAGGCCCTGCCCGTCGCCTCGGTTGTCATGGTCACGCAGCGCCGACCCGACGATGCCCTCTATCACGAATTGCTGGCAACCGTTGGCGGCGACGCCGCAAGACTGCCCTTCACCTTGAAGAGGATCGGGGATTGCGAAGCCCCCGCGATCGTTGCGGCGGCCACCTATGCCGGGCACCGCTATGCGCGTGAGCTTGAGGAAACCGTGGATATCGACGAGCCCCTCAAGCATGACCGCCTCGATGTGGGCTGGATTGAGGCCTCAACGACGTCGAGCGCGACCGCAAAGCCGGGATATCTTGAGACCCTGCTGCGTTATTTCGAGGAGGAAATCGAGGGCGAGGCCTATTTTGCCGCTATTGCCGAACGGATGAACAGCGCAGGGCAAAGGGAAAAAATGAACCTGCTCTCGCAGGTGGAGACCTGCACGGCCGATGCGATGCGCCCGCTGATCCGGAAATACGGGCTGACCGCGCGCAGCGTTGAGGCGCTGCACGCCAACGGGCGGGCGCAGGCGGCAAGGGCCCAAAGCGACTGGGTTGCGCTGATCGACGAGATGAACCGGACCTTTCCAAAATACATCGAGGATTCCAGCGGCTTGAAACCATGGCCCCGCCGGAAGATCTCGCGGCGCTCAAGGTGGCAACCGCGCATGAGGTGATTGCGGTGGACTTTCTCACCCGCGAGCGGGCTCAGGATCCGCAGAGCACGGCTCCGCTGCATCACTTTCTCAGGACGGGCACAGCATGACCGCGCGGCGGGCCCTGATGTTTGCAGCGCTTGTCGCCTTCGCCGCGGCGGCAACCTATGTCACGGGCTTGATGTCGCCCGCCCCTGTCGTGACGCAATCCGGCGCCGAATGTGATAGCTGTTCCGCGCGCAAGGAAGGGCAGAAACAGCTCCGTAAGGCCTTGGCCCAGGCGAGAGCCGAGGAGAACTAGGGATGGGGCTTGCGACTCTCTTCTCGCCGCTGACAATCCGTGGACATGTGCTGAAGAACCGGATCTTTTCAACCGGGCACATGGCCGTCATGCTGCAAGACGGCAAGCCCACGGACCGCATGGTTGCCTATCATGAAGCCAAGGCCAAGGGCGGTGCCGCCCTGACGATCATCGAAGCGGCACGTGTGCACCCGTCGGGCGACTCCGGTCGCCCGGCGATCCGCGCCTACGACGCTGGCTGCATCCCCGGATATGCAAATCTGGCCAAGGCGTGCCAGGCCCATGGCTGCAAGGTCTTCGCTCAACTCAGCCATCCGGGGCGCGAGATGACAATGGCCATGGACGGAACCCATCCCGTGGCCTTCGCGCCGTCTGCCGTCCCGAACGAGCGCTTTCACGTCATGCCACGCGAGTTGCCGCTCGCCTTGATCGGCGAAATCATCAATGGGTTTGCCACATCCGCTGCACATATGCGACAGGCCGGGCTCGATGGGATCGAGATCGTAGCCTCTCACGGCTACCTTTTGGCGCAGTTCCTGAATCCACATGTGAACCGCCGCAGTGACGCCTATGGAGGATCGTTCGAGAACCGCCTGCGCATCGTTCGGGACGCCATAGCGGCAGCACGCCGTGGCGCCGGACAGGATATGGTCATCGGGATCCGCCTGTCCGGCGAAGACAGGGACCACGATGGCGTGGACCTGGCCGAGATGCTGGAGGTTTGCGCCGCACTCGGGACCGATCCGGCGCTGGACTATCTGAACGTGACGGTGGGAACGTCGGCGGGTTTGGCCGGCTCCGTCCATATCGTGCCGCCGATGGGGATTGACGCGGCCTATACTGCGCCGCTAGCCGCTGCGATCCGCGCGCAGGTTGACAAGCCCATCTTTGTCGCGGGCCGCATAAACCAGCCGCAGATTGCTGAACAGGTGCTGGCCTCTGGTCAGGCGGACATGTGCGGCATGACCCGCGCGCTGATCTCGGATCCTCAGATGCCTGCCAAATCACAAGCCGGGCAACTTGATGAGATCCGCGCCTGTGTCGCCTGCAATCAAGCCTGTATCGCCCACATGCTGAACGGCTGTGCAATCTCCTGCATCCAGCACCCCGAAACGGGGCGAGAACTGCAATATGGGCCACGCAAGCGGGTCGAGACCCCGTGCAAGGTGATGGTCGTGGGCGGGGGACCTGCCGGAATGAAGGCCGCCGCTGTCGCCGCAGAAGCCGGGCACCACGTCACACTCTACGAGGCCACAGCCTCTCTCGGAGGGCAGGTCAAACTTGCCCAAAGCCTGCCGGGCCGCGCCGAGTTCGGTGGCTTGACGATCAACCTCACGCGCGAGATGGACCGGGCCGGAGTAACCCTGCGCCTCAACACGCGCGTCACGGCCGATCTGATCGCGCGGGAAGCCCCCGATAAGATCGTGCTTGCGACGGGGGCAACGCCCTACAGCCCTGAAATCGAAGGCGCGGATGAGGCGCATGTGGTCAGCGCTTGGCAGGTTCTGCAAGGAGAGGCAAATGTGGGCAGTCGTGCGATCATCGCTGATTGGCGCTGCGACTGGATAGGCCTCGGGCTGGCCGAGTATCTGGCCCGTGAGGGGTGCCATGTGCGTCTGGCCGTCAACGGCATGGTCGCGGGTCAGTCCCTGCCGCAATATACCCGTGACAAATGGCTTGGAGACCTGCATCGGCTGGGTGTCGAGATCATCCCCCATATGCGACTTCATGGTATTGATGCCGATAGCGCCTATTTTCAGCACACGCTCAGCGGCGACCCCGTGATCCTGTCCGCGGTGGACACTCTGGTAACGTCCCTTGGTCACAAGGCGGAAACCGCCCTGGAACACGAGTTGCGCGACTGGGCCGGCGCGGTTCATGTCATAGGCGATTGCCTGTGCCCACGCACCGCGGAAGAGGCCATTCTGGAGGGGCTGAAGATCGGCTCGGCGCTATGAACCAGTCCCATCCCGGCCTTGGCCAAAGCGCGGAGGGTTCCTTTGCGGCTCTCAGCACCATCCGAACGACGCAGCCGGGAGAAGACCGCGTGGCGGGCCAAGCCGTAACACCCGATCGGCCCGTTTGCCCCGCCGAATGACACGTTGCCCTGTCCGCCCTCGCAAGATCCGATCCTAGAAGGAGAACCGGAATGACAAAGACAGCCAAGATCCTGCGCATCGAGCCCGACGGCCCTGCCGATTGCGGATTGCAAGAGTGGGAGCGTATGAACCCGGAAGATCTTGTGGCGGGACACCCCGTGCAGAGGGGCCATGTCTATCATGAACGTCCCCAAGACGGGTATCTTGCCGGCGTTTGGGATTGCACCGCCTTCACCGGTCAGATGGAAGCCTACAGCGTTGACGAGTTCATGCTTCTTCTCGAAGGCGCGCTGGAGATGGTCCTTCCCGACGGCAAAATCGTTGAGATTCGAGCCGGCGATGCCTTTGTCATACCCAAGGGGTTCATGTGCCAGTGGCGGCAGCCGGGGTTCGTCCACAAGATATTCATGATCCTCGACGGCCCGGTTCCTGCAACGGCCGCGAATCCGTCGCTGACACGGATCACCATTCCCGATCTTTGTGCCGTCCGGGGCGGCAATGCCGTTATGGCAACGCGCCTTGATTTCTTGAACGCGGCTGGAACAATGCGTGTCGCGGTTCAGGATTGCGCCGCAATCAACATCCCCAGCTTGTCGATTCCTGAAAACCAGTTGATTCATGTTCTGTCAGGAACGCTGAGCTTGAGTGAGGGCAATGCGCTGCACTCCTTCGCTCAGGGTGAGACAGCGTATATCCACCAAGACAACACTGTTGGGTGGAAAACATCGGCGGACACCCGGCTGTTGATTGCAAGCTGTGGTACACCCGGCTGACCCGGTCAATCTACGATCGGCTTACCCCCTCCGTGCGACGCGTCGCGATCTTTGCCATTGAGAGACAAGAACGGGGCTGATCGCGACGACGCCGATGGCCATGGTCGACAGGCCTGGCGCGACAAACAGCAGGCCCACCAGGCCCACGTACCAGCGCTCTGGCTTGCTCATCATCGTGAAGATATACCCCGAGAACGCGGCACCGATCGAGGCGATCCCCAGCATGGCGCCAAGCAGGGTCAGCACAAAGGCACTCCACGTAAAGCCGTCCGCCATCAGGAGCAAGGACGGCGAATAGACAAAGACAAAGGGCACCAGGGCCTTGGCTATGCCAAGCCGAAAGGCCGTGTTGCCGGTCTCGAAAGGGTTGGAGCCTGCGATACCGGCGGCGGCATAGGCTGCAAGCGCAACCGGCGGGGTGATGTCGGCCAGCACACCATAATAGAAGACAAAGAAATGTGCGACGAGGGGCTCTACACCCAATTGCGCCAAGGCCGGGGCCGCGACCGCCACGAGGATGATATAGGTGGCTGTCGTGGGGATACCGGCCCCCATGATGATGCAGGAAAAGGCGATCAGGATCAACGAGACGAACAGCGCCCACTGATCCACCGTGAAATAGGCCAATGGCCCAAATTCACTCAGCAGGGTGCCAACATCCGTTGCCGTCTGGACCACCACATAGCCTAGGCGAAATCCGACGCCGGTCAGGGTGACGACACCGACCACGATCCCGACGGCTGCGGCGGCAGCCCCCACCGCGATCGTGTTGCGCGCGCCATTGGCAAGGGCAGCGATCAGATCGGAGAGTGTCAGCCGGTTCAGCGGGTTGAGAAAGCCGATCACGACGCAGGCGATGATGCCATACACGGCCGCAAAATCGGGGGTGCGGCCGGAAAGTATGAAATAGACCAGGATCGCGAGAGGGAAGATGGACATCCAGTTCTGTCGCAGCACATGGGCGGTTCTGGGCAATTCGTCTGCCCGCAGACCGCGCAGGCCAAGCCGCTTGGCTTCCAGATGAACCATGATGAAAATGCCGAAATAGTGCAGCAAGGCGGGAAACAACGCGGCCGCCAGAATATCGCGGAGGGGAAGTTCAAGATACTCGACCATGATGAAGGCCGCAGCGCCCAGGATCGGCGGCGTGATCTGTCCGCCGGTGGAGGAGGTGGCCTCGACGGCCGCCGCGAAACGGGCGGAATATCCCACCCGCTTCATCGCCGGAATGGTCAGCGCTCCGGTGGTCACGGTATTGGCGATCGAAGAGCCGGAGATTGTCCCCATGAAGGCCGATGAAAAGATTGCGACCTTGGCGGGACCACCGGCATAGCGGCCCGCGAGCGCCATCGCGAGATCGATGAACAATTGCCCAAGACCGATCCGTGTTGCCAGCACACCGAACAGGATGAACAGGAAAACATATTTTGCCATGACACCGATGGCGATGCCATAGATGCCCTGATTGGTCATGTAGAGGTGGTTGATCAGGCCCGACCAGCTGGCTCCGCCATGTTTCAGCGCACCGGGCATCCAGGGCCCGAAGAGCGCGAAGATCATGAAGCCCACCGCGATCAGGGGCAGGGTGATCCCAACCGATCTCCGCGTTGCCTCCAGTGTCAGAAGCAAAAGAGCCGACCCCATGAACACGTCGCCCGGCGACGGGTTGCCGACTCGCTGGGCCAAGGCGGCCGAGGGCAGCAGCGGCAGATACATCGCCGCGACCACGCCGAGGATGGACAGGACAATGTCCATCAGGGCCACGCCCTCAAACCGATACCATGCGACGGGGGCGACCTCGGTGCTCAACGATTTGCGCCACGAAAACAGCAGGAACACCAACCCGAGCACGAAGGAAAGATGGATGCCGCGATGGGTGAGTTCCTGGATCAACGCGAACCCGGACGCATAGAAATGGTAGATCGACATCGCCACAAGACCTGCGGTGATCACCATACCGATATGCTTGCCTGTGGCTCTGAAGGCGGACTCGGGATCAAACTCGCGCTCGATCCTGGTCAGGTCTTCGGGTCGCAATTTGTCATCAGCCATGTCGGAGATCTCGCTTTGGCAATGGAAAACCCGCCAACATTGGGTTGGCGGGTCTGGTCTCGGGGTGGGTCGATTACTTCAACAGGCCCGCTTCCTTGTAGAAGCGCTCAGCACCGGGATGCAGCGGAATCCCGATGCCGTCCAATGCGGTTTCCGGCGTGATCGATTTCCCCTTGGCGTGACCGACATCGAGCAGGATGCGGGTCTTTTCATTCCAGAGGGCCTTGGTCACTTCATAAATCAGATCGTCACTCTCCTTGGCCGAGGTGATCCACTGCGCGCCTACCGCGACGGTGCTGGTGGCAGGAACCCCTTCATATGCCCCGTCCGGGATGTCCGAGGCCGAGAAAAAGCCGTATTTTTCAATCAGTGATTCAGCGCCTGCGCCCGTGATCGGCACCAGCTTGATCTTTACCGCCGAAGCCAGTTCGACAATCGCGCCCGTCGGATACCCTCCGACAAAGAAGAATGCGTCGATCTGACCGTTGCGCAGCGCGTCCCCCGAGGCATCCGGCTTGAGTGCTTCGGCAGTGTAACTGCCTTCTGCCAGGCCGTTCGCCTCGAGGATCAGCTTGGCATCGACATATGTGCCGGACCCCGGCTCATCCAGGCTGACACGCTTGCCCGCCAGATCGGCCACGGAATGGATGTCGCTGTCGGCAAGGGCGACCAGATGGATATGTTCCGGGAAGAGCGCCGCGATCGCACGCAGATCCGCCGCAGGAGGCTGACCTTCCATGGTGCCAGTGCCGGTGTAGGCCCAGAAGGCCACGTCGGATTGGGCAAAGCCAGAGTTTCTCAGGCCCGAAACGATTGCGTTCACATTGTCAACCGACCCGCGCGACGACACTGCGGAGGCAATGAGCCCCGGGACGCCGCAACTGCCGCCCTCGTCACAGGCGCGCGACCCCGGAGGGTTGGAAATCGCGTTGGCAATGACGCCACCTACGGGATAATAGGTGGCCGCTGTGCCGCCCGTCCCGATGGTAAAGAACTTCAACTCTTGCGCCGCGGCAGCGCCGACCAATCCGGCCGACAAGATCGCCGCGATGGCCGCAGATTTCACTGATTTGAACATTCGTCTCTCCCTTATGGTTGTTTTACGTGCGGGCTTGCCGCTTCGCGCGCGGTCTTGTTGTGCTTATCTCACCACCGTGTTTCGAGTAGATCAACCAAGCCGTCACTTTGCAATGCCTTGATACTGTCAATATGCTTTTGCGTTCTCTTCTCAAGATGGCCGATGTGCTGTCGAGCAGCGATCTGCCCCTGTTTCAAGGGGGGGCGTCTTGTCAGGACATCCAGCGCAATCCTCCTCTGCACCTTATCGGGCACATGTTTTAGAGTGGACCGGTCCGGGGCATGATGGTAGATCGAGGCATGGCAACCGATCAGAAACTCTCCATTTTTTATAATCATTCTACTGCGTTGGACGGCGGCTATGACAACCGTGACACCTGAACCCCAAGCGCATGACGCTGGCAGTTTTCCCGTCACACAAGACCTCGCCGAAGTCCGCTTTCTGACCGGGATCAGCATCGTTGTGCCGACCTATCGCGAGGTGCAGAATATTCCGCTGTTGCTGGAACGGATCGCGCGTTTGCGCCGGGATCATGATCTCACGCTCGAGGTGATCTTTGTCGATGATGACAGCGGGGATGGCAGTGTCGAGGCGGTGCAGGCTTCGGGCCATGACTGGGCACGCATTCTGGTGCGGACCGAAAATCGCGGTCTCAGCCCGGCGGTGATCGACGGCTTTCGGACGGCGCGTTATCCGGTGCTGGTCTGCATGGATTGCGACCTCAGCCATCCGCCAGAGAGGATCCCGCAGCTCATTCTGGGATTGAACGCTGGCCAGCAGTTCATGATCGGCTCGCGCTATGTGCCAGGGGGTTCGACCGATGACGACTGGGGGTTTCTGCGCTGGCTCAATAGCCGCATCGCCACGCTTCTGGCGCGTCCGCTCACGCAGATCAGGGATCCGATGTCGGGCTTCTTCGCGCTCAGAAAGGCCGATTTCGACCGCGCCCGGGATCTCAATCCGGTGGGGTACAAGATCGCGCTGGAACTGATCGTGAAATGCGACTTCGAGAATGTGGGCGAGGTGCCGATCGAGTTTCGCGACCGGGTGCATGGCGAGAGCAAGCTCACCTTCAGGGAGCAGCTCAAATACATCCAGCATCTGCGCAGGCTTTATCTGCACCGCTTTGCCAATGCGATGCATCTGGCGCAGTTTCTGGTGGTCGGTGCCTCGGGTG